>Ga0070679_100004822_pt1 | contig 12440 bp, 11 predicted proteins | sample KBSC63BmetaG_FD_65652 | JGI IMG/M metagenome (GOLD analysis project Ga0070679, IMG submission 65652) | Corn rhizosphere microbial communities from Kellogg Biological Station, Michigan, USA - KBS C6-3B metaG | ecosystem: Host-associated > Plants > Roots > Rhizosphere | place: USA: Michigan... | reverse complement strand
GACCACTGCCGACCTGGCTGCGGGCAGCTACGTCGTCGACCTGTTCTTCGCCGACCGGCACCAGACCCAGTCGGGCATCGCCTTCAGCTGCGAGGGCTGCCTGGATCCTGTTCCCGAGCCGACCACGCTGCTTCTCTTCGGCACGACGCTCGCAGGCGTCGGTGCGATGGTGCGGCGGCGGATGAAGGGCAGCAAGGAAGTCGCCTAAGCCGCGAGTCGTCTCTAGCTAGAATCAGAGCGGGCAGGACGCCTCGTCGTCCTGCCCGCTTCGTTTTTCTCCACCCACCAAACCATCGGGCCCGGGACGCCGTGAGCGCGGAATAATCGCCTCTACGGCCTACCTCCTGTAACATGGCCAACATGCGGCTGCTCATCACCGGCATCACCGGCTTCGTCGGAAGCCACATGGCTGAGTACGCGCTCTCGAAGGGGGCTGAGGTCTTCGGCTCCGCGCGCTGGCGCAGTCGCACCGAGAACATCGACCACCTTCGAGGAAAGATCCAGCTGGTGGAATGCGACCTGCGGGATTCCGCTTCGGTGCGCCGGCTGCTCATGACGTCGACGCCGACGCATGTGATTCACCTCGCTGCGCAGAGCTTCGTCGGCAGCTCCTGGCACACACCGGGGGAGACCGTCTCCAACAACACCGCGGGGCAGGTGAACCTGCTCGAGGTCATCAGGGAGCTGAAGACCGCGCCACGCTTCCTCGTCATCGGCACCAGCGAGGAGTACGGCCTCGTCCACCCCGACGAGGTCCCGATCAAGGAGACGAATCCGCTGCGCCCGCTGTCGCCGTACGCGGTCAGCAAGGTGGCGCAGGACATGATGGGGTTCCAGTATTTCCAGAGCTACGGCCTGCCCATCATGCGCACCCGGGCGTTCAACCACGAGGGACCTCGGCGAGGCGACGTCTTCGTCACCTCGAACTTTGCGAAGCAGGTCGCCGAGATCGAGGCCGGGCTGCGGGAGCCGATCGTCTACGTCGGCGATCTCAAGCCGCGGCGAGACTATTCCGACGTGCGGGACATCGTTCGTGGCTACTGGACGCTCCTGGAGCGCGGGGAGCCCGGCGAGGTCTACAACCTCTGCTCGGGACGCTCGTGGCTCATCCAGGAGGTCCTGGACTTCTATCTGCGCGAATCGCGGGTGAAGGACATCGCGGTGAAGACGGATCCCGCGCGGATGCGCCCCTCCGACGTCATGATCCTGGAGGGCGATCCCTCCAAGATCGCGAAGCTCGGATGGAAGGTGGAGATCCCGTTCGAGCGGACGCTGGCGGATCTGCTCGCCTACTGGCGGCAGCGGACGTCTTCATCGTCGCGCTGAGCCAGGGCGTAGCGGCTTTTCTCAACACCACGGTGGTTTGATACGTCTCGCGGAGGGATTCTGATCCCGCTTCTGCGTGATTTCGGCCGACCGGAGGAAGCCCACGGCCCGGCTCCAATCACCGCCAGCCTGGAGGAAACCGACTCGTGGTGCAACGTAAGAACAACCGGGATCAGGGCACGGCGCCACGGCAGGTGCAGGATGTGAGTGAACGCGGAGCCGGTGCAGGCCAGGGTGAGCTGGGTCGGGACCGGACGTCGTACCAGTATCATCGCTCCCTACTCTCGCTCTCGCGAAGGCTAACGCGGCTTCCTTCGGGCGGGGGGTCCGCAGAGGCGTAGTCTTCGTGTCCAAGCCCCTTCCGCGTGTGGTCGTCGTGTCTCACATGTGTCCCTTCCCGACGGTCCACGGGAATCGTAGCCGTTTCGTGCGTCTCCTCGAGTGGTTTCGCGAAAAGGGGATCGCGGTTACGTTCGTGCTCCAGCCGCTCGACGTGGAGAGCGCAGACGGCCTCCGCCGCCTCCGAAGCCTCGTAGACCGACTCGAAGTGGTCCGCCTCCGTGGCGTAGCCGCGCGTGCCACCGAATGGGCCAACGACGTGTGCATCCGCATCGCCCGGACGGCGGTGCCCCCGGGCCCTCGGAGGGCTCTCGGACGTCTGCTGCGTCGTGGGTACCCGCCGGCCCCCCAACTCCGCGAGACGTGGGCTTCCGGGGACATCGGGGGCCAGGGCCATATCGACGCGTGGTGCTGGCCCGCCACGTGTCGTGCGGTGGAACGCGCGGTCCGCCGCGACCGGCCCATTGCCGTCCTGGCCGAGTACGCTCTACTCACCAAATCCTTCGAGGGACTACCGCCGTCTGTTCTCAAGGTGATCGACACGGTCGAGGTCTTCTTCCGGAACCAGGAGCGCTTCCACACTCCGGGCCTCGTGGCCCCGAGGGTGTGCTCGCCGGAGTCGGAGCTCCTTGCCCTCGGGCGTGCCGATCTCTTGATCGCGATCCAGCGCAACGATACCCGCCTACTCCGAGACCGCTTCCCCCAAGCCCGCGTGATCACCGTGCCGCACGCCTACGAGCAGCTCGCTCGGCGCGCGGGCGGCCCGGAACGCGGTTCTATCCTGTACGTGGGCTCCTCGAATCCCTTCAACGTACATGGTCTACGCGAGTTCGTCGCCCAGGCCTGGCCTTCCATTCTCGCCCGGGTTCCTGACGCCACTTTGCGCGTCGTCGGCTCCGTACCCGAGGAGAGTCACGCTGGCGCTGATCGGGTACTCCACATCGGACGCGTGGCGGATGCGGAGCTGGCCCGCGAGTATCAGAACGCTCACGTGGTCGTCAATCCCCAGGTCGCGGGGACCGGCCTTAAGATCAAGTGCGTCGAGGCTCTGAGCGCTGGCTGCCCCCTGGTGCTGAACCGTGCCGGAGCCGACGGCTTGGAGGAAGGCGAAGGCATGGCCTTTTTCGTATCGGACAATTGGCGTCAGTTTGCCGATCATGTGGTCACGCTGCTCAAGGATGACCGGACGAGGCTTGCGCTGGAGGTGCAAGCGCGAGCCTTCGCCGACCGGATGTTCTCGCCGAAGGCGGCGTTTTCCGAGCTCGCCTCCGCGCTCACCGGCGACGGCGACGTCGCCTAGGGAGGCCGATATCGTGTCCACCTCGGTCCCTTCGCTCGACGACCTCCTCACGCAGACTCCGCGGGTCCACGCGGGTCGTTCACTGACCTACGCCATCCATCCAACCCTCGCCCGCTTCCTCGACGAGTACGTGCGGCCCGATTTCGTCACGCTGGAGACGGGCTCCGGTCTGAGCACGATCGTGATCATTCGGAAGGGCGTTGCCCGACACATCGCCGTGGCTCCCGACGCGGACGAGTTCGCCGCCATTCGGGAGTTCTGCGTCGCGAATGGTATCTCCACGACATCTCTCGAGCCCGTCGCGTCACGATCAGAGGAATATCTCCCCAAGGCCCCGCTCCCGACCTTGAATCTCATGCTTGTGGATGGCGACCACGCCTTTCCGCTTCCGTTCATCGACTGGTACTACACCGCGGACCACCTCGCGGTCGGGGGCGTTATGATCGTCGACGACATTCAGCTCGTGACGGGCCGGCTGCTCGCCGACTTCATGGACGCCGATCCGAAGTGGGAGCGGGTTCTTTACGAGCCTTCCCGCTTCGCTGCCTTCCGCAAGGTGAGCCACCCTATCCACTCGGGCACGTGGACCGACCAACCATACCTCACGCAGACGAATCCGGTAGGCTCGGTCACAGTCAGGCGTCACGTCGAATACACTGCACCCCCACGGATCCTCGGAGCGATCTACTCGCGAATGCCAGCCGGCGTCCAGGCGTACTACCGACGAATCCGCGAGGCCTGGAGAGCTTAGATACGTCGGCGATGAACCGCCTCTATACTCCCGAGTTCTTCGCGGGGCAGAGCGACGATTCCCTTCGGTCGGCTTCCGTCGTGGTTCCGCTCGCGATGGAGCTACTGAACCCGGCGAGCGTGGTCGACGTGGGATGCGGGACGGGCTCCTGGCTCGCCGCGTTCCGGGCCGCGGGAGTCGGGCGGATCCTCGGGATCGACGGCGACTATGTGGACCGCGGAGCGCTCCGCATCCCGGAAGCCTGCTTCGCCTCGGCGGATCTGGCGAGCGGTCGGAGCTTCGGCGCGGGCGAGACCTTCGATCTGGCCGTCAGCCTCGAAGTGGCCGAACACCTCCCCCCTTCGGCGGCGCGGGAGTTCGTGGGAGGCCTCGCTCGACTCGCGCCGGTCGTCCTGTTCTCGGCGGCCATCCCCGGGCAGACGGGCATCGGCCACATCAACGAGCGGTGGCCCAGCTATTGGGCCGCCCTCTTCTCACAGCATGGATACGTCCAGCTCGATCCGTTCCGGATGCGCCTATGGAACGACACCCGCGTGGCCTGGTGGTACCGACAGAATCTGTTCCTGTACGTGGACGAGACGCGAGGGCCCGCCAGACTCCGTGAGCGCGTGGAGCACGGGCGGCCCGGCGGGACCGATCTCCTCCTCGTCCATCCTGACATCATCGAGGGACTCCACGCCACGATCTCCCGACAGCGGGACCGTATCGACAGGCTCTCGACCGGGAGAGGTGCGCTCACGATTCTGGCCCAGAGCATCGGCCGGCTAGCTCGGCGAAGCCTCCGTCTTCGGACTGGCCAGAGCGCTGACACCCACTAGGGCCCCGGATGAGGGTCACGATCGCGCTCTGTACACGGAACAATTGCGCCAGCCTGTTGAATACGCTCGGCTCGCTCGACCGATTGAGACCGAGCCTGCCAACCGAGTTGCTCATCGTAGACAACGGCTCCACCGACGGCACGCGGGACGCGCTGAGCCGCTACTCCCACGCGACCCTTCCGACCCGGAAGCTCCGGGAGGAGACTCGCGGCCTCTGCTGGGCCCGTAATCTAGCGCTCGCGAGTTCTCAAGGAGACATCGTCGTCTTCACGGACGACGACGTGCGGGTACCCCCGGAGTGGATCGACACCATTACCCGCCCCCTTCTCGAGGGGCGAGCCGAGGCTACAGTCGGCGGGATCACCATCGCCTCCAACCTCGTGAGGCCCTGGATGACCCGGATCCACCGTGCGCTGCTGGCCTCGACGGACGCTCTTGAGCCGGAAGAACCCCGCTACCTAATCGGTGCCAACATGGCCTTTCTGCGTTCGGTCACCGCCAAGGTCCCTGAGTTCGATGTCGAGTTGGGGGCTGGCCGACTCGGAGGGTGGGACGAAACGCTCTTCTCCTGGCAGCTGAAGGCCGCGGGCTTTCGGTTGAAGGGTGTGTTTGATCACCCGATCGAGCATCACTTCAACCCATCCCGGCTTTCCCGGACCGCGTTTCTCAGTTCGGCGCGAGTACAGGGGCGTAGCCGCGCATACGTTGACTATCACTGGCACCACGCGAGACGGCCCTCCGTTCGCGAGGCGTTGAAGAGTCTCGGCGGGCTCGTTAAACTCCGCGTTCGAAGCTATCCGCCCGCGCGAGAGGGGATCGGCGAAGAGGAACTACGGTCGGTCGAAATCCTCCACGAGATCGCCCAGTGGGCGAGGGAGCGACAACGGCCGAGACACTACGAGAAGCACGGATTGCGCCGGCTGCCGAATGTCTAGGCGTCTCCTTCGATGAGGCCGCCGGAAAGGGGGCGGTACGCCGTCTGCCACTTGAGAAGCGGACGCACGACTCCCGGAATGCTCCCGTCCCAGTCGCCTCTCGCCGAATCACCCATGCCGGGATCCGTCACGTTGAAGGCGACCGCTTCCCGCACGAAAAAGTGGACCTCGAGTGGGCGGATGGAGCCCAGCCCGCACGAGACCAACAGAGCGCCTTCGGCGAGCAGATTCCCCGGAATCCAGGCCGTGGCGGTGAAGGATCCGGCTGGCCGCTGTCTCTGCCGCCATTCCGGATCCAGGTCGTGGGCGCTGAACACGCACGTACCGCTCCGCGCGTAAAGCATCACCGACGGCGCCATCACCCGGCCCGGGGTCAATACGTCGAACACCATCTCGATCCCCACCGGCTGTCTCACGTCGATGTTCTCGACGGTTGCGCCAGCCTCGTCCCGGACGCGCACCCGCCGCAGCCGGGCAATCGCGTTCCCGGGAGCGGTCTCGGCGATCGGCCACTCCTGGATGGCGTCGGTCTTGAGCGTGGAGAGCAGATACGCACTTGCCACGTCGCTGGCCGGCCCGTCCTTCTGGATCCCGCCGTGCGAGATCAGCAGGGCGCGCTCGCAGAGGCGCGTAACCGCGTCCATGTTGTGCGAGACGAACAGGATCGTGCGACCGTGCTGGTGGACGTCTTCCATCTTGTTGAGGCACTTGCGCTGAAAGGACACGTCGCCCACCGCCAGCACCTCGTCCACGATCAGGATCTCGGGCTCGAGGTGCGCGGCCACCGAGAAGGCGAGGCGGACGTACATCCCGCTCGAGTAGTGCTTCACGGGGGTGTCGATGAACTTCTCGATCTCGGAGAAGGCGACGATCTCGTCCAGGTTCCGCTCGATCTCCACCTTGCGCATGCCGAGGAGAGCGCCGCTCAGGAACACGTTCTCGAGTCCGGTGAGCTCGGGATGGAAGCCCGTTCCCACCTCCAGGAGCGAGCCGACGCGCCCGTGGATCTCGACCCGCCCCTCGGTCGGCTCGGTGATCCGCGACAGGACCTTGAGCAGGGTGCTCTTGCCGGCCCCGTTGGGGCCGATGATGCCGATGACCTGGCCTCGCGGGACGGTGAAGGACACGTTGCGCAGCGCCCAGATGTGATCGGCGCCGGCCGGTTGGGGGAGCGTCTCGGTGCCGGCGGCGAGGCGTCGCGCGAGAGCGCGGAGCTTCCGGAAGGGCGCCGCCGCCAGATCGGTGAGAACCTCGCGCATCATGACCGTTCCGGGGGCCCGGCGGGTGCCGATCCGGTACTGCTTGCCGATATTGTCGACGCGGACCGCGATGTCGTCGCTCATCAGATGACGTCCGCGAAGGTACGTTCGACCCGACGGAAGAAGAAGGCCCCCGAGACCACCAAGACGAGCGCCGCCGCCGTGGACACCACCAGCGGCATGCCGGGAGGTCGGCCGCTTCCGAGCAGGGCCCAGCGGAATCCCTCGACGACACCCACCATCGGATTCAGGCCGTAGATGGTCCGCCACGGCTCCGCCAGCAGGCTGGACGGGTAAGCGATGGGAGTGGCGAAGAGCCAGATCTGAACGAGGAACGGCACCGCATGTTGGATGTCCCGATACTGAACGTTCAGGGCCGAGAGCCAGAGGCCGATTCCGAAAGCGGTCAGGAGGGCGAGTGCAGCCATCGCGGGAAGCCACAGGAGAGAGAGACTCAGCTCGAAGCGCCCGTACGCGGCCACCAGGCCGAGCAGCACCAGGAAAGAAAGACCGATGTCCGGCAGCCCGCTCAGCACGCGAGCCGTCGGAACGAGGAGACGAGGGAAGTACACCTTGGTGATGAGGTGCCCGCTTGCGACCAGGCTGCTCGCCGACTGAGTCAACCCGTTCGCGAAGAAGGCCCACGGTACCAGGGCGGCGAAGGCGAACAGGGGGTACGGGACTCCATCCGAGGGCACCTTGGCCAGCTTACCCAGGAATACGCTGAAGACGACCATCGTCATCAGGGGCTGAATAATGGCCCACGTGGCGCCGATCAAGGTCTGGCGGTATTTGACCTTGATGTCCCGCCAGATCAGGTAGTAGAGGACCTCGCGATACTCCCAGAGCTCCCGCACCTTCAGGGGCACCCAGCCATGGGCTGGTTCGATGACCGTCGTCACCAGAGGGGTCAGGAGGGGTGCGGCGGTCAATGCTTCGGAGGTTGCTTCCTGGGTCATGTCGGGCGAGTTCTCGGGGTCAGCTATCAATGTGCTTTCTTGACACGCTCAGTATACGGTGGCGTCGCATAACCACAAAGCGTCATATCGTTCTGCTCAGGCGTTCGACCGCCAAGCGCAGCGCATTGGGATCGATCCGGAAGCCCCCGGCCATGCCTTCCGGCTCCCCGACGAGCGCGTCGTAGACAAAACCGAAGGTTTGGGCCATCCAGGCGAAGTGCGGGCGGATGAACTTTGGTCCGAAGAGCTCGACGAGCGCGGCTGGCTGGCCGATGCGATAGATCAGGTTGGCGAGCGCCGCTCCGTGATTGGCCACCACCAGCCGCGAGGTGCCGAACAGCTCCATCTGAGCACGCAGGTCGAGCCCGTCTACATCCACGATCTCGAATCCCTCCCGGCGGAGAATCGGCAGAAGCTCGCTCGCGTTTGCGAGACCTCGCGAGTGGCTCGGTCCGCGATCCAGGAAGATCCGCCGGTCCGACGGGACAGCGGCCGGTGCCTCGAGGATCTGCCGGGAATACTCGAGATTCGCGCGCTGCAACGACATCGGCACCGCGACGACGAGGCGCCGGACCTCGAGCACCGCCGCGTGGCGGACCCAGTTCCGCTGCGATAGCGCGCCTCGAACGGCAGTCTGGAAGAACGGCTGCCGCCACATGGCGTCACCGACGAGAAGCGGCACGTCCTTCGGAAGGTCCAGTTCGTCCACCAAGCGAAGCTTCGTGAGGAAGTCGTCGTAGAAGTGCCAGTAGTTCCCCTCGGTGGTGCAGCGCATGGAGACCGCGCAGTCGAGCGTCTCGACGGCACCCCGCCGCCGCAGCAGCTCGACCAGACCCTGGTATGGCGTCTGCTCGACCCGGTGGTGGTAAAGAAACGCATCCACGAGCCATTCCCCACGCCGGCTCAGCACGAAGCCCCGGATCGGCTCGAGATAGCAAGGCTCCCCGAGATCGTAGACCCACTCTCGATAGCCATGGTCGGCGTAGGTCCGCATGGCGGCCGCGAATCGCGGATCCGCCACCGCGGGGATGGGGAAATTCAGCGGATGGTCGAAGCGCTCGCGCCTCAGGTACCGCGCGGCCCGGCGCTTGAAGCCGCCGGAGTATCGCCGCCAGGCGGCACGCGCCGCGGGCCTTGCGAGCTTCTTGAGGTTCATCGAGACGCTAGGCGCGGACCATGCCGAGCGCCCGCTCGTAGACCAGGCGGGTGCCCTGGGCCGTCGCGTCCCAGGAATAGCGTCGGCTCTGCTGGATGCCGCGATCCCGATAGTCGCGGCTGACCTGCTCGTCCAGCAGCCGCTCGACCGCTTCCGCGATGTCGTCCGGGTCCTGCGGCCGCACGAAAATCGCGGCGTCGCCCGCGACCTCACGGAAAACGCGGGTGTCCGCCGCCACGACCGGAGTGCCGCAGGCCATGGCTTCGAGCAGAGGGATCCCGAAGCCCTCGTGCAGGGAAGGGAAGACGAAGGCGGTCGCGCAGCTGTAGAGCAACCGGAGGATGCGGTCGTCGGGATGAGACACCAGGTGCACGACCGCCGCGGTAGGATGGTGGGTCAGCTTGGCCGATTCGGCAGCATTCCACGGGGGACCGGCCACCACGAGCTTCAGCTCGGTGCGCCGGTGAATTCGATCCATCGCTTCGAGCACGGAGAAGAAGTTCTTGTAGTGCCAGCGACCGCCCACGTAGAGCACGTACGGCTCGTTGATGCCGATCTCGCGCCGAAGGGCCTCGCGGTCCGTGTCCCGGCCTGCGGTGTGGAAGCGCACCGGATCGACCGCGAGATGGACGACATCGATCCGGTCACCGGGTATCCGGTAGTAGCGCTCCACGTCCCGCTTCGTGGTGTCCGAGACCGCGATCACACGCGTGGCTCGGCGCAGATATACGGGGTAGCGCTTGCGGAGCCACAACCCGTGCTGGTCGGAGTACAGATGCGGAAAGATCTCGTGGTTCATGTCATGCGCGATCGCCACCTGCGGCCGGGTCGTCAGGGGCAAAGAGGTGAAGTAGCTCGACTGGAAGATCGCGTCGCGCTTGGTAGCCGTCCAGAGCCCGACCGCCCCGAGCTTCAGCGCCTCCACGATGGGCTCGAGCCGCTGGTCTAGACGCGAGCTGAGGCCGGTTCGCGTCGGGACAAAGTCGCGGGGGAGCCGGCGCACCGGGGGGCCGGGTACCTCGCCTTCGTGGCGCCGGGGCATGAGCAGATCCACGCGGGCGTCCGGCTGCCGGGCGAGGCGCGGCAGCACCTCGTTGAAGTAGGTGTTGATGCCGCCGAAGCGCTGTCGGCCGTAAACGATCCCGTCGACGATCACGTGCATCAGGGTGTCTCGTCCGGCGACGCCCGTCGCCAGCCGAAGCGCTTGGCCACGGTTCGCTTGACGTTCCCGTTCCCCGACAGCAGGAGCAGCCAGAAGTACGGGTGCCAGGCGAGCAGGCACCTCGTCACGAAGATGCGCAGCACCCCCGGCATTCGCCCCTTGCCCTGCCACGAGCCCCAGTGCCCACGCAGGCCATCCCAGATGCCATCGAGGGCATGCTCGGCCAGCGCGACGTGTCCCTCCCGTCCGGCATCGAGCACCCGGTTGAGGGCCCAGGCGAGATAGCGCCGCGGGTAGCTCCGGCGCTGCCAGCCGGTCAGGTGGCTGCTCCAGAGCAGGTACCAGTTCCGCACCATCAGATACTCGCGCACCGGCGAGCGCTCGGCCCCGAGGGAACGCCCGGACTTGTGCGACACCTTTGCGGAGGGAACGATCAGCGGGCGCAGGCCCGCCGCGATGACGCGGAGGCAGTAGTCGACGTCCTCGTGATACGCGAAGTAGCGCTCGTCCAGGAGCCCGACGGTCTCCGCGGTCCGCCGCTTCAGTAAGAGCGCGGTGCCCCAGAGCAGCACGGGCCCCAGCCGGCTGGCGGCATCCAGCTCGGTCAGGCTCCGCAGAGTATGCTGCTGCTCCCGGGCCCGGTCGAGGACCGTGCCGCTGAACTGGATGCGCTCCTCGTCCCCGTACTCGTAGACGACCGGGCTCAGGATACCGGCCTGCGGGTCACGTTCTCCCGTCGCCACCAGCTCGGTCACGCATCCAGGGCTGACGATCGTGTCGTTGTTGAGCAGCCACACGTAGTCTGCGCCCCGCTCCAGGGCGAGCCGAATGCCGAGGTTGTTGCCGCCGGCGTAGCCGAGGTTCTCGCGGCTGCGGAGCACGATGAGGCCGGGTCTCGCCGCCTCGAGCTGATCGGCCTCGGCGTTGGCGGAGCCGTTGTCGACGACGACAACGGTCCGATTCTGGTACTCGATGGCGTCGAGCGAACGCACGCACTCGAGAGTGTCCGCCAGCCCGTTCCAGTTGAGCACCACGATGAAGACCGACGGCTCCCTCACCGCCTGCTCACCTCACGGTAGAGACCGCCCATGCGCTGCGCGAACGCGTCCGTCGTGAAGCGTCGATCGACCAGCTCGCGGCCCGCCCGCGCGATCCGGGCCGCCTTCTCCCCATCGCTCAGGAGCGACACCACCTGCGCGGCCAGATCCGCGTCGTCCTCGTGCGCGTGCAGGAGACCCGTGGCGTCGTGGACGACGAACTCGGGGATGCCCCCGACCCGGGTGGCCACCACCGGGCGCTCTTGCGCCATCGCCTCGAGCAGGGCCAGGCCGAAGCCCTCGAAATGCGTGGCCAGCACCACGACGTCCATCGCGGCCAGCAGCGTTTCGGTATCCGAGCGGAAGCCGGTGAAGGTGAATCGGCCCGTCATGCCCAGGGTGGCAATGAGGTCGTTCAGCTCGGCGTGCCGCCGGGCCAGGTCGGCGTCCCCCTCGTGGTCGCCCACGATGAGGAAGTGGCTGTTCGGGTGGACCGCGAGCACGCGGCGCGCAGCGCGCACGAAGGTCGGATGGTCCTTCTGGGGCGCCAGCCGAGCGACCATGCCGATCAGGCGCGTGTCGGCCGCCAGCTTCAGCTCCGCGCCGATTACCCCGCGCGCCTCGTCGCGGTCGATGCGCGTGGGCTGCAGACCGTCGTAGATGACGGAGGCGCGCGCGGCCGGCACCGCCATCCCGAACCGCTCGCGCGCATGCTCCGAGACGAAGACGAAATGAGTGACCAGGCGGAGGACCGGCCAGCTGCGGGCGGGCAGCCGCTCGTGGGGATTGCGAACGTGGCAGATGACGGGCAGGCGAGCCAGTCGAGCCCCGAGCGCAACGTCGAAGGTGGCCATCACGTCGGAGCAATGCACGACCGTGGCCTGGGCCTGCCGGAGGCGACGGGCCATGCGGATCGACGCGCCGAGAAACGGCAAGGGCCACCGCAGGCTCAGCTCCGCGGAGTCGTAGCCCCGAACCGGGAACCCGGCCCCGGCGAACAGGGCGCTCGCCGGAGAGGGCTCGCTGGCCAGGAACGCCAGGTGGCGGAAGTCGGGCAGGTGCTGCATGAGCCGCAGGGTGGCGATCTCCGTGCCGCCCACGCTCGACCACCGCAGGATGTGGGCGATCCGCGACGGCTCGAGGCTCACGAGACGTCGACGCGCTTGGCGGGCTTGCCGCCGCCGGAGAGGTACTCGGCCCAGCGGGTGGTGAGGAAGCCGTAGCAGCTCCAGAGCTCGAGCTCGTGGGCGAACGCGGCCGTTCCGTCGAGCCGGGCGAGCTGCCGCAGCCAGCGGCCGAAGGCGCTCGCGGTCTCCCGGTAACGATGCGCGGGGACGCCCAGGAGGTGGCCGCGCCGCGTTTGCTCCATCTCCGGCTCGTGCATGATCGCGGAGTAGT
>Ga0070679_100004817_pt1 | contig 12446 bp, 8 predicted proteins | sample KBSC63BmetaG_FD_65652 | JGI IMG/M metagenome (GOLD analysis project Ga0070679, IMG submission 65652) | Corn rhizosphere microbial communities from Kellogg Biological Station, Michigan, USA - KBS C6-3B metaG | ecosystem: Host-associated > Plants > Roots > Rhizosphere | place: USA: Michigan... | reverse complement strand
AGGGGTATATGCTCCGGGAAAAACCGGAATTGCCATAGAAACACATTTTTGAATTATTTCTTCATTTACTACAGGGGTAACAATAAAAGCGGCTCCAGCTGATAAAGCGGTGTCTAATTCTCCAAGAGAGCAAACCGTTCCCGCTCCAATATTAATCTTATCTTTAAAAACCTTTGCCAGCTCTCTTATCAATTCAGGTGCACCGGGTGAATTCAGAGTAATCTCTAAATTAGTCAATCCTGCTTCAGCAAAAAGAGAGGCGATCTGAATAATCCTGCCGGCGGGCAGATTTCGCATGATCCCGATTATCGGAATTTTATTAAACAGCTCCCATGAAAAAGAAGCTTTTTTCATATGATATGAATATTATTTTTTAAAATTTTGTATTGCCCTTTTACTACAAACCTTTCAGATTCTGAGGGAGAAAATATTTTAATATTGTCTGACATTCCCAATATCTGAAACGCCATTTTGTAATAAGAATAGGTTGAAGGGCCGCTTACCACTACGATCTGCTCATAGCTTTTACCGAACACGTTTTTAACTTCTGTACCGATCATTAGTCCGCTCAAATAATAAAAATTATCCTCTTTAGAGATCTTTTTAAATAAATCGTTTGTCCTTATCCGGAAGGCTTCATTTAAAATATTTCCATCTATGGCTGCATTTAAACCCTTCTCAAACGAACCTTTGCTTTTGATTCGTATTTGCCGTGCACCTGTTTTAACCGAATTTCCTAACACGCTTTTTGTGGCCAACAAGCCAAATATCTCACCGGTCATGTAAGTTTTAAAATCGATAATCTGATGCCCTTTAACTAAAATATGCTTTGAATGAGTACCTGGGAAAATATATAACTGATCGCCTGACCGTTCCTCATTATCCTTCACACATCCCAAAAGCTGGGTTTCTTCTCCCCTTATCACATCTGTTTCGCTTTTAATACCGGATATTAAATAAACCGGAGATTGCAGCACTCCATTTGGCTTTAAACAATTAACGATAGCATTGGCGCCATTCGTGGCAAACGGGAGCTCAGCATACGGTAGTTCAAGAAGCCCTAAAGAAGATGACGCCATTCCTGAGATCACAACAGCTATGTTTACCGGCTTTTCAACTTTAATTTTTTTAATCTGATCTTTGAGAAAATTTAAAAAAATCAACCGCCGGCTGCCTCCATCCTTTTTCCATTGATAAAATAAGTTCTTTACCCCACCATTCTCGGAAACGACTTCGTCTACGATCTTTTGGGAAGGGCATGCCACCATTCTCAAACGAAAATTACTGGTACCCCAATCAACACTCAAAAAATATTTGTTTATTCCCATAATTAGATCTTACCATTCGGTAAATGAGCCATCTGAATTTCTCCAAACAGGATTTGACCAGTTGTGTTTTATTTTAGACATTTCCATAATGATATCCTCGTCCATTTCTATACCCAGTCCAGGCTTATCCGTCCTGTGTATAAAGCCCGATTCTATTTTAAAATCTTCCTTGTTTGAGAGATAAGACAACAGGTCAATTTCACCGGTATTGTAATGAATTCCAAGACTTGTTTCCTGGATGAGAACATTATGCGTACAAAAATCAAATTGCAGTGCTGCGGCAAATGATACCGGACCCAAAGGACAATGTGGAGCCATCAAAATGCCTGACATCTCTGCCGAGGCTGCAATCTTTTTTACTTCCCATATTCCTCCGGCGTGGCTCAAATCAGGTTGCAGCACATCCAATGAGCTATGATATATGATATCCCGGAACTGGCTTCTGCCTACCAGCCTTTCGCCACCGGCGAGGGGAATAGAAGTTGCAGAAGACAACCGGTCAAAATAAAAAGAGAACTCCGGCAATACCGGTTCTTCATAAAACATCGGCGAAAACTCTTCCAGCTCCTGCATCAGGCGCTTAGCCATGCTTTTCGGCACCCTCCCATGAAAATCGATTGCAAAATCATTTTCCTCTCCTATCGTTTCTCTTACTTTTTGAATATTTTTTTTGATCTCTTTGAGCTTCTTCAAGGAAACATGAGAATCCAGCTGGCCGCTTACATTCATCTTTACGGCCGTAAACCCGTTATCAATTCTCTGTCGGGCTCCAAAAGCCAGTTCTTCAGAATTATCCCCGCCGATCCAACTATAGATGCGCATCTTATCACGAACCGGCCCTCCTAATAACTGGTATACAGGCACTCCGAGTGATTTTCCTTTTATATCCCACAACGCCTGTTCGATACCGGAAATGGCACTCATCATAATAACACCTCCCCTGTAAAAGCCTCCTTTGCTCATTACCTGGAGCAGGTCTTCTATCTGCCTGGCATCTTTTCCTATCAATAAGTGAGCAAAATCCTTAACAGCCGCGATCACTGAATCAGACTTTCCTTCTACGGCCGGTTCCCCCCAGCCCGTAATGCCTGACCGGGTTGTCAAGCGGAGGAACACCCATCTGGGTGGCACTTTATAGATATCTATTTTTTCAATAATCATAACTTTTTTTGATCAGAAATTATAAGGATTGTTAAGTGCATTACGCGGAACTTTTCCTGTCAGAACATCGGCTACATTTGCTGCCGCGCATCTGACACACCCCTCACGGGCATATACCGTTCCCCCGGCCATATGCGGGGTCAAAAGTACATTCTTCATCCTCTTTAATTTTTCCGGAACAGCCGGCTCTTCTGAAAAAACATCCAATACAGCCCCTGAAAGATGCCCTCTTTCCAATGCATTTACAAGAGCATCCTCATGAATCACTTTTCCTCTCGAAGTATTTACCAAGACCGCCCCTTTCTTCATTTTTGAAAATACTTCAGCATTAAAAAACCCACGGGTCTTATCATTTAAAGGAACATGTATGGAAACAATATCAGAAAGCTCGATTAAATCTGCGAATGACATCGCTCCCTCCTGCTCCTGATGATTGGGATCACAATAAACGACTGTCATACCAATACTTTCAGCAATTTTTTTTAGTTCTTTACCTGTTGATCCCATTCCGATAATACCCAAAGTTTGATATCTCGCGCTTTCTCCATCCCACTTTCCGGGTTCAAATGATTTCCACTCGCCCTGGCGTACGAATTCATCCGCTGTTAACAGCTTTCGTTTTATCGCAAAAATTCCGGCTAACACATATTCTGCAACAGGATAATTAAAAAAACCGGGAGCATTTGTTGCCCAGATTTCAGAACCAGATAACAACGATAAATTCAGGTTGTCAAAGCCTATTGAAACATTAGCTATAACCTTTAATTTTTTTGCTTCAAAAACAAATTCTTCATCCGCTATTACTTCTGCAAAATTAATCACGGCATCAAAATCTTTAATAACTGAAAGTAATTTATTCCGCGGCATTAAAAATGCCCCTTCTCCTTCCCACAAAACAAGCTCCGCAATTCGGTTTAATTCACTTAAACATTCCGGCCGGGCTGGCCCTGTCACCAATACTTTGAATTCAGGCATTTTTTTGGATCCTTTTAAATTATCAGTACTATCCTCTTCACAAACGGCTTTCAATTATATTGATTTTCACAAATGTGACTCAATGGCCGGGGGATACTCATTACATAAATAATATCTTCTTTGTTCATTTTCTTCAATGTAAGGGAAGCGGTCACCATAGCCTTCAAGAAAAACATTATCATTCCAGTCGTCACAAACACTTGAAATTTCGGAACTAACCGTATAGCCGATACCGTTAATTTTATAGCCCGTGCCTTCTTCTCCCCAGAACTGGTGGATAGTACGCGGAGGAATATTGATGCTCTCTCCCGGTTTTAACCTTAAAATATTGCCTGCAGCTAATTTTACAGTATATCCATCCTTCTGAACTGAAAAGCTGTTTTTGGACGGATTTCCATCCTGATCTGTTTTAGTAAGCTGTACCAAAATGTTTCCGCCGTTTCTGCATATGATATCTTCTCTTTTTGAACGATGATAATGAGCGGGCGCGCGCTGATTCTCGGGGTCAACAAGAATTTTCTCTGCATATTCTTTAGGATATATTCGACTATTTAGTTTACCGTTTCTTACGGTGAACAGCGTCCTTCCTATATTATTAAAATCCATGCTCCCAAAATCCGTTACATCCCATCCGAGCATACAGTTTCGAATCTCATCATACTCTTTGCCGGCTCTTCTCCACTCTTCGCAAGTCCAATATCCGAAAGGAGGTAAATACATATCAAAGTGTTTGATCACTTCTTTTGCTAAATCAATACTTCTATTGATATCCGATCTTTTAAATTCCATTATTTATTCTAAACAGTTAATAATTATTGATATTTTACGCTTTTCTGAATTTTTCTTATTTTCTCCATGCATACCCGTATAGAAACGCACTTTTAAGGAAGAAACGGATATGGGCAGTATGTGCCGGCGCTTTTTGGCCGCCCTTCCACGTTACTATTAGCTGGTGGTGGTCTCCCGTAACCGATTTGCAATCTGCAACTGTAAATCCGGGAATTGGCCTGCCCGATTCATCTTCCAGTTCCGCAAGAAATTCACCCCCTTTTCTTACCAGTACGTTTACAGCCAACTTACCTCCCTCAGGCTTTTCAGAACGGGTCACTGCTTCGCCTACTGTAGGACCTCCTGCCGACGGCACCAAAGCCCAAAGCCGGTCAAAATTCCAAAAGGCACGACAGAGGGCAGAATTAAACGGAAGAGTTGGAGTTTGTCTTCCGCTTACTGTTTCGCCTCCTGCTTCGATGCGCGGCAACGCTCTTGAATCATAGATTTCACCATGAAGTCCCTGGGCCCCCCCATAATAAATAAACATTTTACCCTTTTCTACAATAGGTTGATGCATCTGCCACATCATACCTCCCCCATAATCTCCTAATGGTGGATTTGGTAACGAAATCCTCCTGTCGGGCCTCCACCAATGAATTCCATCGCGGGATGCAGCCATTTCAAGAGAAATGGTTTTGTTAGCAGCATCATAGTAGCTGGCCATTCCTACATACCCACCTTTAACCTGCAAAGGACACAATTCCATAAACTGGGCATAACCGGGATCTCTCCAATCCCTTCCCAGCACAGTTATTTCCGGAGTCCATTCATTGCCATCCTTGCTGGTACTCATACCTATCCGCCTCACCAATTGCTGGGAATTATTATCGTAAGGAATAATCCGATCCCCTTCCTGTAAAGAATAATTTTTAAAATAGGATACATATGAGCCATCAGATTTACGGTACACATAGGAAACATCTCCTCCTTTACCCAAGGGATGGATAGGACCGGATATTAATTTCCAATCTTTGCCATCATGAGAACGGTACCTGTAGGTTCCCCTCTTCTCAGGCGATGGTGCCGGAAGAAATCCAACGTGATTCGGGTCAGGGCCTAAGGAAGGGTTTCTGATTACAAACATTTCGTAAGGCCATTCTTTATTCCTGGAATCAATAAGAACAGAAGCATATACCGACGTACCACCCGAATTAAGATCCAGAAGAATATTAGTACTGTCATAGCCCGGCCACTTCACAAAAGGTAATTTCGGACGATACCAATGTATTCCATCCTTGCTTTCCAGGTAGGTTAAACGCCGTTGAGACTCATGCAAGGCCCAAAGCCCCTGTATCCATCCCTTTGGCGCTGTTGAATTCAAAAATTGTTCAGGAGGAGTAGAGACCTGCCATGCCTTCCATAAGCCGTCAATAGGATCATGTAATACCGTACCGTGAGCCATTATTCCACCTGAATCCCAGGGCATAGCCGGTTCTAAAAGCGGATTATGGGCGTCTTCAACTCCCTGCTCAACGCGCCATGAAACAAGCAGCATCGAATCAAAATTGTCCGGCATTAATAGTGGCAGCCGGTCCTGGTCGCCATAGTTGACAGGAGAAGGAAATTTATGATTGTTCTGCGCGTTAAGTCTGGCAGTAAAGCAACAAATAAAGAGGTTTATAATCAGGAAAAAATTCCGTATCTTTTTAAAATCAATTACATTGCCCGCTCTTTTTTCTGGATATCTCATGTCATGAAATTTAAAGTTTATAATATATCATTTGATTTGTTCAACTACAACCGAATTATCCTGCCGGTCAACAGCATAAAAAATATCTTTATCTTTTACGGAGCGATCCATTGCTATCGCCTGCCCCGGATTTCTTATTGGTAATAAGGCTACCAGTTCCAAAGTATATCCGCTGCGGGGTAACTTCATCATATAAAGCTCCTTTTTATCGTGCCCCGTCAGGTATAGCAGATCATCCTTTCCCCAATTGCCGCCGGAGTTACTATTAGGTGCAAAAGCCTGTAGTACCATCTCCGGGAATACCCATGATTCGACGGGGCTCCACGAATCATTGAATTTTACTAAAGTGGTCCAGTGGTTATCTCTTCCTTCAGATGAATGTTTTCCGTTATAATTAGCAAACACCACCCACCAGAAGCCGTTATGCCGGTCAATCCAGGTAGCAGATCCGGCAAAAATTCCAAAACTATGGCTCCCGGTATGTTGCATCGTCCTGGTGTCGTAGATCTCAATTGAGCTGACCATTGGATTAGCCGGGAAATTTGAGTTGGCACAATATAAACTGTTGTGGATCACCACACCACTATTCAGATGCTTTATAACACTATCCTTTTCTCCGTCCCATGCGGCAATAAAGCCACCATCTGTTTTTTTGTGCTTGGTAATCCTGGCGTTGCCTATTGCATAAAAATAACTACCATCAACAGCAACACCCTGAAGATGATTTACATTTTTTACGGGAAACCTACTGATCTCGATAACAGTTTTTTGGGTTTGTGCCCCATTAGCCAAAAAGAATGAAAAAACAATGATGAAAAAGAGTTTACAACTCATATTTTTCTGATTGATGTTTAAAATTTGACCTCCGGGTTTTCAATAAGCAGATTGTTATGATCCATTATTTTAATAGCCGATCTGTTTTCAGATAGTTTCCGGGCGAGACTTATACCTAAAAATCCACCTGAAATGAGAGCAATTCCAACAATCCATAAAGCATAATCATAATTGCCGGTAATATCCCTGAGATAGCCGATAAGGTAGGGCAATGTTGCCCCTGCCAGATTAGCCATTGCGTTAATCAACGCAATTGAACCCGCTGCTACAGGTCCGCCCGAAAGATATTCTGTAGTTAACGCCCAAAATACCGGAGTGACTGCCCAGTTCAAAGCAATTGAAGCCGTCAAAAAAACAAAAGTGACCGTGGTACCCATATAGATTGCTGAGATCAATAAAAAGCCTGAAATCAATAACGGAATACCCAGGTGAAAACGCCTTTCTCCTGTAAAATCTGAATTCTTACTGTTGAAATACATAAATACACAGGCAAATAAGAAAGGCAGTGCAGAAAGCAAACTAACCATCATGTTTGATCCGCCTGAGATCCCTTTAAGGATCTGGGGAAGAAACAAAGTGATACCAATTGTTCCGAATGCCTGCAATAGCCAGAATAAACTTAGTAGCCACACATTGCTATCTTTAAAAATCGCATACCAACCGAGTGATTTTTCTGAAGTAATGCTTTTAGTTTCACTGGCAATGGCTTCTGTTAACCATTTCTTTTGTTCCTCTAAAAGCCAGCGTGCCTTTTCAATACCAGAAGGCAAATATTTCAGTACTACAAAACCGAGAATCAATGCCGGCACACCTTCAATTAGATATAACCAGCGCCATCCGGCGAAATTAAAAAAACCGTCCAGTCCCAGTAAAGCTCCGGACAATGGTAAACCAATGACAGACGCAAGAGCAGCAGCAATATAAAAATACGACATGGCTTTTGCGCGACTGTTGGACGGAAACCATTGGCTCAGATAATAGATAATTCCCGGTGTAAATCCTGCTTCGGCGGTACCCAGTAAAAGCCGCATGGTATATAATTGATTGGCCGTCTTTATAAAAGCCATTCCAATTGCTACAAGCCCCCATGTAACCATAATACGGGCGATCCAGCGCCTCGCTCCCACTTTTGTGAGAATGATATTGCTTGGAATCTCAAATATAATATAGGTTATATAAAATAACCCCGCTCCGATTCCGTACATTTTTGCGGATAACCCCAGATCCGCATTCATTTGCAAGGCAGCAACAGAAATATTGGATCGATCGAGGTAAGCAATGAGATACAGCAACATCAGAAAAGGGAGCAGTCTTTTCGTCACTACGCTGATCGTTTTACTCTCAAAAGTGGGTTTGTTTTTCAAAATTTATCTTTTCTTAATTTAAGAATGGCAAACAATTATGGTAATCGTTGTCTATTAAATGCTACAGGCATCAATCGTAGCCCGGGTTTTGAATTAATTTAGAATTCTTATTTATTTCCTTTCTGTCGATAGGGAAAAAGTAAGCTTTATCCTTCCAGCTCCTTGTTTCAAGTACCTGGGGAGTGATTGTAGGATTAGTTGCTGTTGTATTATCCGCGTTAAGTTTGTACACTACAGTAACCTTGGTGGTTTTTGTATAAGCCTCAGGTCCTATAACCCATCTGCGCACGTCAAAAAACCGCTTGTCCTCATCGTAGAACTCAACCCGCCGTTCGTTGCGGTATTCAGCAACCAAATCAGCACCAGTCGCTGTGATATCGGGCATTCCTGCGCGTCTCCTGATCATATTGATATAAGTCCGGGCCTCATCCTCCTGGTGTAATCCTATGCATGCTTCAGCGTAGTTCATAAGAACTTCCGCATAACGAATATACCTGTAGGTGTAAGGCTGGATATTTGTTTCATAGGGACCTTTCAATGTAGGATCTAAAAACTTACGGCAGTAATACCCTGTAGCGGAACTATTATTTGTCTCGATAGGGCCATTAGGCGTATCCAATCCCCAAACATCCACTTCGGAATTAGTGGTTTTGTTCCACGTCATCCACTTGCCTACCTGGATAATTCCAACCGGGTCAATATTAATTACGTCACTCGGCCGTTGCGCCCATTTTGCCCCTTCGTATAAAATGTCAGCATAAAATCTTGGATCGCGGTTCGTATAAGGTGAAGCAGCTTCGGCTGGATTATTCCAATCAAATTTGCTTCCATCCTTCATCTCATAAGAGTCAACCATATTTCCTATGGGTGTGTTGTTACCCTGTGCATGATACCCATTGGGCCCGTTCAAAAGCCACATGTTTTGAAAAGTTACGATAGTTGCCGGAATATAATATTTCACAAAAATATCTTCCTGGTTATCACTTGACAAACGCATATTTACAAAATTCAGGCTTACAGAATCGCTGGGCGCAGGTGTTGGTTTGTATAAATTGTACTGTCCTAAATCAATTACCGCTTTTGCTGCATCTTTTGCTGCCTGCCAGCGGGCAGTGCGGTTGTTGTCAGTATAGCCTACCAGTTCAGGATTCGCATATGACGGGAATACGTTCGTGTTGTGCAAATCACTTGCAGCGAAAAGAAGCACTTTTGATTTAAGGGCCAGGGCAGCGCCTTCTGTAGCCCGGCCTTTATTATCACCATTTCCGATAAGCGGTAATAAAGCGGCTGCAGAGTCACAATCGGAAACTATAAATTTAATGCAATCCGCATACGAGTTTCTGGCTATGGAGAAAGAGTCGTTCAGTTGATACACTTTAGTAATAATAGGAACTCCGCCATACAAATTAGTCAAATTAAAGTAAAACCATGCTCTTAAAAAATGAACTTCCCCCTTCAGGCGGTCCTTTAAAGTTTTTCCATCAATCAATGTATTATCATCGGGCACAGATTTAATGTTTTCAAAAAATAAATTGCATGCCCTGATGCTTGCATATAATGGCTGCCATAGCATAAATGGATCAGCATTTCCACTTGTCCATCCCGGAATCTGGTCGGGAGTTAGCAGGCAATTATTGAAATCAAGAACAGACTTCTGGGATCTCCTTTGCGATTCATCTACATAAATTGAACGGCTGTATTTTATTAAAGGCTCATCCAGGCGGTTATAGATTCCATTTACGAAAGTTTCGGCCAGCGTGGGATCGCTCCAAACATCCGGCTGCGATATTTCACTCAAAGGCTTTGTTTCCAGAAAATCCTTCTTACACCCAATAGTAAACAGCACAATAATGAGGAATATGATTCGTGGAAGCGTTATTATCTTTTTCATCTTTAAAAAGTTTAGAGATTTACGGTTAAACCAAAATTGATTACTTTATTCAAGGGATACGTGATATTCGAAACAGATTCAGGATCAAAATCGGTTAAATGATCCAGTGTAATCAGGTTAAGCCCGCTTATGTAGATCCTCGAACCCTTAATACCGATCTTGCTGTTGATGGCATCAGGAAGCGTATAGCCTATTTCAATATTCTTTAAGCGAACGTAATCAGTACTCTGCAACCAATAGGTATTAGGCTGCTGCGTGTAATAGGAGCCACTGCCATTCCAGGTTCTTGGTTTTGAAGCATTGGGGTTATCCGCAGTCCATCGTCCTTCCGCATCCTGCTGAAAAAAATTTCCAATGGCACCTGAGTGTGTGATACTATCATATCTTACAGCACCTGTAGCACCCTGAATCAGAAAAGACAAGTAAAAGTTTTTGTATTTAAAATCACCACTGAATCCGCCTATGAATGTTGGAATGTTGGACCTGTTGTCCCTGACTTCATCCAGGCTGTTGATCTTTCCGTCGCCATTTACATCTTTAAACTCGATGTCACCCGGTTGTGCTCCATCCCAATGAGGAGACGCGTCTACTGCTGCCTGGTCTTTATATATTCCAATGGCCTGGTAATATAAGTTGGTGTTCATTGGATGTCCTGTTGATTTCTGATAATCGGGCACCCCGGGAGTTTCATCCCAGAATTTAATTTTATTTTTAGCAAAGCCGCCATTAACAGAAATTTCGTAAGTAAAGTCTCCTTTACTATTTCCATAGCCGACCTGGAACTCAAAGCCCCTGTTTACCACTTTGCCAATATTTTCCATGGGAAGAGTTAAGCCTGTAGATGTTGGAACCGAAGCATTACGGAAGGCAAGAATATTAGAACGCAGGTTGTAAAAATAATCGGCTGATACTTTTATTTTACCGTCTAACATTTCTCCGTCGAAACCGATATTCGTTTGATTAGCTACTTCCCATGTTACATTTGGATTGGCAATCCGTAATTCACTTAATGTTTTAGCCTGAACATCGTCGTTGAATATATAGGTATTTCCAAACCCCATACTTGACAGATATTGATACTCGGTGATGCGGTCATTACCTGTTTGACCCCATGAAGCGCGGATCTTAAAATTGTTAATAAACGATAAATTATTTTTCCAAAAATTTTCCTTAGCTACCTGCCATCCAGCCGATACTCCCGGAAAAAATCCAAACCTTTTGTCGGCAGGAAAAATATAGGAGCCATCATACCTGAACAGAAATTCAACCATATACTTTGACAGGTAGTTGTAATTCAACCTTCCAAAATAGTTAAGCCGGGCTGTTTGCGAAGCAGTTCCGTTATTATCCTTTTCCAGGTCGCCGCCCGCAAATAACTGATCGAGTGAAGTAGAAAGAAAATAGCGTCTATACGCTGAAAAGTTCATGAGATCGCCTACACTTTTTTCAGCTCCCAGCAAAACTTTAATATTATGTTTATCCAAAATGCTGGTTTGATAATTAAGTAATGCATTGAGCGTGGTAACGTGCCCGTCTTCCATGTATTGGTACAAATTAGGATCTGAGTACCCGCTTTTTACTTTTGATAAAACCGGTTTGTTTTTGTCATCCACGGTGGTACCGTCCCATGTGTACAGGTACCATGGAGTTCGCCAGATCTTTTCATTCATAAAGTTTTTATCAATAGCGGCATTGCCTGTAAGAGACAAGCCTTTGATCCAGGGTATATTAATATCCAGTTTCAGATCACTTTGGAGATAATATCTCTTGTCTTTATCATAGCCTGTTTTATTAGTAGATATTACAGCCGGATTGTCACCTGCTTCAAAATTGCTTCCGGGAAGACCTGGTCCATAAAAATCAACAACATTGGGTAAAGCACGTGTAACAGCAAAGTCGAAAATAGTTTGCTGTGAGATGGTGGGATAATTCCTGTTTTCCTGGCGTCCTGATAAATCAAAGCTTAGCTTTATGTTATTCGAAATTTTTGCATCTATATTGCTCCTGAAATTTGCTTGTGAATAATTGGTCGCACTGTTTCTGTAGATACCATCCTGGTAATTGCCGCCGAATGAAATATAATACCGCAGGCTTTCCGATCCGCCGGATAACGAAAGATGCCCATAGTCCTGCTCCGAACTCGGTTTGAAAACTGTTGAGATCCAGTTTGTGTTAGGATATTTATAAGGTTCCGAACCATCCTTAAATTTTTGTATTTCGTCTGGTGAATAAACAGGCGAACCTCCGCTATATAAACTTATTTCATTCAGCATCTGTGCATACGTAGCGGCATCAGCCATTTTTGGAAGTACAGTAGGTTTGGTAATGGCATGATTCAGGCTTACACTGATCCCGGCCTTTCCAATGCTGCC
>Ga0070679_100004816_pt1 | contig 12446 bp, 13 predicted proteins | sample KBSC63BmetaG_FD_65652 | JGI IMG/M metagenome (GOLD analysis project Ga0070679, IMG submission 65652) | Corn rhizosphere microbial communities from Kellogg Biological Station, Michigan, USA - KBS C6-3B metaG | ecosystem: Host-associated > Plants > Roots > Rhizosphere | place: USA: Michigan... | reverse complement strand
GGGGCGGGATTTGAACCCGCGACCTTCGGGTTATGAGCCCGACGAGCTACCAGGCTGCTCCACCCCGCGGCAGTATCAGTAACCTAAAAGTCGAATGCCGCATGTCAAGCGACGAAGTCGCCGCGACCGCCTCGCCTAAGCCGCGCGCGCGTCAGTGCTTGGGCGGCCGGCTACCCGAGTCCCGACCCGCCGCTTCGGCCGTGTCGGTGAACCGGTACAACAGTTCCTTCTCGCCACGCACCATGCCGAACACTTCCCGCGCGATCCGTTCCTGCGTTGCCGGATCATGCTCGAGCTTGTCGCGATACCGCTTCAGCGAGTCCACGACCTTTTGCAGTGAGTCGATCGATTCGGTCAGCCGCGCCTTTGCCGTTCGCTGCCGTACGAGGTCCACGGTACTGAATTCGCCGCCCTGCACCGCAAACATCAGCGCGGCGCCGAGCACCACGATCGTCACCACGCGTTTGACGATCGCTTTCTGATCGGACGCCACGTTGTGTCACTCGTCGCGAAATGTCTTGGAAGTCAGAGCCCGTACAACGCGCCGCCAGGAAACTCGGCCGCGTTCCCGAGCTGCTGCTCGATACGCAACAACTGATTGTACTTCGCCACCCGATCGGTGCGGCATGCCGAACCGGTCTTGATCTGCCCGGCGCCAGTGGCCACCGCGAGATCCGCGATGAACGCATCCTCCGTTTCGCCCGACCGATGCGAGATCACCGAGAGATACCCGGCCGCCCGCGCCATCTCGATCGACTCCAGCGTTTCGCTCAGCGTTCCGATCTGATTGAGCTTGATCAGAATCGCGTTGGCTACCCCACTCTCGATGCCGCGCGCGAGCCGCTCGGTGTTCGTCACGAACAGATCGTCACCGACGAGTTGGCAGCGATCGCCGAGCGCGGCGGTGAGCTTGGACCAGCCGTCCCAGTCGTCTTCCGCCAATCCGTCTTCGATCGACACGATCGGGTATTGATCGAGCCAACTCTGGTACAGCTCGATCATCCCCTCGGCGTCTTTCTTACCAGCGCCGCTTTTCTTGAACGTGTACACGCCGTCGGAATACAGCTCGCTCGCGGCGCAGTCCAGGGCGAGCGCTACTTCCTTGCCCGCGGCGTAGCCCGCCTCGTCGATCGCTTCGAGAATGACCTTGATGGCTTCCTCGTCATCGCGAAGGTCAGGCGCGAAACCACCCTCGTCACCGACGCCCGTCGCGAGCTTCCGCTTCACGAGCACTTTCTTGAGCGTGTGAAATACCTCCGCGCCCATTCGCAGCGCCTCGCTGAACGACTCCGCACCGATCGGCACGATCATGAACTCTTGCAGATCGACGGTGTTCGTCGCGTGCGCGCCGCCGTTGAGAATGTTCATCATCGGCACCGGCATCACGCGCGCGAGCGGTCCGCCCAAGTAGCGATGGAGCGGCAAATTCACCGACCGCGCGCCCGCGCGCGCGGCCGCCATCGACACGGAGAGAATCGCGTTTGCGCCCAGGCTCGATTTGTTCGCCGTACCATCGAGCTCGATCATCGCGCTGTCGATGCCCAGTTGGTCGGTGACGTCGTAGCCCTTGAGCGCCGGTGCGATCGTCTCTTCGACGTTCTGCACCGCTTGGAGCACGCCCTTGCCGCCGTAGCGTTTGGCGTCGCCGTCGCGCAGCTCCACGGCTTCGTGCTCGCCGGTGCTCGCCCCGCTCGGCACCGCGGCTGTGGCGATGACTCCGTTCGAGCAATGGAGGTCGGCCTCAACGGTCGGATTGCCGCGGGAATCGAGGATTTCCCGGGCCTTGATGTCGGTGATGGTAATCATGGTGGATAACGCTAACGGACCCTAGCCCTGGTTCGCCACCGGATGCTCGTCCGTCGTCACGCCGTAGCACTTTCTCAACTCCTCGGCCATTCGCGTCCACGTCTCCGTCATCAACCGGGCGCGGTCCTCGTAGTCGTAGCCGGCCGTCGGCACCGGCTCGAGAAAGTGCAATTCGATCACGCCGGGTTTGATCCAGAACGAGCCTTTTGGCATTACCTCGCGCGCTCCATACACGACGCTCGGCACCACCGGTGCCTGCGAGGCGATCGCCAGCACGAACGGCCCTTTCTTGAACGGGCGCAGATGATAGTCGTTTCCGCGCGTTCCCTCGGGACAAACGACGATCGCTCGCCCGCGCTGCACTTCCAACGCCGCGAGCTTGTACGATTCGAACGCGGCTTTCCGATTGTCGCGGTCGAGAAAGACGATACCAACGCATTCCGCGGCGAACCCGAACAACGGAATGCGTCGCAGCTCGGCCTTGGCGACGAAGCTGCACCACGGCACCTCCGACGCGAGCGCAAAGATGTCGAACCAGCTCACATGGTTCGCCACGAAGACCGCGCCGCCCGGCTGTACGAGTCGTTCGCGGCCATGCACTTCCACGCGCACGCCCGCCGACGCGCAGATGAACCGCGCCCACCGCCGCACCGAACGTGCGTAGATCGAATTGGGCCCCTGACGCACCCGCAGCAGCCGCGCGACCACCACTGTGGGCCCGAAAATCAGCGTCATCACCGCGGCTGTGAGCCACACGAAAAGCGCTCGCATCAGCGCGAAAAGTGATCGTGCCCGGAGATGCTCGCAACGTCGGCGCCGCGCACACGCACAGCCCCTGCGTCGCGCGACTCCACGCGCCCGATTCGCGTGAGCGCCAGCGAGAATCGTTGCGAAAACTCTCGCTCGTCGAAGCGCGATGGCGTCGTGACGACGATTTCGTACTCCTCTCCACTCTCGAGCGCCGTCATGAGATCGACATCGCTCTCTCGCGGCACGAGCGCGCCGTCGATCGCGATACCGACACCACTCGCCGCGGCAAGATGCCGGAGATCGGCGACGAGACCGTCGGACACGTCGATCGCGGCCGACGCACCATTGTCCGCCAGCCAGCGCGCTTCATGAATGCGCGCAGAAGGACGTACGAACCGCGCGTGATTTGCGCTCGACACCTCGTGCCCCAGCTCCATTGCCCGCAGCGCCGACAGCGGCCCGCCGAGCCGCCCCGTTACGTAGACCGAATCGCCTTCGCGAGCGCCGGTGCGCGCGAGGGGCGCGAACGCCGAGCCGAGCACCGTCGTCGTGATCGAAAGCTCACCGCCGCTCGACAGATTGCCGCCGAGAATCGGAGCGCCGGCGTCATGCGCCGCCTCACCGATGGCGTCGCCGAGCTCGGCGATCGTCGCGCCCAGCATCGCAGGCGTCGCCTCCGGCAACGTGAGCGCAACGAGGAGGCCGAGTGGTCGCGCCGCCATCGCGGCGATGTCACTCAGTGCCGCGACCGTCGCGCGATAGCCCGCGTCGCGCAGCGACAACCATTCCCGCTTGAAGTGCCGCCCCTCAACCGCGGTATCGACGCTGACGACGAGCATGTCGCCGCGCGGAACGCGAACCGACGCCGCGTCGTCACCGATGCCGACCGCGCGGTCGCCCCACCGCGCGAGCAATGAACGAATCGCATCGAACTCTTTCCCGGGACCGAGTCGTGTCTCGAGGGTCATGCGATCGCCGGGAGCTCGGCGAGCACGGGATAGCGCGTCGGTCGCGCGTCGAGCTCCCACACGTGCCGCAGCTCGGCGACGATCTCGTCGAGCGTCATACCGCGCACGTCGCCGAGGCGTGCCGAGGGCAGCCGCTCCGCTGCGCGGCCGTGCACGAATGCAGCCGCCGCACCCGCGGCGAACGGATCGCCGAGCTGCGCGAGCAGCGTTCCCGCGATGCCGCTCAGCACATCGCCGCTCCCGCCCGTGGCGAGGGCCGGCGTTCCCGTGGCGCTCACGAGTCGTTCGCCGCCGGGCGACGTGATCACCGTCGGCACGCCCTTGAGCAGCACGCTCGCTCCGAGCTGCGCCGCAAGCGCGCGTCCAACTTCGAAGCGATTCGCGAGCACTTCGTCGCTCGGCACGCCCGCGATGCGCGAGAACTCGACCGGGTGCGGCGTGAGCAGCGCCGGCCGCCCGCCGAGCAGCTTAGCCAGATCGCCAGCACGGTCCTGGAACAGCGTGATCGCGTCGGCGTCGAGCAGCGTGGGCCCGTGCCATGCGCGCAGCACCCGCTCGAGCAATGCGCGGCTCTCCTCCCCGCGGCCGAGCCCGGGCCCGATGACGACCGTGTCGGCCCAGTTGAGAATACTTGAATCGAGGCTCTCCTCATCGGCCGGCCAGGCTGCCGCGAGCGCGGAGGGCTCGCTCTCCTGCACGACGCGGACGCTCGCCGGGGCAACGACGACCTTCACCATGCCGATCCCGCTGCGAAGTGCCGCGCGCGCGGCGAGCACCGCGGCGCCCGCCATGCCTTCGGCGCCGCCGACGATCGCGAGCTTTTTGCGCGTCCCCTTGTTCGCGTCCGCCGCGATCCGCGGAAGCATGCCGGCGACCCACGCGTCATCGACCAGGCGCGGCGTGGCGTCGCCGCCACTCGGCGGAGCCAAGCCGATGTCGAGCACCACGATCGCGCCGCTCGCGCCGCGGTTCACGAGCTGACCGCGCTTGGCCGTTCCGAACGTGAGCGTGAGGTCGGCGACCATCGAGCCGTCGGCGGCCGTGCCCGTCGTGGCGTCTACACCGCTCGCGATGTCCAGCGCGACGGTGACGGCCCCGCGATCGCGGAGTCGAGTCGCGGCGCGAATCCCCTCCGCGATCGCGCCTGTGACCGCACCACGCCCGCCGGTGCCGAGCAGCCCGTCCACGACGATGGATTCGCCGTGATCGATCGACTCGGGCACGGCGCCGCTGATGATGGCGGCGCTGTCGATCACGGTGCCGGCGAGCGCGCGTTCCGCGATGCAGTCCGCCGTTTTCGCGGGGACTGGTTCAACGACCCGAGTGCGCACGCCGGCCGAGGCCAGCGCGCGCGCCACGACCCAGGCATCGCCGCCGTTGTTGCCCGGACCCGCGAGCACGACAACGCCGCTGTGCAGCTTATCGCGGTAGCGCAGCGCGATCTCGCTGGCCGCCGCCGCACCGGCGCGTTGCATCAGCGCACGCGACGGCACTCCCGACGCGATGGTCGCTTGGTCGCGCGCCGCCGACTCGGCGCTCGTGACGACGCGGATCATTTCCCGTTGTGCGCTGTGCCGCGCGTCCGAGAAGCCGCGCTACTTCTGCGACGTGCCGACGGTGCGGCCGTAGCTCAGCTCACCGTTGTCGATGCGCAGATTGAATCCGCAGTCCGGATTGCTGCACGCCCACGCCTTGTACGTGATGGGCGCGCCATCGCGGCCGTAGTCGCTCAGTGGAAGCAGCGTTCCGGTCTTGCATTTCTTGCAGTCCGGAAACTCCATCGGCTTGTCCATGCACCCCGTCCCCCATCCAACTCCCGTCACTCATCCGCCGCGGCCATTCGACCGTGCGTGCAGGATAACTCGCGATGGCCGTTAAACCGTCAATGCTCCCGACCAGGGATACTCACGCTCGAACGCTTGATCGAAATCGAACACTTCGATGAATTCGTCGCGCGTATCGGTGGGCTGGCTCATCAGCAGCCCGAGGTCCACCAGCGTGAAGACGACGGCGCCGATGTCCGCGCTGCTGTGCACGCCCCAGTGCTCGAGGACAAGGCGCGCCATGACGCCGAAGCGTTCGAGGGCGAGATCGCGGCACGCCAACGCCAACTCGCGGCCGGCGATGTGGCGGCGTTCGTCGAGTCGCTGCTGACAATACTCGAGCGCGGCGAGCACGAACAAATACGCGCGCTCGTCGAACCGCGGTTCGCGCAGGCGAATCCGGTCCATTATGCCATCTCGAAACGCCAATTCCGCCACTGCTACCCTCGCCGAAGTGTCCGAATACCAGCCGAACCTGCAGCCGGCGGTTCGCGAACACATAAACAGAATGGTAGACCCGCAGAACGGGCCCGCCAGCCAAGAAAATGAACCCAAGATCGTGCTCGCACAACTCCTTGACAGACTTAACGCCACGGAGAACGAGCGGCGCGCCGTGACGTTTAGTAGATTATTCAAAACGGGCCCTACGATCAGTAAGCGGTTACGTTCGCATTCTCGCGGTTTTCGTCAGGGCATGGTTTCCGCCACCCTCAACGCCGACGCCGAATGAAGCAAGCCTTCAAGTACGACGTAGCGATTACCGCCGCGGACTTTGATGCATTGGCGGTGACGGAGTTGAAACGCCGACTCGAGCATCGACTCGCTAAAGCCGTGTTCGCCGCTCCTCGCACTGCCGACGCTCCGCGCACGACGGCCGCGACCACGGCACTCCATAAGTCCATCGAGAAAGAATCACGCGTGGTCGTCGTGCTCTTTCAGCGCCTGTGGGGAACGACCGAGTCGAGCGAAGACGAAGTCGCTGCCGTGCGAGCGCGCATCGGCAATGTCAAGAAGAAGGACGTCGTCGTCGTTCCGCTCGACACCACTCCAATTCCCTCCTGGCTCAAGGGCGTCGTCGTCAAGGGCGCCGGATCGCCGACGAGCGATGTGGTGCTCGACGCGATCGTCAACGCGGTCGCCGCGGCGGGGGGCGCGCCCAAGCGGCTCACCGAGACGGCGATCGCCGCACAGAACGCCGATGAAGAACAGCGCGCCAAGGCGCGTGCCGCATTCCTTTCGTCGCAACGCGCCCTCGCGTTGATCAACCGCGAGCTCGATTCGCTCTCGGCCACCGTAGCGCGACTGTGCGAGACTCCCGGCACCCTGCCGGCTGGGTTTTCTCCGGAAACGCGTCGCACGCCGGACCGGTACACCGTCCAGATCGGCCCCGTCGGTTTGAGTTTCTCATGGATCCGCGGCCGATCCAACTCCATCGCCGACGGCCAGCTCCTCGTCATCGAGTGGGCGGGCCAGCTCGGCGATCAGCACGCCGCAACGGACTCGAAAACGGCCATGCCCGCATTCGAGCACGTGCTGCAGCCGCACGCCACGAGCCCGGAAGATTGGCAGTGGCGCCGCGCTGATCTCGACCTCTGCTCATACACCACGCGCGACCTCGCCGCCCAGTGCGTGGCCAGCGTCGTACGCAGACTGCCGGCAGTCGTCGAAGCGTAGACGACCTCGCACGAACGAAGGAGGGCTCCTCGATGTCTCGAGGAGCCCTCCTTTTTTCTGCGACTGCCGGCCGCTTTACCGGTACAGCGGAAACCGCTTAGCCAGCGCGCGCACTTCTTCACGCACCGTCGACTTCACACTGGCATCATCCGGCGCCTGGAGCACACGATCGATCAGCCCAGCGATGGTCGCCATCTCGGGCTCGCCCATCCCGCGCGTCGTCACCGCCGGCGTGCCGATGCGAATTCCGCTCGTGACGAACGGAGACTGCGTCTCTTTCGGGACCGTGTTCTTGTTCACCGTGATTGCCGCTTCGTCGAGCGCGAGCTGGGCGACCTTTCCGGTGAGTCCGCGATTTCGCAGATCGACCAGCATCAGATGGTTGTCCGTCCCACCCGACACGATCTCGAAGCCGGCCTGGCCGAGGGCCGCCGCGAGCGCCCGCGCGTTGGCGACGACCTGCCGTGAGTATTCTTGAAAGGACGGGTCGAGCGCTTCCTTGAAGCAGACGGCCTTGGCCGCGATGATGTGCTCGAGCGGCCCGCCCTGAGCACCGGGGAACACCGATTTGTCGATCGCCTTCGCGTGGGCCGCCTTGGAGAGAATCATCCCCCCACGCGGCCCGCGCAGCGTCTTGTGCGTCGTCGTCGTCACGACGTCGGCGTGCGGCACCGGTGACGGATACGCGCCCCCCGCGACGAGCCCGGCAAAATGCGCCATGTCGACCATGAAGATCGCGCCGATCTCACGCGCTACGTCCGCGAACGCCGCGAAGTCGACGATGCGTGAATAGGCGCTGTAGCCCGCGAGTACCAGCTTGGGTTTGTGCTCGCGCGCTTTCGCGCGCATGTCGTCGTAGTCGATCAAGCCGGCGTCGGTGACGCCGTACGAGATCGCCCTGAAGAGCATTCCCGAGAAGTTCACCGGCGAGCCGTGCGTGAGGTGCCCGCCGTTCGACAGATCCATGCCGAGGAACGTGTCGCCCGGCTTGAGGAACGCCGTCATCGCCGCGTAGTTCGCCTGCGCGCCGGAATGCGGCTGCACGTTCGCGTGCTCGGCGCCGAACAATTGCTTCGCCCGGTCGATCGCCAGCTGCTCCACTTTGTCGACGACTTCGCAGCCGCCGTAGTAGCGCTTGCCCGGCAACCCTTCAGCGTACTTGTTCGTGAGCGGCGTGCCCATCGCCTCGAGCACCGCCGGCGATACGAAGTTCTCGCTCGCGATCAGCTCGAGGCCGTCTTTCTGACGCTCGATCTCGTCGTCGATCAACGAGGCGATGTCTGGATCGGTCGCGCGCAGCGCGGCGCCCGGTGAGCAAAGCGCGTATTTCGTGAGATCGTTCATGTCGTGGAATCCGTTTCGTGAGCCGTTTCGATCTTTTCGACACGGCGCGCGTGACGCCCGCCTTCGAATTTCGTGTCGAGCCAGGTCTTCAGAATTTCAACGCCCTGCTCGTCGTCGACGAACCGCGCCGGAAGCACGAGCACGTTCGAGTCGTTGTGCTCGCGCGAGAGCTTGGCGATCTCCGGCGTCCACGCTACGGCGGCGCGGACGCGCGGATGCCGATTCGCCGCATAGCTCATCCCCAGGCCGGTACCGCAGAGCAGCACGCCGCGTTTCACTTCGCCACTCGACACCTGCTCGGCCAGCGGGTGGGCGTAGTCGGCGTAGTCCGTCGACGCGGCGCTGTTCGTGCCGAGGTCTTCCACCTCGTACCCCATCGCGTCGAGGGTTCGCTCGAGCGTTTCCTTCAACGCGAAGCCCGCGTGGTCGGACGCGATGAGAATTCTTTCAGACGACATTTCTATACCGGCCGTGACGATGGCTACTTGTTCGGCCACTGCGGCCACGTGCGCACCATCGACCCCACGGACTGGATCCGCTGTTCCGCCAGGCGGTCCGCGGCGAGATACGTCGGGATCTTCTCCGATTTGGCGATCGCGAAAACCTTGAGAATCGTCTCATAGATCTCATCCGCCTTTCGGAACGACCGCGCCGGCGTCCAGCCGGCGAGCTCACTGTAGACGTTGATCACGCCGCCGGCGTTCGCCACGTAGTCCGGCGCGTAGCTGATCTTGCGGGCCTCGAGCTCGTCGCCGTGGCGCTCCTCGAGCAGCACGTTGTTCGCCGCGCCGGCGACGATCTCGACCTTGAGCAGCGGGATCGTCTTGTCGTTGATGATCGCGCCGAGCGCGCACGGGGCGAAGATGTCCGCCTGCACGCCGTAGATCTCGTCGGCACCCACGGCCCGTGCGCCGAACTCGTTGACGACACGCTTCACGCGCTCGGCATCGATGTCCGTGACCACGAGCTTGGCGCCCGCCTCGTGCAGCTCCTTCGACAGATAGTAGCCGACGTGCCCGCAGCCCTGCACGGCGACGATCTTGTTGGAGAGATCGTCCGAGCCCCAGCGGTCCTTGGCCGAGGCTTGAATCGCGCGGAAGACGCCGTGCGCCGTGACCGGCGACGGATCGCCCGAGCGCCCGGCCAGCCCACTCACGTAGTCCGTCTCCATGTGCACGAAGTCCATGTCGGCCGTGCTCGTGCCCACGTCCTCGGCGGTGATGTACCGGCCGCCGAGGCTCTCGACGAATCGGCCGTGGGCGCGGAAGATCATCTCGCGGTCGTGGGTCTTGTTGTCGCCGATGATCACCGACTTGCCGCCCCCGAGATTCAACCCGGCTACGGCGTTCTTGTACGTCATGCCGCGAGCGAGACGCAGCGCGTCGACGATCGCCTCGTCGTCGGTCGCGTAGCTCCAGAAGCGCGTGCCGCCCAACGCCGGGCCGAGCACCGTGCTGTGAATCGCGATGATGCCGCGATACCCGGACGCCGAATCCTGGCAGAGCACGAGCTGCTCGTGACCCATGTCGGCGATCGTATCGAAAAGCTTCATGAGAGTTCTTAGGTGTGAGAATAAAGCTCGCGCGCGATGACGATGCGTTGAATCTCGGAAGTGCCTTCGTAAATCTCGGTGACCTTGGCGTCGCGGAACAACCGTTCCACGGGGTATTCCTTCACGTATCCGTAGCCGCCGAAGATCTGAATCGCTTGCGTCGTCACCCACATCGCCGTCTCGCTGGCCGTGAGCTTGGCCATCGAGCCGAACTGGGTGATACGCTCCCCGCGGTCCTTCGCCGTCGCCGACATGTGAAGCAGGGCGCGGGCCGACGCGACGCGACACGCCATGTCAGCAAGCTTGAATTGAATTGCCTGAAATTCCTTGATGGGTTTGCCGAACTGCTTGCGCTCCGCGGCGTACGCGACCGCGTGCCGCAGCGCCGCCTCGGCAATCCCGACCGACTGGGCGGCGATCCCGAGCCGCCCGTTGTCCAGCGACTGCATGGCGTAGATGAATCCGTTGCCCTGCTGGCCGAGCAGCCGGTCGCCGGGCACGCGCATGTCCGAGAACCGGAGCTGGACCGTCGGCGAGGCCCGCAGTCCCATCTTGTCTTCCTTCTTGCCGATGCTGAAACCGGGAAGATCGGGCGTGATGATGAACGTGCTGATGCCGCGCGCCCCGCGGCGATCGTCGGGCGAGTCGGTGCGCGCCATCGCGAGGATGACGTCGCCTTTCGTTCCGCTCGAGACCCACGCCTTGGTGCCGTTCAGGATCCAGTCGTCGCCATCGCGCACGGCCTGCGTCTGCAGCGACGCCGCGTCAGAGCCGGCCTCCGGCTCGGACAACGCGAAGGCGCCGAGCAGCTCGCCCCGCGCCAGCGGCTTGAGAAAACGCTCTTTCTGCTCCTCTGAACCCCACCGCAACAGCATCTGCGTGGGGAGCGAATTGTGCACGCTCAGCATCACGGCGACCGACGCGTCGACGATCGCGATCTCCTCGAGCGCGACGAGGTACGTCAGCGTATCGAGGCCCAGACCATCGTACTGCTCGGGAATCATCATCCCGAGAAAGCCGAGCGCCCCGAGCTTGGCGACGATCGCCGGCTCGAAGTATTGGTCGCGATCCCACGCCTCCGAGTAGGGCGCGATCTCGGCGAGCGCGAACTCCCGCGCGACCTTCTGGATCTCCCGCTGCTCTTCCGTGAGAGGAGTGAGTGCCCAAGCCATCAGCGGGGCCCTCCGCGCGAAATAGCAGATTCCCCGCTTCGCGGAGAATGACCAACGGAAGTGCGTGCGTCAGTAGGCATAAAATCCGCGCTTCGATTTTCGACCGAGCCACCCCGCCGCGACGTACTTCCGCAGCAACGGACACGGGCGGTACTTGGGATCGCCCAACCCGTCGTGCAGCACTTCGAGAATCGCGAGGCAGGTGTCGAGGCCGATCAGATCGGCGAGGGCCAACGGCCCCATCGGGTGATTCATGCCGAGCTTCATCACGGTGTCGATCGCTTCCGGCGTGCCGACGCCTTCCATCACGCAGTACACGGCTTCGTTGATCATCGGCATGAGGATGCGGTTGGCGACGAAGCCCGGATAATCCTGCACTTCGACGGGGGTCTTCCCGACCGCTCTGCTCACCTCGACGACACGCTGCGTCGTCTCGTCCGACGTCGCGATGCCGCGAATGATCTCGACGAGCTGCATCACAGGCACCGGATTCATGAAGTGCATGCCGATGACTTTTTCCGGCCGCTTGGTGCGCGCCGCGATCTCGGTGATCGAGATCGAGCTCGTGTTCGTCGCGAGGATCGCGCCGGGTTTGGCCGCGACGTCGAGATCGCCGAAGATCTTGAATTTGAGATCGCGGTTTTCGGTTGCCGCCTCGACGACGAGCGATGCATCGCCAAGTTCGTCGAAGCTCTGCGCGGTGGCGACGCGTCCGAGGATGGCGTCTTTGTCCGCCGCCTGGAGCGTGCCCTTTTTGATCTGGCGATCGAGATTGCCGGCGATCGTTCCTTTTCCGCGCTCGAGTGCCGCGGCGGAAACGTCGATCATCGTCACATCGAATCCGCTCTGCGCGAAAACGTGCGCGATGCCATTGCCCATCTGGCCTGCACCGATCACGGCCACACGTTCGGCCATCGTCTAAGTCTCCTCAGTCGCTGTGTCGAGTGTTGTATCGAGAGTCTTTTCGAGTGTCGGATCGCGCGGATCGGTGCGGCGGGCGCCGCGCGCGAAAAGAAATGCCATTCCCGCGATCATGCCGAGCCCGGCGGGTACGCCGCCCTCAGGTCCCCAATCCCCACCCGTTGCCCAGTCCGGCCCCGCATCAACATAACGGTAACGCGGGGATTCGAAGGGATAACCGCTCACGGCCGTGTGAAAGACCACGGCCATCGTCCAGTTCCAAGCGAAATGCGCCATCCACGCCGCGTACAGACTCCGCGTTGCATACACAACTGCAGCGAGGAAGAATCCGGCGAACGTCACCAGCCCGACCGATTCGGCGCTGGCACCGTTGTTGGCCAGATGGAGCGTGCCGAAGCCAATGCTCGTGGCGACGATCGCCCAGAGCCAGCCCCAG
>Ga0070679_100004815_pt1 | contig 12449 bp, 11 predicted proteins | sample KBSC63BmetaG_FD_65652 | JGI IMG/M metagenome (GOLD analysis project Ga0070679, IMG submission 65652) | Corn rhizosphere microbial communities from Kellogg Biological Station, Michigan, USA - KBS C6-3B metaG | ecosystem: Host-associated > Plants > Roots > Rhizosphere | place: USA: Michigan... | reverse complement strand
ACCTCGCCGGCGCAGCCGGCCGCCCCTGTCGACGCAGGCACCGAGCCGTTCTCGGTCGAGCTGCCGATCGGCGATTCCTCGGTGGCGGGCGCAGTCGACTTCACGCAGGCGCTGCGGTCGATGAGCGGGCCGGTCGGCCGCACGATGTCCGAGCTCGCCCGCTCGACCGGGCAGGATCGACGCGTCGTCGCTGCGGGCCGGACGGCGGCGTCCCTCTGGTCCGACCTGCTTGCCGAGGAGCGGCTCCTGCGCGCTCGCGCGACGCGCATCGGGTGCGTGAAGCCCGGCACGCGCGAGGCGCTGTTTCGGCGGCTTCTCGTGAGCGCCGACTACATCCACGCCAACTTCGCCGAGCCCCTCAACGTCGAGCTGCTCGCCCAGGTGTCCCACCTCTCGCCGTTCCACTTCGCGCGCCTGTTCGCACTCGTCATGGACGAGACGCCGCACGCGTTTCTGGTCAGGAAGCGCCTCGCCGTCGCGCGCCGCCTCCTCGCGAGCGGCATCGGTCGACGCGAGGCCGCGGAGCGCGCCGGCTTCGGCTCGCGCACGACGCTCTTTCGCCATCTCCGCGAGGCGGCTGCCAAGCCGTCGTGATCTCGTGCTGCCGCTTCTTCTCGTCATCACGGCCGACCGCGACCTCTCCGAGCCGTTCCGGCGCGAGCTGAGCGCGGCCGGCTTCAAGGCCTACTACGTCGAGACGCTGAGCTCGGCGATCGCGGTCATCGGCCAGTGGCGGTTCGACGCCGCGCTCATGCACGGGCGCGGCTTCGAAGCCGCGGCCGCGCACATGCTGCGCAGCCTGCGCGAGGGCGCCGCGGTGCCGCTGCTGCTCGTCGTCGACCGGGCGAGCGAGGAGCTGCAATTGCAGGCGCTCGAGTCGGGCGCGAGCCAGGTGCTCGTCGAGCCGACGTCGATGCGCATCGTCGCTGCGCAGCTGCGCCGTCTGATCGACCTGTCGCATGGGCAGGCAAGGCAGCAGCCGGCCGAGGTGCGCTTCGGGCCGCTGCGCCTCGACCCGCGGCGCGCGTCGGCGACGATCGGCGGAGCGCCCGTGCCGCTCACGGGCGGCGAGTTCGAGCTGCTGCTGCTGCTCGCTGCCCGGCCCGGCGAGCTCGTCCATCGCGACGCGATCGCGCGCACGCTCGGCCGCAGCGCCGCAGCCGACACGCGCCGCAGCGCCGACATGCACGTCTGCCGCATCCGGCGCAAGCTTCGCGCCGTGCCCGGGCACGCCCTCGTCGTCGAGACCATCTACGGGCGCGGCTACCTGCTGCGCATGGCGGCTCCGCTGGAGGAGAGCGACGAGCTTCTCGCGACCGAGTGGTCGGTGTGAGCGACTGCCGCGCGTCGGCCGAGGCGCCGCGATGCATGGTGCCGCATCTATACTGCCTTCGATGGACCTGGTCGACCAATTCAGCGGGCGTGGTCTCGAGTGCCTGTGCGGCAACTTGCGGATGGCGGCGCGCGCCGTCTCCAGCGTCTACGACCGCCATCTCGCCGCCGCGGGTCTCCAGGCCAGCCAGATGGCCGTGCTCTGGGCGGTCGCCAGTGCCGAGGGTCTGACGGTCAAGGAGATCGCGGCTCGCCTTGCAATGCACGAGACGACGCTGATCCGGACGCTGCGCATCCTCGAGCGCGAGGGTTGGGTGGCGCTCGAGATCGGCGCAGATCGCCGCCAGCGGATCGCCTCGCTGACGCGCTCCGGCCGTGCCGTGTTCGGCAAGGCGCTGCGCGGCTGGAAGAAGGCGCAATCGGAAGTCGCGACCCTGCTCGGCGACCAGCTGCCGACGACCAACCGCCGCCTGGTCCGCCTCGCGCGCGACGCCTGGCGCGCCTGATCGAGCGCCGGGCAGGCCCTTCGCCCCCCACGAGCCGGGGGGTCGTTCCAGCGCCGCAGCCGTGCGAATGTGACAGGATGTGTTGCGGCCCGTCGATTGCCCGCACTCTGCGACCGCCGGACAGACGCGAAAGGCTCAGCGATGGAAACCCTCGAACCTGCCACCTGGCGCAGCCGCTGCGCACAGCGCATCGCCGAGCTCGACCCGGACATCTCGCGCAGCGAGGCGGAGCACCTCGCCAAGGATGTCTACGCGTTCGAGCGAACCCGGGCGATGAGCCCGGAAGCGGCCGCCGAATTCATCTCCACCGAGATGGCCCGGCCGGACCGTGCGCCCTTCGAGCGTCGTTCGCACGCGCGCGAGGCGGCGCGGGGCGCTCGCTAGCCCGACAAGGCGGCGTCGCCGGGCGCCGTCGGCCCGGGGCCGCTCGGGCGTGCCGGGCACATCCGTTGCCGCGTCCGATCGAGGGCGGCACGTCGCCGCCCACCGACACGACGAGGAGCTCCCATGCCCACATCCGGCGACCCGTTCGACTCGCAGGACGACGACATCGACGACGAGGCCGACGACGCTGATGCGGTCGAGCAGGACGCGCTCTCGCTCCTCTCGAGCGATCACGCCGAGGTCAAGCAGATGTTCGAGGAGTACCGGCAGCTCGTCGAAGGCAACGGCAACGACGATCGCCGCGGCGAGCTCGCCCACCAGATCTGCAGCGCGTTGTCGGTGCACGCCGAGATCGAGGAGGACATCTTCTATCCGGCGATGCGCGAGAACATCGACGACGAGCTGCTGCTCGAGCAGGCCGAGGTCGAGCACGAATCGGCCAAGGAGCTGATCGAGCAGATCGAGGACATGGATCCGGGCGACGACCTGTTCGACGCTCGCGTGCTCGTCCTCGGCGAATACGTCGCGCACCACGTCCAGGAGGAGGAAGACGAGATCTTCCCGCAGGCGGAGAAGTCGGGGGTCGATCTCGACGAGCTTGGCGCCGAGCTCGCCGAGCGCAAGCGCGAGCTGATGGCCGCGCTCGAGGAAGACTGACCGGCGGCGGGTCAGCGCTCAGTGGCCGTCGATTCGGGAGGCGCGGGCACCGGCGCCGAAGCTGCCCTGGCGGCCTGCGAGCGCCGGCGCATGCGGATGTTCAGCATCTCGACCGCGACCGAGAACGCCATCGCGAAGTAGATGTAGCCCTTCGGCACGTGCTGGTCGAAGCCTTCGGCGATCAGGACGACGCCGACGACGACCAGGAACGAGAGCGCGAGCATCTTGATCGTCGGATGGTCCGACACGAAGCGGCCGATCGCCGCCGCGAACACCATCATCAGCCCGACCGAGGCGACGACCGCGGCGATCATGATCGCCAGCTCGTCGACCATGCCGACCGCGGTGATGATCGAGTCGAGCGAGAACACCAGGTCGATGAGCATGATCTGCACGATCGCCGCGCCGAACGAGAGCGGAGCGGCGGCCGGTGCGTCGTGCCCCGACTCGCCGGTCACCGACTGGTGGATCTCGCCGGTCGTCTTCCAGAGCAGGAACAGGCCGCCGCCGATCAGGATCAGATCGCGTCCGGAGATCTCCTGGCCGAGCACGGTGAAGAACGGCTCGGTCAGGCCGATGATCCAGGAGAGCGCGAGCAGCAACGCGATGCGCATGAACATCGCCATCGCCAGGCCGATCTTGCGCGCGCGCTCCTGCTGCGCCTTCGGCAGCTTGTCGACCATGATCGAGATGAAGACGATGTTGTCGATGCCGAGCACGAGCTCGAGGGCGATCAACGTCGCCAGCGCGATCCACGCCTGCGGATCGGTGAGCAGCTCCATCATGTTGCGGCGGCCTCGGCGAAGCGCGTGAAGGTGGCATCGAGGCGGCCGACCAGCGTCTGCACGGTCGCCCGGTCGGCGAAGCTCGCCTCGAAGCTGTTGCGCGCCAGCGCGTACGCGTCGGCGGCACCGAGATCGGGCAGCGCTTCGAAGGTGGCGACGAAATTGTCATTGACGTACCCGCCGAAGTACGCGGGGTCGTCGGAGTTGACGGTGGCGCGGATGCCCGCGCGCAGCAGCTCGGCCAGGTTGTGCTCGGCGAGCCGGTCGAAGACGCGCAGCTTCAGGTTGGAGAGCGGGCACACGGTCAGCGGGACGCGCTCGCGCGCGAGTCGCTCGACGAGCGCGGGGCTCTCGACGCAGCGCACGCCGTGGTCGATGCGCTCGGCGTGCAGCACGTCGAGCGCGCTCTCGATGTACGCCGGCGGCCCTTCCTCGCCGGCATGCGCCACCCGGTGCAGCCCGAGCGTGCCGGCGCGCGCGAAGACGCGCGCGAACTTCTCGGGCGGATGGCCGCGCTCGCTGCTGTCGAGGCCGACGCCGACGAAATGCGCGCGATGCGGCAGCGCATCCTCGAGCGCGGCCATCGCGTCGTCTTCGCTCAGGTGGCGCAGGAAGCACAGGATCAGCGCGCTCGTGACGCCGAGCTCGCGCTCGGCGCGCTCGCGCGCGCGGGTCAGGCCGCCGATCACGACAGCGACCGGGACGCCGCGCGCGGTGTGCGTCTGCGGGTCGAAGAAGATCTCGGCGTGGGCGACGTTGTCGGCGGCAGCGCGGCGGAAGTAGGCCATCGCCATCGCCTCGAAGTCGCTCGCGTCCAGCAGCACGCTCGCACCCGCGTAATAGATGTCGAGAAAGCTCTGCAGGTCAGAGAAGCGGTAGGCCGCGCGCAAGGCGTCGACGCTCGGCCAGGCGAGCGCGACGCCGTTCTTGCGCGCCAGATCGAACGCCAGCTCGGGCTCGAGCGTGCCCTCGATGTGCAGATGCAGCTCGGCCTTGGGCATCGCGCGCAGCAGCTCGGCGAGCCGCGCGCGCGGGATGCGCGCGAAATCGGCCGTCACGGCGCGCAGAGATCCTTCGCTGCGCTCGGGACGACCTGCGCGCGCGCCCAGGTCACTTCTTGTCCGCCCCCGGGACCTTGCCTTCGACGCCCTTGACGAAGAAGTTGATGCCGCCCAGGAACTTGTCGTCGGCGGTGGTGCCCGAGGCGACGACTTCCTTGCCGTCGTTGCTCGTGATCGGCCCCTTCCAGATCTCGAAGCTGCCGTCCTTGAGGCCCGCCTTCACCTTCTCGACCTTCTCCTTCAGCTCGGCGGGCACCTTGTCGGAGATCGAGACGAGGTCGATCGCGCCTTCCTTGACGCCCCACCACGTGTGCTGGTTGCCCTTCCACGTGCCGTCGAGCGCATCGCGCGTCGTCTTGATGTAGTACGGCGCCCAGTTGATCACGGCCGAGGCGAGGTGGGCGTTCGGGGCGTACGCGGTCATGTCGCTGTCCCAGCCGAACGCGTACTTGCCGGCCTTGCCGGCGGTCTGCAGGACCGCCGAGGAGTCGGTGTTCTGCATCAGCACGTCGGCGCCGCCGTTGATGAGCGACTGCGCGGCCTCGGTCTCCTTCGGCGGGTTGAACCACTCGTTGACCCAGACGACGCGCGTCTTGACCTTGGGGTTCACCGACTGCGCGCCGAGCGTGAAGCTGTTGATGTTGCGGACGACCTCGGGAATCGGCACCGAGCCGACGACGCCGAGCGTGTTCGTCTTGGTCATGCCGCCGGCGATCACGCCCGCCATGTACGCGCCCTGGTAGGTGCGGCTGTCGTACACGTTCATGTTCGGCAAGGTCTTGTAGCCGGTCGCGTGCTCGAACTTCACGTCCGGCAGGTCGGCCGCGACCTTGAGCATCGGCTCCATGTAGCCGAAGGTCGTGCCGAAGATGAGCTTGTTGCCCTGGCTCGCCATGTCGCGAAACACGCGCTCCGCGTCGGCGGCCTCGGGCACCTTCTCGACGAACGAGGTCTGGATCTTGTCGCCGAACTCCTTCTCGAGCGCCTTTCTCGCGTTGTCGTGCGCGAAGGTCCAGCCGCCGTCGCCGACCGGGCCGACGTAGGCGAACGCGATCTTCAGCGGACCGCTCGCCGCCGTCGCCGGAGCGGACGCGGCACCGACCGTCGTCGAGCTGGTGGTCGTCGTCGTGGTGGTCGTCGACTCGGGAGCGGTCGTGGTTGTCGTCTTCTCTTCCTTGCTGCAGCCGGCGAGCATCGCGATCGCCGCCAGCGACCCCCAGCCGGCGAGTTGGACGAAGGACCGTTTCGAGAGTCGATTCATGGAGGCTCCAGAGGTGAGTGGCCGTGCGTTCGGCGCGTCCCGCAGCGCGAGGCGAGCGCAGGATTATTGCGGGAAGAACGGCTTGCCCATCGACGCCGGCATGTTGACGCGGATGAAGGTGGCGTTCCGCGAGATGAGGACGAGCACGACGATCGTCGCCAGGTACGGCAGCATCGTCAGGAACTGCGTCGAGACCTGGACTCCCTGGCCCTGCAGCTGCAGCTGCAGCATCGTCACGCCGCCGAAGAGGTACGCGCCGAGCAGGACGCGCGCCGGTCGCCAGGTGGCGAAGGTCGTGAGCGCGAGCGCGATCCAGCCCTTCCCGGCCGTCATGCCCTCGACCCACAGGTGCGTGTAGACGACCGAGATGTACGCGCCGGCGACGCCGCACAGCGCTCCGCCGACGACCACCGCGGCGAGCCGGATGCGGCGCACGGGATAGCCGAGCGCGTGCGCCGATTCCGGCGACTCGCCGACCGCCCGCAGCACGAGGCCGGCGCGCGAGCGGTAGAGGAACCACGCGATCGCGATCGTCAGCGCGATCGCGAGATAGACCATCGGATGCTGGCGAAAGAACGCCGGCCCGACGAACGGAAGGTCGGCCAGCCCCGGAATCCGGAACGCGTGCTGCTCGCCGAGCTTTTCCTGCGTGTAGCCGATGCCGACGAAGGCGGAGAACCCGGCCCCGAACAGGCTCAGCGCGAGGCCGGTCGCGTACTGGTTGGTGTTGAGCCAGATGACGAGCACGCCGAACGCCGCGGCGAGCGCGGCGCCGGCCATCGCCCCGGCGCCGAACGCGAGCCAGTCGTTGCCGGTGTGCACGGCGGTCGCGAAGCCGGCGATCGCCGCGACGAGCATCGTCCCTTCGGCGCCGAGGTTGACGATCCCCGAGCGCTCGTTGATCAGCAAGCCGAGCGCGGCGAACGCGAGCACGGTCCCCGAGTTGAGGGTCGCGGCGACGAGCAGCGCGATCTGCTCCATCAGGTCTCCTCGCGCGCAGGCAACGCCGACGACGCGACCACCGGGCTGAGCAGTGCGTCGTCGAGGGCGGGCGGCGCGGCTGTTGTGGTCGCACGGCGCCCCCAACGAAGCCGATACGCGATCAGCGTGTCGCAGCCGAGCAGCGTGAAGAGCAGCAGCCCCTGGAAGACGCCGGTGAGCGACTTCGGGAGGCCGAGGCGCGACTGCGCGAGCTCGCCGCCGATGTAGAACATGCTCATCAGGATCGCCGAGAAGACGATGCCCACCGGGTGCAGACGGCCGACGAAGGCGACGATGATGGCCGCGAACCCGTAGCCGGCCGGCACGTGCGGCGTGAGCTGGCCGAGCGGGCCGGCGACCTCGAGGCCGCCCGCGAGCCCCGCGGTTCCGCCCGAGACCAGGAGCGCCGTCCAGAGCGCCTTCCTCGACGAAAAGCCGGCGTAGCGGGCGGCCGCGGGCGCGAGGCCGCCAACCTGCAGCTGAAAGCCGGCGTAGGTGCGAAAGAGCAGCACCCAGAACGCGGCGACGGCGACAAGCGCGACGACGGCGCCGACGTTGACGCGAAAGCCGCTGAAGAGCCTGGGCACCTGCGTCGCCTTGAGGAACGTGATCGTCTGCGGAAAGTTGTAGCCCTGCGGGTCCTTCCAGGGGCCGTAGACGAGGTAGTTGAGGAGCTGCTCGGCGACGTAGACGAGCATCAGGCTGACCAGGATCTCGTTGGCGTTGAAGCGGTCGCGCAGCAAGGCGACGATCGCCGCCCACGCCATGCCGCCGACGACGCCCGCCAGCAGCACGGGAACGAAGAACCAGCCGCCGGTCGTCGCGGTCGCCTGCATGGCGACGCCGCTGGCGGCGATCGCGCCGAGGATGAACTGCCCTTCGGCGCCGATGTTCCAGACATTCGAGCGAAAGCACACCGCGAGACCGAGCGCGACGAGCAGCAGCGGCGTCGCCTTGACGGCGAGCTCGGTGAGCGCGTACGCGCCGCGCAGCGGCTCGACGAAGAAGACGGCGAGCCCGCGCAACGGATCCTTGCCGAGCAGGAGGAACAGCACCGTGCCGATCACGACCGTGATCGCCAGCGCGATCAGCGGCGACGCCATCGACATCGCACGCGACGGCTCCGGCCGCGCCTCAAGCCTCAGCATGGCCTGCCTGCGCTCGCGCGCTCCAGAGCCCGCTCATCCATTCGCCGACGCGCTCGACGGTCGCCTCGGCCGTCGGCACGCTCGGCGAGACGCGCCCGCCGGCCATCACGAGCAGTCGGTCGCAGATCTCGAACAGCTCGTCGAGCTCTTCGCTGACGACCAGCACCGCCGAGCCGCGGTCGCGCAGCGCGAGCAGCTCGCCGCGGATCTGCGCCGCGGCGCCGACGTCGACGCCCCAGGTCGGCTGCGAGACGACCAGCAGCTTCGGCTCGGCGTCGATCTCGCGGCCGACGATGAACTTCTGCAGGTTGCCGCCCGAAAGGCTCTTCGCCGCCGAGCCGGGGCCGCCCGCCTTGACGTGGAAGCGCTCGATCAGCGAAGCCGCGAGCGACTCGATCTCGCGAGTGCGAAGCCAGCCGCCCGCGGCGACGGCGTGCGTGCGCGTCAGCAGCGTGTTCTGGGCGAGCGAGAGCGTCGGCACCGCGCCGCGCCCGAGCCGCTCCTCGGGAACGAAATGGAGGCCGGCGCGCCGGCGCGAGCGCGGCGACGCGCGCGCGACGTCGCGGCCGAAGAGCTGGATCGAGCCGCGCGGCGCACGCCGGTCCTCGCCCGAGATGGCGGCGACCAGCTCCTGCTGGCCGTTGCCCGAGACGCCGGCGATGCCGACGATCTCGCCGGCACGGACGTCGAACGAGATGCCCTCGAGCGCCGTGCCGAACGGATCGGCCTTCGGCAGCGAGAGATCGCGCACACCGAGCACCAGATCGCCCGGCGCCGACGCGCGATGCTGCAACTGCGGCGGCTCGGCGCCGATCATGAGACGGGACAGGCTGGCGTTGGTTTCCTGCGTCGGATCGACCTCGCCGGTGACCTTGCCGCCGCGCAGCACCGTGCAGTGGTGGCAGAGCGCGCGGATCTCGTCGAGCTTGTGCGAGATGTAGAGGATCGAGCAGCCCTCCTCCGCAAGCTTGCGCAACGTGACGAAGAGCGTCTGCACCGCCTGCGGCGTCAGCACCGAGGTCGGCTCGTCGAGGATCAGGAGCTTGGGCGCGGTCATCAGCGCGCGCACGATCTCGACCCGTTGCCGCTCGCCGACCGAGAGCGTGTGCACCGGCCGCAGCGGGTCGACCTCGAGGCCGTAGACGCCCGCGACCTCGCGGATGCGGGCGACGACCTCGGCGAGCGCGAGCGACTTGTCGAGCCCGAGCCAGACGTTCTCGGCCGCCGTCAGCGTGTCGAACAGGCTGAAGTGCTGGTAGACCATGCTGATGCCGAGCGCGCGCGCCTCGGCGGGCGAGCCGATCTCGACGCGCTCGCCGTTCCAGCGGATCTCGCCCGCGTCCGGCCGCACGGCGCCGTAGATGATCTTCATCAGCGTCGACTTGCCGGCGCCGTTCTCGCCCAGCACGGCGTGGATCTGGCCCGGTGCGACGCGCAGCGAGACGCGGTCGTTCGCCTTCACGGCCGGATACGACTTGCTGATGTCGACGAGCTCGAGACGAAGCATGCGGGGTCAGGCGGCGGGGCGATCGTAGTGGCAACGGCCGGCGACGAACGACTTGACCAGGTTGCGCTCGTCCGCCAGCGTCATCCAGGCGAACACCCGTTCGTGCAGGCTGCGCGCCGCGGCGGCGCGGCGCCCGGCGACCGATCCGATCGCCGCATCCCAGACGCAGACGTCGGCCAACGCGCCGGGTTCGAGGCTGCCGATCTCGTCGCCGAGGCCGAGTCCGAGCGCGGCGCCGCGCGTCGCCGCGTGGATCGCCTGCCAGGCGGTGAGCCGCTCGCCGGCGAGCGCCTGGATCTTGTACGCGTCGGCCATGTTGCGCAGCATGGAAAGGCTCGTGCCGCCGCCGACGTCGCTCGCGAGGCTCACGTGCACGCCCGCCTCGCGCGCCGCGCGCCAGCCGAACAGGCCGCTGCCGAGGAAGAGGTTCGATGACGGCGAATGGGCGATCTGCGCGCCCGCCCCGGCGAGCGCTGCGCGATCGGCGTCGTCGAGCCAGATGCCGTGCGCGAAGACGCTCCTCGCGTGCAGCAGGCCGGCGGCCGCGTACACGTCGAGATAGCTGCGCGCCTCGGGGAAGAGCTCGTGCACCCAGCGCACCTCGGCGCGGTTCTCGGCGAGGTGCGTCTGCATGTAGAGCGTCGGGTCGGCGCGGCAGAGGCGCCCGGCGAGCGCGAGCTGCTCGCGCGAGCTGGTCGGTGCGAAACGGACCGTGACCGCGTACGCGAGCCGGCCGCGGCCGTGCCAGCGCGCGATCAGCGCTTCCATCTCGCGTTCGCCGGTGGCGACGTCGTCGAGGAGCTCGGCCGGCGCGTTGCGGTCCATCAGCACCTTGCCCGCGACCAGCCGCATGCCGCGCGCTTCGGCCGCCGCGAAGAGCGCGTCGACCGACGCGGCGTGCACGGTCGGGAAGACGACCGCCGAGGTCGTGCCGTGCGCGAGCAGCGCGTCGACGAAGTGCGCCGCTGCGGGTTCTGCGTGCGACGCCTCGCGGTGGCGCGCCTCGGCGGGGAAGGTGTGCGTCGTCAGCCAGTCGAGCAGCTCGGTGCCGTAGCTGGCGATGACCTCGAGCTGCCCGCTGTGCACGTGCGTGTCGACGAAGCCCGGCAGGACGAGGCAGCCTGGGTGATCGTGCCGCTGCCATGTCGCGTCGGGCGCTTCGCGCTGCACGGCGACGATGCGGCCGGCTTCGGCGAGCAGCCAGTGGTCGGCGCGCCAGCGCACCGCCGTCGATTCGGTCTCGCCCCACGCCGGATCGCCGACGAAGTCGAGCAGGTCGCCGCGGATCGCGATGCGCTCGCCCCGACCGGCGCGCGGCCCGGGGGCAATGGCGGAGTGAGGCGCTGCCATGCGAGATGCGTGTATACCATTCGAAGACCATGAACCCCCGCTCGATCCGCTTCCTGCATCGGGGTGCCGTCGTCGAGGTCGAGCCGGCGTCGACGACGCGCACCGTCCTCGAATGGCTGCGCGAGGATGCGCGCTGCACCGGCACCAAGGAAGGCTGCAACGAAGGCGATTGCGGCGCCTGCACCGTCGTCGTCGCCGAGCTCGCGCCGGCGGGCTGCGCTGCCGAGGACGTCGTCGCGGGGCTGCGGCTGCGCAGCGCCAACGCCTGCCTGCAGTTCCTGCCGACGCTCGACGGCAAGGCGCTCTTCACGGTCGAGGACTTGCGCGCCGCGAGCGGCGAGCTGCACCCGGTGCAGCGCGCGATGGTCGAGTGCCATGCGTCGCAGTGCGGCTTCTGCACGCCGGGGTTCGTGATGTCGCTCTGGGCGACGTACCAGCATCACGTCGCGCATGGGCGAAGGCCGTCGCGGCAGCGGATCGCAGACGAGCTGTCGGGAAATCTCTGCCGCTGCACCGGCTACCGGCCGATCGTCGACGCCGGCGAGCGCATGTTCGATCTGCCCGCTGCTGCGCTCGACGCAGCCCCGGTCGTCGCTGCGCTGCGGGCGCTCGCCGACCAGCCGGCGTTGCGATCGCTCGACGCGCACGGCGCCGAGCTCGCCGCGCCGCGAACGCTCGACGAATTCGCCGCCGCGCGCCTCGCCCATCCCAATGCGCGCATCCTCGCCGGCTCGACCGACATTGGCCTCTGGGTCAACAAGATGTTTCGCGAGCTGCCGTCGCTGCTCTACATCGGCGGCGTCGAGGAGCTGCGGCAGGTCGAGGTTCGCGGCGGCGTGCTCTCGATCGGTGCCGCGGCGACCCTCGAGGACGCCTGGCGTGCGCTGGTCGAGCGCTGGCCGACGCTGCGCGACATCTGGCTGCGCTTTGCCGGCGTGCCGCTTCGCCACACCGGAACGATGGGCGGCAACGTCGCCAACGGCTCGCCGATCGGCGACTCGGCGCCGGTGCTGATGGCGCTCGACGCGGCTCTCGTGCTGCGTCGCGGCGGCTCGCTCCGGCGCGTGCCGCTCGCCGGGTTCTACACCGGCTACATGCAAAGCGTGTTGCGACCCGGCGAGTTCGTGCAGGCGATCGAGGTTCCGATGGACGCCACGAGCGCCGACGTGCGCGCCTACAAGATCTCCAAGCGCTTCGACTGCGACATCTCCGCCGTCTGCGCCGGCCTGGCGATCGAGCGCGACGCGGCCGACGTGGTCGTCGCCGCCCGCCTCGCGTTCGGCGGCATGGCGGCGACCGTGCAGCGCGCCGCGCACGCCGAGGCCGCGCTGATCGGCGCGCGCTGGGACGAAGCAGCGCTCGTGGCGGCGCAGGCCGCGCTGACGCGCGACTTCAAGCCGCTCACCGACATGCGCGCGAGTGCCGCGTACCGCATGCAGGTGGCGCAGAACCTGCTGCGACGCTTCTGGCTCGAGAC
>Ga0070679_100004814_pt1 | contig 12449 bp, 13 predicted proteins | sample KBSC63BmetaG_FD_65652 | JGI IMG/M metagenome (GOLD analysis project Ga0070679, IMG submission 65652) | Corn rhizosphere microbial communities from Kellogg Biological Station, Michigan, USA - KBS C6-3B metaG | ecosystem: Host-associated > Plants > Roots > Rhizosphere | place: USA: Michigan... | reverse complement strand
ATGGGCGGCAACCTCATCATCGACGAGCGCGCGCTGGCGGCGTTCTTCCTCGTCTCCGCGCGGCTGGCAGCGGTCCTGCTCGTGACGCCGCTCGGCTCGCTCGCCGTCACGCCCGCCGTGCGCGTGCTGCTCGTGCTGGCGCTGGCCCTCGCCCTCACCGCGGGGCTGCCCGCCGCGCGGCTGCCCGCGAGCCTCGGCGCGGGCGCGCTCTTCGCGGCGCTCGCCACCGAAATCGCGGTCGGCATCACGATGGGCCTGGGGATCGCGGTGGCGCTCGCCGCGTTCTCGATCGCCGGCGGCATGCTCGACGTGCAGGTCGGATTCGGGATCGCGCAGGTCTTCGACCCGGTCACGCGCCGGCAGGCACCCATCCTCACCACGATCTTCGGGCAGCTCGCCGTCGTCGCCTTCTTCCTGGGCGATTGGCACCTGCAGGTGCTGCGCGGCCTCGCCTACGGGCTGGGGCGCTGGCCCCCCGGAGGCGTGGACTGGGCGGCCCTCGACGCCGCCCGGGCGCTCAACCACGCCGCCGCGCTCTTCAGCCTCGGCTTCGCGCTCGCGGCACCGGTCGTGTTCTTCGTCTTCCTGCTCGACTGCGTGCTGGGCGTGCTCACCCGCAACCTGCCGCAGATGCAGATGTTCGCGCTGGCGATCCCGCTCAAGGTCGTCGCCGGGGCGATGGCGCTCGCGCTGTGGCTCGCCGCCTCGCGCGGCCTGATGGAGCGCACGTACGCCTCGGTGTTCCGCTCGTGGGAGGCGCTCTTCCGATGACCGGCAACCAGGACCTCGACCGCAGCGAGGCGGCCACGCCCCACAAGCTCGCCCAGGCGAGGAAGCGGGGGCAGGTCGCCAAGAGCGCGGACGTGGTCGCCGCCACGGTGTTCACCGCGGCGGTCACCTGGCTCTACGCCGAGGGGTGGGACGCCGCGCGCGGGCTCTTCGCGCTCGACCGGTCGCTCTTCGCCGTCGCGGGCCGGCTCGACGCCGGCCCCGGGCCGCTCGTGGCACTCGTCTCGCACTCGCTGCTGGGAACGGCCGCGGCCCTGGCGCCTTTCTTCGCCACCATCATGCTCGCCGCGATCGTGGCGAACGTCCTGCAGACCGGGCCGGTGCTGTCCTCGCACCCGGTGAAGCCCGACTTCGACCGCATCAACGCCGTGAGCGGCCTGCGCCGGATCTTCTCCGGCCGCACGCTCTTCGAGGCGGTGCGCTCCTGCCTCAAGCTCGCCGTCCTCGCGCTGGTCGCCTACCACGGCCTCGCCGCGCTCGCCGCGCGGTTCCTCCAGCTCTCGGGCATGACGGCGGCGGACTACGTGCGCGTGCTGCTCGCCGACACGGCCGCGCTGGGCTTCGAGATGGCGGCCGCGCTCTGCTTCATCGCGCTGCTGGACGCGGTCTACACGCGCCGCGAGTTCGCGGGCAAGATGCGCATGAGCAAGCGCGAGCTGAGGGACGAGCACAAGGAGCGCGAGGGCGATCCGCGCGTGCGCTCGCGGATGCGCGAGCTGCAGCGCGAGATGCGCAAGCGCAGCGCCTCGATCTCGCGCACGAAGGATTCGGACGTCGTGATCACGAATCCGACCCATCTCGCGGTGGCGCTGCGCTACCGGCACGGCGAGATGGATTCGCCCCTCGTGGTCGCCAAGGGCGCGGGCGCGCTCGCCGCGCTGATGCGCTCGATCGCCGCGCGCCACGGCATCCCGGTCGTCCAGAACCGCGGGCTCGCGCGCGAGCTCTTCCACCGCGTCGAAGTGGAGCGGCACGTGCCGGCGCGCCTCTACGCGGAGGTCGCGCGCATCATCGTGTGGGTGTTCGCGATGCGCCAGGCCCGCGGGACGCGGCCATGATGGGCGCGCTGCGGCGCATCGCCGGTCGTCACAGCGACATCTTCATGGTGGCGCTGGTGATGGGCGTGCTCGTGGTGCTCTTCGCGCCGATCCCGAGCGGGCTCCTCGACTTCCTGCTGCTCGCGAACTTCGGCCTGGCGCTGCTGGTGCTGCTGCTCACGTTCTACATGCTGCGCCCGGTCGAGTTCTCCACCTTCCCGTCGCTGCTGCTGATCGCCACCCTCTTCCGCCTCTCGCTCAACGTCGCGGCCACGCGCCTCATCCTGTCGCAGGCCGAGGCGGGCCGGGTGATCGCCGCGATCGGCGCCTACGTGGTGGGCGGCAACTACGTGATCGGGCTCATCGTCTTCCTGATCCTCATCGTCGTGCAGTACATCGTGATCACGAGCGGCGCGCAGCGCGTCTCCGAGGTGGCCGCGCGCTTCACGCTCGACGCGATGCCGGGCCAGCAGATGAGCATCGACGCCGACCTCAACATGGGCTTCATCGACCAGGCCGAGGCGCAGCGCCGCCGCAAGACGCTCGAGCGCGAGGCGACCTTCTACGGCGCCATGGACGGGGCCAGCAAGTTCGTGAAGGGCGACGCGATCGCCGGCATCGTGATCCTGCTGATCGACATCATCGGCGGGCTGGTGATCGGCATCATGCAGCGCGGCATGCACTGGGACCAGGCGCTGCAGACGTACACGCTGCTCACCATCGGCGACGGCATCGTGACGCAGGTGCCCGCGCTCGTCATCGCGCTGGGCACCGGGATCATCGTGACGCGCTCGGCCTCGGACGGGAACCTGAGCCAGCAGGCGCTGCGCCAGATCACGTCGTTCCCCAAGACGCTGGGCCTGGTCGCCGGCGCCATGTTCGCGCTGCTGCTGCTGCCCGGCATCCCCGCGCTGCCCACGCTGGCGCTCGCGGCGTGCGTGTGCGCCGCTGCATGGATCGCGTACCGGGCGCGCGTGATCGAGGCGGTCGCCGAGCCGGCCCGCGCCGAGCCCGGGGAAGCGGCCGCGGACGACCCGTACCGCGCGCTCGCCATCGAGCCCATCGAGGTGGCGGTCGGCAGCAACTGGCTGTCGGTGGCGAGCCAGCCCGACGGCATGTTCGCGCAGCGCATCGCGAGCTTCCGCAAGCAGCACGCGCAGGAGATGGGGATGGTGCTGCCCGCGGTGCGCTTCCGCGCCGCGCCGAAGCTCGCCCGCGACCGCTACGAGGTCCATGTCGACGGCGTGCTCGCCGCGCGCGGCGAGGCGCGGCTGGGCGAGCTGCTCGCGATCCATCCCTCCGGCGAGACGCGCTCGCTCGAGGGCGAGGTCACGCGGGACCCGACCTACGGCCTGCCGGCGGTCTGGATCCGCGAGAGCCAGCGCGAGGCGGCGGTGGCGGGCAAGTTCACGCTGGTGGACGCGCAGACGGTGTTCATCACGCATCTCGCGGAGGTCCTGCGGCGCGAGGCGGCCACGCTGCTCACGCGCGGCGAGGTGGACCGGCTGCTCGCGCGCGTGCGCGAGGCGCAGCCCGGGCTGGTCGAGGAGCTGGTCCCCACGGTGCTGTCGCTTTCCGATGTCCAGAAGGTGCTGCAGGGGCTGCTGCGCGAGAAGGTGGCGATCCGCAACGTCGAGGCGATCGTCGAGACGCTGATCGACACCGGGCGCGCCAGCAAGGACGCGGCCTTCCTCATCGAGGCGGCGCGCCGGCGGCTCGGCCATTCCATCTGCCAGAGCCTCGTGGGAGAGGGCGGAGCGCTGCACGTGCTCACCATCGACCCGGGGCTCGAGAGCCAGCTCATGCAGGGCGTGCGCGCCGGCGGCCCGGCCCCGCAGGCGGTCGCGCTCGAGCCGCGGCTCGCCGAGCAGTTCGTGACGCGCCTGGTGCAGAGCGCCGAACGCATGATGAAGAGCAACTTCCTGCCCGTCCTGCTCTGCTCGCCGGAGCTGCGCCGCCACGTGCGCGCGCTCTCGGAACGGGTCATGCCGCACCTGCGCGTGCTCTCGATGCTCGAGATCCCGCAGGCGATCGAATTGAAATCCTACGGAGTGGTCGCCCTCCCGGCGCCCTGAGCGAAGAGCCCATGCACCCGACCCTCGCCGTCACCTTGCAGTCCATGCAGCAGGACCTCGCGCGCGTGCAGTCGATCGCCGCGAACCTCGCCAACGCCTCGACCACGGGGTTCAAGCGCGCGGTCGTGGCCGCGCGGCCCTTCGCCGACCTGCTGCAGGCCGCGAACGCCGCCGCCCCGGGGGGCGCGGGCGGCCTCGCGCTCGTCACCGACGCGCGCGCGGGCACGCTCAGGCTCACCGGGCACCCGTTCGACGTCGCGCTCGCGGGCGAGGGCCTCTTCGAGGTGCGCACGGCGCAGGGCACGGCCTACACCCGGCAGGGCGACTTCCACGTCGACGCGGGCGGCCGCCTCGTCACGGCGCGCGGCGATCCGGTGCTGGGCCAGGGCGGCGAGATCACGCTGCTCAAGACGCCGGTCACGATCGACGCCGCGGGCCGCATCTTCGACGCCTCGGCGACGGCCGGCGGCGCACCCGAGCGGCCGCTCGCCCAGCTGCGCGTCGTGCAGCCCGACGATCGCGCCGGCCTCACGAGCATCGGCGACGGGCTGCTCTCGGCCGCGAGCGCCGTGACGCCGATGGCGGAGTCCGCTTACCAGGTCCGCCAGGGCTACCTCGAGAACTCGAACGTGAACCCGATGCAGGAGATGGTGCAGCTCATGCAGGCGCTGCGCCACTTCGAATCCATGCAGAAGGTCGCGCAGGGAACCGACGACATGCTGAGCACCGCGATCCACAAGCTCGGCGAGCTCTAGAAACGCACGCCACCGGAGAGACGACCGCAATGAACGACGCCTTCTACATCGCCGCCACCGGCATGCAGGCCCAGCAGGTGAGCCTCGAGACCATCGCGAACAACCTCACCAACATGAACACCATCGGCTACAAGCGCGGCCAGGTGAGCTTCTCGGACCTCGTGGCGGGCGCCCCGCCCGTGGCCGACGCCGGCGGCGCCGCGTCCGCCGCCGCTCCCGCTCCCGCGGCATTGCGCATGGGAGCGGGCGTGGGCATCGCGGGCATCGCCCGGCGCTTCGACGTGGGCGACATGAAGCAGACCAACGCGCCGCTCGACGTGGCCATCCAGGGCGACGGCTTCCTCGAGGTGTCGATGCCCGACGGATCGCGCGCCTACACGCGCGGCGGCTCGCTCCGGGTGGCGCTCGACGGCCAGCTCGTCACCCAGGCCGGCTATCCGCTGGCGCCCGGCATCACCATCCCGAGCGGCGCGCAGAACCTCGTGATCCAGCCCGACGGCCGCATGCAGCTCACGGTCGCCGGGCGCGCCGGCGTCGTGGAGGCGGGGCAGCTCTCGCTCGTGCGCTTCGCCGATCCCTCCAAGCTCGCGATCCAGGGCGACAACCTGTACCGCGCGAGCGACGGATCGGGCGAGCCGATCGCGGGCAAGGCGGGCGAGGACGGCATGGGCACCGTCGTGCAGGGCACGCTCGAGTCCTCGAACGTGAAGATGATCGACGAGCTGGTCGGCATGATGATCGCCCAGCGCGCCTACGAGGCGAGCGTGAAGGTGGTGCAGGCGGCCGACGAGATGTCGAGCCTCGCCAACGGGCTGCGCAGGTGACGATGATGCGCGCCCTCTCCTGCCTCGCCGCCGCGCTCGCCGCCGACGCCGGCGCGGCCACGGTCGCGCTGCGCCCGGCGGTGGCGCTCGCGGGCGATCGCGTGACCCTGGGCGACGTGGCCGACGTGACCACCGAATCGCTCGACGAGCTCGTGCGGCTGATGGCGCTGCCCCTGGGCATGGCCCCGCCGGCGCGCGGCGCGCGCTACATCGGGCGCGAGGCCATCGAGCGCGCCCTGCGTGCGCATTCGCCGGACCTCGCGCGCCGCGTGGACTGGGGCGGCGCGCGCGAAGTGGCGCTCGAGCGCTCGGTGCGCACCGTCGACGGCGAGCGGATCCTCGCGGCGGCGCGCACGGAGGCGGCGCGCTTCGGCGCGGGCGCGTTGCGCGAGCTGCGCATGCCGCGCGACCTCGAAGTGCCGGCGGGCGCGGTGGCGTTGTCGGCGCGGCCGCTCCTCGCGGCACCCCGCCGCGCGCGTTGCCTCGTCTGGGTGGACGTGCGCGTCGACGGACAGCGCGTGCGCAGCATCCCGGTCGCGTTCTCCGTGGAGCGGCCGGCCGCGATGCCGGACGACGCGCCCGCCGATCGCGCGGCGCCGGGACGCGCGAGCGCCGATCCATCGGTGCGGGCTGCGCCGGAACTCCGTTCGCCGGGCGTCGCGCGCGGCGAATGGGCCACGCTCACCGCGGGCTCCGATGCGATCCGGCTCGAGCGCCCCGTGCAGGTGCTGCAGGACGGGCATCCGGGCGACACGGTGCGCGTGAAGGCGCCGGGAGCGGGCACCGCCGTCCTCGCGCGCGTCGCCGGCGCGCACGACGTGAGGATCGACGAGCGATGAGCGCGAAACGGACCCTGCTCCTCGTGGCGGCGATCGCGTGCGCGGGCCACGCCGCCGCGGCGAGCCTCTACGACGAGCGCTCGTACCGCCCGCTCATCGCCGACAGCAAGGCGTTCCGCGTGGGCGACGTCGTGACCGTGCAGGTGGTCGAGAACGCCAGCGCCTCGAGCGCCTCGGACACCACGACGCGGCGCACCAACGACATCGCGGGCAGCATCACGCACCCGAGCGGCAAGATCGCGACCGCGGACCTCGCGCTCGCCGGGCAGTTCGACGGCGGCGGCACCACGGAGCGCAACGGCAAGCTCGTGGCCCAGCTCACCGTCTCCGTGAAGGAGGTGCTTCCCAACGGCGACCTCCGGATCGGCGGCGAGCAGCACCTCACCATCGACAACGAGTCCCAGCGGATCTACCTGGAGGGCCGCATCCGCCCGCAGGACGTCTCGGACGCCAACGTCGTCGTGTCCACGCGGCTTGCCGACGCGCGCATCGTCTACCTGGGCGACGGCGACCTGTCGGAGCGCCAGCGGCGCGGCTGGTGGCGCCGCATCGTGGACTGGCTGGGGCTGTGATGCGCGCCCGGATCGATGCCCGGTGGCTCCTCGCGCTCGCGTGCGCGCTGGCGCTCGCCATGCCGCTCGCGCGCGCCGCGGAGCTGATCCGCGTGAAGGACCTGGGCAAGGTGCAGGGCTGGCGCGAGAACGCGCTCACCGGCTACGGCATCGTGACGGGCCTCGCGGGCACCGGCGACTCGCCCGCCAACCGCGCCACGCGCCAGGCGCTCGCCAACCTCCTCGCGCAGTTCAACCTCACGGTCCCGCCCGAGCAGATCCAGAGCCGCAACGTGGCGACGGTCGTGGTGACCGCCTCGCTGCCCGCCTTCGCGCGCGAGGGCGACACGCTGGACGTGACGGTCGCCTCCGCGGGCGACGCGCGCAGCCTCGTCGGCGGCACGCTGCTCGCCGCGGCGCTGAAGGGCCCGAACGGACGCGTCTACGCGCTCGCGCAGGGGCCGCTTTCGATCGGCGGGTACCGCTACGACGCCAACGGCAACCTCCAGCAGAAGAACCATCCGACCGTGGGCTCGATCCCGGGCGGCGCCGTGGTCGAGGTCGCCGTCACCTCGGACGTGCTCGACGCCGCGCGCAACGTCACCTTCGTGCTCGCCGATCCGGACTACACCACCGCCAACCGCGTGGCCGAGGCGATCAACCGGCAGGTGGGCGGCGGCCTCGCCGAGGCGCGCGACGCGAACGGCGTGGACATCCACGTGCCGCCCGAAGCGCGCCCCCACCTGGTGAGCTTCCTCGCGGGCATCGAGAACGTCACCGTCGAGCCCGACCGGCGCGCCAAGGTGGTGATCAACGAGCGCACCGGCACGGTGGTCTCGGGCGGGGACGTGCGCATCGAGCGGGTCGTGATCTCGCAGGGCGACCTCAAGATCTCCATCGCGAGCGAGAACACCGCCTCGCAGCCGCTCGTGGTGGGAGACGCGCCCGCGGGCGTGCGCACCGCGATCGTCACCAACACGCGCATCGAGGTGGACGAGCAATCGGCGCCGGGCTTCGTGCCGCCCGGCCACAACACCGTCGCCGACCTCGTGCAGGCGCTCGCGCGCATGAAGACCAACACGCGCGACGTGATTTCCATATTGCGCGCCATCAAGGCCGCCGGCGCCCTGCACGCCGAGCTGATCATCCAGTAACGGGAGAGACCATGGATACCGGAATCGAATCCGTCACCACCGCCGCGCTCCAGCTCGCGCTGGACGCCGCGAGCCTGCGCCAGCAGGCCATCGCCGCCAATATCGCCAACGCCGACGCGCAGGGCTATGCGCCGGTGCGCGTGAGCTTCGAGGAGCAGCTGGACGAGGTGCGCCGCGGCCTCGCCGACGGCGGCTCGATCGATGCGCTCGCGCTTTCCGCCGTGCGGCCGCACCTCGTGCCGGCGGCCGCGGCCGACGCGGCCGCCGAACCGGTGCGCCTGGACGTCGAGGCCGCGCGCCTGGCCGAGAACGGCGTGCGCTACCAGGCGCTGGTGAAGGGCTTGAGCCGGCACCTCGGGATCCTCGAGATCGCCGTCGCGGACGGGAGGAAATGAGCATGGACTACACCGGCACCTTCGCGGTGAGCGCGGCGGGCATGGACGTCGAGCGCCGCCGCCTCGACGTCGCGGCGATGAACCTCGCCAATGCGCAGACCATCGCCGGCGCGGACGGCGCCGCCTACCGGCCGCAGCGCGTGGTGGCGTTCGCGCTGCAGGGCCCCGCGTTCGGCGACCTCGTGGCGGGCGCCAACGCGTTCACGCCGGTCGCCTCGGTCGAGCCCACCGGAGCGCCGGAGCGCAAGTCGTACGAGCCGGGCAACCCGTTCGCCGACGCGCAGGGCTACGTCGCGTATCCGGGCGTGGACACGGCCACCGAGATGCTCTCGATCATGGGCGCGATGCGCGCCTACGAAGCGAACGTGGCGGCGATGAACGCGACGCGCGCCATGGCCCTCAAGGCCCTCGACATCGGAGGCGGCTCGTGAGCATCGAGGCGATCGCACCCGTCGCGGCGCTGCCCGCCGCGCCCGCCCTTCCCGCCGCGGCCGCGCCGGACACAGGCTTCCCGGACCTCGTCGCGGGCGGGCTGGAGGAGGTGAACCGGCAGCTCGTCGCGAGCCAGGTGGACCTGCAGAAGCTCGCGGTGGGCGACGCGGCGAGCCTGCACCAGGTGATGGTGGGCATGGAGCAGGCGCGCCTGTCCTTCCAGCTCATGATGCAGGTGCGCTCGCGCCTGCTCGAGGCCTACCAGGACGTGATGCGGATGACGGTGTGAGCGCATGAACGAATCCCTTCCGACCGATCCGCGCGCGCGGCCGCCCGCGCTCATGGCCTTCTGGGGCGGGCTGGGGCGCGGAGCCCGCACCGGGCTCGCCGGCAGCGCGCTCGCCATCGTGCTGGGCGTCGCGGCCGCGAGCCTGTGGCTGCTGCGCTCCGACTACCAGGTGCTGTTCGCCGGGCTCTCGGCGCAGGACGCGTCCGCCATGGTGGCCGAGCTCGACCGCATGAAGGTCCCCTACAAGCTGGGCGAGGACGGCGCCTCGATCCTGGTCGACCGCGACGCCGTGCACAAGACGCGCCTGCAGCTCATGGGCAAGGAGCTTCCCCTGCACGGCACGGTCGGCTTCGAGCTCTTCAACGGCTCGGACTTCGGCATGACCGAGTTCGCGCAGAAGATCAACTACCAGCGCGCGCTGCAGGGCGAGATCGCGCGCACCATCCTCTCGCTCGCCGCCGTCGAGGCGGTGCGCGTGCACCTGGCGCTGCCCGAGGAAGGCCTCTTCAAGCGCGCGGGCGAGAAGGCCAAGGCCTCGATCACCCTCACGACCAAGGCCGGCCATGCGCTCGCCCCCGACCAGGTGGCGGGCATCCAGCGCCTCGTGGCGGCGGCGGTGACGGGCGTGGCGGCCCAGGACGTGACCATCGTCGACCAGCGCGGCGTGGCGCTCACGCGCGCCGCCCAGCCCGACGGCGCCGGCGAGCCCAACGGCCAGCGCCTCGACCTCAAGAGGGAGACCGAGGACTACCTCGCGCGCAAGGTGGACGCCGTGCTCGAGCGCCGCTTCGGCGCCGGACAGGCGATGGCGAGCGTCGACGTGACGCTCGACATGGACCAGGTGCGCGTCACCACCGAGGACGTGGTCGGCGCGCCGGCGCGCGAGAACCGCGCCGCGACCGGCGTGGTGGTGCGCGAGCGCGAGACGATCCGCGAGCCGGGCGCGCGCGCGGCCGCCCGCGCCGGCGACGAGGCCGGCAGCTCGCAGCGCGAGATCGAATACCAGGTCGGCCGCCGCGTCGAGCAGATCGTGGGCGCGCCCGGCTCGGTGCGCCGCATCCACGTGGCCGCCGTGGTGCGCTCCGCGCTCGACGCCGCGCAGGCGGAGCAGGTGCGCGCCCTCGTGTTCGCCGCGGTGGGCGGATCGCAGGAACGCGGCGACGTGGTCGTCGTGCAGTCGCTCGCCGCGGAAGCCACGGTTTCCACGCCCGCCATGCCCGCCGCCGTACCCGCGGCCTCGCGCGCGCCTGCGCCCGCCGACCGGAACACGGTCCCGATGCTCGCCACGCTCGCGCTCGCGCTCACCGCCGTGCTGGTCATCGGGGGCGTCGTGGCGGCGAGCGCGTGGCTGGCACGCCGCAATCGCGCCGCGCCACGCCTCACCAGCGCGGAACGCGAACGGTTGCTCGCGCAGGTCCGCGCGTGGGTCGCGCAGGATGCGCTGCCGGCGCCCAAGCCGGCCGGAAAGGCGCGGACATGACCGAGCCGGGCTCCGCGATGCGCCGCGCCGCGCTGCTCGTGCACGCGATGCGGGCGGGCGACCGCGCCTGGGTGCTCGCGCAGCTCGAGCCGGGCGAGCGCGACCCGCTCGCGGCGATGCTCGCGGAGCTGCGCGCGCTGGGCATCCCCGCGGAAAGCGAGCTGCTGAAGCAGGCGGCCGCCGATGCGGCGCCTGAGATCGATGCCGCCCGTGGGACCGATGCGGCGCGCGCAGCGCAGGCGGCGTCGCGCGAGCCGCTGGCTCCCGACGCCTCGGCACCCGAAGCGATGCTGCGCCGCGCCGATCCGGCACTCGTCGCGCGTGTGCTGCGTACGGAGCCGTCCGCGCTCGCCGCCGCCGTGCTGGCGCTCGGTGCGTGGCCGTGGCGCGAGACGGTGCTCGCCCAGCTCGGCGCGATGAAGCGCACGGAAATCCACGAGCTCCTGGCACGGGACACGCCGCCTGCCGCGCGATTGCGCGAGCACGCGCTGCCGGCGATCGCCCGGCGCGTCGAAGCGCTCGCGCTGGCCGTCGCGGCGCGCGCGGACGACGGGACGCGCGATTCCACCGACGGCGGCGAGCGGCAGCCGCGCGGCTGGCGCCGCCTGCTGGGTCGCGCGCGTCGGCGAACCGGAGGATGGTGATGGGCAAGCTCGCCGGGGCGGGAGTCCTGCGCAACGTCGTCCTCGATCCGCGCCCGCGCGTGCTGGAGCCCGCGGGACGCGCGCACCCGGGCGCGGCGGAGCAGGGGAATGCGATGACGGCGCCATTCGATGCGGCGCAAACGCCGGCGCCCTCCGATCCGGCGCAAGCGCGCGCCCCCTTCGCGTTCGACGATGAGCACGCGGCCGCGCGACGCGACGGATACGCCGCGGGCGTCGAGGAAGGACGCGCGGCGGGCTTCGAAGCGGGACGCGATTCGGGCTTCGCGGCGGGACACGAGGAGGGCCATGCGGCCGGGCTGGCCGCGGGCCACGCCGAGGGCCACGCGGCGGGACACGAAGCGGGCCTCGCCGCGGGGCGCGAGGTGGCGGAGGAAGCGGTCCGCGAATCGCATCGCGCGCTGCTCGTCCGCCTCGATGGCGTGGTGCGCTCCGCCGAGCAGCAGGTCGGGCGGCGCGTCGAGGAGGCCGAGGACGACATGGTCGAGCTCGTCTTCGCCACCGTATGCCGCATCGCCGGCGAGCTCGCCCTGTCGCGCGCCGGCGTGCGCGGCATGCTGAGGCACGCCATCGCCCAGCTCGCCGAGGGCCCGCTCGTCGCGGTGCGCGTGCACGGGCAGGACCTCGCGCTGCTGCGCGGGGAGGCGGATTTCCCCGCCGCCCTGGAGCGGCCCGGCGGCCCGCGCGACGTGCAGTGGATCGCCGACGAGCGCATCGAGCTGGGCGGCTGCCGGCTCGAAGCGGCGACCGGCACGCTCGACCTCGCGCTCGAGACGCAGCTCGCCCGCCTGCGCGAGACGCTGCTCGAAGCGCGCCGCGCCCGCCGCCGGGTGGAGGGCGACGCATGCTGAGCGCCTACCGCGCGGCGATCGCCGGCGCACAGCTCGCGCGGCGCCTGGGCCACGTGCGCCACGTGACCGGGCTCACCATCGAGGCGGCCGGTCCGCATGCCGCGGTGGGCGAGCTGTGCGCCATCGCCGCCCACGCAACGGGCAGCGCATCGGCGAGCGTCGCGGCGGAGGTGGTGGGATTCCGCAACGGCCACGTCACGCTGATGGCCTACGGAGCGCTGGACGGCATCGCGCCGGGCTGCGAGGTGGTCGCCCAGGGCGCCCGCGCCGAGGTCGGCGTGGGCGAGGCGCTGCTGGGCCGCGTCGTCGACGGGTT
>Ga0070679_100004812_pt1 | contig 12451 bp, 14 predicted proteins | sample KBSC63BmetaG_FD_65652 | JGI IMG/M metagenome (GOLD analysis project Ga0070679, IMG submission 65652) | Corn rhizosphere microbial communities from Kellogg Biological Station, Michigan, USA - KBS C6-3B metaG | ecosystem: Host-associated > Plants > Roots > Rhizosphere | place: USA: Michigan... | reverse complement strand
CCACCGTGATCGTGCGCTACGAAGACGTCCTGGCTGACCCCACAGCGGCTGTAGCGGAAGTGCGGTCGAAGCTCGACGAGATCGGTCTCACGCTGCCCGGAGACCCGGCGACAGCCGCCACGCACATCTCCTCGCCGCGACCAAGCGCGGCGTCCGCCGGCCACGCCGGCAGCCGTCCTCAACAGGAGCTGCTGGACGCTATTGCGCAGATGCCGCGTGCGGCTTCTGCCTTCCGACCGCCCGCCATTCGCCCGGAGCGCTGGTTGTCGAGGCGGTGGCGGTTCAACCGGATCGACGCCCGTAGATCGGGGATTCTCCAGATCACCCGCCCTTGACGACGCGCGCAAGGACAGCCTCGACCGCGTCCGCCGCACGCATGACCGAATGGCCCTGCGCACTGCCTCGAGCAATTTCGGCCACGCCGGCGCGCTTGTGGTCGTCGCCGGCCAGGCGATCGATCGCGATCGCCATGGCCTCGACGTCGAGATACTCGACGACGACGCCGCCACCGGGCGAGACGAACTCCTCGACCCCGCCTGATCCGGCGAATCCGACGACGGGAAGCCCAGCTGCGGCTGCCTCCAGCATGACAAGCGGATAGGGATCCTCACGCGACGTCAGACAGAAGATGTCTGCCGCGACAAAGTAGTCCCCCGGTCGGGCCGACTCGCCGACAAAAGCCACCCGATCCTGCGCGCCACCTAGCCGGAGGTCGTGTTGGTATCGAGCGAGATCCTCGGGCCGGACATGGCCGACCCAGACGAACCGAAGCTTCGGCTGTGACCGCAGAGCGCGGATCGCTACTTGCACGAACAGGTCAGCACCCTTGCGCCACTCGGCGGTGCCCGCCCCGAGCACGACGATCTCGTCCTCGCCGACGCCGAGGGCGTGACGCTGCGGTTCTCGAACGTCGCTTGGCGGTATTTGCAGCGGTATGGACTCGCGCACCGTGACGACCCGCGCCGAGTCGGCCCCGTGCCGCGCGACGAGGTTCTCTCGAACCCCCTCCGCCGCAGCTATGAGGAGATCCGACGCTTCGATCGCCGTCGAGACGACGTCCGCAGCCACGCCGTGCGACAGCATGTACTCCAGCTCATGAACATGCGTCACGACCGGAATGCCTTCACGACGAGCCACCGCGGCGAGGTGTCCCACAGCGATCGTGTTGAGGTAAACGGCGGCCGGTCTGGGCTGGCGTCGTAACCACCTGCGCATCAAAATCTCCTGCCGGGAGCGCTCGAGCCCCTCAGGCAGACGACGCTGCAGCGCATGTGCGACTCGACCGGACCCCGGCGCGACCGTGGTCGACCCAACCCTTCGGAACTCGTCCACGAGCGGGCCGCCCGTCATGCACAGAAACGTGGGTTTCCAGCGGCCTGTCAGCGTCAGCTCGCGCCACAGGTTCAGCAGGACGATCGGCGCGCCAGTCCGGCTTGCCTCGTGTGAGACGACGGCGATCGGCGCGGCCCGTCCGCCGGCGTTCGGCGCAGACACTCGACGGAGACTAGTAGGCGCCGCGGCCCCGCAGGACGGCCACCGCCGTGCGAGCGAGAATCACGAGGTCCTGCGACACCGACCAGTTCTCGACGTAGCGCAGGTCCAGTCGGACGCACTCCTCCCACGGAAGGTCGGACCGTCCACTCACCTGCCACAGCCCGGTGAGGCCGGGCTTCACGAGCAGCCGCCGGCGTACGTCGTCGCCGTACTGCGCGACTTCTGACGGAAGAGGTGGCCGGGGTCCGACCAAAGACATGTCTCCCCGCAACACGTTGAACAGCTGCGGCAACTCATCGAGCGACCAACGGCGCAGGAACGCGCCGACGCCGGTGATGCGCGGATCGCGTCGAATCTTGAACAGCAGACCGTCGACGTCGTTGCCGTCGACGCACATGCGGTCGGCGCCGTCCACCATGGTGCGGAACTTCCAGATCGTGAACTGCTCGCCGTCGCGCCCGATCCGGATCTGCCGGAACAAAGCTGGGCCTGGGCTTGTCAGGCGAACCAGCAGCCCGATCGCGACGAGCGGCAGCGCGAGCACCGCAAGGCTGAGTGCCGCGAGCACTCGGTCGAAAGCCCCCTTGACCGCTTTCCGCGGACCGTCGAACACGGGCTCCTGCACCTCAAGTAGTGGCACCGAGTCCACCGGACGCACGGCGAGTCGGGGACCCGCGACGTCGGTGAGGGCGGGAGCGACGAGCAGGTCGACGTCGCGCCCCTCGAGCGACCACGCCAACCTGCGGACGTCGCCGGTGTCGGCACTGCCCGCGCTCGCGACCGCGACTGTGTCGGCGCCCACACGCTCCACCACTGCCGCGGCGTCGGCGGGCGAGCCGAGCACGGGCACGTCGGTGTCCGGCACCGTGGAGAGTGGCTCCGTCAAGCAGGCGGCTATGACGGACAGACCGGCGTACGGCGAGCGGTCCAAGGACGACAGCAGAGCTCGCGCGTCGCCAGGCGTCCCGACGACGACGACCCTGTGCAGACAGCGGCCGCGACGCCGTTGGGCGTGCAAGACCTTTCGCGCCATCCAGCGAAGCATGATCGTGAGCGATGCCATGGCGACGGTCGCGCTCAGGACCACCGACCGGGAGACATCCGCTTTCGTCACGAAACCGAGGAGTACCAACAGCGCAAGCAGCCGCACCGACGCGTTGCCCACGCGACGAAACTCCTCGGTACCGAGACCGATGACTCGCCGCTCATAACAGCCGCTGAACAGCAGCACCAACGGCCAGGCAGCAGCGGCAGCCACGGCCAGCGCGCGATAGTCCACGCCACTGAGCTGGGCCGCGGCGCCGTCGTACCGGACGAGCACGACTCCGATCGCGCCCACCAGTCCCGCAAAGACGTCCAGGATCGCGAGCTTTCGTCGCAGCCGCCGCATCCACGCCGGGCGAGCGCCGGTGCCGACCGACGGCAACGACCCGGCTCGCGCGACGGCGGTCATGACGCTCATGTCCGGTCCGTCCCGGCGAGCAGGTTCGCGACCTCGCGCAACGCCATGGCGCTCGGATGGGTCGGTTGCAAAGCGACCTCGCTGCCGTCGGCAAAGCCCAGCCGGACCGACGACGCGCGTTGCGCCATCGCAACGGGTGCGGGTGCATCCGACTGGACCGGGATGTCGGTCGAGGCCGACAGCGGAGGATTGGTCGCCGCCGAAGCGGCGCCATCAGCGGGCGGGAAAGCGGGTTCGGCCCAGCGCTGCGCCGGCATCGCGGCATGGCGGCCACGGGTCCGCTTCTGCCATGGCCAGCGCATGGTGATCAGGCCTGAGCAGCCGCCGCGCCGTCGAGGCTCTCGACGACGGCGTACAGCAGCGCCAGCAGCACCGACTTCACGGACTCGCGGTCGGTCGCGTCGCACGGCACCACGGGGACGTGCGGCTCGAGGTCGAGCACCTCGCGCACGCGCGCTTCCTCGCCTTCGTCCATGCCCTCGGAGCGGTTCATACCGACCACGAACGGCACCCGGGCCATCTTGCGGAAGGCCTCGAGGATGCCGACCGCCTCGTCCAGCGAGTCCTGGCGGGAGGCGTCGACGAGCAGGACGTAGCCCAGCATGCCCTCGCCGAGGATCTCCCACATGAAGTCGAAGCGGTCCTGGCCCGGCGTGCCGAACAGGTAGAGGACGAGGTCGCGATCGATCGTGATGCGGCCGAAGTCCATGGCGACGGTTGTGTCGGTCTTGCGCGAGCGGGTCTCGTCGGTGATGCCCTTCTCCGTCGACAGGACCGTGATCTCGCTGATCGTGCGGATCAGCGTGGTCTTGCCGGCCGCGAACGGACCCGTCACGACGATCTTGACGGCAGTGCCGGCGGTGCGACGGCGCATGCGGTTGTTGGCAGCCATGTCACAACCCCCGTACGCCGGCGATGAGACGCAGCAGCAGGCTCTTGTTCACACTCGGGTCCCGTTCGATGTACGTCGCTGCCGCGGGCGCGGCGGACGCCGCTCCCCCGGCCACAGCGGCGACTGCGGGCATCGGTTCCTCCGGGTGGTCCGGCTGGCGCTTGGGCAGGAACGGCTCGGGCCGCTTGGGCGTGATCTCGGCACGCTCGCCCGGCTGAGTCGGTACGGCGGTGAGAGTCGGAGCCGCCGCGGGTTCGTCCTCGTCCTCGTCCTCGACGTCGTCGGCGTCCTCCTCCTCGGTGACCACCGCGGCAGGCGCGGCCACGACCGGCTCGGGAGCCGCTTCGGCGACCGGCGCCGGCGCACCCTTCTCGAGCGCGGCGAGCAGCTCGTGTGAGCGCATGAGCACCGACACCTGGTCGGCGTCGTCGACGCGAAGGAGACCGCGACCGACGAGCTCGGCCAGCGCGGACACGACCGCGAACTCGCCGCGGCCGGCCAGGCCGACGATCTGGAACACCGTGCGGCGACCGTCGACCAGCGCGAGCAACGACCACTCGTCGCGGGAGAGCTGCGGGTCGCCGGTCAAAACGGCGGGCATGGAGAGGACCGCCTGCGGCGACGGGATGGCTTCGGCGACGCCCTTCCAGACGTCGAGCCGGCGGCGCGATTCGGTGACGACGTCGTCCACCTGGCGGGAGACGCCCACGTCGTCGGGGTTCGGCTCGTCCACGACGAAGGCGAAGTCGCCGTCGGGCCACCGGAGCAGGTCGAAGACCGTGTCGATGATGTGTTCGCCGGTGAGGTCGTGCAGGGCACCCTCGTCGACGTCGCCTGCCTGCTGGAGCGCCCGGACCACGCCGAGGCTCTCGTCACCGGCGGCCGCGGACACGGCGCGCTGGAGCGCGTCGGTCTCGACCGCCAGCGAACCCACGACGCGCCGCGCCAGTCCCTGTCGCGTGACGTCGGATGCACCACCGGTCAGTGACCCGGTGGTGAACCACACGACACCATGCGCGTGGGACCGACGCAGATGCAGCCCTCCGGTCTTCTTCGTCATGCTCAGCAGGGCGAAGATGTCCGGGAGGCTGAAGGCGTCGAGTGAGCCTTCGAGTTTCACGGTTGCCTCAGTTCGACGGGCGGGGGCGGACGGTCAGGACCAGGCTTGCGGCTCGCCGGAGCCGTTCGGCAGGTAGGACGGCCAGCTGGAGTCCGAGGTCACGGGCGCGTACGTCGCGACCGGCTCGGCCGCAACGGGCTCGGAGTACGTCGGCTCGGAGTACGTCGGCTCGGAGTAGGTCGGCTCGGAGTAGGTGGGCATGGCGGGCGCCTCGGCCACTGCGGCAGAGGTGTCCTCGACGCGGAGCGCGGACGCGACGGCCTCCGCGGCGCGGCGCACCTCGTAGAGCATCATGCCGACCTTGGCACCCTTGGCCGCGACGGCGACGAGAACCGCCTCGTCGTCGGCGGAGACCAGGAAGACGGTGCCGTTGTCGCCCTCGATGTAGACCTGGTTGAGACCGCCGCGGCCGAGGCCCTCGGCGGCACGCTCGCCCAAGCTGAGCAGCGCGGCGCTCATGGCGGCGACCCGGTCCTCGTCCATCGTGGCCGGCAGTGCGCTGGCCATCGGCAGGCCGTCGAAGGAGACGACCGCGGCCGCCTCGATCTCCGAGGCCTGCGCGAGCAGGTCGGCGAGAGCACGGTCGAGCTGGCTCGAACGGCTGGTGGCGTCAGGCATGGTGGGCACCCTCTCTGGCGGCCGCGCTCACCGATGGCGGCCTGCTCCATCCCCATCGGCGTTGAATCGCCATTGCTTGAACGACCGCTCTGTCCTGGTTACGCCCGACCGTCCACTTTTGGCGTCGTTCGGCTACTGCGCCCGCAGTGCGTCCTCGCCCGCTGCCCGCATCCGGTCGACCGGCGCCTGCTTGCCGGTCATCAGCCGCACCTGCTCCGCGGCCTGCGCGACGAGCAGCTCCAGCCCGCCGACGACCGTCCCGCCGGCGGAAGCCCAGGCCGCGGCGAGCGGCGTCGGCCACGGTGCGTAGACGACGTCGAACAGCAATCCGGGCCGAGGCGGGACAGATGCGGCGAGTGAGTCTCCGGCACCTGCCGGGACCGTGCTCACGACGAGGTCGGCCGCAAGCGACGCCTCGACCTCGCCCCAAGGGCGCACATCGACCTCTACGCCGAACCGCTCACCGGTCTCGGCAACGGCAGCGGCGGCAGCCGGGCGCCGCGCAACGACGCGCGCGTCCCGCACGCCGAGTTCCGCGATCGCGGCGACGGTCGAGGCGGCCGTCGCGCCACCGCCGAGGACGGTGACACTGCCCGCGCGGTTGAAACCGCCGCGACGCAGGGCCTCGACCATGCCGGGAACATCGGTGTTGGCGCCCCACCACTCGCCGTCGATCCCGCCGAACAACACGGTGTTGGCGGCGCCGACGTCGGCAGCGAGCCGCTCCGTTCGCGCCAGCAGCGGCAGGACCGCGCGCTTGAGCGGCATCGTGAGCGAGGCGCCGGCCAGCCCTTCGGCCTCGAGCTCACGCAACGTGTCGGCGAGCTGCTGCTCGGTGCACTCGACCGCGCGGTAGGTCCAGTCCGCGAGCCCGAGTGCGTCGTACGCCGCCCGGTGAAGCACCGGCGACAGCGAGTGTGCGATCGGCGACCCGAGGACCGCCGCCCCCCGTCTAACCCCACTCACGTGCGTGATCATGGCGTTGAGGTAGGCGCAACGCCATGATCACGCGCGAAAACGTGGCGGAACGCCATGATCACGAAGGTGTCGGTCAGTGGACGCCGTTGCGGCGGCTCTCGGCCACCAGCTTGTTGAAGTCGTTGATGTTCGTCGCGAACCCGGCGTGCCCCGCCTTGTCGACGGTGACGAAGTAGAGGTAGGGCCCGTGCGGCGGGTTCAACGCTGCCTGCAAGGCCGCGGCGCCGGGCGACACGATCGGCGTCGGCGGCAGCCCCGGGTGCAACCGGGTGTTGTAGGGCGAGTCGATTTTCAGGTCGCTCGCGGTCAGCAGGCCGTAGCCCAGCGGCTTGATGTAGTAGAGCGTCGCGTCCGAACCGAGCGCCATGTTGCGGGCCAGCCGGTTGGTGAAGACCTCGGCGATGTTCGGGAAGTCACTGTCGAGGCGCCCTTCGCGCTGCACGATCGAGGCGAGGGTGAGCACGTCGTACGGCGAACGATGCCGGCTCTGCGCCTGTGCGACGAGATCCAGCGACGACGCCTCCTGGTTGAACCGCGCCACCATCGCGGACAGCGCCTGTTTCGCGGTCGTGTCAGGTCCGAACGTGTAGGTCGCCGGGAACAGGAAGCCCTCGATCGGGTGGCCGCTCCCCCACGACGGCACGCCGAGCGCCGCCGGGTCCTTCGCCGCCTGCTGCAGATCGGCAAGCTTGATCTGCGTGTTCTTGGCGATCGCGAGCAGGATCGCGTCCGACCGCATCCCCTCCGGTACCACCACCCGGCTCGCAACGAGCGACTTCGGATCGAGCAGAAGTGCCAGCGCGAGCGAGGCCTTCATCTGGTGACGCAGCTTGTAGAAGCCCGGACCGATCGTCTGCGCCTTCGGGTCGTCACTGGCGACCTTGGTGAACGCACCTACGCTCTTCACGACGTCTGCGGCCTTCAACGTGCGGCCGATCGCGGACAGCGTGTCGCCTTGTTTCACCTGCACGGTGACGCTGCCGCTGCCACTGCCGGAGTAGTCGGCCGGTCCGCCGAAGAAGTCGCGGATGCCGCCCAGGCCGCGGCCCAACGCGATGACGGCGATGATCCCTGCCGCGATGACTGCAAGCAGCGCGATGACGAACGCCACGCGGCGCGCCCGGTAGTTGGGTTTGCGCGTGCGGAATTCGGGCTCGTGCACGAGCCCGAGGTCCAGATCGTCCGTCATGGGTCCACCTGTTCGCCGGCAGGGATCCCCGTGTGACGTTCGCGATCGAGCGCCGCGTCGAGCAGCACGACCGCGGCCGCCGCGTCAATCATGCCCCGCGACGACCGAGTGTCACGTCCCGCGGTCCGCAGCTGCTGTGTGGCCGACACCGTCGTAAGCCGTTCGTCGACGAGCCGCACCGGGACAGGAGCGACCCGTGCGGCGAGTGTGGCGGCGTAGGCGCGCGCGTCCGCCGTCGAGCTGCTCTCCCGTCCGCGCAGCGTCTGCGGGAGCCCGACGACCACCTCGACCGCCTGTCGATCGGCCACGATCGAGACCAGCTCGTCGACGTCGCGCCCTGCGCGGCTGTCGCGACGCAGGACTCCGACCGGGAACGCGAGCGTCGCCTCGGGATCGCTCGCTGCCACGCCGACGCGAGCAGAACCCACGTCCACCGCGATTCGCACGCCGCCCCTCATCGCCTGCCGAAGGTCACGCGCTGCCCGTCACCCGTTGGCCGACGCGGTGCCGCACGGCGTTCAACGCGTCGTCGACAGCCGCCGCGTTGGTGCCGCCGCCCTGTGCGACGTCGTCGCGGCCACCACCGCCGCCGCCGAGGGTCTGCGCGGCTACGCGCACCAGGTCGCCCGCGGCGAGGCCCCACTCGCGGCCGCGGTCGTTGACCGCGACCACGACAACCGGCCGCCCGTCGTTGACGGCCGACACCGCCACGACACCCGGCCGGTCGCCGAGGCGACCGCGGACGTCGAGCGCAAGCTTGCGCAGGTCATCGGCCGCAGCGCCGTCGGGCGCGCGATGCGTGATCACAGCGACGCCGTACTCGTCGCTCGCGCCCGCGACGAGGTCGCCGGCCCGCTCCAGCACCGCCGACGCGCGCAGGCGCTCGAGCTCCTTCTCCAGCTCACGAATACGCGCGACGACGCCGGTGACGCGCTCGACCAGCTCCTCCGGCCGCGCTTTCAGCGCATCCGTCAGCTGCGCCACGAGGACGTGCTCGCGCGCAAGGAACCCGTAGGCGTCCGCGCCGACCAGGCCTTCGACTCGGCGTACGCCGGCACCGATCGACGACTCGCCGAGCAGCTTCACGAGACCGAGCTGCGCCGACCGAGCGGCGTGCGTCCCGCCGCAGAGCTCGCGCGCGTAGTCGCCGACCTCGACGACCCGCACCGCGTCGCCGTACTTCTCCCCGAAGAGCGCGATCGCGCCGATGCGACGCGCCTCGTCCTGTGTCGTCACGAACGCGCGCACGGGCAGGTCGTCGAGCAGGATCGTGTTGACCTCGGCCTCGACGTCGGCGAGCACGCCCGCAGGCACCGCCGTCGGTGAGGAGAAGTCGAACCGGAACCGGCCGGCGTCGTTGAGCGAGCCGGCCTGCGCCGCCTGGTCGCCGAGCGCGCGACGGATCGCTTGATGCACGAGGTGCGTCGCGGTGTGCGCGCGCGACACCGCCTTACGGCGTTGAACGTCGACTTCGGCAACGGCCGAACGACCGACGACGAGCTCGCCGGAGACGACGCGGCCACGATGGACGACGAGATCGCCCAGCGGTTTCTGCGCGTCGTAGATCTCCACCACCGCACCGTCGACGGTGATCCGCCCGTGGTCCGCGAGCTGGCCACCGCCCTCGGCGTAGAACGGGGTGCGGTCGAGCGCGATCTCGACCTCGGTGCCGTCGGTCGCGACGTCGACTGCGATGCCGTTGACGAGCAGGCCGCGCAGCGTCGCCTCCGACGCCACCTCGACGTAGCCGGTGAACGTGGTCGCTCCCGACGTGTCGAGCAGCGAGCGATAAACAGCGAGGTCGGCGTGGCCCGTCTTCTTCGCCGCCGCGTCGGCCTTCGCCTTGTCGCGCTGTTCCTGCATCAGCCGACGGAAGCCGCTCTCGTCGACCTCGAGCCCCTGTTCGCGCGCCATCTCGAGGGTCAGGTCGATCGGGAAGCCGTAGGTGTCGTGCAGCGTGAACGCCTGGTCACCGGAGACCGTCGATGTGCCACCGCTCTTCACGTCGGCGACGACGCGGTCGAACAATGCACTGCCGGTGCGCAGGGTCGTGAGGAACGAGTCCTCCTCCTGCGCCGCGACCGCCTCGATCCGGCGCTGGTCGGTGAGCAGCTCGGGGTAGGACTCGCCCATCTCCGTGCAGGTGCGCGCGACGAGCGGCGTCAGCGCCGCGCCGTCCGCACCGAGCAACCGAAGGTTGCGTACGACGCGCCGCAGCATGCGACGCAGCACGTAGCCGCGGCCCTCGTTGCTCGGGATGACTCCGTCCGCGATCAGCATCGTCGTCGTTCGGGTGTGATCGGCGACGACACGCAACCGCACGTCGTTGCGCGGGTCCGCGCCGTACCGCGAACCCGTGAGCTCACCCGCGAGGTCGATCAGGGGGCGCATGAGGTCGGTCTCGTAGACGTTGTCGACGCCCTGCAGGAGCACCGCCATGCGCTCGAGTCCCATGCCGGTGTCGATGTTCTTCGCCGGTAGCTCGCCGCGGATGTCGAAGTCTTCCTTGCTGCGCACCGCGGACAGCTCGTGCTGCATGAACACGAGGTTCCACACCTCGAGGTAGCGCTCCTCGTCGGCGACCGGACCGCCCTCACGCCCGTGCTCGGGGCCGCGGTCGAAGTAGATCTCCGAGCACGGGCCGCCCGGCCCGGGCACGCCCATCTGCCAGTAGTTGTCGGAGCGACCCCGACGCTGCACCCGCTCCGCGGGCAGGCCCACCGCGCCGGTCCAGATGTTGAACGCCTCGTCGTCGTCGTCGTAGACGGTCGCCCACAGCCGATCGGGGTCGAAGCCGAAACCGCCCCGATCCTGCGGTGTCGTCAGCAGCTCCCACGCGTAAGGGATCGCGCCTTCTTTGAAGTAGTCGCCGAAGGAGAAGTTGCCATTCATCTGGAAGAACGAGAGATGCCGCGTGGTCGTGCCGACGATGTCGATGTCGTTCGTGCGGACCACCTTCTGCACGCTGGTCGCGCGGGCATAGGGCGCCGGCTCGTCGCCGAGGAAGTAGGGCTTGAACGGCACCATGCCGGCGTTGACGAGCAGCAGCGTCGGGTCGTCGGCGATCAGCGACGCCGAAGGCACGACCGTGTGACCGCGCTCCTCGAAGAAGCGCAGGAACCGTCGCCGGATCTCCGCCGATCGCATCAGGCTGTCCTCTTGTCGTTGTCCCCGTTCCCGACCTCGTCGAGGCCGAGGGCTTCCCGCAGCTCACGCTCACGAAGCGCGGAGTAGGCCTTCACCTCGGCCCACCACTCCGCCACGCGCTCGCCTGCACCACCAGCCTGAGCGGCCAGCGCTTCGGGCGTCCACTTGTTTGCGGCGGCGGTGATGCGGCGGGCGACGTAGATGCCCGCAGCGGCGCCGAACGCGACGTAGAACAGCCGTCTCATCCGGCCGGCCCCCGCTTACGCGCCCGGCGAGCGGCCGAGACCTGCGCCTTCGCCTGCTTGCGGGCACGCTTCTTGTCGGCGTCCTTCGCAGTCGTTGTCAGTGCGCGACGGACGCCGTAGGAGAACGCCGCGACCTTGATCACGGGCGAGCCGAACGTCGCCGCGAACACGCTCGTCATGGCCGAGACGTTGGCGGTCGTGGTCTGCACGTGAGCCGTGATCGCGTCGACCCGCTCGAGCTCGGCGTTGACGTGGATGACGGAGTTACGCACCTCCGACAGCAGCGGCACCGTCTCGTCGGTGACACCGGTGACGAGCTTGCCTGCTTCGCCCACGACGTTGCCGAGCCGCACGAGCACGTAACCGATGAAGCAGACGAGCACGCCCCAGAACACTGCGACGATCAGCCCGGCCACCTCACCGCCGGACAGCCCACCGCTTGCCAGCGTGACCATCAGCCGTTCTGCTCCCTCTTGTCGCCGCGCAGGACGCCGCGGAGCACGGCGAGCCGTGTCGCCATCACCCGCTCGGCCCCCTGGTCGCTCGGGACGTAGTAGTCCTTTCCGGAGATGCTGTCCGGCGCGTACTGCTGCTGGACGAGCGCATCCGGGAAGTCATGAGGGTATCGGTATGCCAGGCATAAGCCTCTGACCTGCGGAAACGGTCGATGGCATGAGGGTATTTTCATTAGCTTTCGGCACTATTGGGAATGTTTCACTGGGTTCCACGGCAGCCTATCGAGCGTCGTGATCGTCATTGGGCTTCGGCCGTCCTGACCGCCGAACCTTTGGCCGCAGCGCCCACGCGGGCCGTCCCCGCGGGCTAGGCCCGCCGCCTCACGACCGCGGAGCAGCTCTGAAACTCGCCTCGGTCGTCGACGAAGTCAGAGGCGATCGACATCCGGCGGCCGCAGCCGCAATGCATCAAGACGACGATGATCGATAGCCGGCGCTACACGACTAAGGCCAGGGCACGCAACGACCGAAATGTGACTCATGGCAAGTAGGCGCGGTCTCCTGGCTCCCCTTGCTGATCAGTTGAACGCGCATCCGGTACTCGTGACGTTGGCAATGACTCTCATAGGTGCGTTCGCGGGCGTCTCGGTTCGCTACCTCAACGCCACCGGCAGTGTGACTGGGGCCGAGATGGCAGTCTGGGGCGCGATGGGCGCGCTCCTGTTCTGCAGCGTCACCGTGCGAGCGATCTTCCGTAATCGACGCGATGGTCGCAGCCAGGTGTCCGATTAGAGGTGCCGCTACTCGCGACGCGCGTTGAGTTAGTCCAGGTGGTGAATCAAGAGAACCCC
>Ga0070679_100004811_pt1 | contig 12453 bp, 6 predicted proteins | sample KBSC63BmetaG_FD_65652 | JGI IMG/M metagenome (GOLD analysis project Ga0070679, IMG submission 65652) | Corn rhizosphere microbial communities from Kellogg Biological Station, Michigan, USA - KBS C6-3B metaG | ecosystem: Host-associated > Plants > Roots > Rhizosphere | place: USA: Michigan... | reverse complement strand
CGGAGCCGGCAGTGGAGCAGAGCTGGCAAGGATGCGACCCAGCGGGCCCGGCGTTTAGATCGGCGCAAAAGTGGAATTGTGCCGCGAGGAAGATAATCCCGAGCAGCAGTGCGCAAAAACGGAGCCTATTGGGCTTAACGGACATCCTAGTACTAAGACGAAGCTTAGGCCGGAATGGTTGCGGGGTCAAGCAACGGGATAGGATTGGGGTCAATTTTATGCACGGGAGCCACGGGCTGGCACGTGCTGAGTTCCAGACGAACAGTGACGGCGAGGTGCCATTCGACTGGAGAAAGGAGAGTTACGCCGGCTGTCACGAAGGTTCATGGAGGTGGAGATTGAGGCACATCCGGACTTCGCCGAACTTCCGGTTTCGACTGTTCAAATTGACAATAGAGGGTATACCGTCTGGCTGGCAAAAAGGGCGTAGTGCGCTCGCCAATCCGACTGAGCCCGATACCTTAAGGAAAGAGCGCATTCATAGACAGAGTGCCCATAGACCAGGCCATGAAACTAATTAGGAAAGTGAATTTCGGAATGGCGTCCCTCTTCCCCGGCCGCAGCCCAGCGAACTGGAGCATATTGGGCTGGGTGCGGCGAGGGGCAGCCCTTCTTGTAATGCTGGCAGCCGCTGTCCCGGTGTTTGGGCAAGCCACGCGGCCTACTGCCGAGAAGACGCAGACAGGGTCTATCCACGGGACGATTTCGACGACCCAGGAAAACGCGGCGTCTGACCTCTCTGGCATCAGCGTAAAGCTGGCCGGAGAACCGGCAGATGGGAATATCTTGAGCGCGGATACCGATGACGCCGGACGTTACGAGTTTAAGAACCTCAAGGTGGGCAGCTACACGATTTCGATCACCCAATCAGGGTTCAAGCCAGTCACAAAGCGGGTCTCCGTCGCTGCTGGCGAGGCTGTGGTTCAAGACATCAGGCTGGAACTTGAGACGGTCAGCGAAAAGGTTGAGGTCCGCGAACAAACTCAGGCGATCTCGACGGAGAGCGTTTCCAATCCACAGGCCACCATAACCCACCGCGATCTGGTTGCCCTGCCTACGCCCGAGGAAAAGATCCGGGAAGTAATTCCTATTACTCCAGGAGTGGTAAAGACGCAGGACGGAAAACTCACGTTTAAGGGCGCTGACGAAAATCAAAGCCTGTTTGTCGTGAATTCCGCGCAGACCGCCGATCCGGTGACCGGTAGCTTTTCCATTGCAGTACCCACGGATGCGGTGCAATCGTTCGCAGTCTACAAAACGCCTTATAACGCGGGGCTGGGGAGTTTCTCAGGCGGATTGACAACCATCGAGACGAAGCCGCCGGAAGAGAAATGGAATTTTTATGTAAAGAACATTGTGCCTTCCGTTCTTGGGAAGAACGGCTCGATGGTCGGCATCGCGCAAGCAACGCCTGGCGTCGACTTTGGGGGGCCGCTGCTCGACGGCAAACTGTTTTTTTCGGAAGTCTTCCAGTACGACATGAAGAAGACTACGGTTCGTGGACTGCCATGGCCGGACGACATCTACAAAAAACAAGGCTTTAACTCCTTTACGACTCTCGAGTTCATCGTTTCGCCCAAGCAAATCGTGACTCTCACGGTGAATGCTTTTCCTCTTCGGCACCAGCACATCGATATCAATGCCCTCGTTCCGCAGCCCGCCTCGAACGATTTGAATCAAAAGGGAATCGCAGTACATCTGTCCGACAAATACCAAATGGATTCCGGAGCGATCTTCAGCGTGGTCGCGCAATACACGCGGTTCGACAGCAACGCCCACGGGCAGGGTTTGGATGACATGCTGATTTCGCCGCAAGGCTGGGGCGGAAACTTTTTCAACAGGTGGTCCAGAAGAGGGAAGCAACTCCAGCTGCTGCCTACTTATCAATTCGCGCAAAAACACTGGCTGGGGCAGCACGAGATTCACGTCGGCGTAGACGTCAACTATCGTTCGTATTTCGGCGTGAACACTGCCAGCCCGATTCAACTCATCGAGCAAGACGGCACATTAGATGAGAAGATCAACTTTCAACCGACGGGGCCTCAGACTCCATCCGATACGTCCGTTGCCGAATTCGTCCAGGATCATTGGATTCTAAATCCCCATTGGATAGTCGATTTGGGGGCGCGCCTGTCCAGCGAAACCGATGGCTGGTCCTCGGCGTTCGCACCGCGCGCGGGTATTGCCTACACGCCAGATAAGAGCGGCAAGACTGTCATACGAGCAGGGGCGGGCTTGTTCTATAGCATGCTGCCTCTGCTGGCAGCCGACTTTGGCGTGAACCCTACTCGTGTGGTGAGCCAGTTTGATTCCACCGGGCAATTGATCGGGCCGCCTGTAACGTACACCAACGCCTACGTGGGCGGGATGAATCCGCTCAGTACGAACATTTTGCCGCCGGGGCCGGGCACAACGCCGCGCAATTACACGTGGAGTATCGAGGGGGATCGCGAGTTGCGGAGAAACATGGTGTTGCGAGTCGGCTACATCGACAGCCGCACGACTTACCTGTTTGTGGTCAATCCTTTCACTGGTACTGCCGGCCAGAGTTCCTTTCTGGGCCTCGCGAACACCGGTTCCTCTCACTATCGGGAGATTGAAAGCACGGTGCGCTTCACCGTTCACGAACACCATGAAGTGAACGCCTCTTATATCTGGAGCCGCACGCGCGGCGATTTGAATAACCTTTCCGATGTAATGATTCCGTTCTTGCAGCCGGTCATCCGGCCGAACGTCTATGGAATATTGCCTTCCGACGTCCCGAGCCGGATGGTCACCTGGGGAGTGTTTTCCTTGCCGAAGAAGTTCACGTTCAGTCCCATCCTCGACGTCCATTCGGGCTACGACTACTCGAATGTGGATGTGCTGCAAAATTATGTGGGCACTCCAAACGGGCAACGCTTCGCCACGTATCTCTCGCTAGATGTAAAAATCTACCGTGTCTTCCCTGTTCCTTTTCTTGGCGCGAAAAGCGGCAAGACTCACCACTTTCGGCTGGGGTTCTATTCGCTCAACGTCACCAATCACGGCAATTTCAACGCCGTGTATAACAACGTAACTGCGCCAAACTTTGGCCAGTTCGTGGGATTCTTGGACCGGCGCGACGGCGCAGTTATTGATTTTATCGATTAAGTCCTCACAAAATATTCTCCAGGGTCCCCAGATGCATTTCTAAAGTCTCGGCACTGGTTCCACCGCGTAGCATTGAACGGGCATCCTGCTAGAATAGGAAGCGGAGCGGTACTTCGAAGCAGGTGAGGGAGCGAAAGCTGTTTGAACCAATGACGAATCTCTGAGGAGCCGCGGATAGACAGCCTGTGTGCACGGCCTGTCCCGCTGGAGCGTCTCTGTTACTGAGTTGGAAGCAGGCGAACGGAGACGGGCGAGCGGGGCAGGAAAGCCTAACGGTTGGCTCGTGGCGCCCACCTAATTCAGAGGTTCACGGCCTAGCTCCCCACGGCCAAGCAGTCCGCTCCGTTTTTTGCATAATCGGGCTCAATGCCTGAGCAGCAGTTCTTTCGGTTTTTCATATCAAGATAGGGGTCTAAGTGACTGGTGACTGGTCTCAGGAATTAGAGCCAGCTTTCGCTAGCAGCCACGAGTCCTGATCGAGCATGCGCGTCCTTTTCATTGGTGACATTGTCGGTTCGCCGGGGCGGCAGATTGTTCGCGAACGGCTGGCGGATATCGTTGCGCAACGGCAGATCGATCTGGTGATTGCTAACGGCGAGAATTCCGCTTCAGGATTCGGCATCACGCCGCGGCTGGCGGAGGAGTTGCTGGCTATGGGGATTGACGTCCTCACCGGCGGCAACCACAGCTGGGACCGCAAGGAAATCCTCGAGTTCATGCCACACGAACCGCGGCTGCTGCGGCCGGCAAACTTTCCGGAAGGAAACGTCGGAAGCGGGCTATTCGTTGGCACCGCCAAAAACGGTGTGAAGTACGCCGTGCTGAACTTGCAGGGGCGCGTTTTTATGACCCCCATCGACGATCCATTTCGCAAAGCCGACAGCGAGCTGTCCAAGTTGACCGAAGACGTGGCGTTCGTGCTGGTCGACATGCACGCGGAGACCACCAGCGAGAAGCTGGCAATGGGGTGGTACCTCGACGGACGCGTCACAGCGATTGTGGGGACGCACACGCACGTGGCGACGGCGGACGAACATGTGCTGCCTGGTGGCACGGCATTTATCACGGACGTGGGGATGAGCGGGCCGCACGGCGGGGTCATCGGGATGGACCGCGATGGCATTATCAAGAAGTTTCTGAATGGATTGCCTGCGCGGTTTGAGGTTGCCTCCGGCGATGTGCAGATGAATTGCGTGTTGATCGAAACGGACGACGGAGGGCCGCGCAATGCCGCCGGCAGACTCCGCGCGAAGTCCATTGAACGCCTCCGTTTCAGGATTGACTGATTGGCGCTCCAAAGAGCTCCGGCGCGGGGCAACCTGAACGCTTCCGCCGTAGTCTGATGACTCAGTACAAAGGGGTTGGAATTAACGTGAGAATTCTTGCGGGGCTGTGTCTGCTGGCGTGCGTCACTAGCGCGGCGTTTGGCCAAGACGAAGGGGATCTCACCGCAGCGAAAAGGCTGCTACCGGGAATAGGGCCGGGGCTGCGGGCAATGAAGCGCGGCGCGGACGGCAATTATTATGTCTTGAGCGCACCAGGATCGTCAGCCTCAGTGTTCGATGCAACTGGAAAACTCTTAAAAAAAGTTCCCGCAGACCAAGCGAGCAAGGGCCCGAATCCTCAGGCACCAGAGTTGGCAGGGATAACATTCGGCGAGGACCTGGACGTGGACGCCCAGGGAACCGTGTACGTGGCGGACCGGGGCGCAAACGCAATCAAGATCTGGGACACCAGAGGGGATGCGCGGCTAATTAGAGTTAACGCGCCGGTATCGGTCGCTGCGCTTCCGGATGGTGAAGTGGCCGTGGCAACCGTGCGAGAACCACATCTCGTCATCGTATTCGATAAGCATGGGCGGGACGTGCGCGAGTTCGGGGACCCTGAGGTAATTTCGGAACGCCCGGAGTTGAATCGCTTTCTGAATATTGGGATGCTCATGACGGACGGCGGAGACCACCTCTACTACGCATTTCCTTATCTTCCGGAAGCGACTGTGCGCGAGTTCGACCGGAACGGCTACGGGGGCCAGGACATTCAGTACACGGGAGTGGACGCATGGCCGGCCGCGCAGGCCACTCGCAAAGAGATCGAGCGGCAGGAGAAGCGCGGAGAGCCTCCTGTGTTCAAGCGGATCCTAACAGCCGTCGGCGTGGACCGCGCTAGCGGGGAAGTTTGGATGGCACTCGGCAATAACTTGCTGCACTTCGACAAAGATGGAAACCGGCGAGCAACATACAAGATTTACACGCCGGAAGGAGCGCGGCTGGATGCGACCACAATCCTTGCCGACAAGGATCACCTACTGATTGGAAGCGACCCTCTGGGCATCTACGAATTCGACCGGCCTGGAAAAAAATCTCAAAAATGAGGGAATTATCCTCAGGGTGATTTGGACTGAACCTGTGCAAAGATGTGCGCGCGCAGGGGAAATACGTGAAGATTCCCGCAGAAATCGTCGTACAGCAGAAGAGTTGCACAAAAATTGTGCTTGTGGAAAAGCTGTGAATGGGGTGTGCACCCCAGTGAATCCCTTCGCACACTTTTCGCTTGCTCCAACCGGTCCAATCGGCGACAATCCCGCGCTGTCTCATAGCGGCGGTACGAGGGGCCGACAATTCCAGAGGGGCCGCGCACGGAGCGACACGGGGAAGCAAAGCGCTCCAGCACGGGCAAGAATCCCGAAGCCTGAAGAAAGAATCGAGTGGGCCCGCTTTCCACAGCTTATTCACATCTGTGGAAATGATAGGGAGAGATTTTCTCTTGCGATGACTACTGCGACGAATTCCTGGGAACGGTTTCTAGAGCGAGTGAAGTCCCGGGTCAGCATAAACACTTACACCACCTGGTTTCAACCCACGAAGCTGCATCGAGCCGAGGGGGAAAACCTCTTTGTGCAGATTCCCAGCACGGTCTTCCGGCAGGTCTTGACGCGGACCTACGGCGAGATCGTCAAAGCAGTATTCCATGAACTTGGGACGCCCAATGTGAAAGTGCAGTACGTCTGTACGGAGGAAGAGCCCGTGCCAGCCGCCCCGGCAACATCCGGCGTGAAACAAGCGAAGCTTGATTTTGAAAGCAGCGATCACCAATTGAATCTGCGTTACAGCTTCGATTCGTTTGTGGTCGGCAAGTCCAATGAGTTTGCGCACGCGGCGGCGCGCGCGGTGGCGGAGCAACCCTCGAAGGCCTACAACCCTCTGTTTCTCTATGGCGGCGTGGGCATGGGCAAGACGCATTTGATGCATGCCATCGGGCACACCATCAAAAAGCGCAATCCCGCCATGCGACTGAGCTACGTGAGCGCGGAGAAATTCACCATCGAAGTGATCAATTCGCTGCGCTTCGACCGCATGACCAGTTTCCGCGACCGTTTTCATACCGTGGATGTCCTGCTGGTGGACGATATTCAGTTCATCGCGGGGAAAGAACGGACACAGGAAGAGTTCTTTCACACATTTAATGCGCTGTACGAGCAGCAGAAGCAAATTGTGATTTCTTCGGATTGCCTGCCAAAAGAAATTAATTCGATCGAGGAGCGGCTGCGCTCGCGGTTTGAATGGGGTTTGATCGCGGATATTCAGCCGCCGGATCTGGAAACCAAGATTGCGATTCTCCAGAAGAAGGCCGAAAACGATCGGTTCAGCTTGCCGGACGAAGTGGCGGAATACATTGCGCGCGCGATCAAGTCCAACGTGCGCGAGCTCGAAGGGGCGCTGACACGGCTGATGGCTTATGCGTCCTTGACCGGAGCGACGATTTCGCTGGCGACAGCGCAGCAGGTGCTCCGCAACATCATCGCTTCACAGGAAAAGCGCGTCACCATCGATCTGATCCAGAAGCGCGTGAGCGAACATTACAACATGCGCGAGCAGGACTTGAAGGTGCGCAGCAACACGCGCGCGATCGCTTTTCCCCGGCAGGTAGCCATGTACATCGTGAAGCAGCTCACTACCGCGTCGTTGCCGGAGATTGGCCGGCAATTTGGCGGCAAGCACCACACGACGGTGCTGCACTCGATCAACAAGATCGAGGAGATGCGGCGGTCAGACAAAGATCTGAACCGCACGATCACGCGGCTGATGGATACCCTACAGTAACCATCGTAAACGCCAAGAGTGCCAAAGCAATACGATTGGCCCATAGACTCACCACGACTCTTCGCCCGAAACGTAGCCTATCTCGCAAGGTAACTGTTGTAGCTGAGGAATACGCGTGAATTGGCGTTAGGCATTTCCATGTGACAATTTGTGGAAAGAACCGTTGTGAAAAGGTGTTGGAGAAGATATGGAAATCCTGTTGAGTGTTGTGGGAGATATTTTGTTTTGATTGATCGTGCGAGTCTTGGCGGCGCGTTTTCACCAATTCCCACAATTCGCCACTTGGGACCGTTTGCGCTATGCCCATGGGACAACAGTGGTTGCAGAGCTTTCCACAGTTCCACAACGCTCATCACAACAACAAGCCTTATAGTCTTTAAGGATCAGCTAAAATCCTTGTAGTTGTGATAGTGGTTGTGGAAAACCGCGGTGTTCAGGTGGCAGCGGCTTGGAGGTTAGGGGTCAAGATTCCCACGTATTTCCACAGGGTTTCTGCAAGCAGTGGGCTTTATACTTTTGATAAAAGCGAGTACAGTACGACAGCGGTGGAAGAGCGGCGAGGAGCCTAAATGAGCGCACCAGGAACCGCACGCGAGGAACATCAAGCGATGGAATTCAGCGTTACCAAATCGGCGCTTTTGAATGAGCTAAGCACGACCCAAGGCGTAGTTGAACGCAAGACGACCATCCCTATTCTTTCGAACTTGCTGGTCGAGGCGAAGGGCAGCCAATTGACGATTACTGCCACGGACCTGGAGTTGAGCGTCCGCACGTCCTGCGAAGCAAAGATTAAGAAAGAGGGCGCGGGGACTATCCCTGCAAAAAAGCTGCTGGAGCTCGTGCGCTTGCTGCCCGAGGGCGAGATCAAGGTCAAACTACTCGAGAATCACTGGGTCGAAATTGTCAGCGACCGAAAGAAATACAAGCTCGTGGGGATGGCGAAGGAAAATTTTCCGGCGCTGCCTGCGATGCCCCATACACTCGTTAAGATTCCTGCCGCGGTTATAGAAAGCCTGATCGCCAAGACTAAGTTTGCAATCTCCATGGAGGAGTCTCGCTACACATTGAACGGTGGATTGCTGATATTGAAGCCGGATACTCTCGCGATGGTGGCCACCGACGGGCACCGCCTGGCGCTTGCGGAGACAGACCAAAAGCTCGCCGGCTTGAATGGTGAAGTGAAAGTGCTGATTCCGAAAAAGGCGATGGACGAAGTGGAAAAACTGGCGAGTGCGGCTGGCTCCGATGCCTCCATCGAGTTCGCCAAGGATGAGAGCCATTTGTTTTTCCAGGTGGGCCACCGGCTGCTGATTTCGCGAATCCTGACCGGGCAATTTCCGAATTACGAAGCGGTGCTTCCGCGCGACAACAACAAAACAGTGGTGCTCGAACGAGCAGAACTGAGCGATGCGGTTCGGCGCGTATCGCAGCTTGCCGATCAGCGTTCGCACGCCGTGAAGCTGGCCGTGTCGAAGGAAGGCGTCGAGATTTCCGCTTCAAGCCCTGAATACGGCGAAGCCAAAGAGAATATTGAGAAGGAGTATAAGGGCGACGCCATCAGCATAGGTTTCAATTCCTCGTATATGCTCGATTTTCTTGCCGCCGCCGCCGATGGGCCTGTGAGTATTGAATTGAAGGACGAACAGTCCGCCGGCCAGATGCGCCCGCTGGCCGACGAATCCTACCGCTATCGCTACATCATCATGCCGATGCGCATTTGAAACGGTGCTTCGGAGAGAGCAAGCGCTGCGCATTCCGGCGAATCCTTTACCAATACCTTAACTATGGTTTGATTTAACTCAAAGAATAATATATGTTCCGAGATGCCGTTTTTGAGGTTCCAGAACGGAACCTCAAACCCGGGCTTCGATGCAAATGCCTTCGCAGAACGCCATTGTTCCACCTGCTCTGATCAGTCAGAAAATCTTCTTTGTACGCGGCACTCGGGTAATGCTGGACGCCGATCTTGCCCGACTCTATGGTGTTGCGACAAAAAACCTGAACAAAGCCGTGAAGCGAAACACAAGCCGGTTTCCTTCCGATTTCATGTTCCAACTTTCACCCAAGGAACTGCACAGTTTGGGGTTCCAGTCTGGAACCTCAAAACCAGGGCGAGGAGGTCGTCGCTATGTTCCTTATGCTTTCACGGAGCAAGGTGTGGCGATGCTTTCCAGCGTACTCCGCAGTTCGCGAGCCGTTCAGGTAAACGTCGCGATCGTGCGAACCTTCGTCCGGCTTCGCGAAATGCTCACCACACACGAAGAATTGCGCCGAAAAATTGACGCAATGGAGAAGCGCTACGATGCGAGATTTCGGACCGTTTTTGAGACTATTCGCCAGATGCTGGAAACACCAATTCCAGCGAAAAGCCGATCGGATTTCATGCAAGACTTGAGTACTCCAGGAAGTCTCATGGATCTGCAAAAGCAAGTCTAAATAGCACAAAATAAATACTTTACAGAACATTCGTGACATCTTCTGGCCTTGAGAAAGTCTCCAGATTCAGGTACACTTTATTGGCTGTCGATTCGCAGTTCGGTAACCTCCAAATCGGCACGTCGGCCAAGTAAATTCGGCCCAGCCAAATAGCTTCGCGCCAGGAGCTATGGAGCCGGAAACTTGGAGTTAAGAAGTCTTCGCCACGTCTCGCTGCGCGAGATGGGATGGAGCAGGAACCCTACGAGTTCCGGTCGCTTGCGATCGGAATCAAAGGGTAAGGCGACGTACGGGGCATTCCGCGAGCACGCCTTTCCTCGCTTCACAAAAGATTGAGCAAAGTTTTTGAGCGCTGAGGCTCACCGCATAGCTCGGGGTCCGTCTTTGCGCGGTAAGAATTTCGTCAGGAGCGTACATGGGCGATAAAGAAGCGGTGACCGGAAAAGCTCCGGGGCACCAGTACGACGCGAAGTCAATCAAGGTGCTCGGCGGGCTCGAAGCTGTGCGGCTGCGCCCCGCGATGTACATCGGCTCGACGGGAGACATGGGACTGCACCATCTGGTGTGGGAAGTCGTTGACAATTCCGTCGACGAGGCCATGGCCGGCTACGCAGATGAAATCACTGTTACGGTGCACGCGGATGATTCGGTCACGGTGGTCGATAACGGCCGGGGCATTCCAGTGGATATGCACGCCACGGAAAAACGACCCGCGGCGGAAGTTGTGCTCACAGTACTCCACGCCGGCGGAAAATTCGACAGCGATACGTACAAAGTTTCCGGCGGATTGCACGGCGTCGGAGTTTCCGTTGTGAATGCGCTCTCCGACCGGCTGGAACTGGAAATCTCGCGCGATGGCGCCGTGTGGGAACAGTCCTACGAAAAAGGCAAGCCGACCACGAAGCTGAAGCAGACCGGCAAAACGCGAAAGACCGGCACGAGCGTTACGTTTCATCCCGATCCGGCCATCTTTGACAAGACGGCATTCAGTTTCGATACGCTCTCGCAGCGATTACGCGAACTCGCTTTTTTAAACAAAGGGCTGAAAATCACGCTCACGGATGAACGCACGGAGAAGACCGCGGAATTCCGTTTTACGGGCGGCATCGGCGAGTTCGTAAAGCACCTGAACCGCGGCAAGGCCACGCTGCACGATTCGCCAATCTATATCGAAGGGAAGCGCGGCCCAGTGGAGATCGAGATTGCGCTGCAGTACAACGACACGTACGGGGAAAATATTTTCGCTTTCGCAAACACGATCAACACGGTGGATGGCGGGACGCATCTTTCCGGGTTCCGCTCCGCGCTGACGCGCACCATCAACAATTTCGCCTCGTCGGCGGGAATGCTAAAAGAACAAAAAGATGAAGTGACCATCACCGGCGACGATGTGCGCGAAGGCCTCGTTGCCGTTGTGTCCGTGCGCCTGCCACAGCCGCAGTTTGAAGGGCAGACCAAGGGCAAGCTGAACAGCGATATCAAGGGCGACGTCGAGCAATTGGTCAACGAGAAGCTTGGCGAATGGTTCGACAAACACTCGACCGTTGCACGGCGCATCATTTCCAAGTGCATCGATGCCGCGCGCGCCAGGGAAGCTGCGCGCAAAGCCCGCGAACTGACGCGGCGCAAGTCCGCAATGGATTCGAGCGGCCTGCCCGGCAAACTTGCCGATTGTCAGGAGCGCGATCCCGCGCGATGCGAGCTGTTCGTGGTCGAGGGCGAATCGGCCGGCGGCTCGGCGAAGATGGGCCGCGACCGCAAATACCAGGCTATTCTGCCGCTGAAAGGCAAGATCCTCAACGTTGAAAAAGCGCGTTACGACAAAATGCTGGGGCACGAAGAAATTCGAGCCATCATCACGGCGCTCGGCACGGGCATCGGCAAGGATGATTTCGACGCGGGCAAGCTCCGCTATCACAAAGTGATTCTGATGACCGATGCGGACGTCGATGGCTCGCACATCCGCACGCTGCTGCTGACGTTTTTCTTCCGCCACATGAAGGAGCTGATCGACCGCGGACACATTTACATCGCGCAGCCGCCTCTGTATCGAGTGAAACGCGGCAAAACCGAAAAATATATCCGCGATGAGCGCGAATTCGCGCACGAGTTGATGAAGCGCGCCACGGAAGATCATGTGGTGAAGGCCAAAGAAGGCGTATCGCTTGAGGGCGCGGGGCTGACGAAGTTTCTGCTGAATGTGCAGGAGTACGAAGCCGCCGCTGCGAAACTGGGCCGGCGTTTGCGCGAGCACGGTTTGGTGGTATTGCTTGCGGAGAGCGGCCTCGAGAAAAAGACGGATTTCGAGGACAAGAAAGCGCTCGACAAACTATTGAAGGAAATCGAGAAGGCCAAACTAAAGCTCGAAGGCAAAGTTGCTTTCGATGAGGAGCACAGCCTCTACGAAATCCAGTTCGGCCCGCCGCACAACCAAAAAGTGAACTGGGCGCTGGCATCGACGGCGGATTACAAGCGCCTGCGCGGGCTGGCCAAGCAGATCGATGAGTTCAACAAGCCGCCATTCACAGTGGCGCGCAACGGCGACAAAGTGAACAAGGAAAACGTGCGCGACGTACTGAATTACGTCGTGGAAGATGCCAAGAAGGACTTCACGATCACACGATTCAAGGGCCTGGGAGAAATGAACGCCGAGCAGTTGTGGGAAACCACGATGAATGCGGACACGCGCACGCTGCTCCAGGTAAAACTCGAAGACGCCGTCGCCGCCGAGGATATCTTCACCACGCTGATGGGCGAAAACGTGGAGGCGCGGCGCAAGTTCATC
>Ga0070679_100004810_pt1 | contig 12456 bp, 10 predicted proteins | sample KBSC63BmetaG_FD_65652 | JGI IMG/M metagenome (GOLD analysis project Ga0070679, IMG submission 65652) | Corn rhizosphere microbial communities from Kellogg Biological Station, Michigan, USA - KBS C6-3B metaG | ecosystem: Host-associated > Plants > Roots > Rhizosphere | place: USA: Michigan... | reverse complement strand
CTTGATGATATAGGCATAGCTCATCGAGTTCTGCCTGAGCGGCGGCGGGCTGTTGTCGCCTCCGCCGCACGCCGCGCACAACGCCGCCAGCAACCATACGCCCGTCGCCCGCATATCGGCCTCCCGGACTATGACTGGTAGTACTCCAGCCCGAGATGCGTGATCTGTTCCTCACCCATCAAGTGCCGAAGCGTGTTCTTGAGCTTCGTTTGCTGGATGAAAAGATCGTGTTCCGGTTGAAGTCCGGGAGCAGCCATCGGCGACTTGTAATAGAAGCTTAACCATTCCTGAATGCCCTTCATCCCCGCGCGATGGGCGAAGTCCGAGAAGAGCGCGAGGTCGAGGACGATCGGCGCGGCCAGGATGGAATCTCGGCAGAGAAAATTGACCTTGATCTGCATCGGGTAGCCCATCCACCCGACGATGTCGATGTTGTCCCAGCCTTCCTTGTTGTCGCCGCGCGGCGGGTAATAGTTGATGCGCACGACGTGTGAGAAGTCCTTGTACAGCTCGGGATAGCTCTCCGGCTGCAGGATCGTGTGCAGCACGCTCAGCTTCGACTCTTCCTTCGTCTTGAACGACGCCGGGTCGTCGAGCACTTCGCCGTCGCGATTGCCGAGGATGTTCGTGGAATACCAACCGGCGAGGCCGAGCATGCGCGCCTTGAGGCCGGGCGCGATCACGGTCTTCATCCACGTCTGGCCGGTCTTGAAATCCTTGCCGGAGATCGGCACGCCCTTCTCGTTCGCGAGCTGCTGCAATGCCGGAGTGTCGACCGCGAGATTCGGCGCGCCGTTACAGTACGGAACGCCCTCCATGATCGCGGCCCACGCGTACAGCATCGCGGGCGAAATCATCTCGTCGTTCTGCTCCATCGCCCGCTCGAACTGCTGAATCGTGGCGTGCTGCGGACCGGGCTTGATGAAGATCTCGGTGGATGCGCACCAGACGATGACCAGGCGGTCGCATTTGTTCTTCGCCTTGAAATCGCGCAGGTCCTGTCGGATCTGCTCGGCGAGATCGCGCTTCGTCTTGCCCTTCTTGACGTTCTCACCGTGGATGCGCGTGACGTACTTGTTGTCGAACACAGCCGGCATCGGCTTGATCGCTTTGAGGAACTCGGCAATCGGCTCGAGGTCCTTGTCCTCGAGCACACCGGCTTTCTTCGCCGCGGTGTAGGCGTCATCGGGAATCGGGTCCCACGCGCCGAACACGATGTCGTCGAGGGACGCGAGCGGAACGAAGTCCTTGATCAGCGGCGAGCGATTTTCCGTTCGCTTGCCAAGGCGGATGGTCGCCATCTGAGTGAGCGACCCGATCGGCTTGGAGTGCCCGCGTCGAATGCTCTCGACACCGGCCATGAACGTCGTCGCGACGGCACCGAGGCCGGGCGTGAGAATGCCAAGTCGTCCGCTGGCGGGGCGAATGGTGGGCGAAGCCACGAAATGAATCTCCTATCGACTAATGGCGCGTGCCGGTCTTTCGGCGACGTCGACGCGGCCAGAAGGTCTTTTCTGTTGAGGGAGTGAGCGCGATCGGCGGCTCCGCGCCGCGCGCGTCGGTCTGCTGGTACACGAAGCGCATGCGCTGCACGACGGTGATCCAGGCAGTGACGGTGAGGAAAACAATGATGACGCTCAGCACGAGGCCGTTGAGCGCGAGCCCAAAGAACGCCTGCGGCACCGACAGGAGAACGAAGCGCTCCGGCCGTTGCACCATGCCGACCTTCGCATCCATGCCGAGCGCTTCCGCGCGAGCCCGGATGTACGACGTGAGGAACGAGCCGATGAGACCGGCGAGGCACACCACAACCATCGGCACGTTGCGGTGGATCGGATTCAGGGCGTAGAACACCGCCAAGCCTCCGAGCAGCGCGCCATCGGCCAACCGATCCAGCGTCGAATCCAGGAACGCGCCAAATGTCGAGCTTCGGTTCGATCGACGCGCCACCGTACCGTCGAGAACGTCGAACAGGGCGGTGAACCCGAGGAACCAGCCACCGGTGGAGATGTGCCCCATGGCGTAGATCACACCACCCGCCACCGTGCAGAGCGTCCCGACGACCGTGATCGTGTTCGGATGGACGCGGCGGCGGACCAGCCAATTCGCGACCGGATCGATGATCCGCAGATATCCGTTTTTGATCCAGTCCGGAAGAATCTTCATGCGGCTCCGATTGGACGCGAGGCGCGCGCACCCCCGCCAAACTCACCAGCGGGACACGAATCGGCACGACTGTCATGCGGGACCGCGAACGCCTGAAGCCGGAGCGCGGCTTCGGCGTAAAAGTAGCCCCTCCACAGAGTTGTAGCAACCGGGCAGAACCCTGCAGACTCTTTCAACACCGGCGGGAGAGCTCGGTTCCCAGCGTCCCAACGCGACACATTCGGAACGGCGGTCGCACGCGCTATGGCAGCGGAAAAACGTATGTGCCGTTGAGGACAACGCTCTTTCGAGAATACGTACGCGCGCCGTCCACGGTGACTGCTTTGAGATCCACGGCTGCACCCGATGCCACACCTTGCACCGGAATCGTGGCCGATGAGTTCGCGCTGACCTGTCGAAGGAATGTGTCGGCGCCGTTCGACACGACGTACACGTTGACGGCCTGCGTGAGATTGTTCTGCACCTGCACGGCGACTTGCGCCTGGGTTGTCGGGGCCGTTCGCACCTGCACCTGCCGTTGGCGGCACGCGGTGAGCAGTACAGCCCCAGCCGTCCAGGCGATCATACTGCGCAGTCTCATTGGCTTTGACTCCTTTCGTGCAGCGGGTGAATCTGCGATCGATGTCGCGTGGCAAGCTCCAGCGTCCCCCGCTCGCCACGCTCGACTTCGTCAGCGACCCACTAACGTCGACCACCGCGCCGCTCGCCGCAACCCTCGACGTCATTCCGGCTCACCTCGCGAGCAGATATAATGCGCCCATGCGACCTCTGTATGTCTTGCTGGCAGCCCTGCCGTTCAGTGCGGCTTGCGCTCACACGGCGCCACGAAACGCCGCGCCGAACGCCAATTCCAACGCCGCATCAGGTGTCGTCGCACAGGGCGGCGCCTTCCCGACACGCGCCGAGGCGGCAATTCGCGACTCTGTGAAGCAGGTCCTGGACCGAGCCGCACGCGACAGTGCCTTTCCCGGCGCCATCGCGGTCGTCGGCACGCGCGACCACGTGGTCACGGAATACGCAGTCGGTCATCTCGACTGGGCTCCGAGTCCCGTACCGAACGATCGCACGCTGTGGGACCTCGCGTCACTCACGAAGGTGATCGGCCTCACGAACGGGATGATGCAGCTTGTCGCCGAGAAGAAGGTCGACCTCGATGCGCCGGTGCAGCGCTATCTCCCGAACTGGACAGGTCCGAACAAGAACCGCGTGACGATTCGCAATTTGCTCACGCACACCTCGGGCTTGCCGGCGTTCAAGGCGTACGACGAGATCACGCATGATCCCGACAGCCTGGCGAAGCTCATGTTCAACACGCCGCTCGACACGACGCCAGGCGCGAAGATGGTCTACAGCGACATCGGCGCGTATATGGCCGGGCGCGTGCTCGAGAAAGTGACCGGCCAGCCGCTCGACCTCTATCTGCACGAACACGTGTTCGAGCCTGCGGGAATGCACGACACGCAGTACAAGCCGCCCGCGTCGCTCATTCCTCGCATCGCTCCTACGGAAGTCGATCCACGGCGCGGTGGGCTCGTTCGCGGGAAGGTCCACGACGAGCGCGCGTACTATCTCGGCGGGGTGTCGGCGCACGCAGGGCTGTTCAGCGATGCGCATGACCTCACACGATTCGCGCAGATGTATCTCCACGGCGGCGAGATTGGGGGTGTGCGGGTGTTGCCGCGCGACGAGATTCGCGTCTTCACGACAAGGCAGGTGCAAGACCGCGCGCTCGGCTGGCAGAAGCCCGATGGCAACAACTCGGCGGGCCATCTGATGTCCGAGCAGGCGTTCGGGCACACGGGATTCACCGGCACGTCGATCTGGATCGATCCGCCGCGTGACATCTTCATCATTCTGCTGACGAATCGCGTGAACCCGACGCGCGCCAACACGAAGATCGGCCGCGTGCGCGTCCAACTGGCCGACGCCGTGATGTCGACGGTGCTGAACCCTCAGCTCATGTCAAAACCATGAACATTTCTCCGGTCGACTGGGCGATCGTCGCCGCGTACTTCCTTCTGTCGGCCGGAATCGGGTTCGCATTCACCAAACGAGGCGGCGAGAGCCTGAGCGAGTATTTCATCTCGGGACGCGCCGTTCCGTGGTGGCTCGCCGGCGCATCGATGGTCGCGACGACGTTCGCGGCCGACACGCCGCTCGTGGTAACGGGGCTCGTCTTCGAGCACGGCGTCGCTGGCAACTGGCTGTGGTGGAACATGCTGATGAGCGGCATGCTCACCGTGTTCTTCTTCGCGCGCCTATGGCGCCGCGCGAACGTGATGACCGACGTCGAGTTCGCGGAGGTTCGCTACAGCGGAAATCCCGCCGCCGCGCTTCGCGTCTTCCGCGCCCTCTACCTCGCCATTCCGATCAACCTGATCATCCTCGGCTGGGTGACGCGCGCGATGATCAAGATTCTCACGATCTCGCTCGGTCTGCATCCGGTTCAGCTCTTCGGCGCGACCATCTCCGGCGAAGTCGTAGCCGTCTTCATCTGCTTCGTGATCACGATGGCGTACTCGGTCGCGGCGGGCATGTGGGCCGTGCTGTGGACCGACCTCGTGCAGTTCGTGATCAAGATGACGGCGGTGATCGTGCTCGCCGTGTTCGCGGTGAAAGCTGTCGGCGGAATGGACGTGATGAAAACGAAGCTCGTCGCGCACTACGGCAGCGAGACCGCCGCCCTCTCCGTGCTGCCGATCAGCTTCACGGCCAGTGGCATCGTCGCCTATGCATGGATGCCGATCCTCACGTTGGCCGTGTTCCTCGGTGTGCAGTGGTGGGCCGCGTGGTATCCGGGCGCGGAACCGGGCGGTGGCGGGTACGTGGCGCAGCGAATCTTCTCTGCGCGCACGGAGCGCGACGGCGTACTCGCGACGTTGTCCTTCCAGGTCGCCCACTACGCGCTGCGGCCGTGGCCCTGGATCATCACCGGGCTCGCGACGGTCATTCTCTACCCCGGCGGCATCGGCCCGAAGGGAGATCACGAAGCCGCCTACGTCCAAGCGTTCGTGGACCTGCTGCCAACGCCGTGGCGCGGCTTCATGATGGCCGGTTTCGCCGCGGCCTACATGTCGACCGTCGCAACGCAGCTCAACTGGGGCGCGTCGTACCTGGTGAACGACGTCTATCGCCGCTTCATGAATCCGAAGGCGAACGAAAAGCACTATGTCGCGGTGTCGCGTTGGGCGACGATATTTCTCTTCCTCGCGTCAACGGTCGTTACGTGGCAGCTCTCGTCGGTCGAAGGCGCGTGGAGATTCCTGCTCGCGATCGGCGCCGGCACCGGCCTCGTTCTGATTCTTCGTTGGTATTGGTGGCGGATCAACGCGTGGTCGGAGATCAGCGCGATGCTCGCGTCGTTCGTGATCTCTGGAATCTGTTTCGCGATGGTTCCGGGGCGCTGGTTTCCAGCAACCGATCCGCGCAATGATTCAGTGATCATGCTCATCACCGTCGTATTGAGCACGATCATCTGGCTCGGCGTGACGTTCATGACCGCGCCCGAGCGCGCTGAGACGCTGGCCGCGTTCTACAAGCGCGTTCGGCCGGGTGGGCCTGGCTGGGCGCGCGTGTCCGAGGAGCTCGGTTTCGGTCGGGAGCCTATTCCTGGCGGCGCGCTCGCGTGGACGAATTGGATCGCCGGCATTGTCGCCGTCTATGCGACGCTCTTCGGCATTGGCAAACTCGTGTTCGGAGAGATCGGGAGTGGCGTCATCATGCTCGTCATCGCAGTCATCGCGTTCGCGTGGATCGCTCGCTCCTTTCGCGCCGAGCCCTCACCGCCGATGGCGATGGGCGTCGAAGATCGAATCGCCGCCGACTAACGCTTTCTGGCCTCCACTTACGAGCCCCTACCGGTCGTTCCCGCTTCCCTCTTCCCGCTTCCCTCTTCCCGCAAGAAGGGGTTAGCTTTCATCTATCACGGCTGCGTTTTCAGCGAGGGAGTACGCCAATGAGCACGATGAATCAGCCCGAGGTGATGGTGACGATCACGCCCGTCGCCGGCGCCGAGGTCAAGAAGTTCATGCAGGCAGAGAACGTCGATCCGGCCAAGGGTGGCCTCCGCGTGAGTGTCCAGCCCGGCGGCTGCAGCGGCTTCAAGTACGGGCTGCTCATCGAGGACGAGGCCGCTGAAGACGACCTCATCATCGACCAGGCGGATTGGCGCGTTTTCGTCGATCCGTTCTCGGCACAATACCTGAACGGCGTCATCATCGACTATGTCTCGTCGATGCAAGGCTCCGGCTTCACCTTCAAGAACCCCAACGCCACCGGTGGCTGCGGCTGCGGTAGTTCCTTCTCGGCGTAACGTAGACGTCAGCCCGACACACAATGAGACGATCCGTCACTGGCACAGCCGGAGACGCGGTCGTGACTGAAGAGGTGGCCCGCGATTCATCGAATCGCGGGCCGTCGCGCGTTAGTCACCCCGCGGCGACCGCACATGAGCGCATCCGTACCGTCGTGGTCGACGACCACGAGGACATCGCCCGGTTGGTGGCGATGCGGATCGCCACGCTGATTCGCGAACGCAACGCGGCGGGCGAGCAGACCGTGCTCGGTCTCGCGACCGGCTCGACGCCGATCGGCGTGTACCGCGAGCTGATTCGCATGTACGAAAAAGGCGAGCTCAGTTTCGCCAACGTCGTGACGTTCAATCTCGACGAGTACTACCCGATGCCGAAGGACAGCATTCACTCCTACCACCGCTTCATGTGGGAGAACCTGTTCTCGCGCATCGACATCAACCCGGAGAACGTGCACATCCCTCCGGGCGCCATTCCGCGCACTGAAGTGGCCGAGGCGGCGCAGCGCTACGAGATGGCGATCGAGCGCGCCGGCGGCATCGACTTCCAGATCCTCGGCATCGGAAAGACGGGCCACATTGGCTTCAACGAGCCCGGGTCCGGCGCGGACAGCCGCACGCGCCTCGTCACGCTCGACACGATCACGCGCCGCGACGCGGCCGCCGATTTCTTCGGCGAGGAATACGTTCCGCGCGAAGCCGTCACGATGGGCATCGCGACGATTCTCGAGGCGCGCGAGATCGCGATCATCGCGACGGGCGAGCACAAAGCGCCGATCGTGCGCCGAGCCGTTGAAGGCGACATCGACGTCGAAGTGGCCGCGACATTCCTCCAAAACCATCCCAACACGACGTTCTATGTCGACCGCGCCGCGGCCGCGGAGCTCACGCGCATCAAGACGCCGTGGCTCCTCGACGAAGTGCAGTGGACGCAAGACCTCATCGTTCGCGCGGTGATCTGGCTGTCTCAGCAGACGAACAAGGCGATCCTCAAGCTCACGCAGCGCGACTACGCCGACGCGCACCTGTCGTCGCTCGTTGCGAAATTCGGCTCGCCTGGCGATGTGAACGGCACCGTCTTCAACGCGCTCGGCGCAAAGATCCGCGGCAAGTCGAAGCTGCCGGTCGGGCGTCGAGTGATCTGCTTCTCGCCGCATCCGGACGACGACGTCATCTCGATGGGCGGCATTCTGCGCAAGATCACCGAGAACGACAACGAGGTGACTGTCGCGTACATGACGAGCGGCAACATCGCCGTCTTCGATCATGACGTGCGGCGCTACGTCGATTTCCTCGAGCGTCTCGCGGCCGAAGGCTTGATCGACACCGAGCGCGTGGATCCGCTGGCGTCGAAGGTCAACGAATGTCTCGATCGGAAGCATCCGGGCGAAGTCGACATCCCCGAGGTGCAGGACATCAAACGCATCATCCGCGAAGCGGAAGCGGTGAGTGGCATCGAGACCGTCGGTCTTCCGCGCAGCGCCGCGCGCTTTCTCAACCTGCCGTTCTATCAGACCGGCAAGGTGCGCAAGGATCCGATCGGCCCCGCCGACGTCGAGATCGTGAAGAAGCTGCTCGACGAGATTCGTCCGGACCTCATCTTCGTCGCCGGCGACCTGTCGGATCCGCACGGCACACATCGCATGTGCAAAGAGGCGATCGACGAAGCGCTGCTACAGTTGAGCAAAAGTGATGGCGCCACGCGCTTCCCGCTGCCGGAGGTGTGGCTCTATCGCGGCGCGTGGCAGGAGTGGCCGATTCATGAGGCCACGTGGCTGGTTCCGTTGTCGCAAGAAGAGCTGCGCCTCAAGATTCAAGCGATCTTCAAGCATCAATCGCAGAAGGATTCGGCGCCCTTCCCTGGCGGCTATGACGAGCGTGAGTTCTGGCAGCGAGTGGAGGCTCGGAACAAGGGAACGGCGGCGGAATTGGATCGCCTCGGGTTGGCCGAGTACTTCGCGATGGAAGCGTACGTTGTCGAGTAGGGCTTGTCATCCTCTGAGCGCGAAGCGCTCGGAGGATCTACTTTCGTCCGTCTCGGAGGTCGCTCTGAGCAAGCTCCGCGTGATTCACAGTAGATCCTCCGCTCGCTTCGCTCGCAGAGGATGACAGCTCTGCGCGGATTAAACGCGCTCGACGCAATCGTCATCGTCGCGTATCTCGTCGGCGTCACGGCCCTCGGCATCTGGGTCGGACGCCGGCAGAAGGATTCGAAGGACTACTTCGTCGCCGACCGCGCGATTCCGTGGTGGGCCGTCATGTTCTCGATCGTCGCGAGCGAGACGAGCGCCCTCACGTTCATCAGCATTCCTGGATTGGCGTACGTCGGCAATCTGGGATTCTTGCAAGTCGCCGGCGGGTATCTGATCGGCCGCATCGTGCTCGCGTACACGCTCCTGCCGCGATACTACGAGGGCAATCTCGTCACCGCGTATGCGTTGCTCGAGCAGCGCTTCGGACTCGCCACGCGGCGATTCGCATCGATCGTGTTCATGGTCACGCGCGGCATGGCGGATTCGGTGCGCGTCTTCGCGACGGCCGTGCCGATCGCGCTCATCATTGGTCCGCTCCTGCCGGCGGGCGCCGTCATGCCCGTCGCGGTGCTCGTTCTCGGCACGCTCACCATCATCTACACGATCCGCGGCGGCATGCGCGCCGTCGTGTGGACCGAGATCGTACAAGCCTCGGTCTACATCCTCGGCGGCATCTCGGCGGTCATCATCGCGGGCCAGCTGACGAACGGCGGATGGGGAGCGATTCTCCCCGCGGCGTCGGCCGCCGGGAAGCTGCAAATCCTCAACTGGTACACCGGGTTCGATCAGCCGCTCACGGTGTTCGCTGGGCTCATTGGCGGGGCGTTTCTCTCGATGGCGTCGCACGGCGCCGATCAGCTGATCGTGCAACGGCTGCTGTCGGCGCGCTCGCTCAAGGATGCGCAGGTCGCGGTCATCGGCAGCGGTGTCGCGGTGATCTTCCAATTCGCGCTGTTCCTGATGCTCGGCATCGGCCTGTGGGGATTCTACGGCGGCCAGAAGTTCGCGAGCGCCGACGCGATCTTCCCGAGCTTCATCGTCGATCATATGCCACATGGGCTCGTCGGATTGCTGCTCGCTGCCGTGCTCGCCGCGACGATGAGCACGCACTCCGGCGCGATCAACTCGCTGTCGGCCGCGTCGACGCACGACATCTATCTCCCGCTGACCGGACACAAGGCGGATGATCCGCGCACGCTTCGGGTCGGGCGCATCTTCGCGCTGCTCTGGGGCATCGTGCTCACCGGCGGCGCGCTGCTCTTTCCGGAAAACCCCACCACGCCGGTCGTGGTCGTCGCGCTGTCCATCGCGTCGTTCACGTATGGAGGCCTGCTCGGCGGCTTCTTTCTCGCTATTTTCTGGCGACGCGCTGAGCAGCGCGATGCGATTCTCGGGATGGCGGTTGGGATCGCCGTCATGAGCGTGATCGTGTTCGCGAAGCAAATCGCGACCGCGGTGCCCGCGTGGGCGCCGTGGCTCACACCGATCTCGCGCATCGCGTGGCCCTGGTACGTGTTGATCGGAACCGTTATCACCCTTCTCGTTGGAATTGTTTCCTCGCTGACGCACGGTGAACCCGCGGCGGCGCGAGGCACGATCACATGACGTTCATCGTTATTGGCATCGACGGCGGCGGATCCAAGACGCACGCCATGGTCGCGGACGAATCAGGCCGCGTGCTCGGCGAAACGATCGGGCCCGGCAGCGCCATTCGGCCCGGGCAAGCGGAACACTCGGCGAACGTGATCACGGACGTCGTCCGCGACGCGCTCGCGTCGTGCGAGATGACGCACGTGACGCCGCGGGCGATCTGCGTCGGTGTCGCGGGCGCGGGTCGCGAGACGGAACGTCAGGCGTTGTGGCAGGCGCTCGTCGCCCGCGATCTCGCATCCGAGCTGGTGATTCATTCGGATTTCAGCATCGCGCTCGACGACGCATTCGGCGACGGTCCGGGCGTGCTGCTCATCAGCGGCACGGGATCGGTCGCGTACGGGCGAAGCCCAACTGGCGCGACCGCGCGCTGTGGCGGCTGGGGGCCCGCGGCGGGCGACGAGGGCAGCGGCGCGTGGATCGGACGGAAAGCACTGTCAGTGGTGACTGCCGCGGCGGACGGTCGCGAACCGGAGACTGCGCTCACAGGCGCTGTGCTCACGGCGGCGCAGGTGAACGAGACGGCTGATCTCGTCGGCTGGGCCGCGGAAGCGACTCCGGCAACGCTCGCCACGCTCGCGCCAGTCGTCCTCACCGTCGCCGAGACGGGCGATCTTCGCGCGAATGCGATCGTGACGCTCGCCGTCGAAGAATTGATGCTGCACGTGCGCGCGCTCGCGCGAAAGCTCTTTGTCGACGAACGGGCGGCGCTTCCCGTCGCTCTCTCGGGCGGAATGCTTCCGCGCGGCGGCACGCTGCGGAAGCGACTCGAGCATCGATTGAAGTCGGCGGTGCCCGGCGCTCAGATCGCGACGGAACCGGTCATCGCCGCGCGCGGCGCCGTTCGGGCCGCGCTTCGCATCGTCGGTGAAGCGATGGTCTGATTCGGAAAGCCGGCGACGGGCGACGGGCGACGGGCGACGCCGTTCTTCTTGTTCTCGCCGGCTGAGCAGCAGCGTTCGCCCGTCGCCGATCGTCCGTCGCCCGTCCCCCGTTACTTCAACGACGCAATGCACTCCACTTCGAGCTTGCCGCCGGGCACGACGAGTGCCGCGACGACCACCGTGCTTCGGGCGGGCGGGTTTGCCCCGAAGAATTCCGTGTAGGCCTTGTTCATGCCGGCGAAGTCCTTCACGTCGATCAGGAACACGGTGCACTTCACGATCTTGTCTTTCGACGTTCCCGCCGCCGCGAGAACCGGGTTCATCTTCTCGAGCGCGCTCTTCGTCTGTCCTTCGATCGTGCTGTCGCCGCGCGCCGGCGTTTGACCGGACATGAACAGCAAGTCGCCCACTTTCACGCCCGCCGACAGCGTCGCCGAGTTGTTCACGCCGGTACCGGTGACGACCTGCTTCTGCGCCTGCGCCACCACGGGTAGGACGACCAGCGCGCATGCAGCAACAAACGAGCGAATCCTCATGATCGGTTCCTCATAGTAGTGATCCTCCGGCACCGAAGCGCCGGAGGATCGGTCGAAGATGTCATCCCGAGCGAAGCGAGGGATCTGCACCTTGACCCGAAGTGCAGATCCCTCGCTTCGCTCGGGATGACCACGAAACACTGGTCAACCGATTCAACGCCGCGCCGCGGCGCTCACGCCCACTTCAGATCCTGCTTCGACAGCGGAAGCGACCGCACCCGCTTGCCAGTCGCCATGAAGATCGCGTTGCAGAGCGCCGGCACGACCGGCGGCAACGCCGGCTCGCCCAGGCCGGTGACCGGCGAGGTGCTCAACACGAAGTGCACATCCACCGGCGCCGACTGCCGCATGCGCAGCAGCGGGAAGGTGTTGAAGTTCTTCTGGACCACCGCGCCCTTGTCGATGGTGATCTCCTGTCCGAGCGCCTCGGCGATGCCGTCGAGCACCGCGCCCTGCACCTGATTCTCGGCATTGCTCGGATTGATGACCTGCGGACCGATGTCGCCGGCGACCCACACCTTGTCGACCTTCACGTCGCCAGCTTTGCTCACCGTCGCCTGTACGACCTCGGCGAAGTAGCCGCGATGGCTGAAGTGGAAGGCCACGCCCATGCCGGTGCCTTTCGGCAGCTGCCGCTTGCCCCAGCCTGAGCGCTGAGCGACTGCTTCGACGACCGCGCGCATGCGCGCGGCGTCGAACCCAGGCGGCGGTCCACCGCGGCCGCCACCTGCCGGAGCGCCTGCTGCCGCTGGCGCCGGCGGCGGAGACGGCTGCTCGTTCGCCAGGAGATCGAGACGCATCTGCACCGGATCCTTGCCAGCAGCGTGCGCGAGCTCGTCGATGAACGACTGGATCGCGAACGCGAAGCCATTGCTCCC
>Ga0070679_100004808_pt1 | contig 12457 bp, 5 predicted proteins | sample KBSC63BmetaG_FD_65652 | JGI IMG/M metagenome (GOLD analysis project Ga0070679, IMG submission 65652) | Corn rhizosphere microbial communities from Kellogg Biological Station, Michigan, USA - KBS C6-3B metaG | ecosystem: Host-associated > Plants > Roots > Rhizosphere | place: USA: Michigan... | reverse complement strand
GTGGCGACGTCCCCAGCCGGTAGATGTAGGCTGGCGGCATGTTGTATTTTTCGAGCGGCTCGTTCGGGTTTAGCTTCGCTTTAGCTGTTTGTCCCGGGGCGGTGGCAATCGACGCGAGTGAGACGAGCAAAATTGCCAGGCTGTTCGCTGATATAGTGGAGAATCTCATAAGGTGTGAAGTGGTTGGAGTATTGAAGTGATAAAGCGCACGCGACTCCTGAATCCCGATTCGTCATCCCGAATCGCTGCGGTGGCGTGCTTCCCTAATCCAGAACGGCAATCGTGTCGAGAATTATATCCCATAAACTGGTGATTAAAGATCTCGGAATTCGGAGAGCACACGCCTTGCGCGGCTCTGGGCTGCGGCAAGAGCATAGAACGCGCTAGCTACGGCCGAGGGAGAGGCGTGGGGCGCGGTCTTGGCGTGGGCTGAAATCTCGGTGTCGGCGTCGGTCTCGGAGTAATAGTAGCTGTTGCCGTTGATGTCGCCGTAGGAGTTGCTGTGGCTGTAGCTGTAGCTGTAACTGTCGCCGTGGCTGTAGCGCTAGCTGTAGGTGTAGCAGTCGCTGTTGCCGAAGCCGTTGACGTTGGAGTTGGACTAGCTGTAGCGGTCGGCGTGGGAGTAGGCCCGCCCGATGGAGATACCCGCACATAATAGACATCTTGCTCGTGACCGCCTACGGCATTTGGATTGACGTTGAAGGTCGCAGCGTACGCCACATTGCCTCCGGTATTGTCTGACACAATCGTGATGTAGTCGCCTATCTTCTGATTATTCGGAAAACCTGCTTGAGGGTTGAAAGGACTGCTCACTGCGATGTTAGGTGCCCACGTAACACCACCATCAACGCTCCAGGAATAAAACAATTGCGTGTCGATATTGTTCGCGGCATTTCGCGAATCCAGCCATACCACATCGATGCGTCCATTGGGCGCTACGGAAAGCGTGCCAAAAATGTGCCACTTATTCTGGTTGACAGGGTCGTCGTTGATCCGAATCGGTGCGCTAAACGTTTGCCCTCCGTCGGTGCTACGGGCGAACATCACGTCGGTGCCGTTGTTGGCACTGAATGGTTCGACGCTTGCCATCACGTAAACGTAATTATTAGTAGGACCGCCGGAACGATCCACCGCTACGAACGTCTGCCCACAAAGTCCTATACCGTTTATGCCGCCTTGGATGAGATCACCACCCAAGTTGACCGAAGTAACACGATCGAAAGTCGGTGTGACGCCGGGGTTCTGTGCATTGGATGACCGAACGCAGTAAAAGGGGCTCCCGCCTCCGGCAAGAAAAAGGTTGCCGTTGGTGTCCACATCCATCGCTCCGGTATCTGGAGAGTTCGGAATATTTATCGGAGTTTGCCAGGTCACACCGCTGTCAATCGAGCGGTTGAACTCACCGAAATCACAAGCGAAAAAGCCAGTCCAAAACTGATACAAGAATCCATGACCCGTCCCCTTGGTCGTGTCGATCGTAAACCACTCCTTGTCGCCTCCATGACCAGCTTCGTCGGGCGACTGCTCCATGAACGTCTGGCCGCCATTTGTTGAGCGCCAGATATCATCGCAAAAAAACGACTCTTGCTGCGTCGATTGCAGACTGAGATAGAAGAAGTTGCCGGCCTCATCCGACTTCGTCACCGGGTCGCTGCGGAAGATGTTATTTTGCAAGACGCCTGGGAACGTCCAGTGCACGCCGCCATCACTGCTGTAACCCCAGCCTGCCTGCCGAAAATCCGATTGGATACTGTTGAACTGCCGCCAGCCGATCATCATTTTGTTGCCGTTCGTCGGATCAACGGAAATCGAGGGCTCGTTGGCAGCATCTCCCAGGATATTGTTGCCATTCGCATCCACGTTCGCCTGGTAACTGACGAACACTCCGTGCGGCGAGACCATCCGCGGCGAAGTTTCTATCTTTCGAGGAAGAGCCGGTGGATTGTTGTATTTTTCGAGCGGCTCAAGGAATGGCGGCCTGTGTATCGGCGCCAGCTTTTGTCCTGAAGCGCTTGCAGGCGAGAGTATCCAAGTTAGACCAAGGAAGAGACTTGCAGCTGACAGAGTAGAGAATTTCATTGAGTTGGAGTTATGAAGTGTGAAGTGAAGCGTTGCTCCGGCAAGCGACTTGCAAATCCCGAATTTGGAATCCCCTGATCGCTATACGGGCGGTCTTCCGTAATGCAAAACCGTAAAATTGTCGAGAGCTATTCTGCGAGCATTTGGTAACAACGTTGAAACCCGATTTTCTCGCGCAGTTGGGAATGGAGACGGCCCGTCCTCGGGCCGTTGGTCGGCGGCGCGAGCGCGCGCCGGCTCCAGGCATCGTCTTCGAGAAGCCGATCCAGCTTTAGCCGGATAGGCTTTGCTTCCTGCTCAGTTCGTGGCGCAGGCAACCCAACGACGATTCGCCTCAACCCTCTGGACCACACGACTCGCAGAGCCATAGCTATACGATTCACCTGTCACCCACCCACTTCTCAGTGCTGAATTACGGACGAGGAAGTGGTGTAGGGCGCGGCCTCACCGATGGCGCAGATCTTGGCGTTGGCGTGGGTCGGGGAGTAACGGTAGCTGTTGCTGTTGCCGTTGATGTGGCTGTAGGCGTCGCGCTAGCTGTAGTTGTAGCTGTAGCGGTAGGAGTAGGTGTAGGTGTGGCGGTTACGGTCGATGTTGCTGTTGCCGTGGGTGTAGCTGTCGGCGTGAATGTCGCCGTCGCGGTAGGGGTCACAATCGGCGTAGGCGAAGCTGTCGCTGTCGGCGTTCCCGTGGGCGAAGCGGTGGGGGTTGGAGTCGGCGTCGATGTCGAACTAGCTGTAGGTGTGGGCGTCGGAGTACCACCGCCCGATGGAAATACTCGCACGTAATAGACATCTTCTTCGTGTTGGCTCCGGCTCGGATTAAAGTTAAAGGTGGCCGAATACGCCACGTTGGCGCCCGTGTTGTCTGACACCACGGTGATGTAATCACCGATCTTGTTCTGGTTCGGGTACCCCTCGAGAGGGTTAAAGGAGCTGCTCACTGCCACATTAGGCGACCATGTGACGCCCGCGTCAGTGCTCCAGGAATAAAACAGCTGCGAGTCGGTGTTGTTGGCAACAGAGTTGCGCGAGTCATTCCATACAGCGTCCAGACGCCCATTGGGCGCTACGGAGAATGTGCCGAACCAGTGCCACTTAGTGGTAAGGCCATCGTCATTGATCCGGTGCGGCGCACTGAAGGTCAATCCGCCGTCGGTGCTGCGGACAAACATCACGTCAGTGGTCGATCGCCCGGCTGGCAGCACACTGCACAACATATAGATATTGTTGTTAGTCGCACCCCCGGAGCGGTCAATCGCGAGGAAGACTTGGCCTGCCAGGCCTTCGGGATTAATCGCGCCAGGATATAGCAAGCCGCCACCAAGGTTAACAGCGGTGTTTCGGTCAAAAGAGGGCGTCTGGCCCGCGATCTGTGCGTTGCTTGAGCGCAAGCAGCGAAATCCTGTGCCTCCGGTCCAACCACCGACAAAAACGTTGCCGTTGGTGTCTACATCAAGGGTCCCGTATATGGGTGAGTTCGGAAGAACCACCGGGCTTTGCCAGGTCATGCCGCCGTTTGTGGAGCGTTGAAATGCCGCGCTGGTGAAAGCGCAGTTAGCGCTATCGTTGATTTGGTATTGGAACCCGTGCCCCGGTCCGTTAGTCCTATCGATCGTAAGCCATTCCTTATCGCCGCCTGCGCTTCTGTCGGGCGACTGTTCCGTCCAGGTTTGACCTCCGTTGGTGGAGCGCCAAAGGTCGTCGCAGAAAAACGACTGTTGCGCGTTCGATTGAAGGCTGAGATAAAAAAATTGACCTGCCTCATCGGATTGAGTCACCGGATCGCTACGGAAGACATTGTTTTGCAGCACACCCGGAAACGTCCAGGTCATGCCGGCGTCGGTTGTATAACCCCAGCCACCCTGGCGAAAGTTAGAGGTAACATCGTTAAACTGCCTCCAGGCGATTGTCATCCTGCTGCCGTTTGTGGGGTCAATTGAAATAGCACACTCGTTGGCTGCATCACCTACGATGTTATTGCCATTCGCATCGACGTTCACCTGGTAGCTGATGAAGCCGGCATACGGCGAGATCATTCGCGGCGAGGTATCCATTTTCCTCGGAGGCGCCGGCGGGTCGTCATACCTCTCCAGTGGCTCGTTTAACGGCGTCATGCGGACAGGCGCGAACTGGGCGATCGCTCCAGGCAAGGTAATTAAGAGGAACAGAAGAGGTAGAAGGCGGGCATGTGAAGCTATGGATAATTTCATTGGATGATTGAAGTGTGAAGCCTTGAACGATTAAAGCGGTCGCGATCTATCGTTCATAAATCTCGACCTGCCGAATCGCCCCGCTTCCCTTAATCGCGGACCCTAAGCTTGTCGACAATATTCTGTCAGCGTTTGGCGACGAAACGGAACTCAGCTTTCCTGGGTCTCAGCAGGTGGAACGTGTTATCCTCAACGCATTGAGAATGGAGACGGCCCCCCCTCGGGCCGTTGATCGGCGGCGCGAAGGCGCGCCGGCTCCCCAGGCATCGTCTTCAAAGAAGCCGATCCACCATGAACTGTATAGGCTCCGTCTTGGAGAGGAATCAAGGCCTCGGCGGGGGCGTGGGACGAGGTCTGGGTGTTGCCTGAGCTCTTGGCGTTGGTGTCGGTCTGGGAGTAATCGTAGCTGTTGCTGTCGCCGTGGGCGTAGGTGTCAGGGTAGAGCTAGGCGTGGCGGTAGCTGTTGCAGTCGGTGTCGCCGTAGCTGTAGCCGTTCCGGTTGCTGTTGCAGTGGGGGTAAAAGTGGCTGTAGCTGTCGGCGTAACAGTAGGAGTCAAGGTAGGTGTCGGCGAAGCTGTCGCCGTTGCTGTTGGGCTGGGCGACGCGGTAGGTGTTGGAGTCGGAGTAGACCCGCCTGACGGCGATACTCGCACATAGTAGATGTCTTCTTCGTGTTGGCTGCGGTTTGGGTTGAAATTAAAAGTAGCGGAATACGCAACGTTGCCGCCGGTATTGTCCGAAACAATGGTGATGTAATCGCCAATCTTGTTCTGGTTGGGATAACCCTCGGATGGAATAAACGCGTTGCTTACTGACACATTAGGCGACCACGTGACCCCAGCGTCAGTGCTCCACGAATAAAATAGCTGCGAATCGGTGTTATTCGCGGCGTTGCGTGAGTCGTACCATACAGCGTCCAAGCGCCCATTCGGCGCTACGGAGAATGTGCCGAACCAGTGCCATTTATTGGTAAGGCCGTCGTCATTGATCCGGTGTGGCGCGCTGAAGGTTAGTCCGCCGTCGGTGCTGCGAACAAACATTACATCGGTTGTGCTTCGGCCCGGCGGCAGTACACTCGCCAGCATATAAATGTTGTTGTTCGTCGCGCCGCCCGAGCGATCGATCGCCAGGAACAACATTCCATCTAGACCCGCAGGGTTTATCCCGCCACCATTCAGGTCGCCGCCCATATTGATGTTTTGGGTTACCCGGTCAAAAGTCGGTGTCTGGCCTCCGATCTGGGCATTGCTCGAGCGAACACAGGAAAAGGTGTTGCCTTCTCCGCCGATAAACAGATTTCCGTTCGTATCCACGTCGAGCGTCCCGTCCGTAGGCCCACTCGGAATAATGATTGGAGCCTGCCAGGTAACCCCGCCGTCGGTCGATCGTTGGAATTGGACGCCGTTGCCGCTGCAGTTAATGCCGTCGCTCGACTGATATTGGAACCCATGCCCTGGCCCGTTAGTCTTATCAATCGTGAACCATTGCTTATCGCCGCCATCGGCTTGACCATCGGGCTGAAGTTCTGTCCAGGATTGGCCGCCGTTCGTTGACTGGTACATGTTTTCACAAAATGACTCAAGGAGGCTCAGATAAAAAAAAGTCCCTGTCTCATTCGAGCCGGTTACAGGATCGCTGCGAAAGACGTTATTTTCCAAGACGCCGGGAAAGGTCCAGTGAAGGCCGGCATCAGTTGTGTAGCCCCACCCACCCTGGCGGAAGTTGGATGTTACATTATTGAATTGTCTCCAGCCGATGACCATCTTGTTGCCGTTTGTTGGATCAACTGAGATCGAGCATTCGTTAGCGGCATCGCCAACGATGTTATTGCCGTTCGCATCAACGTTGACCTGATAGCTGGTGAAAACGCCGTGCGGCGAGATCATTCGCGGTGACGTGTCTAGCCGATAAATAAGCGCAGGCGGATTGTCATATTTTTCCACAGGTCTGACGACGTGCGGGCTCCATAAGGGCGCCTGGCCCGAAGCGGTGGCAAGTGTTGCTAACGAGATGAGAATCGCAGCGGACAACTGAGAGCGCGTCGTCATCATTGCGCGAAACTGCAGGGGATGGGAGCTAATGGCTGAAAGGATTGTTTTCATATTTTTTCTACTAAACGCTCCATGTCGACGACAGAAATTATCTGTAGGGGAAGCTGACAGCTTCCCCTACAAAATTGTTCCTATCCCGCTAAGGCCGCGGTGGCGGAGTTCCACGAGGCCTTGGCGAAGGCGTCGATCTGGGCGTTGGTGTAACTACAGGCGTGATGGTGGCTGTAGCCGTAGCTGTTGCTGTTGCTGTGGCCGTCGCTGTAGCACTCGCCGTAGCTGTAGCAGTAGCTGTCGCCGTAGCAGTAGGTGTCGGAGTCGGTGTTCCGCCGCCCGCGCAGGTGTAGGTACGCGAGCCAGGCACCGGTGGGTTCGGACCGCAGAAATCCTGCGTAAACGCGCCGCCGGCCCCCTGAACGCCCGAAACATACAGTTGGTCACTACCCGGCTGGATAGTGCCAAAGATGATGTCAAATCGCTTGTTCGGATTATTCTCATACAGCCTAATCTCGAAATTCGCCGTTTGATTGTGATCGGCGAAATACACAGTGCGCCATTCGATGTTAAAGATGCGATTGGGCGCGGTGCCTGACACGGAAGTAAAGACACCGCAGCCGCTGGCAAAGTTTGCACAACCCTCGCCTACTACGCCGGTGTTAAAGTCGGACCAGGCAAAAATGGTGTAGTCAAAGGGACATAGATTGGGCGGAGGCGGCAGACAAGCAGCCATGTAGCCACCTGGCTCGTTAACACAGACGAAATCGAGGCGTCCATTGGAACTAACGTTCACACCATTATAGGTCTGATCGTACAACGAGAAGGAGAACGGCAATGCGACGAAGGTATCGCCGTCATCGGTATGGTTACCTGTATCGGTTGTTCCCGGAACGATCATGTCCGTGCCTGTCGTAAAGGTGTATTGACAGCCCGAAGGCGTAGCAGTTGGCGTCGGCGTAGGAGTTGAACTTGGAGAGGCCGTTGGTGTTGGCGTCGGGCTTCCTCCGCCGGCCAGATTAAACGCGCCGATGCGCAGACGCCATCCGACGGAGCTGGTGGTGGGCACGTACTCATTGACGTACCAGAAAGTCGTGTCATCAGTCGGATCGACATCAATTGCCGAATAATCGCCCCAACGCTGGCTGCCCGTCTGCGAACCAGTTCCGTTGATGATGGACCCTTCGCCAAGCGTCATCTGGCCGGGCGTATCACCCGCGTGCCGGCCCGTATAAAACAAACTGGGGAATACTGATGGATTCGGGTCATTGGAAGCGCTGAAGCCCAAGGCAATGTCTCCGAGTGAATTCATGGCGATGCTTCCCATCCAGCGATGAATCCCATCCGTAAGCCCAGGGGCATAAGTGCCCTGCTGAAAAATGACCGGGCTGCTATTGGGACTGCGCAGTTCGTACCAGCGAATGCCTGCCACGGCGCCGTTTGGTCCTGTGCCGGCCGACACCGACTGGTTCGTCACCAGCGACTCATGCGTGCCAAAGTTGCGATAGGCAAGCCGAAACAGCGGCCGCTGTCGTTGCAAAAAATCGATTCGATTGGTGGTACCTGGCTGCGGAATACAATTACGTCCGCCACCGCATGGAGCGAAGATCGAGTTGAAAGGATCGGTAGGCACCGTGTTAGTCAACATGAAAGTTGAATTTCCGGGAGTCATCGGATCGTAATGGAACTTGTAAATGTTCAACGCATCCTGTGGTGCGCCGGCATTGTTATCCTGCGAACCTATAAAATAGTTTGGGCTTCCGGGCGGCGGCGTCGCCTGGCCATCAAGATCGCTCGGCAACAAACCGTCTCCTACTATATATGCCGGGCTTGGTGGCTGCAGAAACCCAACCATTGTCGGATTGGGGTTACCAGCTAAAGCCTGAACGCGATCAAGCGCATACGCGCCAACGCCCGCAAACGGCCCGCCGGTGCCGCCTGCAAACTCCCGAGTGCTGAAATAATATGCATCTGGCCACATCCCAGCTTTCGGATAATCCGGAAAATTGTTACCGGAGGGCCCGGTTGCTATGGCCCAACGATAGTAGCTTCCAGTTGGATCGTTAGTCTGTGAAAGCGCAACGCATTCGAAGAAGGGCGCGCTGCCCGCAGTGAACTGTGTGAGCAGCCACCGATCGGCTAGTTGATCATAGAGGATGACTGGATCGCCGGCATTTTGGGTTTGGCAAGGGCCGCCAAATCCACTCCACAGTGTGTTATTCGCTGCTGGACCGAAGAGCGATTGCCCAGACTTGTTAAAGATTTGAAAATGAAGGTTGGCCATCGTGACAACATGATTCGGGCCAACCGCGGCATTGGGGTCTGGCGGAGAGCAGCCGCAGAGGTTGCTGTTCCCATCGAATGAAATGATCGGCACCGGAATGCCAATCTTGCCCATCACACGCTGCACAGCGGTATCGGGCACAACCGGACCAAGCGGAGCAGCGAGCATCGGCCCCTCCTCTTCGTTTTCGCGCAGTGTGCATTCCTTCCACGGTAGCGGCTTGATGCTGCGCAACGGTGGCGAGATATCGAACTTCATTACTGGCATGACGCCCAGGTATTGCGCACGAACAACTGGTTGTGGGTCAGCTGACGGACCTGATTGCCCAGAGGGTGTTCGGGGCTGCGCAAACAGAACGAGCGTAATCGCTCCGAAACAAAGCAAAACGCCGATTACGACGCGGAGTTTGAAAAATGCGGATTGGGACGTGGATTTCTTTTTCATTGGATGGAGTTTGGGGTAAGTAATGCCTTTGTTGAAACGCCAAACGACGCATTAACGGGCACTTTGATTTCCCTACAGTGGAATGCCCTTTCTACTTGAACGCGGGGAAACGTGTCAACACAATTTTGACTCATTCGTGTGGCTGGACACGCTCACGCAAGACCGGGCATGGTGAAAACTAGATAGCGGCGCAATGCGGCAGCGCCCAACAATGCGAAAGCGGTGAGGACTGATCGTCATCAGCCACCGCCGATCGCGAAATGTTGCCCTGGCGAAGATTGCTACGGTCTCGGCTGCGGTGTCGGACGAGGCCGAATAGACGGATGAACTCTAGGAGTAGGAGTAGGCCTCGGTGTAGTTGAGCCAGTAGCTGTAGCTGTAGGCGTAGCACTACCGATTGGCGTCGCTGTAGCGGTTGCGGTTGCTGAAGGGCTTGAGGTTGCCGTTGCCGTCGCTGTGGCCGTCGCAGTCGCTGTGGCTGTAGCAGTAGCAGTAGCTGTAGGTGTTGGCGAAGGGGATCCTCCGGTCACAGCCGCAAGTATGTCGACCCGGCCCCATCCATATACGTTGTTTGGGGGACCTGCGGTGCCACATAGCGTCGAAGTGATAAACACTGCTGAGTTATTCAAAGCGTTACGGCTGTTGGTAATCTGATGTCGCAAACCAGGAACCGCCGACCACAACAGCGCCATCGCGCCGGAAATATGCGGAGTGGCCATGGACGTGCCGCTGGCAGTGGTATATGCGCTATCGCCCGTGTTGGAGCACGAGCGCGTGTTGGTGCCCGGAGCAGCGATGTCTGGCTTGATGCGGTTGCTTCCATCGGCAGTGACCGGCCCGCGGCTGCTAAACCCAGCAATCGTATCGGTGCCGGTAGTTAATGCGCCGACGGTATAAGATGCTGCATAAAAAGAGGGGGGATCTGAGACTGTTGAACAGCCAGGGCCCGAGTTACCCGCGGCGACTACCATCATAATGCCGGCAGCGGCTTGAGCTTCCACAGCAGCTTGCAATGTGTTCGCCGAGCAGCCTTCCGAAGCAGGACACCCCCACGAGTTAATGGTTACGTCGGGTGCCTTGGTGGGGTCGCCCTGGCCGCCGCCAATTGGGTAGGGGGCCAGAAAGAACTCCATGCACTCTATGTATCTAGCCGGTGTGCCATTGCCGACATCCATGTTACGGCAACCAATCCATTTCGCGCCTGGGGCCATTCCGATTTGGTTGCCAGCGCCGTCATCGCCGATCGCGGTGCCTGTGGTATGGGAGCCGTGAAAGAAATCATCACAAGGGAATGGTGAATCATTGCCGCAAGGGTTTCCAGAGCTGTCATGAATGGAGTCGTGCCAATTGTAATCGTGATCGGCGACCATTCCGTCCCAGCCGCGGTAGTGAGGCTTTAGCGCATTGTGCGTCCAGCGAACGCCAGTATCGGCACTGGCAATAACGATGTTCTGCCCGGTGAATCCCAATGCCCACACTTGAGGCGCGTGCGTGTAATTGATGCCCGGCTCAATCGTGTCCGGAACCTGAACATATCGAGGCGAATCGACGGAAGGCCCTGGTTGGGGAAGCTGGTTTTGGATGTGGGGATTACCTTCTACCCGCGCCACGTCAGGCCGGGCGGCTAACGCTTCAGCTACCTGCAAGGTTCCCTTCACTAAAATCGCGTTAACTATATAGAACGATTGATGCTCGAGCCCACGATCACGTACCCATTGCAAAATCGGACCTTGTGTTGTTTGAGCCTTATTGTGCAGAGCCTGATATACAAATCGCCCCTTCTCAGCCTTGGTCGGAAGATTCGCCGCCGGGCTAAGGTCGGCTTGGTCCGCAAGCACAACGAAAAATTCGGCTTCCTGGCCATTAGCGGTGTGTTCCATCACCCACGGCGCGATCTTATTCGCCGCAGCTACGCCCGTTAGCATTTTAGTTTGGACTGCCCGTGTCCGCGGTTGTGCTGAGGCTTTGCCCAGCGCAAACATAAGCGTCACTCCAGCGAAACAGAGCACGACGCCAGACAAAACCCGGAGTCTGAAGAACCCGCCTTGGCGAAGGTTACGGCGGACAGATTCGAACGCAGACTTGTTTTTCATAGGATAATAATGGTTGTGGTTAAAATGGCCCGAGGGGGTAATGACACGGGTTTGCTTACTGCCCCTGATATTATTCCCTCGATTCCAAGAGTAGAACCGCCCTTCTAGCTGAATGGCTGAAAACAGTCAACACTATTTTGACGCGCTTAGTGCGAATCCGCTTTTACTCACAGTCCAAGTGGAAGACGACCGGGACATCAGCTGAAGGAATGCAGCGTGGCATTCGCTTCCCCGCTCTCTGAGTGGAACAGCTTACCGACTCGTTGGCCGTTGTAAGAAATTTGCGTCTAGGGCAATTCTACGGCCGAGGGACAGGCGTTGGGCGCGGTCTTACCGATGGCGCCACCCTGGGTGTTGGCGTCGGTCTCACCGTGGCCGTTGGCGATGGCGATGCTGTGACAGTGGGGCTGGGTGTCGCCGTGGCGGTCGCGGTCGGAGTGGCAGTGGGCGTTGGCGTCGGTGTCCCTCCTCCTGCCACCGCGGCGAAAATATCGACTCGGCCCCAACCGTACACGTTGTTTGGCGGGCCCGCATCGCCACATTGAGTTGAAGCGATGTGAACAGCCGAATTATTCAAGGCATCCCGGCTCGAGGTAAGTTGGTGTCGCAGACTGGGAATTGCCGACCAGAGCAAGGCTATGGCACCGGCGATGTGAGGCGTGGCCATGGACGTGCCGCTAAAATTCGCATAAGAACTGTCGCTGGCGTTTGTGGAAGAACGCGTGCCTGTGCCGGGAGCGGAGATGTCAGGCTTAATTCGGTTACTTCCGTCAGATGTTACTGGACCACGGCTACTAAAAGAAGCGATCGTATCACTGCCGGTAGTCAAAGCTCCGGCCGTGTAAGTTGCTTCGTAAAGTCCTGGTGGATTTTGGACAGTGGAGCAATTCGGCCCCGAGTTTTGTGCGGCGGACACCATCATAATACCAGCAGCGGCTTGTGCTTCGACAGCAGCCTGCAACGTGTTCGCCGAACATCCTTCTGAAGCCGGGCACTCCCAGGAGTTGTTCGTGATGTCGGGGGCCTTGGTGGGGTCGGGATCGGAGCCGTTGATTCGCGTTGGAGCAAGGAACCATTGCATGCACTCGATATACCTGGCAGGCGTGCCATTGTTTGCATCCATGTTCCGGCAACCGATCCACTTTGCGCCGGGCGCCATGCCGATCTGGTTACCCTGTCCGTCATCACCGATCATCGTTCCGGTGGTGTGCGAGCCGTGAGCCTGGTCGTCACACGGGAACGGCGAATCGTTTCCGCAAACATTACCGACACTGTCATGAATGGAATCGTGCCAGTTGTAATC
>Ga0070679_100004807_pt1 | contig 12457 bp, 12 predicted proteins | sample KBSC63BmetaG_FD_65652 | JGI IMG/M metagenome (GOLD analysis project Ga0070679, IMG submission 65652) | Corn rhizosphere microbial communities from Kellogg Biological Station, Michigan, USA - KBS C6-3B metaG | ecosystem: Host-associated > Plants > Roots > Rhizosphere | place: USA: Michigan... | reverse complement strand
GCTCCAGATCGACCAGGCAGCGGCGATGCCCGCAATCCCCTGCAGAGCCGAGAGGACGCGCATGGTGATCGGAAGCTCGATCGCGAAGGGCATCGATGTCGGCCACCAGACGACGCCGGCAAGACAGCCAAGACTCATGAGCGCCAGTAGTACCGCCAGAATCGTGTAGCCGACCGGTCGATTCACTTTCCCCTCCGCCTGGAAGCCGTGGTGCCCTCGAGCAAAGCGCGCCGGTGAGCCGCGACTCACCGTGCGCGAAGATGTTCGGTTCAGCCTGATCGCGGCAGACGCTCGCGAGCGTTTTCAATTCACCGATCGAGGAACGCGCGCACCGACGCGTCGCTTCGGACCACTTTCAGCAGCGTAGCTCTGAACTCGAGTACATCCTTCTCGCTTGCGAGCGCACGGCACGGCGGCCGGATCGATTGCAAGCGCGGCTCGACATGTGTGGTCCCGACGACATGGGCTTGCCCCGCCGAGTCTACTTCCACCATTGCGACATTCGCGGCTCCCAGTGCTACGGAGTCCGCGCCCAGCCACAGCGTTCCGGCCCCTCGCTCATAGCCAACCCACAGCGGGCCCGCAGTCGCACCGCTAACAGGGCGAGGCGTGCCATCCGGCCGCCAGCGCATGGGGCTCGAGTCAGGCGGCAGCAGCCGTCGCCACTCCGCCGGCCCGCGTATGAGCACGACCGCGTCGAGCTGCCTGCCAACGTCAGTGTCGGAGACTGAGTACACCACGTCCGTTCGTCCCGCTCTCAGATATCCGCCGGCGCCTCCGCCGCACGACGCGCCCTGCGCCTGAACGGAGAGTAGATCGGGCGAGAGCATGAGCAGCATCAGGGTGGCGACGCGGACAGACAGAGCACGTACGCGGAGGTGCATCGGTGACCCTCCCGATGAGTCGTGCGGCAGTTCAAAGCGGGGCTACGCGGCGGGTGACTGCTCGCGGGCGGGAAGATGATGACCTCCGGCGGATCTCGCCAGGCTCTCGACCCTGATGGCAGATCTTGCGCTCATCCGCTTCAACGCCTCGTTGGACAACACAGTGAGGGATATCCCGCCAGTCCCTCACATGGCAGTCGCGCCGGGCTTGTCCGGTGCAACGATCGGTTAGACCGCGCGTCAGCAGTTCACTCGACCGACGCCCACGCAGGATTCCACACCACCTCCCACAGGTGGCCGTCGGGATCCTGGAAGTAGCCAGCGTACCCGCCCCAGAACGTGCGGCCGGCACGCTTGACGATCCGGGCTCCGGCACGCTCCGCCGTGGCCATCACCTCATCCACAGCCGCCGCGCTCTCGACGTTGTGTCCGAGGCTGCACTCTGTCGCACTCGGTGCCCCGACCGGTAGACCGGCGTCGTGCGCGAGGTCGGCGCGCGCCCACAGGGCGAGGCGCAGGCCCGGTTGGAGGTCGAAGAAGGCCACCGCACCGTGCGCGAACTCCTCCCCAACGATACCAGGCGTCGGCCAACCCAGCCCGTCGCGATAAAACGCGACGGCCCGCGGCAAATCGTCAACGCCGAGCGTCAAGACCGTAAGCCGAGGCTGTACCATTGATCGGAGAACGTTGAAGTGTGTGCGCGGTCTAACGCAGAGTTCTGCAGTGGGTGATTACCCACCGGCCACGAAGATGCTTGGGCCATGTCGCACTCGCCAGGTGATCACGCGGCTGAATGCCAAGCGCCCATCTGCTGCAATGGCTCGTTAGGTCGACCGTCGCGCCGCAGCTCTACCGGCGATGAAGCTGAACGCCCACAAAAGCATGCCAGCTACTAACAGGCCGGCTACGGCACCGACGATGTAGGAGCGCGCTGGGGATGCCAGCTGTGAGGCGCCAGCCGGTAGCTCGCACGCGCGCTCTACTGCCACCCACCGGCCGCCGGCATCCAGGCAGGCATCCTGCCTAAGCCACAGGCTCACGCTGAGCGCGACGAATGCTCCGGCGATACCAGAGAGGAGTGCGGCGAGGCGGCGACGAGTCTCAGCGTTCATGGTGTGCTTATGGCGGCCCAACACAATTAGCCAGCGGCGTTCTGCATTGCCATGGTTGATAGGCTGCGGTATACCGCAGTCTAACACACATCGACCCGGCGGCTACTGGTCAGGCAAGCTCGCTGGCTTCAATGCCTTTTGTCATGTGCTCCGGCTTGCCGACAGCCATTAGGCTGACCGGCTCGGTCAGCCTAATGCCTTCCCGGCGCCGAGCTGCGGTGCAACCACCTGCTCACCCCGGGGCGAGCATAGTGCGTGGTGAACACGATGCCCACTACTAACTCGGCGAGCCAGAGTCTGCACCGCACCGCTCCGCACCCGAGCCGCTGCGGAGGGACGGCCGCACGCCCGGCAACTCTCAGGAAGCGCCTGCTCGCTGGCCTGCCGGAGTGCCAGCGCTACGACGCACCATTACAAGCTCCAGCAGCGCGGCAGCGAGCACGCCGACGGCGTATGACACGAAATCGCGCGGATCGAAGCCGCTTCCGAGCACCAGATGTCCGAGAGTCGTCTCGCGGAGGGCGTCGATCCCTGGCGCATGATAGAGCTGGCTGAGCTCCACCGCGAAGCAGATGGCAAGCGCCATGACGGCTCGACGCGAGAGTCGGGCCGTCGGCGCAGCCGCGCCAACCCACCACGCGATCATCGCGGCCCAGAGCGCGTCGCCGAGCACGTCGCGGGCGACGGGGGAAAGCGCGGCGCCGTGCAGGTGGACGGCGAGTCCCACGACGATCGTACCGAGAGCGAGTGCGACATAGACAATGCGGCTACGGAGCCGGAGCGACATGCAGTACACCCTCGTCGAGAACCGCGCCTCGAGAATCGCGCCTCGCCAGCTACTCCTTACCCACCGCCCCCACCACCTCGTTCCCGCCCTGCAGCCAGTACCCGAACCACTGGCGCAGCCGCCCCAGTCGATCCACGAGAAGCCACGGCTCCCCGCTCCGCGAGAGCTCGTGTGTGGAACGTGGATACCGAACCATCTCCACGGGCACGCCCTGCTTCTTCAGCGCCATGAACCAGAGCTCCGCGTTCCCCATCGGCGTCCGGAAATCTTCCTCCGACTGCACTATGAGAGTCGGCGTCTTCACCTTCGCCACGTGGCGGATGGGCGAGAGCGAATCGTACATTGCGAAGTTGTCCCACGGCTTCCCGTAGAACTCGAACTCGGTGAGCCCCTGCGCGTCGGACGCGCCGTACCAGTAGGTCCAGTCGCTGATCATCCGGTCGGCCTGGGCAGCCTCGAAGCGATCGGTCTTCGTCGTGATCCACGCGGTCATGAAGCCGCCGTACGACCCGCCGGTCACTCCCATGCGCGTGGAGTCCACGTCGGGACGCTGCGCCACGAGGTCCACGGCCTTCATGAGGTCCTCGTAGTCTTCCGCGCCCCAGCGGCCGCGCGTGGAGTAGGTGAAGTCGGCGCCGTAGCCGCTCGAGCCGCGCGGGTTGGTGTAGAGCACCCACATCCCGGCGCCGGCGATGTTCTGGAATTCGTCGAACCAGCCCTCGCCGTACGCGGAGTGCGGGCCGCCGTGCACGTACAGCACGAGCGGGTACTTCTTCCCTGGCTCGTAGCCGTACGGCTTCATGAGCCAGCCTTCGATCTCGAGGCCGCCCACGGACTTGTAGGTGAAGCGCTCCGAGCTCGCCCACGCGATCTCGGCGTTGAGCGAATCGTTGAAGCTCGTGATCCGCCGCTCGTTCCTCCCGTCGATGTCGGCCACGTAGATCTCCGTAGGCTGATCCACGCTGGTGGACGCATACGCCACGGTGCGGCGAGCCGCATCGTACGCGAGATCGCGCAGCTGGCGCCGCCCGCCCAACACCTCGCGCACCTTCTTCGACTTCGGATCGAGCCTGAGGAGCGCGGTGCGACCGCCGATCGCCGCGGTGAAGGAGATCTCACCGCTCGGGAGCCACTCGAAGTCGTTCGGCTCGTAGAGCCAGTCGCCGAGTACGTTCACCGGCTCGCCGCCGCCCGCGCTCACCACGTAGATGCGCCGCGACTTCGTCCGCTCGGGCGACGCCACGAAGGCAATGCTCTTGCCATCAGGCGACCACGATATCTGCCTCTCGTCGCCCATGAAATCCGCTACTCGCCGCGGCGCGCCGCCGTTCGTGGAAATCACGAAGACGTCGGAGCGATTCCGCGGCGCTTCGTCGCGCGCCGAATCGTACGGCAGCCGCTCGAGCGAATCGCGCTCGGCGTCCACCACGGAATCGGGACGCAGCTCGGGATCGGCCACGAAAGCGATCCACTTCCCGTCGGGCGAGACGGTCGCGCCGCGACGCGAGTACAGCGTGGTGTCCACCTGCCGCGCGGCGCTGTCGCCCCGCGCGCGCACGTAGATCTGCGACGCACGCCAGACACGCGCCTGCCGCGGCCCCGGGACGAACCCGGAGTTGTTCGACTTGTAACGCTCGTCCACGACGTGCCGCCCGTCGAAGCGGCGCGCGTCCACCGGGTGCGTGACCGCGCCGTACGGCGGACGCGCCATCGCTTCCATCCCCTTCCACGGATCCTTCTTCGTGGAATCGGCGGTGGAGCTGTCGGCATCCACGTCGCTCCACACCGCGATGCGTCCATCGCGCGTGTACGTCGCGGAGCTCGGAGGTGCGTCTACCGGCTGAAATGCCTCGCCGCCCGGCCGGTCCATGCGCAGCGCCCAGGTGCGGCCCGCACGACCCTTCTCACCACCGGGACGACGCGAGTCGAAGTACAGGAGCGTCCCGTCGGGCGAGAAGCGCGCGTTCGAGCTCTCGGTCCCCGGAGACGTGTAGCGCGCCGGTGCGCAGCTCTCCCCTTGCGCGGAGCTCGTGCGCCCGGCAGCGCCCCTCGCGGCGGCAGCGGCAGCGGGGCAGCCGGTCGTCGGCGCCACCCACACTTCGCTGTGCCGCTCGTTCGCCTTCTCGTTCACCGTGGTGACCGTGAACGCCACGAGCTTGCCGTCGGGTGAGAGCGCGGCGTCGCTCACGGTGGTCACGCGGTACCAGTCGTCGGGAGTGAAGGCGCGGCGTGCGCCATCCTTCTGCGCGGCCGCCGGGTGAATACCGAGTACGACGAGGAGCGCGGCGGCACCGAGGGTACACGTCGAGCGCATGGAGGGTGCTCCCTTGGGAGGGGTGGAAGTACGTCGTGCCGGCACGCTAGCCGGCACGACGAAGCTCAGCCGCGGCCCGCAGAAGCCGCGGTAGTACAACCATGAGCTACGACTATAATCGCCGGCGTGCGCTCAGTCGAGCTTGGCGTCCAGCTCGAACTTCAGATTCCCCTTGAACGCCTTGGACACGGGACAGCCATCCTTGGTCGCTTCGGCCAGCTTCTGGAAGGTGGCGGCATCCACGCCCGGCACGTCGGCTCGGACGGTGAGCTTCATCGTCGTGATGGTGAAGCCGCCGCCATCCGGCTGGATCGTGCACTCCGCGGTGGTGCGCACGCTCTTGGGCGGCGTGCCGTTCTGCTCGAGACCGAGACTCAGCGCCATGCTGTAACACGCCGCCTCGGCCGCGGCCAGAAGCTCCTCGGGGTTCGTCCCGGCTTCCTCACCGAAGCGCGTGCCGAACGAGTACGAGCCACCGATCTTCCCGCTCGCACCGTTGAACGTCCCCTTCCCGCTCTTCAGACCGCCCTCCCAGACGGCGCTCGCCTTCCGTGTCGGCATCGCTCGCTCCTTGCTCCGTGTTGCGTGTATCGGCGCGCCCCCGCGGCGCCGCCTCGTGGCAAGATCTCCGGGTTCGTGCGGCTTATCAACTTGTAGGCGAGGTCAGGCTTCGCGCTTCGCTATATTTCTCGAGTCATCAGAGACACTTCACGAGCACAGCCGCGCCATGCCAGAAGAATCCGCCACCGAGACCCTGCCGCCGAGCATCGAGCGCGTCCTCCGGCACTTCCGCGCGATGGGGCGCGAAGAGAAGATGCAGTCGCTCGTCTCCTACGCGAAGAAGCTCGAGCCACTCCCGCCGCGCTACGCGGCGATCGACCGCACGAACTTCGCGATCCCCGAGTGCCAGACGCGCGTGGACATCATCCCCGAGGTCCACGACGGCAAGCTCCACTTCTACGCCGACGTCAACACCCGCGAATCACCGACGATAGCCGCATTCCTCTCGATCCTCTTCTCCGCGGTCAACGACCAACCCCCTTCTGTCGCCCTCTCCCTCCCCGGCGACATGGCCCGCCGCATGATGAACGACATCGGCCTCGGCTCCCGCGAGTCGGGCCTCAACGCGATGGTGCAGAGGGTGAAGAGGACGGCGAGGGAGGTGGGCAGAAAACAGGAAACAGGGAACAGGGAACAGGAAACAGGTACCGGCTCCCGCGAGTAACACCCTCACCCCCGAGGCAGTTCCTGTTTCCTGTTCCCTGTCTCCTGTTTCCTTTTTACTTCTTCTCACCATGCTCCACCGCACAAAACTCCAGTCCCAGATGGGGATGACCATGGGCGCGCCGCCGCCTAACTCGGAGGAGGAACTCGAGAGACTCCTCTCGGAGCCGACGGCTGGGGTGCTCGAAACGATCCGGAAGACGCAGGGCGACATCATCGTGCTCGGCGCGGGGGGGAAGATGGGACCCACGCTCGCGCGGATGGCGAGGCGGGCGCTCGATGCGGTACGGCCGAAGGACAGAGTCATCGCGGTGTCGCGCTTCTCGCGCGCGGAAGCGGCGCACAGGCTGCGCGCGTCGAGCGTCGAGACGATCAGCTGCGACCTCACCGATCGCGCGGCGGTCGCCGAGCTGCCCGATGCGCCGAACGTGATCTTCATGGCGGGACAGAAGTTCGGGACGAGCGATGCACCGGGTGCGACATGGATGATGAACGCGGTGGTGCCATCGATCGTCGCGGAGCGCTACGCCAAGTCGCGCATCGTCGCGTTCTCCACGGGAAACGTCTACCCGTTCGTACCGGCGGCGAGCGGCGGATCCACCGAAGACGACCCGCTCGGACCAGTCGGCGAGTACGCGGCGTCGTGCCTCGCGCGCGAGCGAATTCTCACGTACCACTCGGAACGCGCGCAGACACCGATGGCCATCGTGCGACTCAACTATGCGGTGGAGCCGCGTTACGGCGTGCTCGTGGACATCGCGCGCAAGGTACACGGCGGCGAGCCGGTGGACGTGAGCATGGGCTACTTCAACGTCATCTGGCAGGGGGACGCGTGCGCGCGCGCAATCGAGTGCCTGCCGCACGCGAGCACACCGCCCTTCGTCCTCAACGTCACCGGAACACAGACTCTCTCGACCCGCTCGATCGCGGACTACTTCGCGAACGTGCTCGGCAAGCCGGCAGTGATCGAGGGTGTCGAGGACGAAGACGCGCTCCTCAGCAACGCGGGAAGGATGGCGGAGCTGATGGGCGAGCCGGATGTCTCGGTGGGACAGATCATGGTCTGGATCGCCGACTGGATCCAGCGCGGTCGGCCGCTCCTCGACAAGCCCACGCACTTCGAGGAACGCGGTGGACGGTTCTGATCCCGGCCGGCTGCGCGCGCACCTGCTCGAAGGACAGGTCATCCCCGCGCACCCGCTCGCGCTCGACCGCAACCGCAAGCTCGACGAGCGACACCAGCGCGCGCTCACCTGCTACTACGTCGCTTCCGGCGCGGGCGGTGTGGCCGTGGGCGTGCACACCACGCAGTTCGAGATCCGCGATCCACGTCACGGGCTCCTCGCGCCGGTCCTGGAGCTTGCCGCCGATGCCGCCAGTACCGCCCTGACGGTTCCCGACTCGCACGATCGCACGGGCGAGTTCGCGCTCATCGCCGGCGTGTGCGGTCCTACCGCGCAGGCAATGCGCGAGGCCACGCTCGCACGCGATCTCGGTTACGATGCCGCGCTCCTCAGTCTCGCGGGTTGGAACGACGCGAGCGACGACGAGTTGCTCGAGCACTGCCGCGAAGTCGCTAGCGTGATCCCGATGATCGGCTTCTACCTGCAGCCCGCCGTGGGCGGCCGCGAGCTCGGCTACGCATTCTGGCGCGAGCTCGCCGAGATCCACGAGCTCGTCGCGATCAAGGTCGCGCCATTCGATCGCTATCGCACGCTCGACGTCGTCCGCGCCATCGCGGACTCCGGCCGCCACGACGTGGCGCTCTACACGGGGAACGACGACAACATCGTCGTGGACCTCCTCACTCGCTTCCCGCTTGCCGGCGCGAACCGACCGGGCGCGGGACGAGCGAGCAGAACGCGCGAGAACATCGACGGCGTGATCGCTCTCCATCCCGATCGGCCGCTCGACCGCGCGCCCCGCATGGTGGGCGGGCTACTCGGTCACTGGGCCTTCTGGACCAGCCGCGCCGTGCAGCTCCTCGGCGAGATAGCCGACGCGCGGGAGGACGATGAGCTCGACGCCGCCTGGCTCACTCGTGCCGCGCAGATCACCGATGCCAACGGCGCCATCTTCGACGCCCGCAACGGCTTCGCGGGCTGCATCCCCGGAATACACGAGATCCTCCGCCGCCAGGGGCTCCTGAGGGGTGTCTGGTGCCTCGACCCCGCCGAGTGCCTCTCGCAGGGGCAGATCGAAGAGATCGACCGCGTCAGAGCGGCCTATCCGTGGATGAACGACGACAGTTTCGTGGCCGAACGGCTGCACGACTGGCTCCGCTGAAACGAAATCCGCGCTCATCTGTCGTTATGATGGGCGACACGCCCGCCAGTATGGGCCCGACGGCCGCGCAGGCATGGCCGGCCGTCGTGAGCCGGCCGTCGGATCTCTCACAGCGGAAGACAGTGGGTACCAACTATCGCGGCACGCAGCGCCAGCTCCGCGCGCTCGATGCCTACATCAAGCTGAAGCGCGCCTCCTCATCCACGTCGGGCGGACTCTACACGGCTCTGTTCATCGAAGAGCATCTCACCGAGAGCCAGTTCGGCGTGCTCGATGCTCTCTATCACCTCGGTGCTCTCTCGCCCGGTCTGCTCTCCGCGAAGCTCTTCAGGAGCAGCAGCAACCTCACCACCGTCATCGCCAACCTCGAGCGCGATGGCCTGGTGCGTCGCACGCGCGATCCCGACGATGGGCGCGCGCACGTCGTGAGTCTCACCGCTCGCGGCCGCCGGCTGATTCAGAGGCTCATCCCCACGCACGTCGAGCGCGTGGCGCGCGCGATGAGTGCGCTCTCGCCGCGCGAGCAGGAGGAGCTGGGGCGACTCTGTCGCAAGCTCGGGCGTTCGCTCAGCGATCGGGACGGGGCCGCGCGTAGAGGATAAGATGCGGTCGGCCCGGGATTCGCGGAGGGTCTGACCACGGGATCAGACACCCCATGGAGCCCGAACATGCAAGCACCGCTCTACCAGCGTATCGCACTCGCGCTGCTGAGGATCGTCGCCGCTGGCGTCATAATGCAGCACGGCGTCCAGAAGCTCTTCGGCCTGCTCGGCGGAGTGAACGGACAGGGCGGCACGGTGCAGCTAATGTCGCAGTTCGGCCTGGCGGGAATACTCGAGACCTTCGTGGCGCTCCTCGTCCTCGTGGGCCTCTTCGCACGCCCGGCCGCCTTCATCCTCTCCGGCGAGATGGCGGTGGCCTTCTTCCAGGCGCACTTCCCGCAAGCCTTCTGGCCGATCGAGAACAGGGGCGAAGTGCCGGTGCTCCTCTGCTTCATCTTCCTCTTCTTCGCGGCCTTCGGCGCCGGGAGCTTCAGCCTCGACGCACTGCTCGCCCGCAAGGCAGACTCTAGTTCGGCCGAGCGGTCCATCAGCGCGGCGTGATGACGGTGATGCTCCGCTATACCTGCCCCGCGCCCATCGCCGACTGAACCATCATGAACTCGCCTACGTTCTCGGTCGTGAGCACACCCACCAGCTCATGGCCGCGAACGACGGGCAACGTCCGACAGCGGCAGCTACGTAGCCGCGCGAAGGCATCCTCCAGCTCCTCGTTCGGATCGGTGACCGCGAAGGCGCGGTCCATCGCGTCGCCCACGCGACTCGCGGGTCCGTGCGCCGCGAGAGCTTTCATCAGGTCGCTCCGCGTGAGCACGCCCACCACCACGCCACGCTCGAGCACCGGAAAGTCCTGCTGGAAGCCCGAGAGCACCTCGTCCACCGCGCGCGAGAGCGGGTCATCGGGCGCGAGGGTGCGAACGTCGCGGATCATCACCCGCTCCACGCGGATTCCGTCGAAGGCCGTGTTCTGCTGCGCCACGGCCGCCTCGCCAGCGGCGCCGAGCCAGACGAAGAGCGCGATGAGCACGAGCCACGGGCCGCCCTGGAAGAACAGACCGATGATCCCGAAGACGAGCGCGAAGCCCTTCCCCACCTCGGCGGCGATGCGGGTGGCGCGGAGATGAGGCATCCGCGTCGCGAGCAGCGCGCGCAGTACGCGCCCACCGTCCATGGGGAACGCGGGAATGGCGTTGAACACTACCAGCCACACGTTGACCCACATGAGCCGCGAGAGAAATGGTGCACCCTCGCGCAGCAGCACGCCTGGCCCCGTGGGGAGACCGGTGGCGATGAGCACCAGGAAGAGCACGATCACTATCGCGATCGTCACCGCGGGTCCGGCCACCGCCACCGCGAGCTCGCGCTGCGGCTCCTTCGGAATCCGCTCGAGCTGCGCGACGCCGCCTATCGGGAGAAGGGTGATCTCCTTCGTCGGTATCCCGTAGTGACGCGCCATGAGCGCGTGCCCGTACTCGTGCAAGATCACCGAGGCGAAGACGGCGAGGATGAACACCACGCCGTTCACCGCGTCGGCCACGGTTCCACGAAGCTGATAGCTCGCGAACGCCACCCAGGCGAGGAGGATCAGGAAAGTGGCGTGCACGCGGACATCGATCCCCGCGAAGCGTCCGAGCTTCCACGACCACTTCATTTCGACGTCACGCTCGACATGGCGCCTCCTCTGCCAAAGGAGTGATGAGATAAGTGAACAATAGCGCCCCGAACAAGTGGGTTGTGGCCGGCACCGTGATGACCGGCACCATAATGGCCGTGCTCGACTCGAGCATCGTGAACGTGGCGCTCCCCGACATGAGCGGCTCGCTCGGCGCCACGGTCGAGCAGATCACATGGGTGATCACCGGCTACATCCTCGCCAACGTCATCATCATGCCCATCATCGCGCTGCTGTCCTCCCGCTTCGGCCGCAAGCGCGTGTACATGCTGAGCGTCCTCGCCTTCACCGGCGCATCGATGGCGTGCGGCGCCGCGCGCAACCTCCCGCTGATAGTCGTGTTCCGCATCATCCAGGGATTGGGTGGCGGGGTGCTGATCACCGTCTCGCAGGCGATACTGCGCGAAACGTTCCCCGTAGAGGAGCAGGGCGTGGCGATGGGCGTGTACGGGATGGGCGTGGTGCTGGCCCCCGCCATCGGCCCCACGCTCGGCGGCTGGCTCACCGACCAGTACTCGTGGCCGTGGATCTTCTACGTCAACGTGCCGATCGGGGTCATCAACCTGATGCTGGTGAGCCGCTTCATCCACGACCCGCCGTACCTCGTGCGCGAGAAGGGAGAGATCGACTGGAGCGGGCTCGCGCTCATGACCATCGGGCTCGGTGCGCTGCAGCTGATGCTCGAGCAGGGAGAGCGCGAGGACTGGTTCGCATCGTCGTTCATCGTCACGCTCGCCGTGGTCTCGGCCGCGGGGCTCATCCTCTTCGTGTGGCGCGAGCTCGTGGCGCGGCGTCCGGCCGTGGATCTCCGGATACTGCGCAACTCTTCGTTCGCCTCCGCGACCGCCATAGGCGGCGTGCTCGGGATGGGACTCTACGGCTCCCTCTTCCTCCTCCCGCTCTTCCTCCAGAATCTGCTCGGCTACTCCGCCATGCTCTCCGGACTCGCGCTCATGCCGCGCAGTCTAGCCATGGCGGTGGTGATGCCGATCGGCGGGAGGTTCTACAACAAGCTGGGTCCGAGAGTGCTGGTGGGACTGGGACTCGTGGTGAGCGCGTACTCGTTCTGGGCGCTCGGTCAGCTCACCACCGAGATGGGCTTCTGGGACATCTTCTTTCCCCAGATGTGGCAGGGCGTGGGCTTCAGTCTCATCTTCGTCGCGCTCAGCACCGCGGCGCTGGCCACCATCCCCAAGCCGAAGATGACGGCGGCCACTGGTCTCTATAACGTGGTGCGCCAGGTATTCGGGAGTGTGGGGATCGCGGTGGCTGCCACGCAGCTCACGACGCACACCGCCATCTACCGCGCCGAGCTGGTGACGCACATGGGGACGACGCAGCTGGTGCAGGCGCGCCAGTTCATCGAGATGACAGCGGCGGCGATGCGCCATCGCGGTCTCGATGCGATCGCCGCCACTCAACGTGCCCTCGCGATCCTCGACCTCCGAATCACTCGTCAGGCCGCGACGCTCGCGTACAACCACGTCTTCCTGCTCGTCACACTGCTCTTCGCGATCTCGGTACCGTTGGTGTTCCTCCTCAAGAGCGCGAAGACCGAGGGGCATGCGGAGATCATGGTGGACTGACCAGGGCATCTCGGCGTCTGGCCTCCCCTCGG
>Ga0070679_100004806_pt1 | contig 12459 bp, 12 predicted proteins | sample KBSC63BmetaG_FD_65652 | JGI IMG/M metagenome (GOLD analysis project Ga0070679, IMG submission 65652) | Corn rhizosphere microbial communities from Kellogg Biological Station, Michigan, USA - KBS C6-3B metaG | ecosystem: Host-associated > Plants > Roots > Rhizosphere | place: USA: Michigan... | reverse complement strand
CTTGTCCTCGATCGGCGCCGGTCCCGCGATCTGCCAACCGAGTTGCTCCAGCAGCGCCAGGGCGGGCTGCTCGACCAACTGGTCTTCGGAGTACGGGTGCGGGCTCATCCTTCGCCGCCAGCCAGTCCTTTTTCGATTTCGGCCACCGATGGCACTGCGCCCTTGAGTGACTTTGGCAACGAATCGACGAGCTTCGTCACGTAGCCGGACACGCCGATGGGCTTGGTCACGTCCCGCAACGCGTACTCCGCGATGACGCGGTTCTTGCTGCGGCACAGGATCAGGCCGATGGACGGCTGGTCGCCCGATTGACGAAACCAATCGTCCACGGCCGACAGATAAAAGTTCATCTTGCCCGCGGCTTCCGGCGTGAAATCGCGCGCCTTCAAGTCGATCACGACATAGCAGCGCAATTTCAAGTGATAGAAAAGCAGGTCGAGATAGAAGTCCTGCTCGCCCACCTCCAGATGCACCTGCCGGCCGACCAGCGCGAATCCGGCGCCCAGTTCGAGCAGGAATTTCTCGACGTGCGCGACGAGGCCCTCTTCGACGGCGCGCTCGTTGGCGTCGTCGCGCAGCGTGAGGAAGTCGAAAAGGTACGGATCCTTCGTGATGCCCTGCGCGAGGTCGGATTGCGCCGGCGGCAGCGTCGCTTGAAAATTGGTGACCGCCTTGCCCTGGCGCTGGTGCAGGCCCGCCCCGATCTGCAGCGCGAGCACATTGCGCGACCAACCGTGCTCGATGGCCTTCGCCGCGTACCAGAGGCGCTCCGCCCGGTCCGATAGGCGATCCAGCAGCACGACGTGATGGCTCCAGGGCAATTGTGCAACCGCCGGTTGCACAATTAGGACCGCACCCGGCCCGCCGACGGGCGTTGCTGGCAGCGGCACTGACTCGGCCGCGGTAACATTCTCCAGCTCGCTTGACGCCAACGGTGCAACCGCCGGTTGCACGATACAGGCGTCCGGCCACGCGTCGGCGAACGCGCGCATGTACTTCAGGTTGCGCGGTGAGAACCCCTGTTGGCCGGGAAACTCACGCTGCAAATCCTGCGACAACCGGTCGATCACCTTGGCTCCCCAGCCTTGGACCTTCTGCTGCGCGAGGATCAGCCGCCCGATATCCCAATACAACGCGAGCAGTTCGCGGTTCGCCGCCAACCCCGCCTTGATCCGCGCCGCCTGCACCCGCGCCTTGATGCCCGCCAGCAGCGGCCCGTAGTCCGCCGGCAAAGCCGGAGCGGATTTCAAGGACTTGGCGGTCGGCTTTGGCATGAGGTCGACGAGCTAGTTGCCCCTCAGGCTAAGCTGCCCAGAAAGCAGACGCGGCAGCAGCAGGTCGCGCGTCCGGCGGAGATTTTGAATTTTGTCGATGAGTCGCCAAATCTGTTCGGTCATCGGCTCGGCTATCTTCGCCCAAGCCGCTTGGACTTCTCCACTCGGGAGCAGGAGTTCAAATCGCTTGAAGTCTTTCAGGATGACACGCGGAATTGCCGCGCCCGTAACGTAATTCTTCAGTCGGCCTTTGTTCTCTGGCTCTTTTAGAATTGCTGCCAATAGGTGCGGATTGATTCTGGCGCTCGGTCGGAGCATGGCGATCGAGGAAAGAAGCACGACCTCCTGTTCTGCACGTGTAACGAAAATGTGTTTAAGGTAGTTCGCTCCGTCCTTGGTGATGAGCACGTCGTTCTTCTTGGGCTTGCAATTATTCCTGACCAAGTCTGCGAAGTCTTCCGGTCTAATCAGCCTGGCCGTGTCGAGATTTAGTCCCCAATCGTGCATATCCTTGGACGATGCCATTGGCATTCCTTCGTCCACCGATTTCGGGCTGTAGTGCGAGCCATCCGTCACAGGCGCACAAACGTCGTCAATCGAAACGACCGCCCAGCCTTCGGGGATATTGCCGAGAGGTGAAGCGACGCGGCGGTGTTTTTCGTGGCCAGGGAAGCGGAAGTGAACGAACCACTCGCGGTAAAGTGCGCGGGCCATCGACTCCAAAATTCGGATGCGCTGCTGGCTGTTTTCGATCAGTTCGTCGTAGGCAGAGAGGATACAGCCGATTCGGCGTTGCACTGACAAAGGAGGCACACTGGCCTTGACCTCCGCGATCCGGGAAGGAGATGTGTGGCGAATCTTTGTGCCGCTGGCTGAACCGCGTATTTGCTGCCGAATCGGTTTCGAGTTGAACAGGTAGTAGATGAAACGTTGATCGGCCTGCTGCGGATCGCGAATCTGGAGGAGACCCAGCCGCTGATTGTGAAGAAAAAAGCCGCCTCTCGGAATGATTGCACTACTGCCGAGCAATCCCTCCGCCTGTTCGGTCATTGCGACAATGAGGTCGCCCTCGTTCAGAACGTAGTTTTTCGGAATCGGTCCATTGTACCATTTCGCTTTCTCTGGGCGTTCCGTAAAGCCACCTTCTTCAAGGAAGTTGCCGGGTGTGAGGACGACGTGTGTGCCGCTGCTGCCGAAGTACTCACCCAGAAACGCAAAGCCGTGCTTAACCTGAAGCAGATCGCCGAGTCTGCAGTCGCGCCACTTTGCCATCGTCATGCCTCCAAAATCTGCGCCACGTTGCGCGCGATCGTCTTTTCGAGTTCACGCGCTTCGGCGTTCAGGCTTTCGAGTTCCTCGTTCAGGGTCTCGAGTTGCTCCTTGAAATCCTCGTCACTGACGGTCTCGCCGGGCACGACGCCGACGTAGCGGCCGGGGTTGAGCGACCAGCCTTGCCCTTCGACTTCGCTCAGCGTGGCCGCTTTGCAGAGGCCGGGGATGTCGGCGTATTTGGGTTTCTTGCCGAAGACTTCCTTCAGCTTCGCCGCGGCTTCGTCGCCGCCGAGCGTGAGGTCGAGTTCCTCGCCCCGGTAGAGGCGGACGAGGTTCGCCAGGAAGCCGATCTGCGCGGAGGTCCAATCGCGGTGCGCGCGGTCGACGGTGCGGTAGATCTGACGGGCGTCGATGAAGAGGATCGTGTCCGCGCGCGGTGTCCTGGCTTTGCCGCGATCGAGAAACCAGAGCGTGCAAGGCAGCGTGACGGTGTAGAACATGTTCGGGCCGACGGCCACCATCACGTCCACCGCGCGGCTCTCGATCAGCTTCTGCCGGATTTCCTGCTCGGACGACCGCGCGTCCGACGCCGAATTCGCCATCACGAAACCCGCGCGGCCTTTCGCGTTGAGCGCCGAATGGAAGAGCTGAATCCAGAGGTAATTCGCATTGTCGGTCCGCGGCACCCCGAACGGGAACCGCCGGCCGGGGCCAACGGCGTCCTTGAGCCGCTCCTTGTCCACCGCGTTCACGTTGAAGGGCGGATTCGCGAGGACGAAATCGAAGTCGCCCACCGCCGCATGCGGGTCGTCGTAGTAGCTGTTGACCTGACCGCCGTGCCGGATGTCGCCTTCCAGCCCGTGCACCGCCAGATTCATCCGACAGAGGCGGCCGGTCTCGTCCGTTTTCTCGACGCCGTGGATCGAGAGCTCCGCGCTGGGGTTCTTCTTGTGCTCGGCGACGAACCGCGCCGACGACACGAACATGCCGCCGGAACCGCACGCCGGATCGAGGATCTTGCCGTGAAACGGCTCGATCACTTCCGTCAGCAGCCGGACGATGCACGCCGGCGTGTAGAACTCGCCGCCTTTCTGGCCCTCCGTCCGGGCGAACTCGCCGAGGAAGTATTCGTAGATCCGACCGAACGCGTCGTAGTCGACCGTAGCCGGAATCTCGGAGACTTTTTTCAGCAGCTCCTTGAGCAGCGTGCTCGTGAACAGGTTGTACGTCTTGGGGAGCACGCCCGCGAGCTGCGGGTTGTGCTTCTCGATGTCGCGCATCGCCTCGTTGACCTTCGCACCGACATCCTTCGCTTCGGGCAGGCTGAGGAGATAATCGAACCGGGCGTTGGGCGCGAGGTACAGGATGCCGTCGGCATGATAGGCCGAAGGCTCGTCGACCCGGCTGCTGCGGCGCGAGGATGCGCCGGTCTTCTCCAGCTTCGCGCGCTGCGCGGCGAAGCGGAGCTCAGCGAAGCGCAGGAAGATGATGCCGAGGATCGGACCGGAGTATTCCTGGGCTTTCAGCCCCGAATTGGCACGAAACTGGTCGGCGCTGTCCCAGAGCCGTTTTTCCAGTGATGCCGTTGCTGTGTCCTTCTCCGCCGGCGCGATCCATTGCATAGTTGAAGTAGCGGTGGAGAACTACGGGCGGTAGTCCGCATTGCCAAGGGCTAATGGCGACGATTGTGGATACACGCAGTCCGGCAAATTCGACCAAAGAGGCACTGACGAAGGTCGTTCGAAACGCTCAGGGCCTACGTTTAACACGTATTATTTAACGTTTAATATTTGTTGCATACTCATGGCTGAGTAGCGGGACCAATCCCGTAATGATCCCCGCGGGGCGATTGTGGACGGCGCACAGACGGCGGAATGGCGTGCGCAAGCGCACGGCCCACAGGAACGGGTGACCGTGCCGTACAGGAGCCGATGGCCGACCGTTGGAAGATTGGTCGGCGCCGATCGCTCCGTTGTTGGAGGGCGGAGCGCCGTCTCCGCTGCGGTTCAAGCGCGAGCCGCCGCCGCGCGAACCCGCGCCGCGCCGTAGCGGCGGGCGTCTCGCCTGCTCGGAAATACAGGCGAGACGCCTGTGGCCACGTTGGGGCACCGTTCGAAATCGAACGGATCGGCGCTGACCGAGCAGCGCCCCAGCGGACACGGTCACCTCGCAGATCGAGCAGGCAATCGACGTTGAGCGTAAGCCCTGTCGCCGCCCTGACCTACACCGACCAATCGCCAACAGGCCGAGCCGCGTTTCGGCCCTCCTTCGCCAAGGCCGCTTCGCCGGAAGGCTTCGGAGGGCGCCATTTAGCACAAAGACCGCCATGCGGCGGTCTTTGTGCTAAATGGCGGGATGGACGGGACTCGAATCCGTTTCGATTGGCCCAGATTCAGGCGAATTCCGAAAATCCCGAGGGGTTCGGTGGCCGCTTGGTGGCTCCAGCGCGGAGACGCCCATGGACGGCCCCAGTTATCGTGTTTTGCGTAAGTTTTTTCTGCGTTCGAGTGGCCGCCAACGTGAACGGGTTTTTTGGGGCGCGATGAAATCGTGACTTACGCGACGCCAGAATGACGTAAGTGATTCCGCAATTCCTCGCGATTGGCCGGCGGCATGCCGGACTGGCCACTATCGAATGAATACGTCCGCCGGCACACCGAATCGATTGGCGAGCGCTTTCACGTGATCGGTCGTGAGGCCGCGCTCGCCTTTGAGAATCCGGAACGCGACCGAGCGATCGACGGCGATCAGCTTCGCGAGATCGTCTCCCCCGAGGCCATTTTCATCGAGCAGGTAGCGAAGCATCTCGAGCCCGCTTGCCTTCGGGCGTTTCGGGAGCGTGTCGGCTTCGTAGCGTTCAACCAAAGTCGAGAGCAGGACGAGGTAGTCTTCCTGGTCGCGGTTGAGCGTGTGACCGGCGAGCGCATCGACGATCTCGACCGTGTTCTTGTAGCTCACGTCATCGTGAATGGGGCGCGGCGCGTGCAACTTGATCAGCCCATCAAAGGACGTGGGCAGGCGGTCAAAGCTGAGTTTGCGGGAAAGCTTCATAGATTCTTCTTCCAGTGGCCGTGGTCGTACTCGGTATGCGTCAGGAGGAGCAGGATGAACACGAGTTGGTGGTTGTAGTGGATGGCCGTGATGAGGCGGTAATGGTTCGTGATGTTGAAGACCGTCACCGTGCGACCGCTCGCGACTTTGACTTGATCCGCGGTAGGTAGTGCGCGCCGCAGCTCCACCAAGTTCGCGAAATCGCCATCGGTGATGAGCTGCGTCCAGTGGTTGAGGGTGGTCGCGATGGTGGGATGGCGGCGGGCATATTCACGGAGGCGTTTGACGGTGATGATCCGCATTAAGGGATGCGCAAGAGTGTCGCCAAAATGGCGACACATGCAAGCCTGCTGGCAGCGGTAGTCAAACCTCACGGATCTCCAGCCGCTTACCGCTGCGCTGTCAGAAAAAAGGGCCTCACAAGAGGCCCGCTTCCCGGAAGGAGAACACCCCTCGTCCCTGTGGGTCAGCTCCGACGCTCGGCGGTGGAGTTCGGCCTCTGCAAACTTCAATAGGAGGCCTCCACATGCAGAACGCCGGCTTCGACGGCGGTACTGTCGCGTATGAGGATTTTGACGCCGCGCTCAATGGGGCCATTAACCGGCTAGGCGATCGTTGTTAGCCGGTCATTGGGTCATTGCACAGTCACTCTCGGGAGGTGTGCGCTCGAAGCTCGCCGGGACTTCGGGCTGTTTTTGGGTTTAAGCGCGAAGGCGCGAAGACGCGAAGGAGGGCAGGGAGTGGACGGGCAGGCGAGTGGCCCTTGCGACTGAGCCGGAGGCCTCGCGCTACCTTTCGCGGTGGGTGTGGTGTGCCGCTTTGCTCGTGACGATTCTTCGCGGCTTCGCGGTTTTGTTGTTAACGGTTCCGTGTGCGCGGGACGGCTCGGCCAGAGGCCTCGCCCTACCTTTCGGCGATCGTTGTGGGTAATCATTGCACGTTTGCGCGCACGTGGTGTGGCGGTCGTGGGCCGGCGGGGACGGTGGGCTGTTTTGGGGTTAAGCGCGAAGGCGCGAAGACGCGAAGGAGGGGAAGGGAGTGGGCGGGCAGGCGAGCGGCCCTGGGTGACAACGGCTCGGCCGGAGGCCTCGCCCTACGTTCGGAAAGCCGGCGGCGGGGGTGCCGGGCCGCTTCGCTCGTGACGATTCTTCGCTGCTTCGTGGTTTTGTTGTTAACGGTTCCGTGTGCGCGGGACGGCTCGGCCGGAGGCGCTCGCCCTACCTTCGGAAAGGCGCCCGCCGGCAGCGAATGGCGGAAGCGTGCGGCGCGTGGCTTTTTTCCGTGTATTCCGTCGGTTTCGTGGTTCCTTACGGGTGATCGTCCCATGACCAAAAACGAGATCGCCGATGTTCTGAGTGAAATCGGGCTGCTGCTCGAATTGCAGGGCGAGAACCCGTTCAAGGTTCGCGCGTATCAGTCCGGGGCGCGCGCGCTCGAGGCGATCGAAGAGGCCGAACTCACTCGCCTGATCGCGGAGGACCGTTTGCAGGACGTGAAGGGAATCGGCGACGCGTTGGCGAAGAAGATCGCCGAACTTCACGCCACCGGCCGGCTCGAGTTTTTCGAGAAACTGAAAGCCACGGTCGAGCCAGGGCTGGTGCAGATGCTCGAAATCCCCGGCCTCGGCCCGAAGAAGATTCGCGCCCTGCGCGACAAACTCGGGATCACCGACATCGCGGCGCTCACGGCCGCGTGCCACGATGGTCGCGTCGCGGACCTCGCGGGCTTCGGCGCGAAGACCCAGGAGAAAATTCTTTCCGGCATCAAAAACCGCGAGGCCTACGGCCGACGCCACTTGTGGTGGGACGCCTGGGCGATCGCCGAACCGATCGTGCGCGGGCTGCGCGCGCTGCCCCAGGTCCGGCGGGCGGATGCGGCCGGTAGTTTGCGGCGCGGCATGGAAACCGTCGGCGACATCGATTTTATTGTTTCGGCGACCGAGGTGAACCCCGTCGTCGAGTGGTTCGTCGCGATGCCCGGGGTCAGCGAGGTGACGGCGAAGGGCGAAACGAAGGCGAGCGTGCGCTTCGAAAATGGGCTGCAGGCCGATCTGCGCATCGTCCCCGACGACCAATTTGTCTTCGCGTTGCATCATTTCACCGGCTCGAAAGATCATAACGTGCAGATGCGGCAACGAGCGCTGGCGCGCGGCCTGAGCCTCAGCGAATGGGGCTTGGTCGCGGCGGAAGGCGAGGGAACGGTGAAGGACAAGGTCGGCCGCTCGAGCGCCGAGCCGGCCACGGGCTCCGTGTCGTCGAGTCCCGCGTTGGCCTCGGAGGCCGATCTGTTTGCCGCGCTCGGCTTGCGCTTCGTCCCGCCCGAGCTGCGGGAGGGGCTCGGCGAAATCGAGCACGCCGAAAAAGGCGAATTTGCCCCGCTGGTCGAGGCGACGGATCTGCGCGGAGCGTTCCACAATCACACCACCGCCTCGGATGGCCGAAATACGCTCGCTGAAATGGTCGCGGCGGCCGAGGCGCTCGGGTGGGAATACCTCGGTTTGGCGGATCATTCGAAATCGAGCGTCGTGGCCAACGGGCTGTCCGAGGAGCGGCTGCTGTTTCAAGTGAAGGAGATTCGCGCGCTGAATGCGTCGGCGCGGTTCCGCACGCATGTGTTCGCGGGCGTCGAGTGCGACATCCTGCCGGATGGGCAACTCGATTACGACGACACGACGCTCGCGCAGTTGGATTATGTCGTGGCCTCGGTTCACAACGTGTTTTCACAGGACGAGCCGACGATGACCCAGCGAATCGTGCGCGCGGTCGAACATCCCTGCACGATGATGCTCGGGCATGTGACGGGCCGCCTCCTGCTGCGCCGCGAGGGTTATCGCGTCGATCTGGGCAAGGTCATCGATGCGGCCGTGGCGCATGGCGTCATTATCGAGCTGAACGCGAACCCATCGCGGCTCGACATGGATTGGCGGCACTGGCGCAAGGCGGCCGACCGGGGGCTGCTGTGCTCGATCAATCCCGATGCTCACGATACCATCGGCCTCACGCATGTGCGGGCGGGGGTGAACGCCGCGCGTAAAGCCGGGCTCACGCGCGACCAGGTATTCAACGCCCGTCCGCTGGCCGCGGTGCGCGCTTACTTCGAAACGCGGACGGCATCCGTGCGAGCGCGGCTCGCGCGGGCGTGACCGGCGCGCGGTTGCGTCGTTGGCGACGTTCCTTATGCTGAACATCATGCCCGAACGTCTGCAACTCGCCCGGGACGAGGATTCGGCTGCGATCGCGTCGCTGCGCATGGCGGTGGCGCGGCAACTCACCGCCCAATTCGGCCGCGGCGTATGGTCCTTTGCCACCGAATCCGAGTGGAGCGTCCGGGCGGACATCGCGACGTCGCACGTTTACCTCGCGCGCCACGAGGGCGTGCTCGCCGCGTCCCTGCGGCTTTCGACGCGGCCGCCGTGGCTGGGAGCCATCGACTTCTTCACGGCCGTGCGCACGCCGCTCTACCTGACCACGATGGCGGTCGCGCCAAAGATGCAGCGCCAGGGGATCGGGCGCGGTTGTCTCGAAGCGGTCAAAGTCATTGCCGCCGAATGGCCGGTCGATGCGCTGCGGCTCGACGCGTACGACGCGCCCGCCGGCGCCGGCGATTTCTACCGGAAGGCGGGATTCACCGAATGCCACCGCGGCGATTACAACGGCACGCCGCTCGTTTACTTCGAATATCTGGTGCCGAAGGTTTCTTTCCCAAACAAAGGGCGCACGGTGTTGGCCCCAGTGCGCCGCGAGGCAAGTTAAACGGCCTCGGCGGAGGCGGGGCCGTATCGGGTCAATTTGCCGGCGCGCCCTCGTCGTCGGCCGGCGGCAGCGTCGCCCACCACCAGAATGCGGCGGCTCCGGCGACGGAAAGCACCGCGACCGTCACGCCCAAGGAGCGGCCATGCCAGCGTGACTCCAGCCACTCCATGAATTCCGCGGAAGCGACGTTGGCGCGGCCGCCATACTGTTGCAGCTCGTGCACGTACTTCTTGTTCGTCAGCACGTCGTAGCCGAGCGGCGGGGCTTCCGGTGGCTCGGCCACCGCATAGAGAATCGCACCGGCGGCGACCCCGGCGAGGGCAATACCGCGGGCGATGCGAGTCGCGAGTTGTCGCTCCATGCCTCAGCGGATACAGATCGCGCCGGGCCGGCGATCCGATTTATCCGCGTCTCGAGCGAGCGCTCAGTCGCGGACGTGGCCGCGGATCCAAACGGCGCCGACGCGCTGGGTCAGCAGCGCGCGCCGGGTGCGGACACCGGCGAGGTCGTGTGCGATATCCAGCGAGGTTGGCTGCCGCAGCGGCGGCGCGCGGAAAGCAGGCTTGGATTCACTGCGGGAGCTGGCGATATCGCGCCAGGATGCGGAAAGGAGGGTGCTGGTGGTCACGAGGACACCTTACCGAGTCTTCGCATCCGTCAACAGCGGGTTGATTTCTCTCTTGGGGATGGGATATTTTCTGCAAGCGGAGCTTCGTCGCGGTTACGGATTGCTGGCGAAGCGATTGCGTCCGCGCCGGCCGGAAAAGCCCGCGCCACTCGCACCGCTCCTGAAGGAATATTTTTTTCCTAGAGCACTGCCGCCGTGCATGCCTCGCGGAAAAGTGCCCGAGCCGGCGGGAGAGTTTCGGATGCGTCGAGGGGCGTAAGCCTGCGTGGTGCCGTAGCGAGAACCAAGGGGGTGCCTCGGCGGTTCTCACCGACCTGCCGGAGTAGCTGGCCGGAGGGAAGCGGATCGCGGCCTCCACTCGGCACGGCCGACTGCAAGCAGAGTGGGGCGGCGCTGTTTCGCGATGCGCAGGCCTGGCTCGCCCCCGCTTTGACCCACACCGACGCGCGCGCTCGCTCTCGCGATGCCGGAGCGATCCGCGTCTTCGGGAGCCGCGATTCTCGATTTTCGCGAAGGTCCATCAATGGGTGTGGCATCGCTCGCTCGCTCGTGCCAATACCCGCGGCAGGGTGTGCCGGGCGAGAGTCTCGCCGCGTCGCAACGGATATCGCGTAGGGTTGCTTGGGATACGCGTCCGACTTGCGGCCAAGCGGTTCGCGATCCTAGTTGGAGCATCCCCCATTCCCCATGACCTTGTTGTTTCGTTTGGGTTGCGTGCTCGCTGCCATCGTGGCGACCGCGACCGCATCGGTTCCAAATCTCCGCCGGGTGCAGCAACGCACGTCGGCCGGCATAATCGAAGGCGTCGTCAGCGCCGATGGAAACGTTCGCGTATTCAAAGGCATTCCCTTCGCCGCGCCGCCGGTGGGTCCACTGCGCTGGCGCGAACCGCAGCCGGTCGCGCCGTGGACAGGAGTACGGCAAGCGACGGAATTCGGACCCCGGCCTATGCAGGCCCGCGAGTACTCGGACATGGTTTTTCGCGATGCCGGCCCGAGCGAGGACTGCCTGTACTTGAACGTCTGGGTGCCCGCACGGCCGCAGACCAGCGGAAAGCTTCCGGTGATGGTCTGGATATTTGGTGGCGGGTTCAAAGCGGGGTCGGCTTCCGAACCGCGCCAGGACGGCAGCGCGCTCTGCCAACTCGGCGTCATCGTGGTGAGTCTGAACTACCGCCTCGGCGTTTTTGGGTTTCTCGCTCATCCGGAACTGTCCGCGGAGTCGGCGCATCACGCGTCGGGTAACTACGGGCTGATGGATCAGGTCGCCGCGCTGAAGTGGGTGCACGAGAACATCGCCGGCTTTGGCGGCGACCCGGAAAATGTCACCATTTTCGGCGAATCCGCGGGCTCAACCTCCGTCTGCTGCTTGATCGCGACGCCGCTGGCGCGCGGTTTGTTTCAGAAGGCCATCGGCGAAAGCGGCGCGGCTTTCCCGGTGGGCCACGGGATGCCGACGCTGGCCGACGCACAGGCTGAAGGCACGAATTTCATCCAAACGCGTTTCGGTGGCGCGACACTCGAGGATTTGCGGCAAGTGCCGGCCGAGAAATTGCTCGCGGAGTCCGTCCGCATGCCTCGTCCGGAATTCAAGCCCGTGGTCGATGGCTACGTCCTGCCGCAGGATTGCGCGGAGCTCTATCAGCGCGGACGCCAGGCGCACGTGCCGCTGCTCGCCGGTTCGAATCGCGACGAGGGTCGCTCCACCACGCTACTCGGTTCGCGCGCGCCAACGGTGGAAAATTTCGCGGCCGCCGCGCGGGAGCGGTATGGCGTTCATGCGAGCGAATTCCTGCGGGTTTACACCGCGGCCGACGATGCGGCGGTCGAGCGCGCGGCGGCGGACTTCGGTGGCGATCTGTTCACCGGGTTCGCCACCTGGCGGTGGCTCGAACTCCACGGCGAAACTTCCGGCCAACCGGTTTACCGTTATGAGTTCGACCAGCCATTGCCGCTGGCGGCCGACGCTCCGGCGGGAGCGCCGCGCCGAGCTCCGCATGCGGCGGATATCGAGTTTGTTTTTCGAACGCTGCCCTCCCGGCACCTGCCTTGGCAGCCGGAAGATCTCGCCGTGTCCGATCTAATGGCGCGCTTTTGGACGAATTTCGCGCGCACGGGGAGTCCCAGCGGGCCGGGCCTGCCGGCGTGGCCGCCTTACGATCGAGCGAGCGATTGGGCCGTCATGCATGTGCAGACGAAGGCAAGATCCGCCCCCGACGCGCACCGAGCGCGCGACCTGTTTCTCCAACAGTACGGCGCCGGCGAGACCGCGGCGCGATGATCGCAGCCGTCGCGCGGTGCGCTCATCCTCCACCGGAGTACGGCCGCTGCTGCCTTTCTCCCCGGAGCGGGCAGTGAACCACCGCGCGCGAAAGTTACCGCGCTGCCGGAGCCGTGCCCGCCTGACGCACCCGGCACAGTTCGCCCAGCCGGCTCACGCCCTCGCGGATGCGCTCCGGCGTCGAGTTGGAAAAATTGAGGCG
>Ga0070679_100004804_pt1 | contig 12463 bp, 10 predicted proteins | sample KBSC63BmetaG_FD_65652 | JGI IMG/M metagenome (GOLD analysis project Ga0070679, IMG submission 65652) | Corn rhizosphere microbial communities from Kellogg Biological Station, Michigan, USA - KBS C6-3B metaG | ecosystem: Host-associated > Plants > Roots > Rhizosphere | place: USA: Michigan... | reverse complement strand
AGCGGCGTCGTCCCGGTCACCTCGGTGCCGGTGGGCAGCTCCGCCCGCAGACCGTCGACCAGTCCGGACATGCCCGCGTCGGACGGCCCGAACGCCGGCTGGGCCTCGAGCACCGTCACGGCGCCGTCCGGCGAGCTCACCGGTCCGGTGACGTCGACGATGTCGGGGTTCGTCCGCAGGTCTCGGACAGCCTCGTCCACCGCACCGTCGCCGGCCTTGGCGTGGTCGACGACGACGGTGATGACGCCGTTGGCTCCCGGGCCGTACTCCGCCGAGATCAGGTCGAAGGCGCGGCGGGTCGTGAGGTCCTGCGAAGCCGTCGACTCGTCCTGCGGCCAGGTGCGCATGTCGAGCGACGGGACGGCGATGGTGAGCATCAGCACCGCAGCCGCGAGGGCCCAGGGAAGCGGTCGCCGGGCCACACGCTGCGCCCATCGGGCGGTCAGCGGCGTGCCCGTGCGCTCGCGGGCCCGACGCACCCGGCGCGGGAGCAGCCGGCGCCCGGCGAGCCGGCAGAGCACCGGCACCAGCGTCAGCGAGGCCACCAGCACCCCGATCACGGCGATCGCCGTGGCGAAGCCGAAGGTGGAGTACGTCGAGAGCCCGGCCAGGCGCAGGCCCATCAGCGACACCAGCACGGTGGTGGCCGCGAACACGACCGACCGCCCGGACGTCGCCATCGCGCGGCCCGCGGCCTCGGCCACGTCGTACCCCTGGCGGAGGTACTCGACGTGCCGGGTGACCAGCAGCAGCGCGTAGTCGATGCCGACACCGAGGCCGACCATCGAGGCCACCGTCGGCGCGGACGTGCTGACGTCCATGGTGCCGGCCAGGATCGTCAGGCCGCCCGAGCCGACCCCGAGTCCGACGAGCGCCGTGCCGATCGGCAGACCCGCCCCCACGACGGACCCGAACGCGAGCACCAGGATCAGCAGCGCGGCGAGCACGCCGATCAGCTCGCCACGCCCGGTCATCGGCGCGGCGGCGGTGTCGGGCAGGTCCCCGCCCAGCTCGACCTGGATCCCGGAGTCCTGGGTCGGCCGGATGGCGTTCTCGAGCGGCTCCAGGTTGCCCATCAGGTCGGGGTCCGTGGTCGGCACGTCGTAGGACACGGTGAGGAGCGCGGTGTCGTCGTCGGCGGACAGCCGCGGATCGGAGACGGTGGCCACGTGATCCATCTCCGACAGGCGGTCGCCGAGGGAGGAGAGGGAGGCGCGCGACAGCGGCTGGTCGTCGTGGACGACGACGCTGGCGGAGGCGTTGCCGGCGCCGGGGACGTGCTCGCGGAGCAGCTCGATCCCCGTCTGGGCGCGGGCGCCGGGGACCTCCCAGTCGTCGTGGGTCCGGCCCCCGGCCACGGAGGCGAGGCCGAAGACGAGGATGCCGGCCAGGGCCCAGAGGCCGAGGGTTCGCCACGGGTGGAGGGCCGCGCCGCGACCGAGTCGGTAGAGCATGCTGGACATGACAGGTTCCTTCTGACGAGTTCTGAGGTCTGCTCGGAAGACTGGCCGGGTGTCCTTGGGACGGACTTGGGACGGACTTGGAGCCGCTCGACTGCGAGGATGCGGCCATGTCAGGGGGACTCCATCCGTCGCTCGTCGACGCCGCGACCACGCCGTACTGGCTGGACCACCCCGAACGGCCGGCGCCGCGGCCGGCGCTCGACGCGCACATCACGGCCGACCTGTGCGTCGTGGGTGGCGGCTATTCCGGTCTCTGGACGGCGATCCTGGCCAAGGAGCGCGACCCGGGCCGCGACGTGGTGCTCCTCGAGGGCAACCGGATCGGCTGGGCCGCCTCCGGCCGCAACGGCGGCTTCTGCGCGGCCTCGCTCACCCACGGGTACGCGAACGGCGTCGAGCGCTGGCCCGACGAGATGGACACCCTCGAGCGGCTGGGCCGCGACAACCTCGACGCCATCGAGCAGACCCTGCGTCGCTACGAGATCGACTGCGATTTCATCCGGCCGGGGGCGATCACCGTCGCCACTCAGCCACATCAGCTGGAGTGGCTCCGCGGGATCACCGAGCACAACCCGAGGGCGACGTACCTCGACCACGACGCGATGCAGGCCGAGGTCGCGTCGCCGACGTTCCTGGCCGGGGTCTTCGAGCCCGCCGACACGGCTCTGGTCGACCCGGCGCGACTCGCCTGGGGCCTCGCGCGTGCGGCCGAGGCGCTCGGGGTGCGGATCCACGAGGGCACCCACGTCTCCGGCCTCGCGTCCTCCGGCACCGCCGTGGACGTGACCACCGACGCGGGCCACGTCGTCCGGGCGGACCGGGTCGCCCTCGGCACCAACGCGTTCCCCTCGCTGGTCCGCCGGGTACGGATGCACACGGTCCCGGTCTACGACTACGCCCTGATGACCGAGCCGCTCTCGGCTGCGCAGCGTGACGCGATCGGTTGGGCGGCGCGGCAGGGTCTCGACGACATGACCAACCAGTTCCACTACTTCCGGACGACCTCCGACGGCCGGATCCTGTGGGGCGGGTACGACGCGATCTACCACTTCGGCCGGCACGTGCGACCGTCCTACGACCAGCGTCCGGAGACGTTCGACCTCCTGGCGCGCCAGTTCTTCGAGACCTTCCCCCAGCTGGAGGGGCTGCGCTTCTCCCACCAGTGGGGGGGCGCGATCGACACGTGCACGCGCTTCTGCGCGTTCTACGGCACGGCGTACGCCGGTCGCGCGGCGTACGCGCTCGGGTTCACCGGGCTCGGGGTGGGTGCCACCCGGTTCGGAGCCGACGTGATGCTCGATCTGCTCGACGGCGTCGACACCGAGCGGACGCGGCTGGAGATGGTCCGCAGCAAGCCGCTGCCCTTCCCGCCCGAGCCTTTCGCCTGGACCGGGATCGAGCTCACCCGACGCTCGCTCGCGGCCGCCGACCGCAACCTCGGGCGCCGCAATGTCTGGCTGCGCACCCTCGACCGGCTGGGCCTCGGCTTCGACAGCTGAGGGGCGCCGCCCGGGGCTGTCGGTTCCCTCGTTCGAGCGGGGAAGCGGCACTTGTGGAGGGCTGCAACCCCCTACAGGTGACAGGAGGCTGCACGAAGTCGGCACTCGAGGGGCCCGGCCGGCCACCCCAGGGGCCGGCACTACCGTGATCGGGGTGAGCGAGGACTCCTGGGCCGCCCTGGCCGATCTGTTCGCCGACGACGCCTACGCCACCGTCAAGGGCCGGGTGCGCACCTACGTGATGCACCAGCACCTCCTCGACCACCTGCCGCCCGCGCCCGCGACCGTGCTCGACGTCGGTGGGGGAGCCGGGCACCAGAGCTTCCCGCTCGCGCAGGCGGGGTACGACGTCACCCTGCTCGACTCCTCACCCGCGATGCTCGACAAGGCGAGGGCGCGCCTGGCCGGCCTGCCCGACGACGTCCGGGGCCGTGTCGAGCTCGTCGAGGCGGCCGGTGAGGACGCCGCGGCCGCAGCGGAGGGACGGCTCTTCGACGCGGTGCTCTGCCACGGCGTGCTCGGCTACCTCGACGACCCCGAGCCGCTGGTGGACCAGCTGTGCCGCTGCGTCCGACCCGGCGGGGTGGTCTCGGTGATGACCGGCAACGCCCGCGCGGGCGCCGTTCGGCCGGCCCTGGAGGGGCGGTGGGACGACGCGCTGGCGGGGTTCGACTCCGACCGCGAGATCGGGGTGCTCGGCGTGCCCGGACGCGGCGACACGGTCGAGGGCATCGGCGAGCTGATGCGGGTGCGCGGCGTCGAGCCGTCGGCGTGGTACGGCGTGTGGCTGTTCGTCGACTGGCTGGAGTTCGCCGGAGCCGCACCGGACCCCGACGACGTCGACCGGGCAGCGAGGATCGCCCGGGTCGAGCTCGAGGCCAGCCGGCGTGATCCCTACCGCGGCCTGAGCCGCGTCTTCCACCTCGTCGGCCGACGACACTGAGTCACCCCTCCGGGCCGCCACCAAGAGGGGCGATGATGGCCTCATGACCGTCGTCGCCGCGTGCCAGCTCGGACCCAGGATCGGTGAGCTCGACGTCAACCGCGACCGGGCCGCCTCGGCGATCGCCGAGGCCGTCGGTCTCGGCGCCGAGGTCGTGGTGCTGCCCGAGCTGATGTCGAGCGGATACGCCTTCACCGACACCGCCGAGGCGCGCGCGTCGGCGGAGGACGTCGACGGCGAGACGCTGCGCCAGTGGGCCGCGCTCGCGCGAGACCACGGCATCGTCCTGGTGGGCGGGTTCTGCGAGGGAGCGGGCGACCGGGTGCACAACTCCGCGGCCGTCGTCGACCGGACCGGCGTACGCGCGATCTACCGCAAGGTCCACCTGTGGGACCGCGAGCGGCTGGTCTTCACCCCCGGCGACGCGGCCCCTCCGATCGTCGAGACGCAGGTCGGCCGGCTCAGCACCGTGGTCTGCTACGACCTGGAGTTCCCGGAGTGGGTCCGCATCCCCGCCCTGGCCGGGGCGCAGCTCCTGGCCGCCCCCGTGAACTGGCCGGCGAACCCCGGCCCGGACGGCGAGCGCCCGGCCGAGGTCGTCCGCGCGCAGGCCGACGCCGGGGTCAACCGGATGCCGGTCGTCGCGTGCGACCGGGTGGGTGACGAGCGCGGGGTCGGCTGGGTGGGCGGCACCGTGATCACCGACGCCGACGGATGGGTGCTCGCGGGCGGCTGGAGCAGCGACCGGGAGCAGGTCGTCGTCGCCGAGGTGGACCTCGAGGCGGCGGCGGACAAGCGCGTCGGGCAGATGAGCGACGTGCACGCCGACCGGCGCGCCGCGCTCTACCCGACCGACGGATGGCCGATGCCCGAGCGACACCCGCGCTGACCCGCGTCGACCTCGAGCCTCCCACGGGGCCGGCCGGCCCGGTGGCCCCGCGAGTCCTGGCGGGCGGACCGCGAAGGTTCGAACGAGGTGCTCAGCCCGGACCCTGGCGCGCGGCCGCGGCGACCGCGAGCTGGTCGACGAAGTCGTTCATCTCGTGCCCGGAGTGACCCTTGACCCAGTGGAACGCGATGTCACCGCGCTCGGCGAACGCGGTCACCAGCGGCTCCCACAGGTCGCGGTTCATCACCGGCTTCCTGGCCGAGGTGACCCAGCCGTTGGCCAGCCACTTCTCCCACCAGCGGTCGCGGAAGCAGTGCACGACGTACGTCGAGTCGCTGACGACCAGCAGCGGGCCGTCGTGGGCGCGCACGGCCTCGAGCGCCGCCCGGATCTCCATCCGCTGGTTGGTGCTCGGGTCCTCCGCACCCGCGGCGTACGACGTGCGGTCCCGCGCCCACGCCCAGCCGCCGGGTCCGGGGTTGCCGGAGCAGGCGCCGTCGGTGAACACCGAGACGGCGTTCGCGGGCGCGACCATCGGGTCGGGGCGCGGTCGGCGAACGGCCACGTCAGCCCCGCGTCACGAAAGCCGCGATCGCGGCCGACTCGCGGCGCCGCGACGGCTCGTGGAGGTAGGGCATGTGGCCGGTCTCGAAGTAGTCGTGCTCGATCCGGTCGAACGCCTCCTGCGGCACTCGCAAGTGGGCGACCATGTCCTCAGCCGCGTGGTAGGGCGTGGCCAGGTCGTAGTAGCCGTACTCGATCCGCACCCGCAGGTGGGGGTTGGCCCGCAACAGCCGCTCGAGCTTGTCGGCCACGAAGATCGGCTTGCCCTCGAACTCGGTGAACGACCACTTCGTGATGGCGTTCGCGTACACCTCGTAGGGGAGGTCCTGGCGGTTGCCCAGCTCGCCACGCAGGTAGTGGTGGAGCGCCGCGGCGAAGGGGCCGTTCATGGCGTCCATCGACGGGTCCGCGTCCATGTTCTCCGCGATCAGAGACTTCGCCGGGGCGGTGAACCGCCCGTCGATCCGGCCCACCGTCAGCCCGCGGTCGCGCAGCAGCTCGGTGCAGAACCGCCAGTGCTCGATCCGCAGGTCCGTGCGGTCGACGTACTCCTCGGACAGCCCGGTGAGCCGGGCCAGCGTCCTCACCACGCCGGCCCGCTCCTTGGCCGGCAGCCGGCGTCCGGCCGCCAGGGCTGCGCGGTACGGCCCGGCCGCGAACGCCTCGGCCTCCTGGCGCACCTTGCCCAGCCGCCCCTTGACCTTGCCGTGGTAGTGCGCGATCGCGGTGTAGGTCGGCAGGAAGTTCAGGCAGGACTCGTCCCAGCGGTGCTGGTCGAAGTCCTGGGTGCCGAAGTCGAGCACGCTCGAGACCAGCACGATGCCGTTGAGGACCAGCGCATGCCGCTCCTGCAGCCGCTCGGCGACCGCCACGGCGCGCACGGTTCCGTAGGACTCGCCGAGCAGGAACTTCGGCGACATCCACCGGTCCTCGCGGGTGCACCAGAGGCGGATCAGCTCGGTGACCTGCTCCACGTCCTTGCCGAAGCCGTGGTACGTCTTGGCCTTGCCGCCCTCGACCGTGCGCGTGTGGCCGGTCGACATCGGGTCGATGAAGACCAGGTCGGAGACCGCCAGCAGCGTCTCGGGGTTGTCGACGAGGCGGTACGGCGGCGGGTGGGGGGCGGTCACGTCGCCCAGGTCGACGCGTCGCGGTCCGAGCAGACCCATGTGCAGCCAGATCGACGACGAGCCCGGGCCGCCGTTGAACACGAAGGTGATGGGGCGCCGGGTCACGTCGGCGTCGTCGAGGGTGTAGGCGGTCACCGACATCTCGGCGCGCGCCTTCCAGCCGCGGAAGACGTCCTTCTTGACCTCCTCCTCGCGCAGCACGACGCGTCCGCTGCGCACGGTGTAACGCAGCTCCCCGCGCTTGATCCGCAGCACGTGGGAGGTGACGACGAGGTCGTCGGCGGGCTCGGGCGCGCTGGTCGGGCCGGTCGGGACCTCGCTCATCGCTCGCCTCCGGGGACCCACAGCACGTCGCCGTTCTCACGGTTCGCGTAGCGGGCCAGGATGAACACCAGGTCCGAGAGCCGGTTGAGGTAGCGGATCGCCAGCGGGTTCATCGTCTCGCCGTGCTCGTCGTAGGCCGCCCACGCCGACCGCTCGGCGCGCCGGATGACGGTGCGGGCCACGTGCAGCTGCGCGGCCCCCGGCGTACCGCCGGAGAGGATGAAGGACCGCAGCTTGGCCAGGTCCTCGTTGAACTGGTCGCACCAGCTCTCGAGGCGGTCGACGTAGTCCTGGGTGATGCGCAACGGAGGGAACTTCGGATCCGCTGTGACGGGTGTGCAGAAGTCGGCGCCCACGTCGAAGAGGTCGTTCTGGACGTGTATCAGCACGTCGCGGACCGACTCCTCGAGATCGTGAGCCAGTGCCACGCCCAGGTGGGCGTTCGCCTCGTCGACATCGGCGTAGGCGTGGAGTCGGAGATCGTTCTTCGAGGTCTCGCTCATGTCGCCCAGGCGCGTCGTACCGCCGTCACCTGTGCGGGTGTAGATCCGAGTCAGGTTCACCACGACCATGAGGCTAGTGGGCGGTGACCCGAAGAAATCGCTGGCCTCGGCGCAACCGAACGGGCAGGGTTGCGCGTCATAGTGGTAGCAGGACGTGCTCATGACTGATCCACGGCCGGACGCTCGGGCTTCCGGAGAACGGAGACAGACGATGAGATCGACCACGAGCAGCATCGGCCCCACGCCGAGCCGGAGGCTCACGCGGGGCAGGGGGAACGGGGGCAGGACCATGGACATCGTCCATGACGGACAGACGCTGAGGCTCAGCGGCGACTTCGACGCGCGCAGCACGATGCAGGTCCGGACGGCCATCCAGGAGCATCTCCAGGGCGCCGACCGCGACCTCACCATCGACCTCACCGACGTCCGCGCCCTCGACGTCATCGCCGCCCGCGTGCTCGCCTACGCCACGCTCGAGGCCTCCCGGTCCGGATACCACCTGCGCCTGCGCGGCTGCGGTCCCGCCGTACGCCGCATGCTGCAGCTGTCCCGCCTGGCCCGCTTCGTCGAGGTCGAGCGGGCCGCCGCCTCCGCCTGACCCTCGTCCGGTGTGACCTGTCTGGCTTGAGAACTACTTCACAGCGCGCTGACCTGCGGTGACGCGCGACCCTACGCTCGGGGCATGCCAGCTGAGGACCGTCCCTGGGTCATGCGCACGTACGCCGGGCACTCGACGGCGGCGGCGTCCAACGCGCTGTACCGGACCAACCTGGACAAGGGCCAGACCGGGCTGTCGGTCGCGTTCGACCTGCCCACGCAGACCGGCTACGACCCCGGTGACGCGCTCAGCGCCGGCGAGGTCGGCAAGGTGGGCGTGCCGATCCCGCACCTGGGCGAGATGCGCCAGCTGTTCGAGGACATCCCGCTCACGCAGATGAACACCTCGATGACGATCAACGCGACCGCGATGTGGCTGCTCGCGCTGTACCAGGTGGTCGCCGAGGAGCAGAACCCCGAGATGGACCCGCGGGCGGTGGCGCACCTGCTCGCCGGCACGACCCAGAACGACATCGTCAAGGAGTACCTCTCCCGCGGGACCTACGTGTTCCCCCCGGAGCACTCGCTGCGCCTGATCTCCGACCTGATCGCCTACACGGTCGCGGAAGTCCCGCGCTGGAACCCGATCAACATCTGCAGCTACCACCTCCAGGAGGCCGGGGCCACGCCCACCCAGGAGATCGCCTACGCCCTGTGCACGGCCATCGCGGTGCTCGACACCGTCCAGGCCTCGGGCCAGGTCTCCGAGGCGGACTTCCCCGCCGTGGTCGGCCGGATGTCGTTCTTCGTCAACGCCGGCGTGCGGTTCGTGGAGGAGATGTGCAAGATGCGCGCCTTCGTCGAGCTGTGGGACGAGCTGACTCGTGAGCGGTACGGCGTGCAGGACCCGAAGATGCGCCGGTTCCGGTACGGCGTCCAGGTCAACAGCCTCGGCCTGACCGAGGCGCAACCGGAGAACAACGTGCCCCGGATCGTGCTGGAGATGCTCGGCGTCACGCTCTCCAAGGACGCCCGGGCCCGCGCCGTCCAGCTCCCGGCATGGAACGAGGCGCTCGGGCTGCCGCGTCCCTGGGACCAGCAGTGGTCGCTGCGGATGCAGCAGGTGCTGGCGTTCGAGTCCGACCTGCTGGAGTACGACGACCTGTTCGCCGGGTCCCACGTCGTCGAGGCCAAGGTCGCGGAGCTGGTCGCCGGGGCGAAGGCCGAGATGGACCGGGTGCAGGCCATGGGAGGCGCGATCGCGGCGGTCGAGTCCGGCTACATGAAGCAGGAGCTGGTGTCGTCGCACACCGCCCGGCGCGCACGCATCGAGTCGGGGGAGGACGTCGTCGTGGGCGTCAACCGGTTCGAGTCCACCGAGCCCTCGCCTCTCACCGCCGACCTCGGCTCCGTCATCCAGGCGGCCGATCCCGAGGCTCAGCGCGCCGCCGTCGCGAGCGTGGACGCCTGGAAGGCGCAGCGTGACGAGGCCGAGGTGGCCCGGGCCCTGGCCCGGCTGGCGAGCGACGCCAAGACCGACGCCAACCTGATGACCGCCACGCTGGCGGCCGCGCGGGCCGGGGCGACGACGGGTGAGTGGGCGGGCACGTTGCGCGAGGTCTTCGGGGAGTTCCGCGCCCCGACCGGAGTGAGCGGGGCTGTGGGAGTCTCGGAGGCCGGCGAGGACCTGGCCGAGGTGCGCCGGCGGGTGCGCGAGACCGCCGAGGAGCTCGGCGGTGGGGAGAGCGGCCGGCTCCGGCTGCTGGTCGGCAAGCCCGGACTCGACGGGCACTCGAACGGCGCCGAGCAGGTCGCCGTACGGGCTCGCGACGCCGGCTTCGAGGTCGTCTACCAGGGCATCCGTCTCACGCCCGAGCAGATCGTGGCGGCCGCGGTCGCCGAGGACGTGCACTGCGTCGGGCTCTCGATCCTGAGCGGCTCGCACATGGAGCTGGTGCCGGCCGTGCTGGTGGGCCTGGAGGAGGCGGGCGCCGGCGACGTGCCCGTCGTCGTGGGGGGGATCATCCCCGACGCGGACGCCCGCGCCCTGATCGACGCCGGGGTCGCCGCGGTCTACACGCCGAAGGACTTCGGCCTGACCGAGATCATGAGCGGCATCGTCGACGTGATCCGCGAGGCCCACGAGCTGGGCTGAGGCCCGGCCTCACGGGGTCCCGGTCGCGACGCGGTCGAGGCGGGCCCAGGCGACGCTGCCGAACGCGATCACGAGCGCGGCGTTCACGGCGACGGCGAGCACGGCGATGTTGCCGATGTGGGCGACAGGCCAGGCGATCGACGCGACCAGGACGAGGCCGCCCTGCCAGCGGTGTCCGAGGCGCCCGAGCGCGGCCGCCACGAGGGCGAGGGAGAGCGGGAAGAAGAGGCCGAGAGGCTTGATCAGGTTGGCGGCGCCACTCTGGTCGACCAGGGCGGTGTCGCCCAGCGACATGTGGATCGTGTCGAAGCCGTAGGCCACGTTGCCGGCCAGCCCGACCAGCCCCACGCCGAGCACCGCCGCCCGCAGGGTCGACTCCGCCGGCAGCCAGAAGGCGACCCGGAGCACGAGGAACCCGTAGGCGATGGCACCGAGCACGTGGACGACCCCGGCGGTGGCGTCGTCCCAGCCGCGGGCGGCGTACGTCGTGTCGGCCGCTAGGTAGACCACCGGCGCCACGATCAGCGCGGCATCGAGGAGTCGGTCGGTGGGTGTGGTCCTGCGCGCCCGTCGGGGTGCGGTCCGGGTGGTCGTCATGGCGGTGGCTCCTTACTCGTCGTCGTGTCCACCGTGGCGACTGGCCCGAACGAGAGGTACGGGGTTTCCCCTGGACTGTGACGCGCGCCGGAATCCAGGGGAAACCCTGGCCCGCGAGGGCAGCGGTCGTGGCACCCTGGCGGCGTGAGCGGGGACGACGCACGTGCGCTGCGCGCCCTGCTGCCACTGGGCGTGGTCAGCGCCGTCGTGGTGCTTCGTGACTCTCGGGCTGAGCCGGGGGCTGTGGCCCTCCAACCTCCACAACGGCCTGCTCGCGCTCGCCTTCACCGGCGTCGGTGCCTACGTGCTCCACCAGCGACCCGGACACCTCGCCGGGAACTTGTTCCTGGCCACCGGGACGGTGGAGTCGGTCATGTTCCTCGGTCGTCAGCAGGCGCACCACGACGGGGGCGTCTGGTGGGCCTGGATCGGCGTGTGGCCGATCGCGATCGCCCTGGGCCTGGTCACCTGGTGCGTGGTGTTCTTCCCCGACGGCCGGCTGCCGTCGCGCCACTGGAGACTCGTGGTGGCGGCGGTCGGGCTGGTCACCGTCGCGTGCTCGGCCGTCTCGGCCCTGTGGCCGGTCGAGTACGCCGCCGCGGGGGTGAGCGCACGTCATCCGTGGGAGGCCGCCGCTCCGCTGCTCGTCGACCGTGCCTGGTCGGCGGTCGCCCACCCGGCGTACGCCGTGCTCCAGGTGCTGTGGGTGGTGGCGGTCGTCGCGCGCTGGCGCCGGGCCGACGGCCACGAGCGCAGCCAGCTGCTGTGGCTCCTCGGTGCCGCGGCCGTCTCGGCGGCCACCCTGGTCGTCGGCCTGGTCGGGTGGGGGTCCGCCACCCCCGGCCGGCTCGCCGCCGCCCTGGTGCCGGTGGCGGCCGGCTGGGCGATCGTCCACGGTCAGCACCTCGCGGCGTACTCCGCTCTCAGCTGGCTCTCGCGCACCGACGCCGCACCTCACGATCTGCCGCACGACCTGGCGCGAGCGACCGCCCAGGCCCTCGGCGCGCCGCGCGCCACCATCTGGATGGGAGACGCCGCCCGCCTGCACGCAGTGGGTGTCTGGCCCGAGACGCACGAGCCGATCGAACCGACCGCCCTGGCGACCCTGGAGATGGACGACGCCGTGCACGTACGCCGGGTGGCCCAGGCGGGCGAGCTGCTCGGCGCCCTGGTCGTCGAGCCCGGGGCACGGGGGATCTCTCGCGCGGAGGAGCGGCTCCTCGACGACCTGGCGGCCCAGGCCGCGCTGGTCCTCGACCGGCCCGGGCTCTCGCGGCTGGTCGGCACGGACCCGGCCGTCGCTCGTCTGGACGGACTGACCCCGCGGGAGCGTGTCGTGCTGGAGCTGATGGCGCGCGGGCTGTCGAACGCCGCCATCTGCGACGAGCTGCACCTGAGCATCAAGACGGTCGAGCCGGTCGTCAGCGCGATCTTCGGCAAGCTCCGCCTCCACCCGGACGCCGAGAGCAACCGGCGGGTCCTCGCCGTCCTCGCCTACCTGGGGACCTGAGGCGAGGCGAGCACTCCGTCGGGCCTCCCGGATCGGGTCAGGCCGACAGGTCGCCGACCTGCTCGGCGTACCACAGGACCCCGGTCAGGTGGTCGGCGATCTCCCGCAGCGTCCGGCTTGCATCCCGTGGCCGGTCCCACTCGCCGGGTCCCGCCGCGGCCAGGCGGAGCGAGAGCGTGCGGGCGAGGCGGGGGAGCCGCTGATGTGCCTCGTCCCGGTCGACCTCGGTGAACCTGGCCCAGTCGGACTCCAGGGTCACCAGGCTCGCATACCACTCATCGGGCTGGGTCGCGACGCCGGCGAGCAGCGCCTCGACCTCGGCGAGATGGTCGACCAGGTGGTCGGCGAT
>Ga0070679_100004803_pt1 | contig 12464 bp, 10 predicted proteins | sample KBSC63BmetaG_FD_65652 | JGI IMG/M metagenome (GOLD analysis project Ga0070679, IMG submission 65652) | Corn rhizosphere microbial communities from Kellogg Biological Station, Michigan, USA - KBS C6-3B metaG | ecosystem: Host-associated > Plants > Roots > Rhizosphere | place: USA: Michigan... | reverse complement strand
TCGCCGAAGCGAGAGGACGCCGCGAACTGCCGTTCTCACGAATTGCCGGGCGCGTGGCCATGGAATGCGCATGTCTGGCGCTCGTGATGGAGGCGAGCCGCGGCATGCAACGCGGCGTCGGCGCGAGCGGCGTGCAGTTCATGCTCATCGTACTCGCAGGCGTGTTCGGCGCCGGGATGTATCACAATCAGCGCGCACACGTCCGTTGGATTCTCGCGCATCGGCCGGAAGACCATTCCGCTCGCGACGCGATGACCGGATCAGCGCGACTTCAGCCCGCCGCGGCCGACAACTCGCCGATTCGCTTGCCCTGAGACATCGCGCCGGTCGCGCTCTGGTGGCCGTTGAGCTCCGAGTGGCCGATCGCGATCTGGCCAAACCCTTTCGCGACGATCTCGCGCGGCGCCGGCCCGCCATTGCCGTAGTACCAGCCAGGCGGCTGCACGAGTCGCGCGTGTCCCCAGCGATTCAGAATGATGCCGGCCACGTCGCGACGAGCATTGAAGCCCGACGACGCAAACTGACGATGCAACTGGGCTAGCACCGTGCGCTCGTACGCGGCATACGACGTCGCGAGCAGCTTGTTGCGATGCATCGAACCCTGCTCGGCCGCCGTCTTGCCGGGCGAATACAGGCCGACGTAGAAGGTGAGCACCGTCGGCTTGTCGGGATCCATCGGCGCGTGATAGCCGGGCGTCGTCATCTGCCGGCGCAGATTGGCCACGAATCCAATCCCCTGGTCGTCGAACCAGCGCGCGGCGGTGATTCCAAGTTTGTACATGAAGCGCCAGTTCGTGAGCGCAACGTTCACGATCAACGCCGGCGCGTAGACGAACGTGCCATACGCGTTCGTGATCTCGCTCGGCAAATCGGCGACGACGTGCTTCGTCACCCAGCCTCCGCTCGCCATCGCGACTCGGCGCGCGCGGACCGTGAAGAGCTTTCCATCCTTGGCGTACGTCACCGCGACCATCGAGCTCGGCGACGACTCGTGCGCGACGCGAACAGCCGTCGCACCCACACGAATCCGAGCGGCCTGCTTCGGCCGGTCGAGCGCCGTCCAGTTCACCTTGGCGGTGAGCACGCCGGCGAAAGACGGGTCACCCGCGATGGCATCCGGAACCAGCTTCTTCACGAGATGCCGTGCGTAGGTGACGTTGCCGCCGGGGAACGACAGGCCGAGGCCACTGTTGCGTCCACGAACGCGCGACACACCAGGCATGCCGATCTGCTGTGCAGCGTGCGCGCTCACGGCGTCGGGGCTCGCGCCGTTGATGAGACCGATGACGGGCTCGATCACCTTGGTCACTTCTGGCCGATAGCCGAGCACGCGCTCGAGGTAGTCCTTGTACGACATCGTGTCGAGATAGCGGCCGAACTGATCGCCGCTCATCCCTTTCGCGTCGGGATTCGTGGTGCGCCACTTGAGCAGATCGCGCTTCACGTCGTCGCTCAGCGCGACGTCGGCGAGATCCTTCTGCCAGATGTTCGTACGCCACGTAGGCGTTTGCGTCGCGCCGATCGCGGACTGCTTGTCGAAGAAATAGCCGATGTCGACGCCGAACTCGCCGACACCTTCCATCGGCTGATAGTTGTCCTGCGCCGCCCGTAGCGGCGGCTTTGCGGATTCCCATTCGGACCACGTGAATTCGCGCGGCATAGCGACGTCGTCCCACAGCTCGCTCATCCATCCGCTGCCTTGACGCGGCACGCCGAAATCGTTGGAACCCTGCGGTGCCATGAGCCTGGTTCCATTCACGACGAACTCGTTCTGCTTTGCTTCGCCGCCGAAGATCGGATGGTTGTCGAGTACGAGACAGGACGACGACGCACCCGCGTTCTTCGCGAAGTAGTACGCCGCGGTCAGGCCAGTGATGCCGCCGCCGACGACCACGAGGTCGTACACCTCGCGCGTGTCGGTGGCGGAAAGCGCCTTTCCGTATGCGCCGTCGCGGATCTTGTGTGCCGCATCCATCACGGCCTTCGTGTTCCCATTCGACGACGCGTAGTCGCCGACTCCGCCGGGACCGGTCCAGGGATCCGCGGGCGCTGGCGCGAGCTCGGGCACTTTCATGGCCTCGGCGGGTGCAGCCTTCGCCAGCAGGGCCGCGCCGACACCGAGCAGCGTGGTGTTTAGAAAATCCTTACGCGTGATGTTGGGCGATGGCGCGGGTGCGTCGTCGGAATCGGAACGGTGCGTCATTCAGCAGCGGCGAAAGGCGTCGAGACGAGGGCAGGCTATACTATCAACATGCAACTACGCACACTGGGCCGCACGGGTTGGCGGGTCGCCGAGATTGGCTACGGCATGTGGGGGCTCGCCGAGTGGGCGGGCTCGGACGACGACGAATCGCTGGAATCGCTGCAGCTCGCGGTCGACGCGGGCGTCAACTTCTACGACACAGCCGCCGCATACGGCAACGGCCGCAGCGAACGGATCCTCGCCCGCCTGCTTCGCGCGAATCCCGACAAGCGCCTCTACGTGGCGTCCAAGGTCCCACCGAAGAATCGCAAATGGCCGTCGCGCCGCGGCTACCGCATCGACGACGTCTTTCCGGCGGACTATATCCGCGCGTCCGCCGAGGGGAGCCTGAAGAATCTCGGAACGGACGCCATCGATCTGCTCCAGTTCCACGTGTGGGAGGACGACTGGGCGGACGATGATCGATGGCAGCGCGTGATGGACGATCTCCAGCGCGAAGGCATCGTGCGCGCCGTCGGCATCAGCATCAACCGGTGGGAACCGTGGAACGTGATTCGAACCTTGCGCACGGGACTGATCGACGCGGTGCAGGTGATCTACAACGCCTTCGACCAGGCGCCCGAGGACGAGCTGTTTCCGGTCTGCCGAGAGCTCGACATCGGCGTGATCGCCCGCGTGCCCTTCGACGAGGGATCGTTGACTGGAACGCTCACGAAGCAGAGCACATGGCCCACCGGCGATTGGCGGAACGGTTACTTCAATCCCGAGAACCTCGACGCCACCGTCGATCGCGTCGAAGCACTGCGTCCGCTCATTCCGCCGTCCGCCACCATGCCTGAGATCGCGATGCGGTTCATCCTGTCCAATCCGGATGTCGACGTCGTGATCCCGGGGATGCGAAAGCCGGCAAACGTTCGCGCCAACATCGCCGCGAGCGACAAGGGACGCCTGCCATCCGACCTTCTCGACCGCCTCCGCGAGCATCGCTGGGACCGGGAGCCGACAGAGTGGTCCGCCTGAGCCGTAATCGTCACCACGCCCGGAATACCGTCGTCCGTCATTGCGCGAGACCGGTACGCGTTGGAAATTCGTGCCCCGATGATGGTCGGAGAGACGCACGGTGGATGCGACATACTGGCGGCGTGTCGAACAGGTGCTCGATCTCGCGCTCGAGAGCGATCCATCGAGCTGGCCCGAGGTGCTCGATCGGGTGTGCAGCGGCGATGTCGCGCTACGAACGGACGCCGAAAATCTTCTGAGCCGTTATACGGCGGCGCGCTCGTTTCTCTCCGCGCCGCCGTCGGTCGCCGCCGCCGCGCTCGTCGCGGAGGTGCGCGACGAAACTCCAGTCGAAGCGATCGAAGGCAAGCGGATCGGCGCCTGGAGGATCGCGCGCGAGCTGGGCCGCGGCGGAATGTCGCGCGTCTATCTCGCCGAACGCGCCGACGGCGCCTTCGAGCAGCGGGTGGCGCTCAAGCTCATGCGAGCGGATCTCGATTCCGAGATCGAGCACGAGCGGTTTCGCGCCGAACGACAGATCCTGGCGTCCCTCAATCATCCGAACATCGCGCGCCTGCTCGACGGCGGCGTGACGGACACCGGCGTCCACTATCTCGTGCTCGAGTACGTGGACGGCAAACAGATCGACGTCTACTGCGACGAGCGTGGACTGGACGTCCGTGAGCGCGTGGCGCTGTTTCTCTCCGTGATCGACGGGACCGCGCACGCGCACCGGAACCTCGTCGTGCACCGCGATCTCAAGCCGTCGAACGTGTTCATCACCGCCGACGGCACGGTGAAGCTGCTCGACTTCGGTCTCGCGAAGCTCCTCGAATCACAGGATTCGAATCGCGTGGCGCGCACGACGCTGCCAGGGCGGCGCTGGATGACGCCGGAGTACGCCGCGCCCGAACAGATCATGGGCGCGCGCGTCACCACGCTGACCGACGTCTACCAGCTCGGCGCAACGTTGTACGAATTGCTCGCCGGCGTTCCGCCCTTCGGCCGCCGCGACGGAAACCTGCAAGGGCTCCAGCAGGCCGTCGTAAAGACGGACCCGGATCCGCCCTCGGCGCAAGCCTACGAGCTCCGGCGGCGGGCGCTCCGTGGCGATCTGGATGCGATCGTCCTCAAGGCGCTTCGGAAGGAGCCCGAACAGCGCTATGCATCTGCACAGGCACTCGCGGACGACCTGCGCAAGTACCTGTCCGGGCACCCAGTCGCGGCGCGCCGACAGACGCCCGCATACCGCACGGTGCGCTTCGCACGGCGCCATCGCGCCCTTCTCCTTGGCACGCTGGCGATCGCGGTCGTACTCGGCGCGTACATCACGACCGTCACGATCGATCGCATTCGCATTCGCAGCGCGCTGAACGAAGCAACGGCGGGAACGCACAAGGCCGAGCAGGTGACGGATTTCATGCTCGGACTCTTCGACGAGAGTCAAGCTGGCCAATCGTTCTCCGATACGATCACGGCGCGCGCGCTGCTCAATCGAGGACTCGCGCGCGCGCGCGAGTTGAAGGGGCAGCCGGAGCTTCGCGCACAGATGCTCGACGTCGTCGGCCGGCTCGATACGCGCCTCGGCGATCTCGACGAGGCGAAGGCGGTGCTCCAGGAAGCGCTCGCGACACGCCGGACGCTGCACGGCGACATGCATCGCGATGTCGCGACGACGCTCCAGGCGCTCGGACAGGTCTACTACGACATCGGCGATTACGCACGCGCCAGGTCGCTGCGGAGCGAAGCATTGAAAATCCGCCAGGCGCTCGACGGTCCGAACGATTCAAAGACGATCAACGCACTGATCGAGCTTGCTGCCGCCATGCATGGCGAGGGCGATTACAAGAACGCCGAGCCACTCCTCGATGAGTGGGCCAAGCGTGTCTCTCGGCAGCCGCCCGAGACGACGGCGGCGCGAGCGAATCAGCTCGGCGATTTGTCGGCGATGTATGAGTTTCGTGGGCAGTACGCGGAGGCGGAAAAACTCTCTCGCCAGGCGCTGGGCATCACGCGAGCGCTCTATGGCGACATGCACCCCTACACCGCGAACGCGCTGAGCGACCTGGCGGCGCTGCTCGATCGTGAAGGCGGTGCGCGGCGCGACACGGCCGACATCATGGCGCGGCAGTCGGTCGCGATCTATCGATCGCTCTATCCCGATGGCCATAGCGACCTCGCCTCCGCGCTCGAGGTGTACGGAGTGCTGCTCGAACACGAGCGACGCTTCGCCGAGGCCGAGGTGCCGCTCCGCGAAGCGCTGACGATCTCCAATCGCTTCGTCGGCAAGCATAGTCAGAAGTCGATCGATGAAGCCACCAACCTGGCCATCGCGCTCACCGCGATGGGGAAGTACGACGAGGCTGTGGCGCTCTCACGTAACGCGGTGGATGTGCTTCGCGCGAAGCTCGGCGCCGGGAATGCGCTCGTGATCCGCACCGAGATCACACTGGCCGACGCGCTTCGCGGAAAGGGCAGATACGCCGAAGCTGAGCCAATGCTGCTCAACGCGTATCACACGTTCGAGGCGGGGACGGGATTCGGCCGGTCCGGCCGCGAGTATTCGCTCGCGTCTCTCGTTCGCTTGTACGAAGCAGAAGGGAAGCCTGCCGAGGCCGCGAAATACAACGCGCTGCGCCGACCGTTGGAATAATTCATCTGCAGCGGTTTGTTGCAGTCGCGCTGGCGGTGTCGGCTCTGAAAATCGTTTCCCGTATAAATCGAATGTCGAGACCCGACGGTGGCGCCGGGTCGCGTCGCGATGGCCATCACCGCGACGTGGGACATTCAGCACGGGAGACCCATGCTCGGCACGTTCACGCGGATCGGAGCGGCTGCTGCCGCGATCGCACTGCTTGCGGCATGCTCGGATCACACGGATCCCACGACGCCGCTTCGCGTCGCTTCGTCGAGCGCTCGCGCTGATCGAGGCGGGCCGGGAGATCCCACGGCCGTTGCGGCACTCGTCCGCCAACTCGCCGCGTCGCGTGGCATCGTGCCAATGCCACCCAAGCCGCACGTGCGCGACGAGCTTGTGCGACTCGGACAGGCGCTTGTGTTCGACAAGATTCTCAGCGGCAACCACGACGTCTCCTGCATGACGTGCCACTTGCCGGCGTATGCGACCGGCGACGACAAGAGTCTGTCCGTTGGAGCTGGCGGCACGGGGCTCGGTCCGGATCGACAGCCGCCGTCAGGTGGGTTCATTCCGCGCAACGCACCGCCACTGTTCAACATGGCGGCGATGAAAAACCTGTTCTGGGATGGTCGCGTCTCCGCCGATGCGCATGGACACGTGAGCACACCAGCCGGCGCGCAGGTGACCGCGGCGATGCAGCGCGTCTTCGAGTTCGGCGCGATCTCCGCGCAGCCGATGTTCCCGGTCACGAGTCGCGCGGAGATGCGCGGCAATTCCGGCAACGAGCTCTCCGCGATCTCCGACGACGATCTGCCGGCGATCTGGGCCGGCATCATGAAACGACTCGGGCAGATTCCCGAGTACCGCGAGATGTTCGAAGCTGCCTATCCCGGCACACGCTTCGACGACATGACGTTCGCGCATGCGTCGAACGCCATCGCGGGCTTCATCATCGATCAATACACGTTTGAAAATTCTCCGTGGGATCGGTTTCTCGCGGGCAACGATCACGCGCTCACCCCCAAGCAGCTCGACGGCGCGCAGACGTTCCTCACGCTCAAGTGCTCCGTCTGCCATACGGGCGCCACACTCAGCGATGACCAGTTTCACAACGTCGCGGTCCCGCAGATCGGACCGGGCGAGGGCGACGGCGCCAGCGGCCACGACGACTTTGGACGCATGCGCGTGACGGGCAATCCCGCGGACCGCTATCGGTTCCGCACCACGCCGCTGCGCAATGTCGAGCTCACGGCGCCGTACGGTCACGACGGATCGGTCACGACGCTTCGCTCATTCATCGAACACTACAGCCAGTCCGATCTCAAGCTGCAGTCGTACACCACCTCGCTGCTCGTACCGGCGCTGCGCAACACGCTGCTCGCCAATGCATCGGCGATTCTCGCCGCGCGCGACACGTTGCTCGACGGCGTGGTGTTCGACGACACGATCACCGACGAGCTGATGCAATACATGTCGGCGCTGACGGACGATGCAGCGCGCAATCTGTCGCGCACCGTTCCCAAGCGCGTACCAAGCCGACTGCCGATCGATCGCTGACTGCCCGAAATTGCAGTGACTGGGGAGACGTGGTCGAGCGAAGCGAACGCCATCGCGGCGCGCTGGTTCTCTCAGCGCGCCGCGATGGCTTCGTCTATCAGCGAAGCAAGCAGCTCGATGCCTTCCACGTAGCGCGGCCCCGGCCGCGCGAAGAACGCGTTCGCGTCCACGGGGACCACGCGCGCGCCGTGAATCGCTGGCAGCGCCTGCGCCATTTCCGTCGCCTGCGCGAATCCGTAGCCGCACGGCGCGACGATCACCAGCTCCGGCGCTGATGCGCGAACGTCATCCCACGTGATGCGCACCGAGTCCTGGCCGGGCCGGCCGAGGGGATCGTCGCCACCCGCGATCTCGACCATCTCCGGCACCCAGTGGCCCGCGCTGAACGGCGGATCGGTCCACTCCAGGAACGTGACACGTGGATGTCGCTCGAGACGCGATGCGCGCTTGCGGAGCTGCGCCACGCGCTCAGCGTTGCGCGCGACGAGCGCGCGTGCTTCGTCCCCGCGGCCGATCGCATCGCCCACCGCGAGAATGTTCTCATCGATCTCGGCGAGCGAGCTCGGGGTGAGATAGATCACTTCGGGATGCGACGGCAGGTTTGCCAGCGCACGCGAGAGCTCGTTACCCGACGGCGCACACACCTGACAGAGGTTCTGCGTGAGGATGACGTCCGGCGCGAGCGTGTGCAGCAGATTCTCATCCACGAGGTACAAACTCTCGCCGCTCTTCATCTGGTCGGCGACGGCGGCGTCGATCTCCGCCTGCGTGAGCCCCGTGAGCTCCAGCGCCGGCCGACTCACGACCGGAAGCCGATCGACACCCGCGGGATAGTCGCATTCGTGGGAGCGCCCCACGAGCTCGTCACCCGCGCCGAGGGCGTAGGCGATCTCAGTGCCTGCGGGAAGAAACGAGACGATGCGCGGCATGCGACGAAATGTAATCGCGGCGGTTCGAGAGTTGCTTTGCGATCCGGCACGTTGCACCAACGTCCCGTTGTCAGGAGTCTGGAGTCAGTTCATGAAGAAACTATTCATCGCCGTGCTCGCCTTGGGCCTGGCTGCATGTGGGAGCGATTCGACCTCGCCGACCGTTGGTCTCACGGGCGATTTCGCGCTTCGCACCGTCAACGGCCAGGGGCTGCCATTCACATTCTCTGATGGAACGACGGTCACCAGCGACGTGCTCACGTTCTTCAATGACGGCACGTTCAGCGAATCGATTCAGTTCGCCGACGGCGGCATTCTCGTCGACCAGGGTGAGTACTCGGACACCAACGGTTCGATCCAGCTCTTCGACGAGACGGCCAACATCCAGTACAGCGCGTCGCTCAGCGGATCGGTGCTCACGGCGTTCTTCAACAACGGGCTGACGGAAGTCTTCCAGAAGCGATGACGCGCGCGTCACGCGCGTAGCTCGCGTCAGGCCGGCTGCGTGGCAGCGTCGAACGCGGCGACGGCGATGTCGTGAATCGGCGTGGGAATGTCGTGCGCGCGCCCGAGGCGCGCCACGGTTCCCGGCAGGAGATCGATCTCCGCCGGGCCGCCACGCTCGAGATCCGCGAGAAAGCTCGGCCGCATCTGCGGTGAGAGCGCGAGTAGTTCGCGACTCACGTTCTGCTCGTCGGCATCCGACAGCGGCGTGTCCGTTGCGCGACTCACGAGCACGAGCTCGTGCAGCGCGCCGAGCAACAAGCGCCGCCCGCGCTCGGAGGCGATCACCGGGCCCATGGAACGGCGCGCGAGTCCGCACGCCACGCCCATCGGCACGATGAACGCGAACTTCCGCCAGAGATCCATGCGGATGTTCGCGCTCACGCTCGCGCTCACGCCGGCGTCCGACATCGCGTCGCTGAAGCGCCGCACGCGTTCCGTCGACGAGCAATCGAGCTCGCCGACGACCATGCGATCGAACGGGCTGCGCCGCTCGACGACACCTGGCGCCGTCCGCACGAGACTCGCGGCCACGAGTCCTCCCACGATGCTGGCGCGCGGGATGTCGAGCGACTCGAGTCGCTCCGGAACGTCGACACCATTGAGCAGCGGCACGACCACGCTGCCGGAGCGCGCCGCGCGCGCGATCGCATCACTGGCATCCGGCAGCGAGTAGCCTTTGACCGCGACGAGGACGTAATCGGCGCCCGCGAGATTCTCGGGATCGTCGGTCGCGCGTGGCCTGACGGTGAAGGCGCCGTTGGGCGTCCGAACCTCCAGGCCGCGCGCGCGAACCGCGGCGAGATGGTCGCCTCGCGTGAGCAAGACGACCTCGTGGCCCGCGCGGCTCAGCAAGCCGCCGTAATAGCTCCCGATCCCGCCCGCGCCAACGACGCCGAAGTTCATGCGACGAAGATGCTACTTCTTCGCGCCCTCGAACAGGTGCGCGTACTCGCCGTACCCTTCCTCTGCGAGCTTCGACGCCGGAATGAACCGCATCGACGCGGAATTCATGCAATACCGCATGCCCGTCGGTTTCGGGCCGTCGTCGAACAGATGGCCGAGGTGCGAGTCCGCGTGCGCCGACCGAACCTCCGTGCGCGCCATGCCGAGGGTCTTGTCCGTCTTCGTCGTGATGTTCTCGGGCGCGAGCGGCCGGGTGAAGCTCGGCCAGCCCGTCCCGGAATCGAACTTGTCGAGAGAGCTGAAGAGCGGCTCGCCCGAGACGACGTCCACGTAGATGCCGGGCTCGTGGTTGTCCCAGTACGCGTTCTGGAATGGGCGCTCGGTCGCTTCGTGCTGCGTGACCTGATACTGCGTCGTCGAGAGCTTGCTCTTGAGCTCCGCGTCATTCGGCTTCTTGAAGTCTTTCATGGAGAATCCTCTCTTCGTTCTGGCCGTTGCGGTCTGCGCGTGCAGACCGTGCGCCGGCAAGATTGTCACGGCAATGAAGACCGCCATGATTAGTATATGGACTCGCACCAGCGGTCGATTCCGTCGCATGTGTCCTCCGAATGTTCCATGAGCATAGCGTGCGTGGCGGAGGTTGGTTCCCGTTGCGGCGACATGGAACTCTCCTGTCGCGTTTGCACTATTGGTCGCGGCTGTCAACTCGAGACGGAGCACACAGTCCATGCTGCTCGATTCATCGCACGCCACGCGGCTGACCGACGCTCGCCTTCAACTCCATCACGGCGCGCAGCTCGCGACGGCGCTCGGCATCTCGTACCTGGCGAAACGCCCCGATGACAGCCACACCAATCTCGAGTGGCGCACCGAGCTCGGCGCGCTGGTCTCACGCGCCGCGCCGGATGCGGCCAACACGCGAATCGGTGTGCGCGCTCGCGACCTCGTCCTGCTGGTGCTCGACGCCGGGTTCGATCGTGTTGCCGAGCTCCCGTTGACAGGCGAGACGCTCGAGTCCTCGGCGGCGTGGTTGAGGTCATGCCTGGCCGACCGTGGCGCGGACGCGTCCCGATTCACCCTCACCAAACACTATACGATACCAACCCACGCACTGGATCTCGGAGCGTCATTCGACGCGAGCGATTCGGTGGCGTTTGCACAGCTCGCCGCGTGGTTCGACGTGGGCAACGGGGCTCTGCGTCGTGCGCAGACGACCCACGAGCGCGCGAGTGAAATTCGCTGCTGGCCGCACCACTTCGATCTGGCGTTTCTGATCGAGCCGCGGCCGGGCACGTCGGTGGGCGTTGGGCTCGAGCCCGGCGACGCGTCTTATGACGAGCCGTACTTCTACGTGAACATGTCTCCCGCGCCCAATGCATCCGAGCTCACGGAGACGTTGGATGGCGGCGGCTGGTGGCACACGAACGAATGGATCGGCGCCGTTCTTCCGGGCTCACGCATAGTGGCGGATCCCTCCTCCCGAAGCGAGGGATCTGCTCTACCGTCATCGAGCTCGCCGGAGTCATACCAATCCGACCAGATCGACAGTTTTCTGAATTCTGCAATCGCCGCCGCGCTGGCCCACGTCACACGTCGAGGCGCGGCGGTCAGATAGGCTCGAGAAACGCGATCCAGAACCAGTCGTTCGCGTCCGTCCACCGCCGCGTGACGCGCAGCCCGGCCGCACACAGCAGTGACGCGAGCGATTCCTCATCGTGCTTGTACGACGACTCCGTCCAGATCGTCTCGCCTTCATCGAGCTCGATCACGCGGCCGGCAATGTGCACGCGCTGGTTGCGGAGCGACTCGAGATGCATCTCGATCCGGCTCGCGCTCTCGTTGAAAAACGCTCGATGCCGGAACGCCGAGAGGTCGAAGTCGGCGCCGAGGTCGCGATTGATCCGCCGCAGCACGTTCAGATTGAAGGCCGCGGTCACGCCGGCGGCGTCGTCGTATGCGGCATTGAGAATTCTCGAATCCTTGCGCCGATCCACGCCGAGGATGATCGCGCCGGTCGGCCCCACGGTCCGGCGGACGCGGCTGAGAAACGCCGACGCCTCCGCCGGGTGAAAGTTGCCGATCGTCGAGCCGGGGAAGAACGCGATCGGACGCGACGCCGGCGGCAGCGGCGGCAACTGCACGGCCCGTGTGTAGTCCGCGCACAGGGCGGCGATCTCCACATCCGGATACTCGTCGCGCAACTCGGTTGCGACGCGCTCGAGCTGCGCTCCCGAAATATCGATCGGGACGTAGGCCGCCGGTGCGTCGAACGCGTCGAGCAGCAGCCGCACCTTCACGCCTGCGCCGCTGCCATACTCGATCAACGCCGCGTTCGGCCCCGCGAGTTGCGCGATCTCGCCGACGCACCCGCGGAGAATCGCCAGCTCGGTGCGCGTCAGATAATACTCATCGAGCGTGCAGATCTGCTCGAAGAGCCGCGCGCCCTCGTCGTCGTAGAAGAGCTTCGGCGGGAGCGTCTTGCGGCCCGCGCACAGGCCGCGCAGCACATCCGCGAGCATGGTGGCCCGTTCCGCGGCGGCGCGCGCCCGCGCCTCGAGCGAGGCGGAGTGCAGTGGGCTCGTCATGCGTCGCGGGCCAGGCGAAGGCCGGTGAACTGCCAGCGTGCGTCGGACGGGAAGAAGTTGCGATACGTCAATCGCGCATGTGAGCGCGGTGTCGCGCACGATGCACCGCGCAGCACCCACTGATCGCACATCCACTTGCCGTT
>Ga0070679_100004802_pt1 | contig 12464 bp, 6 predicted proteins | sample KBSC63BmetaG_FD_65652 | JGI IMG/M metagenome (GOLD analysis project Ga0070679, IMG submission 65652) | Corn rhizosphere microbial communities from Kellogg Biological Station, Michigan, USA - KBS C6-3B metaG | ecosystem: Host-associated > Plants > Roots > Rhizosphere | place: USA: Michigan... | reverse complement strand
CGTGAAGTTGCAGACCTCATTTGCTTCGCCGCGTCCCATGCGGCGGGCTACATCACCGGGACGTCGCTCGACATCAATGGCGGCGATTTGATGATGTAAGACCTTTTATCGAGAACATATGAAGGAGAGCACACGCGTTCTCGTGGCCCTCGCGGCTGCGATCGGCGGCGGCGGCGCTATCGCAGCGTCCGGCAGCAAGCCGCTGCTCGACGCCGCGGACGCGTTGGCCCCTGTGGGCACGCTGTGGGTGAACGCCATTCGGATGACGGTCATCCCGCTGGTGGTCTCGCTCCTCATCACGGGCGTCGCCTCGGCGACGGATGTTGGCGCGATCGGCCGACTCGGCGGACGTACGCTCGTCGTGTTCGGACTGTTGCTCGCCGGAACCGCGGCGATCGTCATTCCGCTGGCTCCGTCGTTGTTCGCGCTCCTGCCTCTCCCTTCGACCGCGGGCGCGAGTGCAACGCTTCCGGCGGGTGCAGCCGAGGCAGCGAATCAGCTGTCTGCCGGCGGTCAGAGTGCGAGTTTCAGCGCATGGCTGACGTCATTGATTCCGTCGAACCCCATCGCCGCCGCGGCGAACGGCGCCATGGTGCCGCTCATTGTCTTCACGCTGATCCTCGCGATCGCGATCGCTCGCAGTCCCGAGTCGACGCGCGCACCGCTGGTCGATTTCGCCCGAGCGCTCGGCGACGCCATGCTACGCGTTGTCCGATGGGTAGTGTTGGCCGCGCCGCTCGGCGTGTTTGCGCTCGTGCTGCCGCTGGCCGGGCACCTCGGCGGCGCGGTGGCCGGCGCGATCGGTGTGTACATTGCCGCGTACTCGCTCGCGAGTGTCGTGGTCATCCTGCTTCTTTACCCGGTCGTCGCAATCTTCGGCAGGATACCGGTTGGTCGTTTTGCGCGAGCGGCGCTTCCGGCGCAACTCATCGCGTTCAGCTCGAGCTCCTCAATCGCGTCACTCCCGGCGTTGATCGAGAGTGGCGAGCGCGGGCTCGTTTTGCCGAGTCGCATCACCGGTTTCGTTCTGCCGCTCGCCGTATCGACGTTCAAGGTGGCGGCGCCGGTGTCGTGGACGATCGGCGCACTGTTCGTCGGTTGGTTCTACGGCGTGCCGCTGCATGCTCGCGAGCTCGCGACCGTTGCCTTTGCCGCGATCTTTCTCGCGTTCGCGGCGCCTGGCGTGCCGCGCGGCGCGTTCATCATGCTCACGCCATTGTTTCTCGCGATCGGACTTCCGGCGGCTGGCATCGGCATCCTGATCGCGGTCGACGCGCTCCCGGACACGTTCGCGACCACGCTCAATGTCACCGGCGATCTCGCGGCGGCTGCATTGGTTGCGCGCACTGATGCTCAGACTCGCAATGCGTACATCGAGGAGCGGGGGACACCCTCATATGGATCCGAGCAACGTGAAACGGTGGGCGGTGGAGTGCGTTGATTCAGGTGCGCCGCCATTTCAACGGCCTAGGATGCTGCTGCCACGACGTTAGGGAGTCTCCTTTGGCACAACAGCCGTCTTCCGTTTTGCCAACGCAACGACTGAATCCGCGCGCGCGTTCGCTTCCTGCATCACGCGGTCCGTTTGCTGCTTCGACTGATCGCGCAGCTTGTCGCCCGCCTTCTGCGCGGCAATCTTCGCGATCGGGTTCGATGCCTTCGCGACGAGCGAGTCTATCTGCGCGTCCGCGGCGCCACGCATTTTGTCGGCGAGCGCTCGACCCGCCGCTCGGATGCTGTCCGCCTGACGCTCTGCCTCGGCAATGATACGATCGGCTTCGGCGCGCGCCTTCGCGCTCGCGGCATCCGCAGTCGAGTCGACCTTCTGCTTGGCCGTCGCCGTTGCGGTCGACGCCATCTGCTTCACCGCGGCCTGCGTGGCCTCCGTCACCGAGGCCGCCATCCCGGCAAAGTTGGTCGACACGTTCGGGTTCGTCATCGTGCCCGTCACTTTCGCCTGCAACTGGACGACGTCTCCAGCCGGCAGTTGAGCGCCAAGCTGGCCGGCCTTGGATGCTAGTTTCGTGATGGCCGATGTCGCCGCCGCACCGAGCGAGGCGCGCGGGACCGCGAGCGCGAGATCGTACGCGAGCGACTGATCGATGCCGTGCGAACCGGACGTGGTGAGATCGAGGCCGCCGACATTCACGTGAAACGGCTGAACGTGCAGCCGTCCGTCGGCTAGATCGATGGCGGCGTGCAGCGCGCCGATGGTCGGTGACTCCAGCTGGGCGAGCGACAAGCTGGATGAAAGTTTCTGCATGACCGGCGCGCCCTTGAGGACGAGGCCGTCGGTTGTGATCTCGCCTTTGCCCGCCATGGCCGACAGCACTGGACTCATGTCGCGCGCCAGCGGACCCGCGATCGAAAGCGTGCCGGAGACGTGGCCCTGCGCATACTTCGCGATCGGCGCGAGCTGTTGGATGGTCGCGAGGGACGCGAACGCGGTCGGGATGTCGAGTGTCGTCAGCCCGACGCTCATGTTGAACGCCGGCTTGTCGGGGTTGGCGGTCTCATAGAATCCATTCGCGACGACGCTGCCGTGGGCCATCTCCATCGTCAGGTTCCGCATCGTGACCCGCTGATCCTTGATCGACAAGCTGCCTTTGATGTTCCCGAGCGTGAGCGGACCGTATTTCACCTCACGCGCTGTCGCATCGAGATCGAAGTCGATGTGCGGAGGCACGAGGACGACTTCGGTCGACTTGTCCTTCGACTTCCACTCGTTGACATCGAAGTGATCGCTCGTCACCGTGGCGCGGCCGCGCAGATCCTCGCCACGCAGCACGAAGCCAAGGAGATTGTCGAGCGAGCCGGTTGCACGAGCGTCGCTCGAGCCGATCTTCGACGTGAATGCCGTGAGACGAGCGTTCTGCGGCGTGAACGTGAGCGCCGCGGTGTCAACGGCGACCGGCTGCGGAAGGGTCGATGAGCGCAGCGAGAGGCGGGATGCTGCCAGCGTGCCGCTCGCCGCAACGCGATCGTATCGACGTGCATCGACGTCTGACACGCGCGCATGCGTCGAGAGATCGGCGGCCACGAGACCAGACATCGAGCTCACGCCCTCGAGCTTCATTGCGCGCGCGACGTCGGCAAGATCGATGGCGGCCTTGAGTCGAACCGTCGCATCCGGATCGCTGACCGGTGTCTTCACGAGAAGACTGGCGTCGATTGGGCGGGTCCCGAGCATCGCGTGAAAGCGCTTGAGGTCGATGACGGTGCTGTCGACGTGCCCCCCCGGGTTGTCGACCGCGAGCTCGAGGCCGATGTCCGTCACGCCAAGCGGAAGATCCGGATATCGGAACGTTCCGTTGTCGACGCGCGCGCGAATGGCGAGAGCGGGGAATTGCTTCGCACCATACGAGCCGCGAACCTGTCCCTGCAGTGCGAGCGTTCCCGAGGTCTTGAGCTTGTCGAAATCGTGCGCGTAGATCGCGGGGACGAGCGAAAGGATGGACGAGAACGCGGTGTTCGGCGCCGAAAAATTGACGTCGAGTGCGATGTCCGGACTTCCGCTTGTGACGGTGCCGCTCAGCGCGAGGAGAAGCCGGTTCAGCCGAAGCGTGTCGTGCGCAAGCGTGAAGCGATGCGCTTTGAGATCGGCATCGACATTCGCCGCGAGATCGAAGGAAACGCGCTTCAAGTACGGAATTCCACCGAACGTCGCGGTGACACTGTCGGCGTGCGTTCGCGTCGATATGGTGAGGTTCTGCTTCGCGAAGTCGCCGCTCAACGCCTCATCGAGTCCATGCACCGTGAGTGCAAGATTGGACTGCCGGTCATCGACCGTGACCACGCCTTTGTCGATTCGAAATTGCCGGAGCGTGACGCTCACCGCGCTGGGCGTTCCGCTGGACGACGGCGGCGCGGGTTTCGTGACGTTCCAGTTCGCGGTGCCGTCGGCAAGGCGCCGCAGACGGACAACCGGCTGATCGAACGACAGCTCGCGCACGACGATCGGCTGCGCGCTTCGGAGAAAGCCGATGACACTTCCGACGTCGAGCACGAACCGCAACTGGTGCGTGGCGAAGAGCGTGTCGTGCTCGAACGCGCGCACACCGGCGACGGACAAGTCGGTGGCGGTCAGTGACGCATGTGGGAAGCTGCGCAGCAAACTGAAGCCCAGATCCTGCCACGCGACGCGGGCATCGATCGAGTTGTTGATCTGCGTTTTCAGCGCCGCGGTGATCCGATCACCGAAGACGAGCGGAATCGCCGCCAGGACGGCGATGAATGCGACGACCGTAATCCCGACGCCGACGGCGATCTTCTGGGAGAGGCGAGTGGTGGGCACAATGTCCAAGTTCGCCGCCTACGCAGCGCATTGCCAGGCGGTCCCACAGAACGCCAAAGTCGCCAACTGGGTTCCACCGGACATGCGAACTGGTGTACTGGAGGTGGGTCGCTCGCTAGCGGCCATGCACGAATTGTCATAACGTTTCGCGTCCACACACGGGCGACATGCACACCACCCAGCAACTGAACGCCGCCCTTGCCGGGCGCTACGTCATCGACCGACTCGTGGGAGAAGGCGGGATGGCCACCGTATATCTCGCCCGAGACGTGAAGCACAAGCGCAGGGTTGCGCTCAAGGTGCTGAAACCCGACCTCGGCGCGATCGTCGGCGTGGACCGATTTTTGGCCGAGATCCAAGTAACGGCCAACCTACAGCATCCGAACCTGCTGCCGCTGTTCGACTCGGGCAGCGCCGGCTCGTTGCTGTTCTACGTGATGCCCTTTGTCGAGGGCGAATCGCTGCGCGCGCGTCTCGATCGTGAGAAGCAACTCCCCATCGACGAGGCGATTCGCATTGCCACCGCCGTGGCAAGCGCGCTCGACTACGCGCACCGGCACGGCGTGATCCACCGTGACCTGAAGCCGGAGAACATTCTTCTGCACGATGGCAATCCGCTGGTCGCTGACTTCGGCATCGCATTGGCGGTGAGTAATGCCGGGGGCAGCCGCATCACGCAGACGGGACTGTCGCTCGGCACGCCGATGTACATGAGTCCCGAGCAGGCGACGGGGGATCGCGCCATCGACGGGCGCACCGATATCTATTCTCTTGGCGCCGTCACGTACGAGATGCTCACCGGCGAGCCGCCGCACACTGGGAGCACATCGCAAGCAATCATCGCGCGCGTGCTCACCGAAAAGCCGCGGAGCATTCGCGCGAGCCGCGCGAGTGTGCCGCTGCACGTCGATGGTACAGTCGAAAAGGCGCTGGAGAAACTGCCGGCGGACAGATGGCCGACAGCGCGTGAGCTCGCCGAGGCGCTCGCCGGTACGCGTCCGGTACCAATGCACGCGGCCGACTCGGCGCGTGCAGCTGCACCGGCGAGGTCAGCGTCGCGTCGCACGCGCGTGCGCGAGGCGATTGCGTGGACGCTTGCGGTTTCAGGGATCGCCGCCGCGGCGTACGTCGCGACACGCCGCGGACCCACTCTCGTTCCCGCGCGACTGATCGCCGAACTGCCGGACAGCCTCAGTCCTCCGACGTCTCCCTACACCCACATCGCAATTTCACAAGACGGGCAACGGATTGCTGTCCTTGGCGCCAAGGGCGGCAGAGCCATGATCTACGTTCGCCAGCTCGACGATCCCGCGTTTGCGGCAGTCGGCGGATCGGAGGATGCAGCGTCGGTCGCGCTGTCTCCCGACGGCGAATGGCTCGCGTTCCACGTTAGGAACCGCGGAGCGTTCAAACTTCCGATCCGCGGCGGCACGCCGCAGTCGATCGCGGACTCCGCGGAGCTTCCGCAGTGGGGAGAATCCGGCGAGATGGTCTTTCGCACACCCGGCGGCGGACTCCTGTTCGCGCCTGCGGACAGCTCGAAGCCCAAGCTCCTTCAGCCGGACTCGGCTGGTCGGCTTGGTGCACCATCACTGCTGCCCGGTGGCCGAGACGTGCTCGTATCGCGGTGGTCTGCGAGCGGCGATCGTAGCCTGGTGCTCGTGTCGACCGCCGACGGCCATGTGACCGACCTCAAGATGCCGGGATTCGGCGCGAGCTACTCCAATGGACGCGTGGTGTTCGCCCGGCCGCCGGGATTGATCTTCTCCGCACCGTTCTCGCTCAGCAAACGCGCTTTCACCGGTCGCGAAACGTTGTTGTTGGAGGGCGTCGGAGGCAGCGATTTCTCGAGCGAGATTGGCGTTTCTGGAAACGGCACGCTGGTCTATCTGTCCGGCAATGCCGCAGATGTCCGTTCGCTGGTCACGGTAGACCGGCAAGGAGTGGAGCAGGCCCTCTCAACTGAAGATCGACTCTACGGCGAGCCGCGCGTCTCACCGGATGGTAAGCGCATCGCGATGCGCATCGGCGAGTCGGCCGACATCGGCGATGTATGGATCCACGACATTGGCTCCGGATCGCTCACACCGCTCACCACGGACAAGAGGAGCGTTCACCCCGAGTGGAGCCGCGACGGCACCAGGATCATCACGATCGACAATGTGTCGAGGGATTCGATTCTCGTGCAGTCACGACCGTGGGACGGCAACGGGAGCGTCGAGACGCTGCAGCGCGGAACGCGAAAAGACGCGCCTGTGGTCGCGGCGGCAATCGGCCCGGAGCACGGCTGGTCGGCATTTCGCGTCGGGGTCGGCGTGAAGGGCGAAATCTTCATCGCGCCGACGGACTCTTTGCAGGCCGTTCGTCCAATCCTGGCGACGCACAACCTCGAGCTCACGCCGCGCATCTCGCCAAATGGCCGGCTGCTCGCGTACGCATCACTGAGGTCTGGACGCATGCAGGTGTACCTGCGGCCGATCACTGGAGTTGGCCCCGAGATCCCGGTATCGATCGGCCCGGGTCGGGAACCAGTCTGGTCGCGGGACGGCACGTCATTGTTCTATCGCGGACCGTCACGAATGATGGTCGCGACGGTCGTCGAGCAGCCAGCGCCGGCGGTGACGAAGCGCGATTCGCTGTTCGTCTACCAGTGGGACGTCTCGGATGCGTTCGGCGCGTACGACGTCTTTCCGGATGGAAAGCGATTCGTCATGACCCGGCCGGCAAAGAACGGACGCGAGAGGCCGCGCACACTGTTCGTCGTGATAAACTGGCCACAGCTCGCAGGAAGACCGAGCGGAACTGGGATCGGCGCGAAGTGAGAATTCCGTACCTCGAGGTCAATCCACTGGATCCGGTGATGTTTGTTCTGGCCACGCTGTCAAGATCGGAATTCGCGCACGGTCGCTATTCAGCGCCTCGATCCGAATCCTGGCCGCATCTGCCCGTCGACTTGCGAGATTCTGATAACATCGTATTCCTAATCATGTCACATCAGGGTCTCGGCGAGTTCGAGCAGCTCGTGCTCCTTGCCATCGTGCATCTGGACGGCGACGCGTAATGTATCCCGATCGTCGAGGAGATCGAGCGGCGGACGGGGCGGAGCGTCGCCCGCGCGGCCGTATAAACTATCGTGACGACTTCACGACGGTCGGCGCGCGACGCGGCAGCTCGCACTCGGTGTTGGCATCGGACTGACTGTAGCCTTGGCGGGCGATCAGCTGAGCGGCAACGAGTTGATGGGTGGATCTGGGCCGCTGCTAATCCCGGCGACCGCTGTGTTCATGCTCGTCATCGGCTTTCTCGCCGCGTCTGGACCGGTGCGCCGTGGTCTCCGCGTCGACCCGACCGAGGCGCTGCGGGCGGAGTAGCGATCACACGAGACGCGGCGAAGCTATCGGTGCTTCGCCGCGTCGATTCGTCACGGTACGCAGTTCGACATCACATGTGCATGAACGCCAGCAGTGTCCCGCTGTACTCCGCGACCGTCGGAGGGAAGAACGACCCTCTCGTCGGCAGATACGGTGAGCCCGCCGGCGGCGTGACCACGATGTTGTACGCGCCACCCGGAAGAGCCTCGAATCGCGCGACGCCCTGAGCATTCGTGGTCATCTGGACGGCCGGATCTGGCGTCTGGAGCGTGTCGCCCTTGAATGTGACGGTGCGCGTTACCGCGACCGTCGCGCCTGCGATAGGAGTCTGCGAAAGCGTATCGCCGGGCGACGTCGTTCCCACCACCTTGAGCGACAGATTGAACGAGCTGACCCCGGCGACCACGTTCGTTCGATCCAGCACGACTACTTCCGCTGAGTCGAGAACACCACCGACGGTCACGAAGATCGCCGCCGAACCGACCGCCTTCCCATAGACGACGCCGGTGTCGCCTACGACGGCCACGTTTGGGTTGCTCGAGCGATACGTCGCATTTTTCAGGACCTTGCCGTTCGCATCCACGGCGATGAGCTCGCCGTACGTTCCTTGAAGCAACGCCAGCGCCCTGGGTGTAATAGAGAAACTCGTGTTGGTCCCAGGCGTGCCGTTCGATCCGTTGCCGCTGTTCCCGTTTCCTCCGGTGTTGTTCTGCGATGCGGCCGGCGTGATCGGTGCGCTCGTTCCTCCCTGATCTCCGCAGGCGGCGGCCGCGATCGCCATGCACACGGCCATCGAGACGGCCGGCATCCTGCGGACGGCCCATCGAGCTCGTCGCGTGCTTGCATCTCTCCACATTTGCATTCGCTAAACCCTCGTCGTCTGAAGTGAGGCTCGTTATCCGGCGCTGCCGAGGTGATACCTCCGCCGGACCGCGCGTGTCACATCGGAACGAGGAATTTGTGCGTCCAACGGCCATCGGCGGCTTGTACCTCGACGCCGACGTCAGGCGTACGCCTCGAGTGGGACGAACCGAGCTTAGAAGCTGGACTTAACGCAGCCCCTAGGCCCCCTCATTGATCCAGACGGCCGAGACAACCGGCGGCGGTGCTGGACGTGGTGCGCCGGGTTGCGGCGGAGGAGCCGGTGGCGGCGCAGCCTCGCGGTTCATCCGGACATAGTTCGGGATGGCAAGGAACGGACTGCCGTCGGCGAACGTACCCTTGATCACCATGATGCCGCCCAGGAGCTCGCCGCGCCACTCGGTCGTCAGTGCAGAATTCGGAGCGAGCGCTTTGGTAATGTCGCCCACGTCGGCCTTTTCGATGTTGTAGACGAGCGGGCCATATCGGAGAGCGACTTTGCCGCGATCCGCTTCGATCCGATCGATGGTGCGCACGCGCTGCACTGGCATCGGCAGTTCCAGCTCGACGCGATCGCCGGCCTTCCACGTCCGATCGATCACGGCGTAGCCGTTTTCGATCTTGGGCGTGATGCGAGATCCATTGATCGAGATCGTGGTGAAGCCGTTCGCCGCGGGAGCGCTCGCATATAGGACGCTCACATCGCGTTGCGGAGAGCGCACGCGTAGCACGAATCGCTTGCTCGCGGACGGATTGACCGCGATCGCAACCTTGCCGTCCCACGGATAGTTCGTCGTCTGTGTCATCTCGACGGTCGTGCCCATCACGTTGTCGAGTGTGACCGAGCTTCCGACGAACAGATTCACGTTGATGCCATCAGGACTCTTCGAGTACATCCACGACGGCATCGAGAGCAGCGTGCGCGGAATGTTGCCGGTGCAGCACGGCACGCTCGCCCACGACGTGCGGAGCCTGCGCGCGTCGAGTGGATTCGGGTAGTAGAACGTCTTACCATCCAGTGCGAGCGAGCCCAGGAGCGCGTTGTAGATCGTCTGCTCGTACAGATCGGCGTACGAGGCGTCGTGATACGTGAGGCCGAGCTTCCAGTTGAAGAAGATCGCGCCGCAACTCGAGCAGGACTCGCAGTACGAGTCGTTGCGCAGCGAGTAGTTCGGGCCAAAACCCTCCGACGTCTCGCCACTGCCGACGCCGCCGGTGATATACCATTTCCGGTGCACCATGTTGTCCCAGAGCGACTTTGCCGCGCTGCGGTAGTCGACGTCGTGCGTCTCCATCGCGACGTCCGCCATGCCGGAATAGTTGTACATCGCGCGCACGGCGTGTCCGACGGTCTCGTACTGCTCGATGACCGGCAGATGGCTTTGATCGTACTCCGACCGCTCGCGCTCGTTGCGCGCAGCATAGTAGCGATTGTCGAGCAGGAATTTGCCAAGGCGAATGTATTTGTCGCCTTTCCCGGCGCCGTCGGTGGCATTCACGAACCGGCCAAAGCGCACGAGCGCTTGCTCCATCTCCTGATGGCCGTCGTACCACGCCTTCTTCGGCGCGGGCCCCAGGTTCGCATCCCAGCAGTCGGCGAGCTTCTTCGCGGCGTTGTACAGTCGCGCGTCCTTGTGCTCCGTCATCATGTAGTGCGCGATCGCCGCCTCGAGGAAGTAGCCCGCGGTGTACCCCTCGTGATCTCCGCGCCGTTCCCAGTGGTTGAACGGCCCGGTGTTCTGTTGGCCGCTGCCCGCGCTCGAGACCCGTGGCAGGGTGAAAGCCGTCTGCATGTAGCCGTCAGGTTCCTGCGCCGCGAGGATGATCGGAATCCACCTGTCGAGCGTTGCGCGCAGGTCGCTCTGCGCTTTGACGATCTCGGGATCCTTCGATTGAAGCATGAGCGCGATGCTCATCGCCTCGACGGCGTTGTGCACGTACGCATTCGCGAATACGTATCCTTTGTGCTTCCCGAACGCTTCTCCGCGCAGCTTCTTGCCCGCTTCTATGAAGTTGTCGATGCCGCCCGCGTTGTCGCTGCGCTCGAGCTGCTCGATGCAGTGAGGAATCCAGTCGACGATGAGCGCCTTCACGCGGTGATTCCACAGCGGACTGTCGATGGACCACGCGCGCATGTGCACGACTTCATACGGTGCAGCGGGCGGCGCCACTTCGGCTTTTACGGTCAGCGACGACGTCGCCGTCGCACCTTCGGCCTCGGCGGTGAGCTCGATGACGTACACGCCCGTCTCGCTGAACGCGGCGGTCGTCGTCAGCGCGCGTTCGTCGGCGAACGTGACGGCGCCCGGGCCAGAACGCTTTCGCCAGCGAACAGTCGGCGGCGGACCGCTCGGCGCAGGTGGCGTCGAGTCAGCGGCGGCAGGACGACGAGGGCCAGGGCGTGGAGGTTCACCGTATCCTGCCCAGGCGCGGAGATACGTTTTTCCCGGAAGCACGACGACGCGATCCACGCCGGCAACGCCGTTGACCGGCACTGACGTCGGAACCGTCGCAGCATCTGCGGTGGCTGGCAGAATGATCGCGCGCACAATCGGCGGCGCTGCGATGGATGCGGCTGCTGCTTTGCCGAGGTGCCCGAGCATGGCTCGGCGCGACAACTGTCCTTGGGATGACGTCGGCTTGGGATTGCTCATCGGAGGACTCGCTCGATTTCAGGCAGCGCGACGTTATCGCGCTGATGGGTGCAGCGCAACCCGAGTCGGCCAGCCCACGGGGTGGCGAGCGGGTGTACTCATCGAAAGGCACGGATCATGTTGGCAGAGGAACGAACACAGCAAGCGGCATCCAACGTCCCTCAACAGCGGAATCGAAAAACTGTGAAGCGCACGATTCAGATCGGCAACGTCGATGTCTTGCGAATAGGACTTGGCACGAACCGGCTCCGCGACACCGACGAGAACGTCGAGTTCATTCGGGCGGCGATCGACGAAGGCGTGCGAATGATCGATACGGCCCATCTCTATACGGATGGCGAGAGCGAGAAAGCCATCGGCCGCGCGCTGTCGTCGATGCGGTCGGATGTGGTCGTGGCGACCAAGGGCGGGTATCGGAGCGGAACGCCGGAAACACTCCGACAGGAGATCGAGACGAGTCTCGCGAGACTACGGGTCGATCACGTCGCGCTCTACTATCTCCATCGTGTGGACTCGGATGTGCCGATCGAAGAGAGCTTGGGCGCGATCAAGGAGTACGTCGATCGCCGAGTCATCGAACGAGTCGGCATCTCGAAGGTCGACATCCCGCTCATCGAGCGCGCGCGGCAGATATTGCCGATCACTGCGGTGCAGAACGAATACAACATCGACGAACGGAGGTATGACGACGTCGTGGACTACTGCGCGCGCGAGGGGATCGTGTTCGTGCCGTACTATCCGTTGGGCGCTGACGCCGGGCGTGCGCTCAAGGATGTGGCCACGCGGCATACGGCTACGCCGGAGCAGGTGATGCTCGCGTGGTTGCTCGAGCGGTCACCGACCGTGCTGCCGATTCCAGGCACGCTGTCGATCGAGCATCTTCGACAGAACCTTGGGGCGTTGTCGATCGAGTTGTCCGATGCGGACTTCGAGGCGATTGCGGGCGACTGATGGCGAACAGTGCGTCTCTCAGCGTCGAGCTTTCACCAAGGCGTCGGCAAAGAGCTTGTGCACGTCGGCGAGACGCGTGGTGGAGTCGTTGTTGCAGTCCATGAGCCGGTGAGCTCGCGCGTGGCGCGCTGCATCGCGCAGTAGCACATCGTCGCCGCTCGCGGAGAAGTCAGTCACGTCATACCAGCCGTTGTACGTGCGTCGACACCCTTGCCGCCACTGTAGACCTCGATCTCCACGTCGTCGTTCGCGCGTGTGAGATCCGCGGCGGACAACCGCGCGAAGCTGGCCTCGGTGCGCCCGAGCAGCGTCGACGGAGTTACCGTATTCTTC
>Ga0070679_100004798_pt1 | contig 12472 bp, 11 predicted proteins | sample KBSC63BmetaG_FD_65652 | JGI IMG/M metagenome (GOLD analysis project Ga0070679, IMG submission 65652) | Corn rhizosphere microbial communities from Kellogg Biological Station, Michigan, USA - KBS C6-3B metaG | ecosystem: Host-associated > Plants > Roots > Rhizosphere | place: USA: Michigan... | reverse complement strand
TTGGGCCGGTCGACCGGCGGCGCGCTGTCCTGGCTGAGCATGACGATGCTGCCGTCATAACCCCGGCGCCGCAGCATTTCGGCGGCGGCAAAGCCCGCAGCCCCGCCGCCGACGATGACGATGCGTCGCGGCGCAACCGTGTCCAGCCGCGTGCGCGGCTTCGGCTCGCGTTTCCCTTTGACGTAGACGCGGCCGTCGCGCTGTTCGACCGTCCAGCACTCCAGCGGACTCAACGCCGGGGCGCGCACGGCCTCACCGCTGCGCAAGTCAAAGCAGGCATGATGCCAGGGACACCTCACACCGCCATCGACCACAATCCCGTCGACCAGCGGCCCGTGATAATGGCTGCAATGGGCGCTGACGGCGAACACCGCGTCGCCGCTGCGCACCAGCAGAATCTCATCGCTGCCGACGTGGCCGACCAGTTTGCCGCCGGCAAGATCGGCAAGCGCAACGCCTTGAGAGAGATCGGGACCGGCTGGCTCTGTGGGTTCTTGTGACATCGCTTCCTCCTTCGGACTCAGACCGTCGTGCCGAGAAACTCTTGTCGAAGCTGCGGGTTGTCACGAAAACAACCGAGCATGCGGCTGGTCACGAGATCCGTGTCGGTCTTGTGGATACCACGCGTGGTCATGCAATGGTGCGTCGCTTTGACGACAACCGCCACCCCTTTCGGCTTGAGCACGTCGTTGATCGTGTTGGCGATCTGGGCGGTCAGCTTTTCCTGGATCTGCAGCCGCTTGGCGTAGATCTCCACCACCCGTGCCAGCTTGCTGATGCCGACCACGCGGTTGGTGGGAACATACGCCACCCAGACCCGGCCCAGGATCGGCGCCATGTGATGCTCGCAATGGCTCTCGAAACGGACACCGCGCAGCACGATCATCTCGTCGTAACCTTCGATTTCGTCGAAGGATTTCTGCAACACCAGCGTCGGGTCCTGATGGTAGCCGACAAATGATTCCTCGAGCGCACGAACCACCCGCGCCGGCGTTTCGATCAAGCCGCCGCGGTCCGGATCGTCCCCCGTCCATTGCAGAATGGTGCGAACCGCAGCTTCGACCTCGGCCCGGTCAGGTCGGCCGGAATGGGCATGCAGGGACCTGATCGGTTCGAGCGCGCGCACATTTGAACTCATTGCGGTCGAACTCATTGCGCTCGAACTCATGGCACTCGAACTCATGGCACTCGAACTCATGGCAATCCTCTCTTTCAGCCGGCATCCATGATGGGTGACACTGAATAGATGGATCGCCGCGCAAAAGGTTCCGGGGTTTGTGCAAAGGGGCCCGTCAGCCCGCCACAGGGCCCCGACCGCCTCGCCGCACGCCCGCCCCGGGAAGCCCGATGTCCTTAAGTCTTGGCCGGGCCGGTGCGCCGCGAAAAGCGGGCGGCTAGCGAGGCCGACCATGCCTGACGCCGGATTTTCAGCGACTCGATCGCCATCAGCGCGGCCGGTGTCACGATCAGCGTCAGAATGGTCGCAAAGCCGAGGCCGAACACGATGGCCGTGGACAGGCTGATCCACCACTGCGTCGCCGGCGCGCCGATCGACACCTCGCGGGTGAGGAATTCGATGTTCACCCCGAACGCGATGGGCAGCACGCCGAGGATAGCGGTCACCGCCGTCAGCACGACGGGGCGGGCGCGTTCGCGGCAGGTTTCGACGATGGCGTCATAGGCTTCAACGCCTTCGCGCCGCAGCCGGTCATAGGTGTCGATCAGGACGATGTTGTTGTTGACGATCACACCGGCGTTGGCGATCACACCGATCCCGGTCATCACCACGCCGAACGGCTGGCCCATGATGAGAAGGCCGAGCAGCACGCCGATGGTGGAGAGCACCACCGCCGACAACACCAGCGCGACCGACGTCAGCCGGTTGAACTGCGCCAGCAAGATCGCAAAGATCAGGAAGATCGCCGTGCCAAACGCCTTCAACAGGAAGGCCGACGCCTTGGCGCGCTCCTCGTCCTCGCCCTTGAGCTTCCAGGTGACGCCGCTGCCCAGATCGGCCGTGGCCAGCTCTTGCGCAATCTCCTCCTGAAGCTTCGCGGTCTGCACGCCCTGGGCGACGTTCGCGGACACCGTCATCACGCGGTTGCCCGCCACCCGATTGATGTAACCCACCCGTTGCGCCGGGACGCGTTCGACGAAGTTGCCGATCGGCACCGAGCCTGACGGCGTTTGCACCCGCAACTCGTCGATCTGGTCGAGGCTGCGCCGCCCTTCCGGAAAGCGCACCAGAATGTCCACGGCCTTGTCGCTGCTGGCCGGCCGATACTCGGTCGCCTTCACGCCGTTGGTCACCAGTTGGACCGCTGTTCCCACGGTGGCGGGATTGGCGCCGAACTTTGCCGCTTCGGCCTGATTGACCTCGATCTTCCAATCGATGCCGGGGAGCGGCAAGCCGTCGTCGAGGTCCTGGATGTCGCTGCGTTGCGCCAGCATGGCCGCAACCTTCTTGGCCGCCGCCGGAAGCACCTCGGGGTCGAGCGCACCCAGTTGAATCTGGATCGGCTTGCCGGTCGGCGGCCCTGCGCGCGGCGCGGTCACCTCGACCTGGATGCCGGGAATGTCGGCTGTCGCCACACGGATGCCGTCCATGATTTCGTGCGCCGGCGGGCGCTTGCGCCAATCCGCGAACTCGAACTGAATGACGCCGATGGTGTCTTCGCTGATTTCGCTCGAGCCGCGGGGCTGTTCGCCGACACGGGTGTACACCGTCTTCAGGCCCTTGGCCTGAAGCACGCGCTTTTCGACCTCACTGAGAAGATTGTTCTTCTCGTCGAGCGCAAGATTGCCGCGCGCGTGAACGATGACCTGACCGTAATCCGGCTCCACCGCCGGAAAGAATTCGACGCCGCTTCCGAACTTGGCATAACCGACCTGCACCGCCACCAGCAGGAAGGCCGCGATCGCCAGCGTCGCGCCGGGGCGGCGCAACGCCAGACGCACGGTCCGCATATAAAGACCGTTCTCGCTCGATCGGTCGTCATGCGGATGGATCGAAGCCTTGCCGAGCAAGGCACCGAGCGTCGGCGTGAAGAACAACGCCACCGCAAGCGAGGCCGACAGCGTCGCGATCAGCGTGATCGGCAGATACTTCATGAACTCGCCGACCACGCCCGGCCAGAACAGCAGCGGCGAAAACGCAGCCACGCGGGTCGCCGTTGCGGCGATGACGGGGCCGGCCATGCGCTTTGCCGCCTGGGCATAAGCCTCCTTCGGCGGCGTGCCTTCCGCCATTCGTCGCTCGGCGAACTCCGAAACGATGATGGCGTCGTCGACCAGCATGCCGACCGCGAGGATGAGCGAAAACAGCACCACGATGTTGACGGTCAGGCCGCCCAACTGCAGCCCGAGAACGCCCGCCAGGAACGACGCCGGGATCGCGATGCCGATGAACAGCGAGGCCCGGAAACCAAGCGCAAACAGGATGATGACCACGACCAGCAGAACGCCCGTCGCCACCGAATTCTGCAGGTCCGACAGCATCTGCCGGATGACCTTCGACTTGTCCTGGGTGAACGTCACCTGCACGGCTTCGGGCCAGGTCTTGCGCAGCGCTTCGATGGTCTGCTTCACCCCGTCGACCGTTTCGATCAGGTTCGCGCCGGTGCGTTTCGACACCTCGATGGTCATCGCCGGAAGGCCGTTGACGCGCGTGACCGACGTTGCGTCCTTGAAGGTCGGCTTGATGCGGACCACGTCGCCGATGGTGACGACGCCGCCGCTCGAGGCGGCCAGCGGAATCTTCAGAACGTCCTGGGGATGCTCGATCAGGCTCGGCACCTTCACCGCAAAGCGCCCGGTCGAACCCTCCAGCGCCCCCGCCGCGATCAGGCTGTTGGATGCGTTAAAGCCAGCGATGAGCTGGTCGAGCGAAACGCCGTAGCTTTTCATCAGCATCGGCTCGGCAATGATTTCCACCGCCTCGTCGCGCGCGCCGCGCAGCTCCGCCGACAACACGCCCGGCACCTGCTCGACGGCATTCTTCGCATTTCGCGCAATCTGCAGCATCGTGCGCTCCGGCACCTGGCCTGAGAGCGCGACGACCAGCACCGGATAAAGCGAAAGGTTGACCTCCTGAACGCTCGGTTCGTCGGCGTCCTTCGGCAGATCGCGTTTGGCCTGATCGACCTTGGCCCGCACGTCCGCCAGAGCCGACTTCGAATCGAATCCCGCCTCGAACTCAAGCAGAACGTAACCGCCGCCTTCGTAGGCGGTCGAACGCATCTCCTTCACGTTTCCAACCGACTTGAGCTGGGTTTCCACCGGCCGTAGCAGCAAGCGCTCCGAATCCTCTGGGCTGATGCCGCGTTGAGTGAGTTGCACATAGACAATCGGAATGCGGACGTCGGGCTCGGCTTCTTTCGGTATCGTGACATAGGCCACAAATCCCGCAGTCAGCAGGAACAGCAGCGTAACCACCGTCAAACGTGCGTGGCCGATGGCGTATTCGATCAATCGGGACATGACGTCGATCCGTGTGGCGCGCGGTTAACGGCTGGCGGCAAGCTCGTTCGCTGGGACCGCTTCGACGCGGTTGCCCTCTCGCACAAAATCCTGGCCTTGAACGATGACTCGGGCGTGATCGGGCACACCGGCAAGCCACATGAAATTCTGATCGTCCTCGACGATGGTTGTCGGCGCAAAGCCGACCTTGCCTTGCTCATCGACCGTGCGCACACCCAGGTCGCCCGCGGACGAGAAAATCAGGGCCGAGCGCGGCACCTTGGTCGCCGGCGTTGGAGCCAGCGGAATGGTGACCTCGGCCGTAATGCCGTCGGGAATGGCGCTATCGGCATTCGGCAACTCGACCTCCACGCGATAGGTGCGCGTGGCCGCCACGGCGGACTTGGAGACGTAGCGAACGCGGCCCTGCTTGGTCTGCCCCGACGCCAGCCGAACCTCGGCTGTGCTGCCGATGTGGATGCTCGCAACCCTGCGCTCCGAAACCTCGACCACGGCGAGCATCGGGTCGAGCCCGACAATCTGCGCAATCGATGTGCCGGTGAAGGAGAACGCGGACGTTCCGACATCGGAGACATCGGTTACGACGCCATCCCACGGCGCGGTGATGACGCCGCGCTCGCGCTCGGCCTCCGCGCTGGCCAGCGCCGCCTCTGCGGCCTTGAACTGCGCTTCCAACACGTTCAAATCCAGGCGCGGAATGGCATTGATCTGGACCAGGCGGCGCTTGGCTTCCAGCTCGATCTTGCGTTGTTCGACCAGCGCCCTCGCCTGCACGACCTGGGCTTCGCGCGCGTCGTCCGACAACACGGCGATGACGTCGCCCTTCTTCACGTGCGAGCCACGATGAACCCGGAGCTCGTTCAGGATTCCGCCGGTCCGGGCAAATACCGACACCTTGCGGTCCGCCTCGGTGCGGCCCGAGAGCACGAGCTTGCGGCTGTGCGAATCGATTTTGGTTTCGACCACCGCCACGCGAAACGGCTTTTGAGCCTCGGATTCGTTGATCCGCGGCGCGGCATCGCTCGCGGCGTGCTCGTGCGGAAGAATGTAACCCGAAGCGATCCAGAGCGCCGCAGCCGCGACCAAACCGATGGCGGTGAGATGACGCGCTTTCATGACACGCTCCCTTGGGCCGCGTCGGCCCCGCGGCCACGCAACATGTGTCTGGTGATATCCATGAAGACCGTAACGAGCGCCTCGGCATCGAAATTCGGATCGAGCGCGCGCCGCCACCAGACGCCGTCGGCGATGATCATCAGCATGTTGATCGTGCCTTCGATGTCGGCGTCTTTCGCGATGTCGCCGCGCTCCGCGCCGGCCTTGAACAGGTCGGTCAGCCACTTGCGGACATCGGCATCGAACGCCGCCGAAATGCGCGCGATGTCGGGATGGCGGCGGGCCTCCGACATCACCTCGGTGCACAACTTCACCTGTTCGATCGAGCGCACCGTGAAATGGTGGCGCGCCATGCCCTCAATCACGGTGAAAAGTCCCTGCGACAAATCCGCGTTGGCGAAGTCCTGCGCCACGTCGGCGCGGTCGCGCTCGGCGATGCCGGCAATGATCGCCTCCTTCGACGGGAAGTAGCGATAGAGATTGCCGGGGCTCATCCCGGCCTCGGCGCAGATTTCCTGCATGGAGGTCTGGTGAAATCCCGAACGCACAAAGCAGCTCTGCGCCGCGGCCAGGATTTCAGCCCGACGGTCCAGCTGTCGCTGCGTGTTGACTCGCGCCATCTGTTTTACCGCATAGCAATATATGAGAGTGAACGTTCATTCTCACGATAATGAGCGAATGGCAAGAGGGATTGTCAAAAGGCCGGGGGGATCGGGAGGGGTAACATTGCACCGCACACAACGCGGGCTCGGCCGCGCTGGCGGCAAAAGCATCGGCCCGGCAAGGCGTTGGCGCTGCTCTTAGGCTTGCCCTTGGACCGGCAGCCGGCGGTGTCCCCTATCGCGTGGGGCTCGATAGCGAGGGGCGCGCGCGCCGTTCGCACTCAACGCGTCGTCAGCACTCAAGATGCCATCGGCCGTCAAGGCATACGGCTGGTGACGCGATGGAGAAAGACATTGAACCGCCGCCAAACGCCGGGATTGCTTAGGCGCAACGCCGCGCAGGCCTGCCCGGCGAGACGGCAGGCCGCATCCGCGTGGCCCGTCGCCACCAGCGTCTCGAGACTCGACAAGAGAACATCCGCCAGCCGGCTCGACTCGTCGGCAGATACGTCGGCCTGCTTCACCAGCCTGCCCCCGACCGAATGCCCAAGTGATCCTTGGCCTTCTCACTCATCATGTCCGGCGTCCACGGCGGATCGTAGGTCAGCGTCACGTCGACAGCCTTGACGTCGGACACGGTCTCCGCCGCGTCGAGCGCGCCGTCCTTGAGAAAGCCTGTCGCCGGACAGCCGCGCGTCGTCGTCGTCATGGTGATATGAGCGACGCCGCCGGTCTCGACCGCGACATCGTAAACCAATCCAAGATCGACAATGTTGTAGCCAAGCTCCGGATCGATCACGAGACGCAACGCATCGAAGATCCGATCGGCGAGCGCCGTTTCTGGAAGCGATAAATCAGTCATGCGGCGGCCCCCTTGCGGCTGCCGACGTGGATCAAAACCTTATAGGTCTTGCCGTCCGCCTCGAAGCCGCCGCGCCAGCTGTGGCCGCGCTTGGCCAATTCCGGGAACAGGAAGATCGGCTCGCGGCACAGCAAGGCCGAAAGCACCTCACCCGACGCCATCTTTTCCGTAGCCGCCAGGATGCGAACCATCGGCTCCGGCGGATCGAGATCGCGGTTGTCCATCTGCTCGACGGGATCCGGCCAATCCCCGTCGCCGGCGGCCGCGCTGACGACAGCCGCGTTGCTGGGTGGCGCGCCGGTCGGGGAAAACAAAACCTCCCATTCGCCGCCGCCGAGTTCCTTGGCTTCGTGGGTGAAGCCCTTCGACCCGAGCACATGGAACAGCGGCGTCGGCTTGAACGTCGCGAACAGCCGCAGGCCCTGCCCCGGCTTCAAGGCCTCGACGGCCGCCAAAATCTCTTCGAACGGTTCGCCGCCTGCACGCAGGATCGGCCGTACGTCCACATCCACAAATGTTGTTGCCATGATCGTCTCCGTTCTACGCATGTTGAATTCGGGTCAGCAGCAGCCGTGGCCTGCGAACGCCGCGCGGCAGGCGCAGCGCCGGGTTGACGTCGGCAAGCCGCCGCGTCTGCACGAGCTGGATGACGATGCCGAGAGTCGCCAGACCCATCAGGCCCGCCGAAACGCGAAACAGAAGAGCGCCGTCGAAAAACAGCGCCGCCGCCGCGGCCCAGACCGCGACAAAATAAAGGATGAACCACTTGATCGCGCGTCGTTCGACGACGAGGTCCTGCACCCGCGGTGTGGCCGTTTTGCCGAGCACCGGCCCGTAGCATTCGAGCCAGGTCAGGAACGCCACGATCTTGTACAGCTTGGCGAGAGCGAGCCCCGACAGCCAGCCAAAGCTCACCAGGAACACAACGGTGCCGGCGTGGCGGCCGAGCCTGCCGAGCGCAAGCAGGACGACGATCAGAACCGCGGCGGCCATGAGATTCAGCAGGGCGACGGCCGCCATCCGGCTGTTCAGCTCGATGGTCCGCCGTTTGCGCACGCGATAGAGATAGAGAATGTCGCGCGCGTAAAGCGCCAGCGCGACGAGACCGAGAATCGCGGCTCCGCCCAGCACCGCCGCCACGTTGCCGTCCATGCAGATCGCGGCGACGCCGCCGACAATCGCGGTGGCGAGCGCGGTGGCCCCGACATAGAGCACGCCCCGCGTGCTGCGTCCTTCAAGCTCCGGTCCCAACATGAACATGGCGAGAAGGCGGTAACTGACGCCGATGGCGGTGAAGGTCAGCCACCCGCCCAGTCCGGCGACCGCATGGATCGGCACGCCGAACGCCGTCACATCGAGAAAATGGCTGTGGCTGCTGAAGCCGCCGAGAACGATGGCAAACACAACGCCAAGAGCAACCGTTGCGATCATGCTGAGAAGCCCGACGACCACGAACCGCGCCGATAACGGCAGAGGGCGCGCGGCCCACAATGTCCGGCCGAGATTCCACACCGCCAATCCGAAGCCTGTGGCCAGCAGAACGGCTGCAACCGGAAAAAAGCCAAACCCGATTGTGATGTGCCCGGCGAGTTGCAGGAATCCAGACAGCAGGGCGGCCAGGCCGGCCAACAGGCATCCCAGCGCCGGCAGAGGCAAGGTGTTGCTGTAAAGCGGGCGCGCGATCAGCACCGGCACGAATTGAAAGAGCGCGCCGCACATCAGCAGGCTCAGCCATCCAATCGCGACAACATGAACGACGACGAGAGTCTCCGGCGCGGCGATGGCGGCGGTGGGATAACCGTAACCCGTGGCCATCAGATATTCCGCCGCGAGCAAGGCCACGAGCGCGGAGGCGAAGTAAGACATTGTCCAGCGAGACAGCGTGACACCAGCCACAGCTCAATCCCTTTGATCGTGGGGGACGCCGAGAGGCACTGAACCCGGCGTCCCCCCAGGGCTTGCGCCCTACGCTGCTTTCAGCAGCTTGCCGATTTCGACCCGCCAAACGGCCGGGCCTTGTTCAAGATAGGTCCAGGAAAACTGCTTCGGATGTTCCGCTTCGATTTGATAGTAGAGCGGCTTGGGATCGTGATCGTTGACGAGAACGAACGAAGCGCCCGGTGCGAGCGTGTCGACGAGTTGGAAAATCTTTTCGTGCCGCTTGGCCGGAATGAGACTGCGCACATCAATCTCATTAGCGGTTGAACTCCCGGCTGCCTGATTCATCGCTATTCCTATCGCCGCGGACAAAGAAACGTGGACGAGGATCGCGGCAGCCCCATCCATCGCTTGCCGAATGCAACACCAAGCTGCGATGCGGCGTCGGTCGGAGGTTCCCGCATAAAAGATACATTGTCAATATATGTTATTTTATAAAAAGCCGCTCGCGCGACCCAGGGTGGACGGGCCAGCGGGTTGCAAAAGATACTTGGTGCAGGCATCTTTGAGTGTTCGGGCGGCGGCGCTCGACGCCTTAGAACTCACGGAGCCATCGGTGCGACTGACAAATTTCTCGGATTACGCGTTGCGCGTGCTGATGTATGCCGCCGTGCAGAACGACCGCCTGATTACCATTGAGGAAACCGCCGGAATTTACGGCATCTCCCGCGCTCATCTCATGAAGGTGGCCAATCAGCTCACCCGCGCCGGCTACCTGAAGGCGGTGCGCGGCCGGTCCGGCGGCCTTGCCCTCGCCAAACGCCCGAACCGGATCAAACTCGGCGAAGTGCTGCGTGCGACCGAACCGGATTTCAATCTGGTCGAATGCTTCGGGCCGGACGGAAAATGTTTGATCACGCCGCGTTGCCGTCTGCGCGGCGCCCTCAAGGAGGCGCTCGCGGCGTTCACGGGAACGCTTGACCGCTACACGCTCGAAGACCTTCTTCTCAGCCCCGCCGATTTCGGGATTCAGCCGGCCGCGTGATGGGAGCGCAGCAGAATTCCCCGCATGATGTCGACTTGAAGCCCGTTGCCTCGGGATATGTGCCCCGAGACGACGCCGGCCTGACCGTCGCAATTGTCCGCAACGTCGTGATCGCTTTCTACGCGAAGGTCAGACAGGACCCGGTGCTCGGCCCGGTGTTCGAGGCCATCGTCGGCGACCATTGGGACACGCATATCGAGAAGGTCTGCTCGTTCTGGCTCTACGTCACACGCCTCGACCGGACCTATAACGCACGCGACTTCATGCCGGCCCATATCAAGCACCCGACAATCCAGGCCGAGCTTCTCCCCACCTGGCTGCGTCTGTTTCGGCAAACCGCACAGGAGCTTTATGCCGGAGCGACAGCGGATGCCCTGATCGATATCGCGGAGCGCATGGCGACGTCGATTGAAATGAGTTTGGCCGTGCGCGACGGAAAACCCAGCCCGCCCACCGATCGGCCGCCATCGCGCCGCTGACACAACGCCTTCGGCATCAACCCGAAGACGGCCCCTTCCCGCCCCAGACGCGATCCGCTTCAACCGTGGCCATGAACACGTGATAGAGCGTGCTCGCGGGAATGTAGGACACGATCGGCGCGCCCTCTGCATCGACATGATCGATCCATCCTGCACGGATCGGACGGCCGAGGAACGTATCCATAAGCCGGTCGATGAGGCGATCGGCGCGCTCGGCCGACGAGGCAGCTCCGGCTTCAAAGGCCACGGCATTGGCCTTGATCGCCTCCGTGTGCGGCCAGCAGCGGCGGGAGGACACATGAACCGACCCGTCATCGAGCAACTCGTCGACGATCAAACCGGCTGAATCAAATCCGTAACGGTCAGCATAAGAATAGAGAGCGGCGGCAAGATGGTCTTTGTCTCGCGCCGCCGCGCCAGCGGAGCGCCGAAGCAGCCACGACCACTCATAGTGATGACCGGGCTCGCAGATCCGACCGCGGACGCCTTGCTCGGGCGCCCACGACGCGTCGAAATACTCCGCGAGAACGCCGGCCTGCGGCTGAAAGAAACGCGCCGCCATCAATTCGGAAATCTCGGTCGCGCGCGCAAGAAACGCCGCCTCCCCGCTCGCGTCATGCCAGGCGTTCATCGCTTCAAACAAATGCATGTGCGGGTTCTGGCGCAACCCCGACGACGGGCTTGCGGGATATTCCGAGCGGAAGCCTCCCGAGGGAGCCGCAAAGTGTTCATCGAGAACCGCAAGAGTGGTCAGCGCCGCATTGCGAAAGGCCGGGCGCGGCTCAAGCCGATAAGCCCAGGCCAGTCCAAAGAGCACGAACGCATGCGAATACAGATCGCGCTTCGGATCGCGGATGACGCCGTCGCCCGATGTTGAAAACACCCACCCTGGGTGGCCGTCCGGCGCAAGGTAGCGATCGACCAGGTTTTGCGCAGCCCTGAGCGCGATGTCCCGGCCGCCGGGATACCAACCCAGCAGCGCGGCGTGCGCGAACACGTAAACCTGCCGAGCCTGAACCATCGCGCGCCGCGGCACGTCAGGGAGCGCGATGCCGGACAAGTCCAACCGCTCCACGAAACTGCCATGCACGTCATCGAATCCCACCGTCGCCCAAAAGGGCAACGCCTCCGTGACGATCCATGCTCGAAGCTTCTCGGCCGACGATTGAATCAAGGGACAAACTTTCTTGCCGGTCCGGCTGCGATTGCGAGGCTTCAGTCAGTTGAGCGCGGATCGAGGCTTGTAGGACAACGCCGCTCGATCCTGAAGGTGAGGCTTCGACAAATTCTAGCGCAAGCCGGCGCGGCCGGTAAGGTTCGCGAGCCCGAGGCGGCCCCGGCGCGCCTCGGGCCTCCGGCGCGGGATGGCCCGACCTGCCATTTGGCCGCATCGCCGCGGCCAGGATACGCACATTTGGCCTTTCCCGCCTTGCTCGGATCGGTATCTTACCTCCCACGACAATCGGCAGCGCTCGCGGTGAGCGAAGGAGACGGCAATGGCTTTGAGACGGTTGCTAACAGTGGCGGGAGCTTGCTTGGCGCTGTGCACATCGGTGCCGGCTTGTTTTGCGCAACAATGGCCAAGCCGCACGGTGAAGGTTGTCGTGCCTTATGGCGTCGGCGGCGTGACCGATACGATGGCGCGCGTCACAGCCGACCGGCTGAGCAAGCGGCTGCACCAGTCGTTCATCATCGAAAACAAGCTCGGAGCCGGCGGCGCGATTGGGGTCGACTACGTCGTCCACTCGCCGCAGGACGGCTACACCCTGCTGTTTGTCGGCAGCACGCTGTTTACGGTCCTGCCCTTGGCGCAAAAGGTGAACTACCAACCGTTGAAGGACCTGATCCCCGTCAGCATCACCGGCACCAACGGCATGGTGCTGGTGGTGGCAAAGGACGCGCCCTATTCGACGCTGCGTGAATTCATCGACTACGCCCGGGCCCATCCGGGTGCGATCACCTATTCCAGCGGCGGCCCGGCGACGAACAACCATCTGTCCACGGCCTACCT
>Ga0070679_100004797_pt1 | contig 12472 bp, 12 predicted proteins | sample KBSC63BmetaG_FD_65652 | JGI IMG/M metagenome (GOLD analysis project Ga0070679, IMG submission 65652) | Corn rhizosphere microbial communities from Kellogg Biological Station, Michigan, USA - KBS C6-3B metaG | ecosystem: Host-associated > Plants > Roots > Rhizosphere | place: USA: Michigan... | reverse complement strand
CGCGTTGCGCCGGCTCTCGCTCGGTCGCGATCGCTGAGCGCAGCGCCGCGCGTCCCGGAGCGATTGGTGGATCCGCTGCCCGCGCGAATGGGCGCCGTGTATCTCGTGGGCGCGGGGCCGGGTGATCCCGGGCTCCTCACGGTTCGCGGCCGCGAGCTGCTCGCCTCGTGCGACACGATCGTCTACGACGCGCTCGTGAATCCGCTCATCCTCGAGCGCTCGCGCCTCGCGCGCGAGACCGAGGCCGAGCGGATCTTCGTGGGCAAGCGCGGCGGCGCGCCATCGATGGACCAGCGCGAGATCACGGCGATGCTGGTCAAGCTCGCGCTCGACGGTAAGCACGTGGTGCGGCTCAAGGGTGGCGATCCGTTCGTCTTCGGCCGCGGCGGCGAGGAGGCGATGACGCTCGCGGCGGCGGGGATCGATTTCGAGATCGTCCCCGGCGTCACGGCCGGCGTCGCGGCGCCCGCGTACGCCGGCATCCCGGTCACGCATCGCGGGCTCGCCACGTCGGTCACCTTCATCACGGGGCACGAGGATCCCGGCAAGCTGGGCGACCAGACCGACTGGGCGGCGCTCGCGCGCGCCGGCGGAACGCTCGTGCTCTACATGGGCGTGAGCCGTCTCGCGAAGATCGCCGACGCGCTCATCGCGGGGGGACGCTCGCGCGACACCCCGGCCGCGCTCATCGAGTGGGGCACGTATCCGCACCAGCGCACCGTCGCCGCCACGCTCGAGACGCTCGCGGCGGTCGCGGCGCGCGAGAAGGTGATCGCGCCGTCGATCGCGGTGGTGGGGGACGTGGTGAAGCTGCGCGAGGAGCTGCGCTGGTTCGACCGGCGTCCGCTCCACGGCCGCACGATCGTCGTCACACGGGCACGCGAGCAACAGTCGCAGCTTCGCACCTTCCTCGAGGCGGCCGGTGCGTCGGTGATCGAGGCGCCGGCGATTCGCATCGAGCCGCTGGATCAGGAGCCGCTCCGCCGCGCGCTCGCGAATCTCGCGCACTACCAGTGGCTCGTGGTCACGAGCCGCAACGCGGTGGAGCTCGTGTGGGCCGCGCTCCGCGACGCCGGTCTCGACGCGCGCGCGCTCGGCGCCACGAAGCTCTGCGCGGTGGGTCCCGCCACGGCGAGCGCGCTGCTCGCGCGCGGGCTCGCGGTGGATCTCGTCCCCGGGCGATACGTGGCCGAGGGGGTGATCGAGGCGATGCGCGGCCGCGACGACGTGCGCGGTGCGCGGGTGCTCTTCGCCCGCGCGGCAGGCGCGCGCGAGCTCCTGCCCACGGCGCTCCGCGAGATCGGCGCAACGGTGGACGAGGTCGAGATCTACGCCGCCGTGCCCGATCTCTCGGGGCTCGACGTGCTCCGCGACGCCGTGGATGCGGGGCGCGTGGACCTCGTCACCTTCACCTCGGCGTCCACCGTTCGCTACTTCGTGGAGGCGCTGGGTATGGACCGCGCGCAAACCGTGCGGGGCGCCTCGATGGGGCCCATCACCACGAGCGCCGCGCGCGATCTCGGCGTTCCGGTGGCGGTCGAGGCTCCCGAATCCACCATCGCGTCGCTGGTGGGCGCCATCATCGGGCACTTTCCGGAGTACGCCGCGCGCTAGCGAGAGCCTCCCCGCGCTCTCAGCTTTCGAGCATGCCCGCCACCGTCCGGATCGCGACGCGCGCCTCGGAGCTCGCGCTCCGGCAGGCGCGCATCGTCCAGTCTGCGCTCGAGAGCGCGGGCGTCGAGTCCGAGCTCGTCACCTTCAAGACGGTGGGCGACAAGAAGCTCGACGAATCGCTGAGCGCGATCGGGGCCAAGGGGCTGTTCACCAAGGAGCTCGAGGACGCGCTCGCGGCCGGGAAGGTGGACTGCTGCGTGCACTCGCTCAAGGATCTTCCCACCGAGATGCCGGCGGGGCTCGCGCTCGCGGCGATGCTCGAGCGCGAGGATCCGCGCGACGCGCTCGTGGTGAACGATCGCATCGTCGCCGAATCGCTCGACGATCTGCCGCGCGGGAGCCGCGTGGGAACGTCGAGCCTCCGCCGTCGCGCGCAGCTGCTGCATCATCGCGCCGATCTCGAGGTAGTGGAGTTGCGCGGCAACGTGCCCACCCGCCTCCGCAAGGTGGACGAGGGGCAGGTGCACGCCGCGATCCTCGCCGCCGCGGGGCTCAAGCGCCTCAACGTGCACCAGCGCATCGATGCGTGGCTCGACGCGCCCGACTGGCTTCCCGCGGCGGGACAGGGCGTGATCGCGGTGCAGGCCCGCGCGAACGACGCGCGCATGTCGGCGCTGCTCGCGCCCCTCGACCATGCGCCGAGCGCGTTCGCCGCGCGCACGGAGCGCGCGCTGCTCGCGGGGCTCGACGGGGGATGCCAGGTGCCCATCGGCGCGCTGCTCATGGGCGAGGGCGAGAGCGCGGTGCTGCACGCGCTCGTGAGCGATCTGAGCGGCAAGCACATCGTGCGCGGCTCGCTCGCGATCGGCGCGCAATCGCCCGAGCAGGCCGGCGCCGCGCTCGCCGCGCGCATGCGCCGCGACGGCGCCACCGCGATCCTCTCCACCCTCCGCGAGGCGACGAAGGTGCCATCGCCGCAGCCCGAATGAACGCTCACGACTTCTCGTTCCACTCGCACAGTCACTGACGCATGCCTTCATATCCGGAGTATCGCCCTCGCCGCCTGCGCCGCACCGAGTCGCTGCGCAAGCTCATTCAGGAGACGCATCTCTCCGCGTCGCAGCTCGTGCTGCCGCTATTCGTGCGATCGGGCACGAAGGTGCGGCGGCCGGTGGGCTCGATGCCGGGCGTGTCGCAGCTCTCGGTGGACGAGCTGCTGCGCGACGTGGACGAGGCGGCGGAGGAGGGAGTGGGCGGCGTCATCCTCTTCGGCCTCCCCGACACGAAGGACGCCACCGGTTCGTCCGCGTGGGATGAGAAGGGGCCGGTGCCTTCCGCCGTGCGCGCGCTCAAGAAGGAGTTCCCGCGCCTCGTGGTGATCACCGACGTGTGCATGTGCGAGTACACGGATCACGGACACTGCGGCGTGCTTCGCGACGGCGAGGTGGACAACGACGCGACGCTCGAGTTGCTCGCGCGCGAGGCGCTCGCGCACGCGGCCGCTGGCGCGGACATCGTCGCGCCGAGCGACATGATGGATGGCCGCGTGGGCGCGATCCGTCGTGCGCTCGACGACCAGCGACTCGGCAACACCGCGATTCTCGCGTACGCGGCGAAGTACGCGTCGGCGTTCTACGGGCCGTTCCGCGAGGCGGCCGAGTCGACGCCGCAATCGGGCGACCGTCGCGGCTATCAGATGGATGCGGCGAACTCCGACGAGGCGATGCGCGAGGTGTGGCTCGACATCGAGGAAGGCGCGGACGCCGTGATGGTGAAGCCGGCGGGGCCGTATCTCGACATCGTCGCGCGCGTGAAACAGGAGACGGGATACCCCGTCGCTGCCTATCAGGTGAGTGGTGAGTACGCTATGCTTCTTGCAGCGGCCGAGCGCGGGTGGATCGATCGCGAGCGCGCGATGCTCGAGTCGCTGATGGGCATTCGCCGCGCCGGCGCGGACTTCATTCTCACCTACTTCGCGACCGAAACCGCACGACTCCTGTCATGAGATATCGAGACTTTCCAGGCACCGGCGTCCGAGTGAGCGAGGTGGGCTTCGGCCTCTGGACGCTCGCCACCGGCTGGTGGGGCGAGGTGACCGATGCGCGCGCGATCGAGATGATGCGGCGCGCCCACGACGACCACGGCATCACCTTCTTCGACGCCGCCGACGCGTACGGCAACGGGCGCAGCGAGCGGCAACTCGCCGAGGCGTTCAAGGGCAGGCGCGACGAGGTGGTGTACGGCACCAAGATCGGCTACGACATCTACGACGAGGCGGCGGCGAAGGCGCGCCGCGGCCAGTCGGAGCTGCCGCAGCGGCTCGAGCCGAAGTTCATGCGCTACGCGGTGGAGCAGTGCCTGGCGCGCCTCGACACCGACCACATCGACGTTCTCCAGCTCCACAACATCAAGATGGAGCACGTGCGCACGCCCGAGATCTGGGAGACGCTGCGCGAGCTCGTGCGCGAAGGAAAGATCCGCGCGTGGGGCGCGGCGTTCGGCCCCGCCATCGGCTGGCTCTACGAAGCCGTGGAGCTCGTGGAGCGCGAGCCGGACATCAACACGATCCAGATGATCTGGAACATCATCGAGCAGCATCCCGGCACGACGATGCTCGACGCGGCGCGCGCCCACGCGCCCGACTGCGTGTTCAACGTGCGCGTCACGCACGCGTCGGGGATGCTCGAGGGGAAGTACACGGAAAACACCGTGTTCGGCGAGCACGATCACCGACGGCACCGCCCGCGCTCGTGGCTCATCAACGGGCTGCAGAAAATCCGCACGCTCGACTTTCTCACCACGCAGATGACCCTCGGCCAGGCCGCGCTCAAGTGGCTCCTCGAGGAGCCGCGTGTGGTCACGGTGCTGCCGAACATCTACGACGACGAGCAGCTCGACGAGTTCGCCGCGGCGAGCGACGCGCCCGATCTCTCGCGCGAGCAGATGGACCGCATCGCCGCCCTCAACGCCACCAACTTCGGCGTCACCGAGGAGCCAATGTCGTACAAGGGCACGATGACCCGCGAGGGAGCGACGCGGCCGGAGGAGGCTCGGCGTTGATTCATCCCTGGCACGGATTGCCGGCGGGCTCGCATGCGCCGGAGAAAGTCACCGCAGTCATCGAGATCCCGAGCGGCAGCCGCAACAAGTACGAGCTCGACAAGGAATCGGGACTCTTTCGCCTCGACCGCGTGTTGTATTCGGCCGTGCACTATCCGGCCGACTACGGATTCATTCCGCGCTCGCTCGCCGAGGATGGCGATCCCGCGGATATCCTGGTGCTGCTGAACGAGCCGACGTTCCCCGGCTGCCAGGTGGATGCGCGGCCGATCGGGGTGCTCCGCATGTCGGACCGCGGCGAGCCGGACGACAAGATTCTCGCCGTGCCGAGCAACGATCCGTTCTACGAGGAATACTTCGACATTGCGGACATCCCGCAGCACTATCTGCGCGAGGTCGAGCACTTCTTTCACATCTACAAGGATCTCGAGGGGAAGCGCGTGCAGACGATCGGCTGGGAGCAGGCGCCGGTCGCGATGCAGGTGATCCGGGAGTCGATGGAGCGCTACGACGAGAAGTTCGTCGTCAGAAGCGGACCCTGAGAGGCGCGCACGCACCTTAGCGCTACGGTGAAATGACGGCACGTCGCCAGCGTCGCCACATCATTCACAGCCGGCTCGCCGCACTGGTGAGTGCGGACCCGGTGGCGCGGCGCCGCGTGCGCGCGCTGCGCCGTGCGCTCGCCGGCGCCACGCGCTGCACCTTCCTGGTGCAGAACGATCCCGATCCCGACGCGATCGCCTCCGCGCTCGCGCTCCGCCGCGTCCTCGGCTATTCCGCCGCGCGCTCGCCGATCGTCACCGTGGGGCAGATCACGCGCCCGGAAAACCAGCGGCTCATCGACGAGCTGCACGAGCGCGTGCGGCAGACGACGATCGAGCGTCTGCCGCTTCTCGCGCCGCTCGTGCTCGTGGACGTTCAGCCGCCGTACTTCGGCGAGGTGCTGCCCTCGGTCGCCGCCGTCCTCGATCATCATCCGACCACCGGAGCCTACCGCGCGCGATTCCGCGACGTGCGCACGAACTACGGCGCGAGCGCGACGATGGCCGCGGAGTATCTGCTCGCCGCGGACGTCGACGCGGTGACGACGAAGCTCGCCACGGCGCTCCTCTACGGCATCATCACCGACACCAAGTCGCTCTCGCGCGCGGCGAGCGACGAAGATCTGCAGATGTTCGCGCTGCTCTTCCCGCGCGCCGATCAGGTCGCGCTCCGGCGCATCCAGCATCCATCGTACGGCCCGCTCGCGCTCCGTCGCTTCGGCCGGGCGCTCGAGCACGCCCGCGTGCGCGACGGGCTCGCGTACATCCATCTCGGCGTGCTGCCGGCGGATCAGGAGCACATCGTCGCGCAGCTCGCGGAATTCTGCCTCGGCATGGCGGGCGCGGAGATCTCCGCCGTGTCCGGAGTCTTCGGCGGCAAGTTCGCGATGAGCCTTCGCTCCCTCTCGCCCAACGCGCGGTTGGGAGAGCGCATTCGCCGCGAGTTCAGCCCGTTCGGCAGCGCGGGCGGCCACCCCATGATGGCCAAGACGGTCGTGCCGCTCCCCGCATGGAAGACGGCGCACGCGTACACGGACCAGGAGGGGCTCGCGCGCAGCATCCGGCGCGCGCTCCGCGCGGCGCTCATCGAGCGCAGATGACGGACGGCGATCGCGGCGCTCCCACGCTGCAGATCACGCCTCCGCCGCGCGCCGGCTGGCGCGCGCCGCCCGACCGGCGGCAGAACCTCGGCAGCGATCAGGTTCGGCAGCGCCACAAGCGCATCGTGATCTGCGCCGACGGCACCTGGAACAGCGCCAAATCCACCGCCCTCGGCGACTCGGCCACGACGAACGTGTGGCTGCTCTACCAGCTCGTGAAGCCGTTCGCCGGCGATGGCACGCCGCAGCTCGCGCACTACCATCCGGGCGTCGGCACCGGCGGCTTCATCGACCGCGTCGTGGGCGGCGCGTTCGGCGTGGGGCTCGGCCTCAACATCCGCCAGTGCTACAGATTCCTCGTCGATCACTACCACCCCGGCGACTACGTCTACCTGTTCGGCTTCAGCCGCGGCGCGTACACGGTGCGCAGCCTCGCCGGCCTGGTGCGCAATTGCGGCGTCATCGACCCGGCGAAGCTCGACGCGGGCACGACCATCGACGACGCGGTGAAGGACGCCTTCGCGCTCTACCGCAAGCGCGGCGACGCCAGCGCGCCGCGGGCGCAGCTCTCGGTGGACTTTCGCACGAAGCGCTCGCATCCGGATTTTCGCCTCACCTGCATCGGCGTGTGGGACACCGTCGGCTCACTCGGCATTCCGGTGGGGCTGCTCGGCCACCTGACGTCGCACCTCGTGGGCTTTCACGACGTCACGCTCAGCAGCTGGGTCGATCGCGCGTACCACGCGGTCGCGATCGATGAGCGCCGGCGTCCGTTCGTTCCCACGCTATGGCTGCAGGAGCCGAGCGCGCGCGAGCAGGGGCAACGCGTCGAGCAGCGATGGTTCACCGGCGTGCACTCGGACGTCGGCGGCGGCTATCCGTGGCCCGACCGCGGGCTCGCGACGCTCGCGCTGCGCTGGATGGTGGATCGCGTGACCACCGCGTGCCGGCTCGAGCTGGACGCGGCCAAGCTCGATGGCGCGCCGGCCAATCGCGTCGCGTTGCACGAGTCGCTGTCGCTCTGGTACCGGTTGTGGAAGCCGGCCACGCGCACGATCGACGGTGGGCTCGGGCATCACGGTGCACGAGACGCCTCGCGCATCACCAACGAGTGCATCGACGACAGCGTCTCGAGGTGGCGCGCGAAATTCGCGACCGCGCCGATGCCGGTGGTGAATCGCCCGTACGCGCCGGCGAACGTGGCGGACTACGAGGAGCGGGTGGCGGAGGCTGCATCGACGCCGCCCGTGCAACCGCCCGATTATCCCTCGGACCTGCGCGGCTGAGCTCGCAGCGATCCGTTCGGTAGGGAAATCCACCACACCAGTTCCGAATAATCTCCGACTGCGGCGACGCTCCGTCGTTGATAGCTTCGACCTGAGCGATCACTGGAGGCCGCGGGAAGGTCCCGCGCACTCCGTGACTCCGGACATGGAGATTTCGATGCCGACTTCCCGCACGGCCGCACGGGCCCACGGCAAGCGTCCTCTCATCCGCGACCACGCGGAGGAGGAAGCGCTCTCGATCCTCGCGCGCCACCACGTCGGCCGCATCGCATTCTCCTTTCACGACCGCGTCGATATACAGCCGATTCACTATTCGATCGACGGAAAGTGGCTCTACTGCCGCACCGCCCCGGGCTCCAAATTCTCGATTCTCGCCCACAATCCCTGGTGCGCCTTCGAGGTGGACGAGGTACGAGAGCTGTTCGATTGGGACAGCGTCGTGGTCAAGGGCAGGCTCGAGCTGCTGGACCCGGAAATGGCATCGCCCGACGCGTACGATCGTGGGCTCCATCTGATGCGCGCGCTGATTCCCGAAACGTTCGCCGAGGAGGATCCAGTTCCGGGGCGATCGATCCTTCTCCGAATTCACATCGACGAGATCACCGGCCGCTGCGCTCGTCCGGCGCAGTAGGCTCCCTCGCCGCCGGATCCCGCCGGGCAGCCGCCGAGCCGGCCTCGGAGCTACGCCTCTAGCGCGGCAGCAGCGCGACGATCTCCGCCGCGGTGCCGGTTTCACCCAGCCGTGGGAAGATGCGCGCGACGCTGTTCGAGTGGGCCTCGGCGTTCGTATCGGTCATCGCATCCACGGCGAGCGTCACGTTGTAGCCGAGCTCGAACGCCTGGCGCGCCGTCGACTCCACTCCGATGCTGGTCGAGACGCCGCCCACCACCACCTGGGTGACGCCGAGCGCGCGCAGACGCGCGTCGAGATCGGTGCTCGCGAACACGCCCCAAGTTCGCTTCGTCGCGGTGAGATCGCGCGGCTGACGGCCGAGCTCCGGAACGAGCTCGGCCCAGTTCGCGGGACGCTGCGCGGCGGGGCGCGGCTGTTCGGTGCGCCCCGGCGCGCCGCCCGTGACGTTCACGAGCACCACCGGGAGGCCGTGGCGGCGAAACGCGTCGGCGAGGATTCTCGCGCGCGCGAGCACGCCGGCGATGGGGTGCGCCAGCTGGTACGACACGATGCCGATCTGCAGGTCGATGAGAATGAGCGCCGTCTTCGGGTCGAGCGCGGTAGGTGCCATGCCGGAATCTAGTTCGTGCGCCGAAACACCAGCGCCGCGTTGATCCCGCCGAAGCCGAACGAGTTCGAGAGCATGAGCTCGGGGCACGATGTGCGGCCCTCGCGCTCGATGTAGTCGAGGTCGCACGCCTCGTCCGGGTGCGCCAGATTCACCGTGGGCGGCAGCCAGTCGTGCGTGAGCGCGAGCGCGCAGATTGCCGCCTCGATCGCGCCGCTGGCGCCGAGCGCGTGGCCGTAGTAGCCCTTGGTGCCGCTCACGGGAATGGAGTATGCGCGCTCGCCGAACACCTGCTTGATCGCGAGCGTCTCGGTGCGATCGTTGAGCGGCGTCGAGCTGCCGTGCGCGTTCACGTACCCGACCTCGCTCGCGCTGACGCCCGCGTCGTCGAGCGCGCGCCGCATCGAGCGCGCCGCCTGCGAACCGTCGGGGCGCGGCGCCGTCATGTGGTAGGCGTCGTTGGACATCCCGAAGCCCACGATCTCGCCATAGATGCGCGCGCCGCGCGCCACCGCGCGCCCGCGCTCCTCGAGCACGAGCACCGATGCACCCTCGCCCATCACGAAGCCGTCGCGGTCGCGGTCGAAGGGACGAGAGGCGGTGCACGGATCGTCGTTGCGCGTGCTCATCGCGCGGATGAGCGCGAAGGCGCCGAAGCACAGCGGATAGAGCGGCGCCTCCGCTCCCCCGCTCAGCATCACGTCCGCGTAGCCGTCGCGGATCTGCCGGAATGCATCGCCGATGGCGATCGTGCCGGAGGCGCAGCTCATCGCGTTCGTGGAGTTGGGTCCCATCACGCCGAACTCGATCGCGATGTTGCAGCTCGACGCGCCGCCGAACACCATCAGCGCGAGCGCCGGATCCACGTCCTTCACGCTCCCGGTGTAGAACACGCTGCACTGCTCCTCGGCGTAGCCCACGCCGCCCAGCGCGGTGCCCATCATCGCGCCGATCCGCTCGCGATCCTCGGCGGCGAGATCGAGCTCCGCATCCTCTAGCGCGAGTCGCGCGGCGGCAACGGAGAACTGCCCGAACCGGTCGAGCCGCTTCGTGCGCTTGGCCTCGAGAAAATCGCCGGGATGAAAGTCGTCCACCTGCGCGGCCAGCCGGCTGCGGAAGAGCGAGGGGTCGAAGCGCGTGATCTCGCGAACCTTCGATCGCTGCGCGCGCAGTCCATCCCACAGCCCGGCGGTGGCGAGCCCGATCGGCGTGAGGGCACCGATTCCCGTGATCACGACGCGACGTCGTTCCGACATGACACTATCCTCTCGAAAGTCCGGCACCGCGCTCCGCGACCGCTGCGAGTCCCGCCAGCGTGCGCTGCGCGATTCCGTGAACGAACACAGGTCCAATGACCGATCTGGCCGCGAGCTCGCCGATGATCGGCCACCCCGGTCCATCCCACATGTGCACGATGCGTACGCGCGTCGCATCGCCCTGCCGCTCGAAGCTCCACTCCACATCCATTCCCGCGGTGATCCCCTGCACGTGTCGAAATCGCACCGCGGGCGCGCGCTCGCTCACCGACATCTGCGACGTCCACCAGGTGGGCCAGCGCGCAGGCCCGAATGGCCGCCACGCCGCCATCTCCACCGTTCCGCCACCGTCGCGCGTGCGATCGTGAAAGCGCACCCACCGATAGTGCGGCAGGTGCCGCGGCCAATGCTCGACCTCGCGCGCCAGGCCGAACACGCGACCCACCGGCGCGCGCACGAGCAACTCATCCACTGTACACATGGGACGAGATTCGGGCATGTCGCCGAGGTCGAAGGGTTCGCTCACGGGGCGAACGGTCTGGCTCATGTGGTGAGCGGCCGCGGAATCCACGATGCAGTAGTGCGGAATCCGAGCCGCCGATGGGTCACGGGCCGCTGGCGCGTGGCCGCGAAGACGAGCTCACTCAGCTCGGCCGGCGTGAAGCCGCGCAGCACGGACACCACGCCGTCGTGGCGGCTCACCGGGTGAAAGCGCAGGGGAAACGATGCCGCCCAGATGCCGGCCGCCGCGAGCCAGCTCCGGCGAAGGTCGCTCACGATCACGCGGTGGCGCGCCACGCGATCGAGCTCGCGCAGCACGCCCACGGTCAGCTCGGTCTCGAAGTGATGCAACAGCTGGGAGCACATCGCGATGTCCACGCCGTTGGTCGCGATCGGGAGCGCGAGTGCATCGGCGCACACGGGCGTCACCCCATTCTCCCGCGCCGTGTGCAGCAGGCATGGACTGAGATCGATGCCGAAGGCCGAGATCGTGATCCCGTGCTCGCGCGCCTTGTCCCGGACCCGCGCGGGGATGTCACCGATCCCCGTGCCCACGTCGAGCACCGACACGGTGCGGGCGCCGCCGTTGCCGAGCTCGCACGCGAGCTCCACCAGCACGGCGCGCGCGCCGCCGAACATCGTGTTCGAGCACGCCACATCGTCGAGCGACCGCTTGCGGAGGACATCGTCCACGTTGGGATCGTCGAGAATCTCGACGCCGCGGCGGCGGTGCGGCGTGATGAGGGAGCTCACGTCACCGCTCCAACGTCGCGTAGCCGCCGCGATAGTAGAGCAGCGGACGCCCGTCGTGCGTCTCCGCCGCGATGACCGAGCCGATCACGATCGTGTGGTCGCCTCCCGGGTGGCGGCTCTGTACCTCGCATTCGATCACCGCCAGGCAGTCGTCGATGAGCGCGGCGCCCGTGAGCCCGCGGGTGAATCCGATGCCGTCGAAGCGGTCGGGATGCTCCTCGGCGAACCGGCGCGCGAGCTCCTCCTGGCTGGCATCGAGCACGCTCACGGCGAAGCGCGACGTGTGCGCGAGCGCGTCGTACATCGATGCGCCGTGCTCGACGCAGATGAGCACCAGCGGAGGCGAGAGGCTGAGCGAGCAGAACGCGCTGATGGTCATTCCGTGATCGGCGCCCTGTGCATCGCGAATGGTCACGACGGTCACGCCGCTGGCGAATCGACCGAGCACGCTGCGAAAGGTTGCGGGATCGATGGAGGAGTCGGTCACGATCAGGGTGAGAGGGGGAGTGCGGTGGTGCGCGGAGCGCGACGGGAAGTGGCGCCGAACAGGAGCCGGGCGAGGTACGATGGCCGCAGCACTTCGCGCGCCGGAACGAAATCGCCGGCGACGCCGACGAACAGATCCGCCATCGCGGGGTTGGCCTCCATCCGCGCGGCGGCGCGGTCGAGCATCCACGGCGCGCCGACGGCGAGCGCGACCAGCCGTTCGACCATCCACTTGCCAGCGAACTCCCGGCGCCGCGCGCGATCGTAGCTCCGGAGCGCCGCGTCGGCATCGCGCGCGCGTCCGGCGTCGAGCGCCGCCAGCGCGTGGGGAGCGAGGAGCTCGCCCCCACGGAGCGCCGCATAGATCCCCTCGCCGGTGAACGGGTCGAAGAAGTCCGCCGCGTCGCCCACGAGCGCCGCGCCGGGCGCCCACGCGCGCGACGCGCGCACCGCGAACGGCCCGGTCACCCGCACCGCCTTCGCACGCTCGGCGCGGATCATCCGCGGCGCGAGATGTGGCTGCGCCGCGATCCATCGCTCGAGAAACGAGGCCGGATCGCCGCCCGCGATCTCCTCTCGCACACCGGCGCGCGGCACCACCACGGCGACGTTCGTGAGGCCATGGCCGACGTC
>Ga0070679_100004794_pt1 | contig 12474 bp, 7 predicted proteins | sample KBSC63BmetaG_FD_65652 | JGI IMG/M metagenome (GOLD analysis project Ga0070679, IMG submission 65652) | Corn rhizosphere microbial communities from Kellogg Biological Station, Michigan, USA - KBS C6-3B metaG | ecosystem: Host-associated > Plants > Roots > Rhizosphere | place: USA: Michigan... | reverse complement strand
GGGCGCGCTTGGACGGCGTGCCCTGCTACAGGGACTGGTTCATCACGTCGGCGAGGACGCGGCTGAACGCCGCGGGGTCGGGGAGCTGGCCTGTCTCGGCGAGGTGGGCCTGGCCGAGCAGGAGCTGGGCGTAGAGATCCAGGCGCGGGTCCTTGTTGTTGGCGGCGAAGACGCCGTGCAGCTTCTTGATGACCGGGTGATCGGCGTTCACTTCCAGGATGCGCTTCACCTTCTCGGCTTTCTGGCCGAACTGCTCCATCAGGCGCTGCATCCGCGGGGTCATGTCGTCCTCGTCGCTGACCAGCACCACGGGTGACGAGGTCAGGCGGTTGGACAGGCGGACCTCCTTGATCTCCTTGTCCAGCAGCACGCGGAAGCAGGTCAGCAGGTCGTTGTACTCGCGCTGCTTCTCTTCCAGCGCCTCGGTCTCCTTCTTGCGCTCTTCCTCGCTGCCCAGCTTGATCTCGCCACGGCCGATCGACTGCATCGGCTTGTCTTTGTACTTGGGGGCCCGCTCCAGCCACAGCTCGTCGACCGCGTCCGAGAACAGCAGCACCTCGTAGCCCTTGGCCTGGAACGCCTCCAGCAGCGGCGACTTCGCCAGCGCCTCCTTCGAGGCGCCGCTCAGGAAGTAGATCGCCTCCTGGCCCGGCTTCATGCGCTCGACGTACTCGGCGAGCGACGTGGTCTTCGCGGTGTCCGCCGTCGATGAGGCCAGCACCAGGTCCAGCAGCTTGTCGTTGTCGAGGGCGTCGGGCCCCAGAAAGCCCTCCTTCAGCACCGGCCCCACCTCGTCCCACAGCGCCGCGTACTCCTCGCGCTTGTCACGCTTCATCTCGTCCAGCGTCGACAGCACCTTCTTGACCAGCTGCTTGCGGATGACCTGGATCTGCCGGTCCTTCTGCAGGATCTCGCGCGAGACGTTCAGCGACAGATCGTGCGCGTCGACCACGCCCTTCACGAAGCGCAGGTACGTCGGCATCAGGTCACGGCACTCGTCCATGACGAAGACGCGCTTGACGTACAGCTGTAGCCCGCGCTTCATCTCGGGGCTGTACAGGTCCATGGGCGCCTTGGCCGGGATGTACAGCAGGGCGTACGCCTCGAACGTCCCCTCCATCTTCACGGGGATCGTCCGCAGCGGCGGGTTCCAGTCGTGCGACAGGTGGCGGTAGAAGTCGTTGTACTCCTCCTCCGTGACCTCGCTCTTCGGCCGGTCCCAGATCGCCTTCATGGAATTCAGCGTGGCGTCCTCGAAGACCTGCGTCTCGGAAGATCCTTTTTCAGGCTTCTTCCACTCCTTCATCTTGATCGGGTACGCGACGAAGTCGGAGTAGTGCTTGACGATGTCGCGCAGCACGTACTCGCTGGTGAAGTCGCGCAGGCCGTGCTCCTCGTCGACCGGCTTCAGGTGCAGCGTGACGGTGGTGCCGCTCTGCTCGCGCTCGCCCTCGCCCAGCGTGTAGGTCCCGTCGCCCGTCGACTCCCACGACGTCGCCTTCGCCTCACCCGCCTTCCGCGTGACCAGCGTGACCCGGTCCGCCGCCATGAACGCCGAGTAGAACCCCACGCCAAACTGGCCGATCAGCTCGGGCGGCAGCTTCCCGTCGTCCTTCGACTCGCTTTTGGCCTTCTTCACGGCCGTCAGGAACTCCTTGGTGCCCGACTTGGCGATGGTGCCGATGTTCCGGATGACCTCTTCCCGGGTCATCCCGATGCCGTTGTCGATGATCGACAGGGTGCGCGCCTGCTTGTCCGGCTCCAGGCGGATGAACAGGTCGCCCGCCCCGCCCAGCTCGGCGTTCGTCAGACGCTCGAAGCGCAGCTTGTCCAGCGCGTCCGACGCGTTCGAGATCAGCTCGCGCAGGAAGATCTCCTTGTTCGAGTACAGCGAGTGGACCATCAGGTCCAGCAGCTGCTTCACCTCTGCCTGAAATTCGTGACGCTCCGGTTGGCTCATGACGTGCTCTCTTTATCACGCCGGGGTCGGCGTCAACCCCCCTCTCACCGCGGCGGCCAGACGGTACGCCGGGCGGCGGGGCGACTGGCGGCATAGGCCGCCACGCCGCCCAGGAACATCAGGGCCGCCAGCCCGTCACCCAGCACCACCATGCCCCGGGGCAGCGAGACATACAGCCCCACCACGGCCAGGCCACCCGCCAGCCCGACCCCCGCCACCGCCACCGCCGCGGCCGCCCGCAGCCGGCGCCGCAACGCCGACCCAGCCAGCCGTTCCCACAGCAACTCCTCCAGCCGCCAGTAGGTGACCACCACCGGGATGATCTCCAGCGTCAGGAAGGCCGACGTCAGCAGGCCCCCCACCATGGGGGCGGCGATCCGCTTCATGACGTCCGCGCCCGAGCTGGTGGCCCACAGCAGCGGCAGCAGGCCGATCAGCATGGTCGACACGGTCATCAGCTTCGGGCGCACCCGCTCGACCGTCCCTTCCATGTGGGCGGCCACGATGTCGTCCAGGTCGCGGATCATCCCCGCCGCCTTGCGCCGCTGGAAGGCGTGATCGATGTACACGATCATGACGATGCCGGTCTGCGCCGCCAGCCCCACCAGCGCGATGATCCCCACCCAGACCGCCGTCGACAGCCGGTAGTCCAGCAGCCACAGCAGCCAGACGCTGCCCACCAGCGCGAACGGGATCGACAGCAGGATGATGAACACCTCGACGATGTTCCGGAACTGCAGGAACAGCAGCAGCATCACCAGCGCCAGCGTCACCGGGATGACGACCTTCATCCGCGCCTGCATCTCGGCCAGCTGCTCGTACTGGCCCGTCCACTTCAGGAAGTAGCCGGCGGGCATCTTCAGCGCGCCGCGCGCCGTCGCCTGGGCCACCACGTCCTTCGCCTCGGCCACGTATCCCCCCAGGTCGCGCTGCCCCTGGTCGATGTCGACGTACACGTAGCCGACCAGCAGGCCCCCCTCGTCGCGCACCATGGGCGGGCCCCCCACGATCTTCACGTCGGCGAGCTGCCCCAGCGGCACGAAGGTCTGCCGCCCCGTCTCGCTTGTGCGCTCCGCCGGCACCAGCGCCTGCCGCAGCGTCTCGACGTCGCTGCGCACGTCGCGCGGATAGCGCACGCTGATCGAGAAGCGATTCCGCCCCTCGATCGTCGTCCCGATGGGTGCGCCGCCGATGGCGCCCTCGATCACGCGCTCGACGTCGGCGTTGCGCAGGCCGTAGCGGGCCAGATCCGCGGGTCGGGGGATGATGTCCAGGTAAAGCCCGCCCAGGTTTCGCTCGTACAGGACGCTGCGCGTGCCGGCGAGCGGCGCCAGCAGGTGCTCGAGCGCCACGCCCGCCTTCTCGATCTCGTTCAGGTCGGTCCCGAAGATCTTGACGCCGATGGGCGTGCGAATCCCCGTGGTCAGCATGTCGACGCGCGTCTTGATCGGCATGGTCCAGGCGTTCGTCCAGCCGGGGAACTGCATGCGGCCGTTCATCTCGGCGGTCAGCTCGTCCCAGGACAGGGGCCGCTCCTCCGGCCACAGCGGCCGGAACAGCGGCTTCAACCAGCCGGGCGCCCAGCCGGAGTACCAGCGCTGGTGGTGCGTGCGGCGCCAGTCCTTCACCGGTCGAAGCTGCACGGTCGTCTCGACCATGGTGATGGGCGCCGGGTCCGTCGCGCTGTCCACGCGCCCCACCTTCCCGAACACCGTCGCGACCTCGGGGAAGCTGCGCAGGATCCGGTCCTGGTACTGCAACTGCCGCTTGGCCTCCTCGATCGAGATGTTGGGAAAGGTGATGGGCATGTACAGCAGATCGCCCTCGTTCAGCGGCGGCATGAACTCGCTGCCCAGGTGCAGGGCCAGGGGGACGGCCGACGCCAGCGCGAACAGGCCGATGGCGATGGTGGACTTGGGCCGGCGCAGGGCCACGTAGACGAAGGGCTCGTACAGGCGGATCAGGAAGCGCGACACCGGGTGCTGCTTCTCGGGGGTGATCTTGCCGCGGATGAACAGGTCCTGCAGTGCCGGCGCGAACGTGATCGACAGCAGCGCGGAGATCACCATCACGAACGTCTTGGTGTACGCCAGCGGCTTGAACAGGCGGCCCGCCTGCCCCGTCAGCGTGAACACCGGCAGGAAGCCGGCGGCGATGATCAGCAGCGAGAAGAAGATGGCCGGCGTGACCTCCTTGGCCGACTCGATCAGCACGGCGCGCCTGTTCGCGCCCGGGCCGGCGTGCTCCAGCTTCTTGTGTCCCGCCTCGATCATGACGATCTGCGCGTCGACGGTGGCGCCGATGGCGATGGCGATGCCGCCCAGGCTCATGATGGTCGAGGGGATGTCCAGCAGGACCATGGGGATGAACGCCAGCGCCACGCTGATGGGCAGCGACAGGATGGGCAGCAGCGCGCTGCGGAAGTGCAGCAGGAACAGCACGATGACCAGGCTGACCACGATCGCCTCCTCGGTCAGCGCGTGCCGCAGCGTCTCGATCGACCGCTCGATCAGCCCCGACCGGTCGTAGGCGATGGTCACCTCGACCCCCTCGGGGAAGCTGGGGCGCAGCTCGTCCAGCTTCTTCTTCACGCGCTGGATCACGTCCAGGGCGTTCTCGCCGTAGCGGGTCACCACGACCGCGCCCACCGCCTCCCCTTCCCCGTTCCACTCCAGCAGGCCGCGCCGGATGTCGGGCCCGAAGCGGACCGTGGCGACGTCCTTGATCAGCAGCGGCGCGCCGCCGTTCGCGCGCAGCGCGATCTTCTCGATGTCGCCCAGATCGTGGAGGTAGCCGCGGCCGCGCACGTAATACTCGCGGCCCGACATCTCGATGACGCGTCCCCCGACGTCGTTGTTGGACTGGCGGATCGCCTCCGCGACCTCGTTCAGCGTGACGCCCTGGGCGCGCAGGCGGTCCGGATCGACGGTGACCTGGTACTGCTTCTGGTAGCCGCCCACGCTGGCCACCTCGGCGACCCCGGGCACGCTGCCCAGCGCGTAGCGCAGCGTGAAGTCCTGGAAGGTGCGCAGCTCGTCCAGGCCATGCCGGCCCGAGCGGTCGGTCAGCGTGTACTGGAACGTCCAGCCGATCCCGGTGGCGTCCGGGCCCAGCGTCGGGCTGACCCCCTCGGGCAGCGCGCCGCGCAGGCCGTTCATGTACTCCATCACGCGGCTGCGGGCCCAGTAGATGTCCGTTCCGTCCTCGAACACCACGTACACGAACGACATCCCGAACATCGAGAAGCCGCGCACGTCGCTGACATGCGGCGCCCCGATCAGCTTCGAGACGATGGGGTAGGTGACCTGGTCCTCGACCAGCGTGGGGCTGCGCCCCATCCACTCGCTGAAGACGATCACCTGCGGATCGGACAGGTCCGGGATGGCGTCCAGCTTCACCTTCTTGATCGACACCAGGGCGGCGCCCAGCGCGAAGCCGACGCCCAGCAGGACCAGCAGGCGATTGCGCGCGCAAAGCTCGATGATCTTCTCGACCATGACGGTTCAGCGCTCCGCCGGGGACTGACCCTCGATCGCCGCGCGCAGGCGGCTCTCGGAGTCAATCAGGAAGTTGCCGGTGGTGACCACGGTCTCGCCTTCGGCGACGCCGCCCAGGATCTGCACCTGATCGTCGAGGCGCCTGCCCAGCGTCACCGCGCGCGGCTCGAAGCGGCCATTGCCCTGCGCCACGAACAGGTAATGCCGGTCGCCGGTGTCGACGATGGCGCCGGCGGGCACCACCAGGCCCGTGGTGGCCTGCACGTCCAGGCGCACGGTCCCCGACATGCCGGGTCGCAGCCGAGGGCCTGACTTGTCGAAGCGATTGCGCAGCTCGATGCGCACCTGCAGGGCGCGGCTGGCGGGATCCAGCGTGGGATAGACGAACTGGACCTTCCCGGTGTGCGTCTCGCCCGGGTATGCGCTCGGCTCGAAGCGCGCCGCCTGACCGACCTGGACGCGCTGGATGTCCTGCTCGTAGACCTCGGCCGTGACCCATACCGTCGACAGGTCGGCGACCTGGAACAGCACCGAACCCGGCTCGACCGCGACGCCGGCCACCGCCCCCTTCGAGATGACGTAGCCGTCGGCGGGCGAGCGGATCGCGATCGCCTCGACCGGCTTGCGAGACGCCAGGATGGCGTCGATCTCCTGCCCGCCGATCCCCAGCAGCTCCAGGCGCCGCCGGGCGTCCGTGTCGAGACCGCCGAGCGCGGCGCCACCATCGGGCGCCCAGCCGCTGGCGACCAGCAGCTCTTGCTCGGCGCGCAGGACGTCGGGGCTGTAGATGGTCGCCAGCACCTGCCCGCGCCGCACGCGCTCGCCGGTCGCGGACACCATCAGCTTCTGGATCCAGCCGTTGAAGCGGACGTTGACCTGCGCCAGCCCGCGCTCGTTCGCCTGCACGATCCCGACGGTGCGCAGGGGATCCTGCAGCGAGCGGCGCTGGACGGGCGCCGTCTGCATGCCGATCAGCTGGATGCGTTCGGGCGTCAGCTCGATCGGCGCCAGGCCCGGAAGCGCGGCCGACCCCGGGCCGGGCGCGGTGGGGGCGGCCATCGGCACCAGCGTCATCCCGCAGATGGGGCACTGGCCCGGATGGTCCTGCACGACCGACGGATGCATGGGGCAGTGGTATCGCTGGCCGATCGCCGCCGTCTCAGGACGTCGCGCGAAGTGCCAGATCGTCGCCGTCGCGACCAGCGCGGCCACGACGACGATCACCCAGCGCACCATCGCCATGGCCCGCACGCCGCGGGGCGGCCCCGACCCGTCGCTGGTCAGCTTCTCCGGGGCGCTCACGGCGTTCCCCCGTCGACGGCCAGCGTACCGGCGGCGCGCTCCAGGTCAGCCTGACTGGACGCCAGCTCGGCCAGCGCCTGCACGCGTTCGATGCGCACCTGCAGGTACGCTCGCAGCGCCTCCAGGATGTCCGCGGCCTCGCCCCGTCCGGCCGCGTATTCGGCTTGCGTCGCCTCCAGGCTGCGCCGTGCCTGCTCCAGCAGCTGCTGGTCGACGATGCCGAACGCCGTCCGGGCCGCGTCGACGCGCGCCTTGGCGTCTCGCAGCTGGTAGCGCACGGCGTTCCGCGCCGCCTCCAGCGCGTGGCGATCGGCGACCACCAGCTGCTCGGCCTCGCGCTCCTCGTCGCGCCGGCCGCCCGACAGCCAGGGCAGGTTGATGGCCACCATCGCCCCGTAGGCCTGGTGAAAGTCGGGGAACGCCGGCATGTACCAGTAGTCGACGCCGACCATCAGCTCGGGGAAGCGCGCGCCCCGGCGGGCACCCTCCAGCATCGCCTCGCTGCTCCGCACGGCGCGGGTGGCGCCGTCGATCTCGGGGCGCCGCGCCTCCAGCTCCCGGTCCAGCGCCGCCAGATCGGCCTCCGCCGCCGGTGGGGGATCTTCCGGCTCGCCCAGCGGCGCGTCGAGGGGTCGGTTCATCAGCGCGTTCAGCATCGCCACGCTCGAGCGCCGCTCCTGCTCGATGCGCGCCACCTCGGCGTGGACGTGGGTCAGCTCGAGCTGCATGCGCAGGACGTCGCGCAGGCTGCCGTGACCCGTGCGCTGGTTCAGCTTGGCCAGCTCCAGGACGCGCGACATCAGCCCGACGTGCTCCAGGTGCAGGCGCAGCTCTCGATCGGCCCGGTAGTAGGCGGCGTAGGTGCGCCGCACGTTGGCGGCGATGTCCTGCCGCTGGGCCCGCGCCCGATCGGCGGCGGCGCCCGCCCGCTCGGCCGCCGCGCGTCCCTGGGCCGCCCGCTGGCCCCAGGCGGGGAAGGTCTGGCGCAGGCCCACCATCAGCGTGTTCGCCTGGTCCAGCGCCGCGGGACGCGCCAGCGGAACACCCCACTGCTCGTACTTCAGCTGCAGATCGGGCAGCCGGCCGGCAGCGCGGCCGCCCGCCTCGGCCGCCCGGGCGCGCGCGTCACCTTCCGCCACCTCGGGGTTGCGTTGCAGCGCCAGACGCAGGACGGTGGCCAGGGGCGCGCGCTGCGCCAGCTGCGCGTCGTCCGGGGCGGGCGCGGCGTCTGCCGGAGGGGAACCGGCGATGCAGAGACAAAGGCTGACACAAGGGAGGACTTTCATGGACCACGGCTCCTGAAGACGAGAGGCACCGTCCGGCACGAGAGCTCCGCGTGGCGCGCGGGCGCCTCGACGGAGAACGGGCGCGTTCCGCGGCCAGACGCACGGCGGAGCTCCCGGTAATCGCGAACGACGCGCGAACGCGACCGATCAGCGCGGCTGCGGCCGGCTCAGATCAGGAACGCTTGCTTCAGGAGGACCAGCGGCGGGCCGCTTCGGGGCGGCCCGTGGCTCTGCCGAGAGAGGTCCCAGCGGGGCCCGGGCGGCGTCGGGACCGCCAGCGCCACCGGGGCGAGCAGCGGGGCGAAGCCCAGGCCGTCCGCCACGCCCGCGTGCGGCGCCTCGACCACGGGGCGCGCGCTGGCGGTCGTCTCGCGATCGCAGCAGTCCTGCGCGCGGAGGATGGGGCCCGGGTTCGCCGGCGCCAGCTCGTCCGCGCAGCAGCAGGCGGCCCGGACGCTGCCGTCGATCCGGCAGCGCAGGTAGCTCTCGCCCGGCAGACACGCCAGCAACAAGGCGATCGGCGCCAGCGCCGCGACCTTGTGCAACAGCGAGAACCGCCCGCCACGAGTCACCCGATCAGCGTGACGGCGGTTGGCAAGGGTGTCAAGTCGCCGGAACGACGGCGAAGTCGCGGGCGCCGCTGGGCCCGCTACAATGGAGGGCGCTGCATGTGCGAGCTGCTGGGTATGGAGTGCAACGTCCCGACGGACATCGTGTTCTCGTTCACGGCGCTGTCGATGCGCGGGGGGCGGACCGCGCCGCACTCGGACGGCTGGGGGCTGGCCCTGTACCACGGCCGCTTCGCGCGGCTGCTGCTCGAGCCGGCGCCGGCCTGTGACAGCTCGCTGGCGCGCCACGTGCGCGACAACCCCATCCCCACGCTGCTGGCCGTGGCGCACGTGCGCAAGCGGACCGTGGGGGCAGCCGGCATCGAGAACACGCACCCGTTCAAGCGGGTGCTGTGGGGGCGCGACTGGATCTTCGCGCACAACGGCACCCTGCCCCAGGTGCGGGCGCGGCCCCTGCGCGCCTTCACGCCCGTCGGAGACACCGACAGCGAGCACGCCTTCTGCTGGATGCTGGGCGAGCTTAGCGCGGCCTTTCCGGCCGGCTACCCGGCCGACCGGCCCGAGGAGCTGTGGCGCTGCGTGGCGGAGCTGGGGGGGCGCCTGGGCGCCGAGGGGACCTGCAACTTCCTGCTGGCGGACGGGCAGCACCTGTTCGCCCGCTGCGCCACCAAGCTGAGCTACATCATCCGCCAGGCCCCATTCGGACGGGCCACCCTGCGCGACGCCGAGGTGCAGGTCGACTTCAGCGCGCTGACGAAGCCGCAGGACCGCATCGCCGTGGTGGCCACCGAGCCGCTGACCTGTGACGAGACCTGGACCGCCGGCACACCCGGCACGCTGTGGGTGTTCCGCGAAGGCCAGCTACGCGCCGACCTGCCCAGCCGCGATCCCGACGGCCAGCCCGAGCGGCCGGTCGTCGGCGATCCCGCCACTACGGCTTCTTGATCACCGTCGCGAAGCCCGTTCCCGGCACCGGGAACTGATACCGGGTGCCGCCCATCGACACGGTGATCGTCTTCATCGATGTGGCGCTGTTGTACAGCACCGTCACCAGGCCGCCGTCCGGGTTCTTGAACGCCAGCGCGTCGCTGAGGCCGCTGGTGGCGACCCGCGTGGCGCCGGCCCGCACGTACTGCGAGATGTGGCGGAAGACGTAATAGGCCGGCGTGGCGGTCAGCTTCTTCGCGCTACGGTCGACGGTCAGCAGCGCGTTCTGCGGCCAGGCGCGGCCGCTGTCGACGCCGTTGCCGATGTTGTCCAGCACCATGTTCCAGGCGCTGTACGAGTTCACGCCCGCCTTCACCCAGTCGCGGATCAGGCCCCAGCTCTCCATGGCGTAGGTGTGATCGTTCGGCGCCATGTTCATGTTGAAGGGGCCCGGGGGCGGGGTTTCGCCCGACTGGCTGAAGGGGTAGTTCCCGGCCTTGTGCTCGGTCTGCATGACGGGCAGCTTCTTCGACGTCACGCCCGACACGCTGCCGAGCATGCCCCACTGGAACCCGAAGCCGGCGATGTACTTCATGGCGGTGGCGTCGGCGAGGACGGCGCTGACGATCGACGGATCCTTGCCGCTGTCGCCGTTCGACATCGTGCCGAGATAGATCTTCGCGTTCACGTTCATCATGGTGAACGTGGGTCCCAGGTACTGGCCGATGAACTTCGTGTACAGCGCCGACGTCCACAGGCACGAGGGATAGCCGGTCGAATAGCCGGGCTCGTTCTGCGGGTGAATGGCCTCCACGGGGATCCCCTGGTCGCCGTAGGCCTGCACCCACTTCACCAGGTACAGCGCCAGCGCCTGCAAGATCTTGGCGTCGTCCTTCATGTTGCCGCCGTTGAAGTCGCTGTTGTCCTTCATCCACGTGGGCGGCGTCCACGGGCTGCCCCACAGGCGCAGCTTCGGGTTCACGCCCAGGGCGGCCTGGACGTAAGGAACGAGGCGCATCTTGTCCCGATCGATCGAGAAGTGATCCATCGTGTAGTCGCCCGCGGTCTCGTCGTCCGTGTAGCGATCGATGGCGTAGTCGCTGGCGCCGATGGGGATGCGGCCGAAGATGAAGCCGGCGCCCTCGGTGGGGCTGAACAGCAGCTTGATGGCCTGGTCGCGATCGCCCTCGCTGAGCTGCATCAGATCGTCCCAGCCCATCTCGTTGAACGCGCCGCCCATGCCGTCCCAGGTCTGGTAGGTGGTGCCGTCGTTCACCGTGACGTCGGCGTTCCCGCTGGTCGGGTTCGTCGCCATGGTGCTGGTCTGCCAGTAGCTGTTGGGGCCCGAGATGACCAGCGCGGGGAGATCGACGCCGCCGCTGCCGATGGGGTTCGCGCCGCCGCTGCCCGTCGACGGCATGCCGCCGCTGCCCGACGGCGCGGCGCCGCCGCTGCCCGGCGCGGGCGTGCCGCCGCTGCCCGCTGGGGCCGCGCCGCCGCTGCCCGTGGGCCCCGGCTTTCCGCCGCTGCTGGTCGGGGTGCTCCCGCCGGTGCCAGGGTTGCCGCCGCTGGCCGTGCCGATGGCGCCGCCCGAGGCGCTGCCGCTGCTGCCGCCGGATGAGCTGCCCGTGCTGCCGCCTGACGAGCTGCCTGTGCTGCCCCCTGACGAGTTGCCCGTGCTGCCGCCCGAGGAGGCGGTGGCGCCGCCCGAGCCGGAGCTGTTGTTCGAACCGCCGCAGGCGGACAGCAGAAGAGCGAGACCGAGGGCCGTGATCGAGGCGCGCATCATCTTCATGGAGTTTCCGGTGAACGAGTGGGATGTCCGTCCGCGCGGGCAGATCGACCGCGGGACCAGCCGTTCGCCGGGGGGGACGGCGCCTGCCGGGGAGTTCAAAACCTAACATCTGGAGGTGCGCCGGTCACGCTGGACCGGTTCGTCAACCGCAGGTTCCTCTTCTTGCACTATCGATCACCACGACATGGGTCGAGTGACGGGATGAGAATTGAAGGACGGCGCGGGCGTGGACGCTGACGCGGGGCGAGATACGCCGTTTATGCGAAATGACCTGTCTTGCGGTATCAAGGCCGGGGCCGGTGCTGGGAGACAACATGTCCCCGCACGGCGCGGGCGTCGGCCAACACTTCTGGAGGAAGCAATGCGCACGTTCGTTGCACTGTCCGTCATCGCCACCGCAGCCGTCCTCGCCCCCGCGAGCGCCAGCGCGCACTTCACGCTGGACCAGCTGGATGACTCGAAGCCGGTGAGCTGGATGTCACAGGACTCGACGGGCGGGCCCCAGAAGGCCGGGCCGTGCGCTGCCACGGTAGCCAATGGCGACACGATGGGGACGCCGACGCACATCGTGACGGGGCTGATGGCGGGCGAGACGGTGAAGATCACGGTCACGGCGACCATTCCGCATCCGGGGTGGTATCGCGTGGCGCTGATGGAAGGGGCCAGCGCGTCGCAGTCGCTGACGACGATTCCTGATCCCATGGCCATGTCGGGGACGAACTGCACGCCGGCGATCATGACGAACCCGGTGTGGTCGAAGACGCAGCCGGTGATCGCAGACGGCCTGCCGGCGGGCTCGATGGCGAAGACGCAGCAGATGGGAACGAAGGTGCTGACGGCGACGATTCCCAAGGACGCGAACTGCACGGCGGCGGCGCCCTGCACCATCCAGGTCATCATGGTGATGACGGATCACCCGGCGACTGATTGCTACTACCACCACTGCGCGGACATCACGACCGACGGCAGCTCGGGCGGCGACGCGGGCATGATGACAGGCGGTGACGCGTCCACCGACGCGCATGATGGCGGCATGTCGATGGGCGGCGGCAGCGCGATGGGCGGCGCGGCGGCGGGCGGCGCGCGGGGAAGCGGCGGCGTGATGGGCAGCGGCGGAGCGGCCGCGACGGGCGGCGTG
>Ga0070679_100004792_pt1 | contig 12477 bp, 9 predicted proteins | sample KBSC63BmetaG_FD_65652 | JGI IMG/M metagenome (GOLD analysis project Ga0070679, IMG submission 65652) | Corn rhizosphere microbial communities from Kellogg Biological Station, Michigan, USA - KBS C6-3B metaG | ecosystem: Host-associated > Plants > Roots > Rhizosphere | place: USA: Michigan... | reverse complement strand
GCAATTGCGAACCGTGCACGCGAACATGTCGATTGCGCAAAGTGGTCAGGCCGAAGCTGTGATTGGCGCGGGCATAATCCTCGTTGCCGACGCGAATCAAAGTTTCCTCGAGCAACGTCACGATCGCGGCCAGGATTTTCTCGCGCGATAGACCCTGGCGGCGAAGATCGGCAAGCAGCCGCTTGCGTATTGTCGGCAAGGCTTTCGCGAAGGCCGTCAAGTGTTCGTATTTGTCGGCATCGCGCGAAGCGGCGAACGCCGCATGGTAGCGATACTGCTTGCGGCCTTTGGCGTCCCGTCCGGTCGCCGCCAGATGAGCGTTGGCTTGCGGGGCGATCCAGACGTTACGCCAAGCCGGCGGAATGGCCAGTCCGGCGATGCGCTTCAAGGTTGCCCTGTCGCGTACCCGCTTTCCGGATGGTCCCGTATAGAAAAAATGGCCAGGCCGGCCAAGCCGTGAAATCCCCGGCTCCGCATCGGACGCATAAACCAGCCCAGCCTGCTTTGCGGCGCGCTGGGGACTTCGCGCAGTCTTGCCCGCCATGCCTGCCCCAAAATTATCGGATTGCCGCCCGCTTGCCGCGCCGGGCGGCATTCCGTCAGCTCTTTTTTTTCTTTTTCGACGTTCTCTTCTTCTTGCCGGTTTTCTTTTTGGGGACTTTCTTGCCCTTCTTGCGCGCTTCCGACAGGCCAATGGCAATGGCCTGCTTCTTGCTCTTCACCTTGCCGCCTTTGCCGCTTTTACCCCGTTTGAGTTTGCCTTTCTTGCGGCGGTCCATTGCCCGCTCGACATCCTTGCCGGCGCTGCGGCTGTATCTGGCCATATATCCTCCTGTAAGCTGGGAACCTTGACGCCAAGCCAACGCGCGGCACGCAAAAAAGTCTCGCCCAGGGAGTAATCCGCCATGCGCGAAGTGAAATCGGTGGTGGTGACCGGCGCCAGCGGCATGATCGGCACCGCCACAACGCGCCTGCTGGCCGGAAAGGGATGCGCCATCCTGGCCGTCGATCTGGTGGCGCCATCCAGCGCACCACAGGGTGTCACCACCTTCATCGCCGATGCCGCCGATCCAAAACAGGTCGAGGCGATTGCAGCACGCGCCGGGCAATTATTCGGTTCTGTCGATGCCTTGGTTCATGTCGCGGGCGGCGCCGGCCCGATATGCGCGCCCGATCTTGAAACCACCGAGCTTTCCACCTGGGAGCATGTGATGGCGCTGAATGTCACCAGCACCTTCCTGCTCTGCCACGCACTGGTGCCGGCCATGCGCCGGCAAGGCTTTGGCCGGGTGGTGACATTGTCCTCCATTCTGGCGCGGGGCGAGAAGGGTCCACCCACCACCGTCACCGCACGCCTTCCCTATGCGGCGGCAAAAGCGGCCCTGATCGGCTTTTCCGCCCAGTTGGCCAAGGACTGTGCTGCCGATGGCATCACTGTGAATACGGTGGCACCCGGACTGATCCTGGGCGAGCCAGGCACCCGCATCCGCGACCGCTTCGACGCGCTGCCACAGGGCGATCGCTCCCGCATGCTGGGCGCCATTCCGAGCGGGCGGCCGGGCACTGCGGAAGAGGTTGCGGCGACCGTGGCTTTCCTGCTGTCCGGCGAGGCGGGCTATATCAACGGCGCGACCATCGCCGTTGACGGCGCTGCGTCGTGAGTTTCATGCCTTCAGCGCCATCAACAGGCCGGCCACAAGCCGCCCCCGTTCTGCCAGGCTGTCGATCTCGATATACTCGTCCCGCGTGTGCAGAAAATCACCCCGCGCGCCCAATCCGTCCAAGGTGGGAATGCCCATCGCACCGGTGAAATTGCCGTCGGAGCCGCCGCCGGAGGTTTCTCCCGCCAGATCGAATCCCAGTTCGCCGGCAATGCGGCTGGCAGTCTCGAACAGCGCCCGGTCGCCTGGACTGGTATGCCAGAATGGCCGCACGGCGCCAGGCATCAGTTCGATCTCCGTGCCTGGTGCGGTGGGGCGCAGATCCGCCAGGGTTTGACGGCCTCGCGCCAGGGCGGCTTCGCTGGTGGAGACGGACAAAAGCTCCGCTTCGCATTCGCGCGCCACGCAATTGACCCATTGGCCGCCGCGAATGACGCCGGCAGAGAAGGTGCAGTCGGGCTGGCTGAGCCGGTCTATGGCGATGATCTGGTGCGCCATTTCCTGGATCGCCGAGCGCCCTTCATTGAGGCGCAATCCGGCGTGGGCGGGCCGCCCCCGGGTCACCAGCTTGTAGCGGGCCACGGCATGGCGCCCCACCACCACCCCGCCGCTGCGACGGGCCGGTTCGGGGATCAGGACATAGCGGTGCTGTGCCGCCTCCGCTTCGACCAGCGCGCGGGTCGAGGGACTTCCCACCTCTTCGTCGGAATTCAGAAGGACGGTAATCGGCAAGGGCGGCGTCAGGCCCGCATGCCGCAATCCGGCGATGGCGGCCAGCGCCAGGACAATTCCGCCCTTCATATCCAGAATGCCGGGGCCGCGACAGCGCCCCTCCTGCTCGCGCCAGGGCATTTCATCCAGCATGCCCAAGGGATGGACCGTATCCAGATGGCCCATCAGCAGGATACCTCCTTCGGAGGCATCCGGCGGCGCGAACCGTGCGCGCACGCTGTCGCCATAGCCTTGCGTCCCCGCCACGCATTCCACCGCCCCGCCCATGGCGCGCATATCGTCCGCCGCCAGTGAGGCCATGCGGCTGACCGCCGCCGCGTCATAGCTGGGGCTTTCGCACTGCACCCAGCGCCGCAACGTCGCCAGCATCGCGGCGGTATCCAGGGGCAGATCGGTGGCACGAAAGGCAGTCATCCGGAAGTCCTGGCGCAAAGATCGTCGAGAGCAGCTTAGGAAGCAGCCCTGACGTGCGTCAACAAACCCCAGGGAATCATGACCCGGCCCGCAACCCAAGCTATATAAAAGGACGATCTCGAATAAGGCCGTGGCTGTCCGCGCCGCCGCCATCACAAAGGGAGAGGCGCCCATGCCGGCCAATACACGCAATCTGGAAAATTTCTGGATGCCATTCACGGCCAACCGGCAGTTCAAGCAGGCGCCACGCCTGCTCGAAAGTGCGCAGGGCATGTATTACCGCGATGTCGACGGCAACCAGGTGCTGGACGGCACGGCAGGGCTTTGGTGCGTCAATGCCGGCCATGGCCGCCGCGAGATCACCGAGGCAGTGGCGCATCAGCTGGAGAAGCTGGACTACGCGCCCGCTTTCCAGATGGGCCATCCCATCGCATTCGAATTCGCCGAGAAGCTGGCCGCCGCCGCGCCCGGCGGTCCGGCCGCCGGGCTGGATCGCGTTTTCTTCGCCGGCGGCGGCTCGGAAGCGGTGGACACGGCGCTCAAGATCGCCATTGCCTATCAGCGGGCCATCGGCCAGGGCACCCGCATGCGCCTGATCGGCCGCGAACGCGGTTATCACGGGGTAGGCTTTGGCGGCATCTCGGTGGGCGGCCTGGTCAACAACCGCCGCGTCTTTCCCCTGCTGCCGGGCGCGGATCATCTCAGCCACACCCACGATCTGGCGCGCAACGCCTTTTCGCTCGACCTGCCGGAATATGGCGCCGAACTGGCGGACGATCTGGAAAAAATGGTGGCGCTGCACGGCGCCGAAACCATCGCCGCGGTAATCGTGGAGCCGGTGGCCGGTTCGACCGGCGTGTTGCTGCCACCGAAAGGGTATCTGGAACGGCTTCGAGCCATCACCAAGAAGTACGGCATCCTGCTAATCTTCGACGAAGTCATCACCGGCTTCGGCCGCATGGGCACGCCCTTCGCGGTGGACTATTTCGGTGTCGTTCCGGACCTGGTCACCACCGCAAAAGGCCTTACCAATGGCGCGATCCCGATGGGAGCGGTTTTCGCCAGCCGCGCCGTGTACGACGCGCTGATGCAAGGTCCCGCCGAACAGATCGAACTCTTTCACGGCTATACCTATTCGGGCCACCCCGCCGCCTGCGCCGCAGGCCTGGCGACGCTGGAGATCTACAAGAAAGAAGGGCTGCTCACGCGGGGCGCCAGCCTGGCTTCGGACTGGCGCACCGCGATGCACGGCCTGAGGGATCTGCCCCATGTTGCGGACATCCGCACCATCGGCCTGATCGCGGGCATCGAACTCAAACCGCGCCCGGGTGCGCCCGGAGCGCGCGCCTATGACGCCTTCCTCAAATGCTTCGCCGATGGCCTTTTGGTACGCGTCACCGGCGACATCATCGCCTTGTCGCCGCCGTTGATCCTGGAGCGCGACCATATCGCGACCATCGCCGCCAAACTGTCGAAGGCCATTCGCGAAGCCGCCTGATTTTCCCTTGCCGAGTTTTCCGGCGTGGAATCGCGCGGTCCGGCGCCGCCGGTTGCGTCCTGTTGCCCGGACCGGAAGTTCGACCTAAGTTTTGCCCGGCGCGAATTCGTTCGCCGGGGGCATCTAATGGTCGATCTCGACATTCCGCGCCTGTTGTCGGGTATCGCGCCGCGCTGGGCCAGCAAGATCGCTTGCGCCATCCTGGGCATCGGCCTGGCGGTCCTGCTGCGCTTCATCGTCGAACAGATAACGCCCGGCGCCGCGCCCTTCGCCTTCGTCTATCCCGCCGCCCTGCTGGCGACCTTGCTGGGCGGATGGCAGGCCGGCATCGGCACCTTGGCTGGAACGGAGCTGCTCGCCTGGGTGTTTGTGGTGCCTAAGACGGGGCCGCTGGGCGCGCATACGGACCAGCAGGCAGCCGGCGCGATCCTGGTGGCGCTCACCGCTCTGGCGGTCATCGCGGTGGGCGAAGGCTTTCGCGTCGCCGCGCAAAAGATCGTTGCCGAGCGCAACGCCAAGCTGGCCGAACGCGAATTGCTTTTCCGGGAATTGCAGCATCGCGTGAGCAACGATTTCACCATCGTCAACAGCTTGCTGGATCTGCAGCGCCGCCGCAGCGCCGATCCCGAAACACGCCGTGCATTGGAGCAGGCGATGAGCCGAATCCGCTCGGTCGCGCAGGTGCACCACCATCTGTATAGATTGCCCGAGATCGGCGCGATCGACTTTCGCCAGTATCTGGCCGATCTCTGCGCCGCGCTTGCCACCGCCGCCTTCCCGCCGACGGGTTTGCAGCTGCGCTGCCATTGCGACGAAGCCTATATGCCGCGCAGCCGTGCGATTGCCGTGGGGCTGGTGACGAATGAGCTGGTGATCAACGCGGTCAAGCATGCCTTTCCCGACGACCGCGAGGGCAATATCGACGTTCGCTTTCAACAGACGCAAACCGGATGGACCTTGAGTGTCAGCGATGACGGGATCGGCCTTTCCCAGACGCAAACCAAAAATGGGCTGGGCACCAGCCTGCTGGAAGAATTTGCCCGGCAGGCTGGCGGGATATTGTCGAAAGAGGTTTCCAGTGGCACCTTGGCGCGACTGGTTTTGCCGCCCTCGGCCGCCAGCGCGTCTGCCACAGACGATCAAAACCAGGTCTGACGGGAACCTCGGCAGCCGCCGGGCGTTCCCCCCTATCAACGCCAGGGGGAAAATGTTGCTCGCGGACAGCTTCGCCACGCCTCAACTCGACGAGGGCCGCTATCGGTTGCTGGTCGATGCGATAACGGACTATGCCATTTATATGCTCGATCCGGAAGGCTTGGTGATCAGCTGGAATTCCGGCGCGCAGCGATTCAAGGGTTATGAACCCGCGGAAATCATCGGCCGCCATTTTTCACGCTTTTATACCCTTGAGGATCGCGAGATCGGCATGCCGAAATTCGCGCTCGATGCGGCGCTTCGGGACGGAAAATTCGAAGGCGAAGGCTGGCGGGTCCGCAAGGACGGCAGCCGTTTCTGGGCCCATTCGATCATCGGTCCGGTGCGGGATGGAGCTGGCGACCTGTTGGGCTTCGCCAATATCACCCGCGATTTGACCGAACAGCGGCTGGCCGAGGAATCGCTGAAGCGCAGCGAAGAGCAGTTCCGCCTGCTGGTCCAGAGCGTCACCGACTACGCCATCTACATGCTGGATGCCAGCGGCCATATCTCGAGCTGGAATCAAGGGGCGCAGCGCATCAAGGGCTACCTGCCAGACGAAATCATCGGCAAGCATTTCTCGCAATTCTACACGCCCGAGGACCGCGCGCGCCAGGAACCGCAAAAGGCGCTGGAGACCGCGATCCGCGAAGGCCGCTTCGAAAAAGAGGGCCACAGGGTCCGCAAGGACGGCAGCGTTTTCATCGCCCATGTGATCATCGATCCGATCCGCGATGCAAAGGGCGAGGTCATCGGCTTTGCCAAAATCACCCGCGACATCACGGAGCGCAAGAAAAGCCAGCGCGATCTGGAGCAGGCGCAGGAAGCATTGTTCCAGTCCCAGAAGATGGATGCGATCGGCCAGCTGACGGGCGGCGTCGCCCATGACTTCAACAATTTGCTGATGGCGATTCTTGGCAGCCTGGAGCTGGCAAAGAAGCGGCTGCCGGACGATCCCAAGATCGCCCGCCTGCTCGACAACGCCATACAGGGCGCCCAGCGCGGGTCGATCCTGACCCAGCGCATGCTGTCCTTTGCGCGGCGCCAGTCGCTGGAGCCGAAATCCATCGACCTTGCCGTCCTGATGCGCAACCTGATCGATCTTCTGCAAGGGTCCATCGGGCCCAGTGTGCGGATCGAATCAGACTTTCCCGCCTCATTGCCATCGGTCCGGGCGGACGAAAACCAGCTCGAATTGGCGCTTCTGAATTTGACGGTGAATGCACGCGACGCATCGCCCCAGGGCGGTACCATCAAGCTTGCCGCGCGCGAAGAAGCGATAAAGGCGGACCATGCGGTCGGCCTTCCCGCCGGGCGCTATGTCTGCATCACCGTCACTGACCAGGGCGAAGGGATGGACGCGGACACTCTGGCGCGCGCAACCGAGCCCTTTTTCACCACCAAAGGTGTGGGCAAGGGCACGGGGCTGGGCCTGTCCATGGTGCATGGAATGGCCGAGCAGATTGGCGGACGCTTCGTCCTCAAAAGCAGCCTTGGCCAGGGCACGACAGCTGAGATCTGGATTCCCGCGGCGGGCAAGGCCGGCGAGCCCGCCTCCCAGACAGAACAATCGCAGACCCGCCTCGCGCCGTCCCTCACGATCTTGGCGGTCGACGATGATGGACTGGTTCTTTTCAACACCATCGCCATGCTGGAGGACCTGGGCCATACGGTGCTGGAAGCCCGGTCCGGTGCGGAGGCCCTTGATATTCTGGAGAAAAAGCCCGCGGACCTGGTGATCACCGATCAGGCCATGCCACAAATGTCAGGCCTGCAATTAATCGCCGCGATCCAGGAGCGCTGGCCGCATTTGCCCGTGATTCTGGCCACCGGTTATGCCGAATTGCCCGCTGGCGCGGTCAAGGACTTGCCCAAGCTGGCCAAGCCTTTCAGCGAGGCCGAATTGGCGGGCGCCATCGCCAAACTGTTCACCTGAAGCCCCGACGGTCCGGCTAATCGCCCGGCGACTCAAGCCTCGTATAGACAAGGCCGTATGACAGGCCATATCGTGCCGCAACGCCGTGTATTGGGCGCTGTCATTATCGAGGGCGTATCGTGCCGAAGGCCAACACTCACTCCATTGATAAAGCTATCGGTGGACGCCTCAAGATGTACCGTCAACGCGCAAATATTTCGCAGACCGCGCTCGGCAAGCATCTCGGCGTCTCTTTCCAGCAAGTCCAGAAATATGAGAACGGGACCAACCGGGTTTCCGCCGCGACCCTCATCAAGATTTCGCGGGCCTTGAATATCTCGGTCGGCGAATTGATGGTGCTGGAAAATCATCCCACCCCGTCAGCCGGAAGCAGCAAGGATCTTGCGCGCTTCACGAAATCGACCGAAGGCCGAAGCCTCATTCATGGCTTCATGGCAATCAACGATCCGCTTCTGCGGCGGCATATTGTCGGCCTCGTCAAAGCCCTGGGGAACTGAACGGCTGCCCGCCGTTGACGGGCCATGCCGCGCACCCTAGTTTCAGCGCGATAGTTCCCGAAAGGGATTAATAGGGAATCCGGTGTGAAGCCGGAGCTGCCCCCGCAACTGTCAGCGGCGAGCCAAGGGCCGATACACCGTCACTGAACGCATCCGCGTTCGGGAAGACAGCCCGAAGCGACGACCCGTGAGCCAGGAGACCTGCTATCGGGTGTCACGCTTAGGCCAGGGAACGGCGGGTTCCTCACGGCAACGATTACTTCGTCCATGCGGTGACACGCGCACGACCATCCTTGCGACAGGGATGCCGCGCGCCTTGCCAACCCATGTCTCCAACGGAGTGTATCTCGATGCCCATCTCAACCGACATTCTTTCGTCCAATCTTGGCTTTCCCCGCGTCGGGCGCCATCGCGAACTGAAACAGGCACTGGAAAATTTCTGGTCCGGCGCCGTCGCGATCCAGGAGCTTGATAAAATCGGGACCGCTCTTCGTGCCCGTCACTGGTTCGTGCAACAGCACGCCGGTATCGACCACATCCCGTCCAACGACTTTTCCAACTATGACCAGATGCTGGACACCATTGCCATGCTGGGCGCGGTGCCGGCCCGGTTCGGCCATCCGGGCGGCATGGTTTCACCGGAGCTTTATTTTGCCATGGCGCGTGGGCGCCAGGATGCCGGCGCGATGGAAATGACCAAATGGTTCGATACCAACTATCATTATATCGTGCCGGAACTGGATGCGGACACGGTATTCTCGTGCGGCGGCAGCAAGGCGCTGGACGAATATAAGGAAGCGAAATTCCTGGGCATCGCCACCCGCCCGGTCCTGATCGGGCCGGTGACGTTTCTCAAGCTCGCCCGGATGCGCGACGGCTCGGACCGCTGGGGCCTGTTGACGAAAATCCTGCCGCTTTATGCCCGGGTCATCGCCGACCTGGCGGAGGCAGGCGCGCAATGGGTGCAGATCGATGAACCCATCCTGGTCGCAGATCTGGACGATGCGGCCCGCGCCGCCTTCGCCGATGCCTATGCCGTGCTGGGCAAGCTGCCGGTCAAACTGATGCTCGCGACCTATTTTGGTGCGGTGGGCGACAATTTGCCCTGCCTTGCCGGACTGCCGGTCGCCGGCGTGCATATCGATCTGGTGCGGGCGCCAGGCCAGCTGGATGACGTCTGCCGCGCCTTGCCTGACGACCGGATGCTGTCGCTGGGTCTGGTCGATGGCCGCAATATCTGGAAAACGGCGCTGACCGATGCCGAACGCCTGATCGAGCGGGCCAGGGCGTTTCGCCGCGATCGCTTGATGATCGCGCCGAGCTGCTCACTTCTGCATGTGCCGGTGGATCTGGCGACGGAGACCAAGCTCGATGCCGAAATGAAGAGCTGGCTTTCTTTTGCGACCCAGAAGCTCGACGAAGTCGCCGCCCTGGCCGGCGCGGCGAATGGCAGGCGGGACAATAATTTCTTCCGGGAAAATGCGCTGGCTGCAGGAAGCCGCGTGACCTCCACGCGCATTCACGATCCGGCGGTGCAGCAAAGGCTGGCTTCGCTGACGCCGCAAATGTCCGAACGCCGGCCGGCCTTTGGCGAGCGCATCAGGCTGCAGCAAGCGCTTCTCAATCTGCCGCTGCTTCCCACCACCAGCATCGGGTCCCTTCCCCAGACGCGGGAACTGCGCGAGGCGCGGGCGCGCTTCAAGAAAGGCCAGATCGATCAGGATTCCTATGACCGGCTGCTGGAGGAATGGACCGCCGAGGCCATGCGCTGGCAGGACGCGATCGGCATCGATGTGCCCGTGCATGGCGAGTTCGAGCGCAACGACATGGTGGAGTATTTCGGCGAGCAGCTGCAGGGCTTTGCCTTCACCGAGCGCGCCTGGGTTCAAAGCTATGGCTCGCGCTGCGTCAAGCCGCCCATCATCTTCGGCGACGTCAGCCGCGCCAGGCCCATGACCCTGCAATGGACCATGACGGCGCAACGCTACACGCAAAAGCCGGTCAAAGGCATGCTGACCGGCCCGGTGACGATCCTGCAATGGAGTTTCGTACGGGACGACCAGCCGCGACGCGACACCTGCCGCCAGATCGCGCTGGCCATACGCGACGAAGTGCTGGATCTGGAGCGCGCCGGGGTCAAGATGATCCAGATCGATGAGGCGGCACTACGCGAAGGCTTGCCGATCCGCAAGGCGGAATGGCAAGCCTATCTCGACTGGGCGGTGGATGCATTCCGGCTGACCGCGGGCGGGGTCAGGCCGCAAACCCAGATCCACACGCATATGTGCTATTCGGACTTCAACGACATTATCGCCGCCGTGGCCGCCATGGATGCCGATGTGATTTCCATCGAGACGTCGCGCTCGGCGATGAAGTTGCTGGATGCCTTTGCGCATTTTTCCTATCCCAACGACATCGGCCCCGGCGTCTATGACATTCATTCGCCGCGCGTGCCCAGCCAGCTGGAAATGGAAGCGTTGCTGGAAAAGGCGTTGCAGGTGCTGAAGCCCCAGCAGCTTTGGGTCAATCCCGATTGCGGCTTGAAAACCCGCGGCTGGTTGGAAGTAAAGCCTGCGCTGGTGGCGATGGTGGCGGCCGCGAAAGCAGTCCGCAGCCGGCTCGAGAGCAAGGCCGGCAGAGCGTCCATATAGAGACGACGCGACCCCATCCGTGGCAATGCCGCGGATGGGTCTCCGCCCGGCTCAGGCCGAAGCGGCCATCATGTATTTCGCCGTGATATTTTTCCGGTTCAATTTCAGGTTGGGGCGCAGCAACCCGTTTTCCCTGGAAAAAGGCTCGTCGGCCAGCGTGATTTCCCCGATCCGCATCTTTTTTCCCGCCATCGCACGATCCACATGCTGCCGGATGCGCCGGATGGTGCTCTCAGAGCGGTCCTTGTCCGTAACCACGACACAGGTCAGATGCGGCACGCCAGGTTTTTGAAACACGACCGATTGCACGATGTCGTCACAGCCGTTCAAGACGCCCTCCAGCATCTCGGGATGGATTTTGTACCCCGCCGGAGTCACGATCAGTTCCTTCTTGCGCCCCAGCAGATAGAGATAGCCATCGCCGTCCAATCTTCCGATATCGCCTGTGGCGATGCGGTCGGGGGCGAGAAATGTGCTCTCATTTTCCCCCGGGGCGCATTGGAAATATTTCCGGGTCAGAAATCTCTCCCGGTGAATGATGATCTCGCCATCTTCCTCGAGCGTCATCTTGACGCCTGCGAGCGGCTTTCCCACCGAGCTGTATTTCTTCGAGAAGGGAGGACGATAGGTCAAGGAGCCGGTCTCGGTCAGTCCATAGGATTCGCAGAGCGGCAGTTGAACATGTTCGAAGAATTGGATCGTGTTATGGCTGAGCGGTGCCATTCCCGAAATCAGCAGCCGCATCTTGCCGCCGAGGATCGCGTGCACATCCCGGAAGACGAAGCGCGCGATTTTTCCTTGGAGCGCCCGGCCCAGCGGCAATGACATAAGACCGCCGGCCAACCGACGCCAGCCTTTCCATCCCGGCGCCGAGAAGCGGGCATGGAGGAGCTGGTAAAGCACCGGCGGCGCGATGAGAACCGTCGGCTGGAGAAGCTTCATGGCGGGATAAAGCTGCGTGTACTCCGTTACGATGATGTCGAAATCATACCAGATGGCGGCGTAATACATGTTGCGCTGCTGAAAATTCGACATCGGCAGGAACAACAGCAGGCGGTCGCGGTTGCTCAGGTTGATGGTTTCCGCCACTGGCGGCAGGGTCAATTCGGCACCCTTGCGGCTTATCACCAATCCCTTGAGTCCTCCCGCCGACCCCGATGAAAATGCCAGGCAGAGATCGTCCGGATCATCGCCCTGGGAATAAGGCGTGCGGGGAAGTGCACAGACATTTTCATTGTCGCCGTCGATCTGCGCGACGAAGCGGTCCTGCGGGCAAAATCCATGGCCCACGCCCTTGCCAAGCAGCATCAGCGAAATGTCGTATTTGTCGACAAGTGCACGATCGAGCGTGCCGGCAAAATCATCGGTGAAAGGCACCGCAATGACACCCAGATCGATCAGAGCCAGGTCGTACGCGATATAGACGTGGGAGTTGGGCGCGAAAATGCCCACGCGCATCCCCGCCTTCACATTCCAGCGGATCAGCGAGGCCCGGGCCCGCGCGACATCCTCCGCCAGCGCCGCATAGCTGTGCCGCACCGGCTTTCCCTGGGCTAGCGTGACAATCGCGCCCTTTCTGGCCGGAAGACAGGCAACGAGCTGGTCGAATTTCATGGTCGCTGCTTCAGGCCGGTTGATGCTGCAGCCGCTCGGTGGCCGAAACCAGATCGCCCACGGTGCGGCAGGTCAAAAGAAGATCCCCCAGATGATCGGTGCCGACACCGAATTTCTCGTTGATCGAGAATATCAGCGAAACCATCGTCATGGAGTCGGCATCAAGATCGGCCACCAAATCTGTTTCCCGCGCGACAAGCCGGCCCGGAAAGCTGGCGGCGAACAAACCGATGACATAATTTTCCACGGACTGTTTTTTCATCTTAAGTTCCCGTCTGTC
>Ga0070679_100004789_pt1 | contig 12483 bp, 7 predicted proteins | sample KBSC63BmetaG_FD_65652 | JGI IMG/M metagenome (GOLD analysis project Ga0070679, IMG submission 65652) | Corn rhizosphere microbial communities from Kellogg Biological Station, Michigan, USA - KBS C6-3B metaG | ecosystem: Host-associated > Plants > Roots > Rhizosphere | place: USA: Michigan... | reverse complement strand
AAGAGCGCCGGCAACTGCTCGAGGAAATTCAACGGCGCGTCAACGACTTTCTGCGCACCGACAATTACGACCAGGCCGCAGAGCTCCTCAACCGCGCCATTGAAAAACTGCCCGCCGAAACCACACTCCATCGTTTGAAGATGGAAGTCGACGCGGCAGCGCGCAAATTCGACTCCAAGCAGATGGTCGATGCGGCCATCGCGACCGCCAAGCAGACATTCTCTGCCGATCCGCAGAAGGCGCTCGCCGGGCTGCAACAAGCGATGGAGCAAATGCCGGGCGAGGAGCGCCTCATCGCCTACGAGCGCTCCCTGCGCCAGCAGGCAGATGCCCTGCGCACGCAGCAAATTCTCAGCGACGCTCTGCGCAACGCGCGCGAGCTTCTCGCGGCACGGCAGCCGGAAAAGGCTGTCACCGCACTGGAATCCTACGAACTTGAGCACGGCCACCAGGCTGATATCGGCGAACTGCTGAAGTTCGCCAAACAGGAAGCGGCGGAGCAGCAGGCCCGTGCCCTCATCGAGCGCACGGCCGTCGAAGCCCGCGGCCTTCGCGACGAGCGTCCGGACGAAGCCATTCGCAAGCTGGAAGCGGCGCTCAAAGACCCCGCGGTCAAGGCGTCCGGCGATAGTACCCTTGCTCACCTTCTCGAAGACATCCGCCAGCAACAGGCCGAGGTATTGCGCAAGCTTGACGTCGTTCAAAAACGCGCCACCATGCTGCGCGAACGCGGAGAGCTGAACGAAGCTATTCAGGTCCTGAAAGAGTTCCTTGCCTCCGGCACCCGCAGCGCGCCGGTGCAGGAACTCCTCAGTTCGCTGGAAGCAGAAGCTGAACGAAAACAGGTCACGCAACGCGCTATTGCTGCCGCCGCGCAGTCCTCGCAACAGGGCAAGTTCCCTGCCGCATTCGATGCCTTGCAGGCCGTTGTGCGCGCGTATGGCGAATCGGACGAACTCAATCGCGCAACCGAAGCAGTAAAAGCTGCGCGGGCGGCGCATGCGCAGGAAGTCGTCAGCCGTTCCATCGAAACCTCGCGCGCCGCCCTGCTCAACAACGACGTACCTGGCGCAATGGCTGCCCTGCGCGCCGCCAACGAGATGGTGGAGTTCGCTGAGCCCGCCAAGCAAGCCGACTGGAAACGCATTGGACAGGCCGCGAAGAAAGCCGAGAGCGAGCCGCTGGCAGCCGGAGCCACGATTGCCGATCCCCTGGCCGACCTGGAAGCAGCGCCGAGTGCGAAGCGTTCGCCGATGCTGCTCATTGTCGGTGCCGTTGGCGTCATTGCGATCATCGTCGCCGTGATCATGGTCATGCGCAAGCCGGCGCCCGTCGCGGGTCCTGCTGGCCCGACCGACGCGCATATCACCATCGTGAAGGCCATCCCGGGAGCATTAGTTTCCATCGATGGCGTCAAGAAGGCGCCCATTGACGCAACCGGATCTCTCACCGTCACCGTCCCGCCCGGAAAACACCTGCTCGAAATCACCTTGGAAGGTTATGACCCGTATACGGAGAACGTTCAGGTCGGTGCCGGCGAAACCTTCAAGGACCCAATTGCATTGTCCAAGGCAGTGGTGGCCAGCAAGGCCGGCACCCTCGTGATGCAGGGGAATCTTGCCGGCTTCAAGATCATGGTTGACGGCAAGCCGCGCGGCGAAATCATGAAGAAGGAAGGCACGCTGACCCTCGAAGAGGGTTCGCACACCATCCGCTACTCTAATGAAGACGGCACCGACAGCCAGGAGCACACCATCCAGATCGCAGCCGGCAAGAGCACGCCGGATAGCTTTACGCTGAAGGCCCCGGCGCCCGTGGCCGTCAAGCCGCCGGTCAATACGCCCGCCGCCCCGACCGTGGGAAGCCTCGTCGTCGAAACCACGCCCAATGCCCAGGTCTCGATCGACGGCCAGGGCCGCGGTTCGGCGGACGGCTCCGGCAAGCTCACCATCGGTTCCCTTTCCGCCGGCAATCACAACGTCGACATCAGCCTCGACAAGTATCAATCCGTCTCTGGCCGCTCAGTATCGATCGCCGGCGGACAGACGGCCCATTTCGCCCAGCCCCTCACTCTCGCAGCCGTGGCTCCGTCAACAGGTTCGCTGTCTATCTCGACCAACGCGCAGGCATCGATCCTCGTCGATGGACAGCGCAGGGGTTCCGCGGATGGCGGAGGCCAATTCAACCTCGACGGTCTCTCACCAGGCCAGCACCAATTGGAGATCACGCTGGAGCACTTCCAGCCTGTCCAGTTGCCCATCACCATTCGCGCCGGTTCACCGACAATCATCCCCGCCCGGCTCCAGCCGGAAGCGGTTGCGGTCGCTCCGTCGAAACCAGCGGCTGTAGCACCCCCGGCAGCTGCAGATAACAGTGCCGATATCCAGGGTATTCAGGAAGCTCTGCGCAGCTTCGAAGCGGCCTACGACAGCAGGAACATGGCCCGCATCCAGGCTACCTGGCTGAACATCGGTTCGCGCGCTAAGGGCATCGGCGCTGCCCTGCAGCAGGCCGAGATGGTAAGTATTCACGAAGAGTGTCCGGGACAACCTGCGATCAATGGGACAACCGCCACGCAGAGCTGCACGGAAATCTTTCAATATTCCAAGAGCGACTCTCCGCGTAAGCTCCCCAAGTCCATTACCTTTATCAAGGTGAATGGCAAGTGGGTCATGAAAGATAAGACTCCATAATGCTGGGCACGGGCGCTGCAAAGCGCCCGTGCTTCAGCAGCAATCGGGCATGTCTTTGCTATTTAGCAGACGACTTGCGGAACCTGGTAGCGGTTACGGCCAATGGAATGGTCATGGTATGCAGCCCGCGGCTGTCATTCGTGATCTTCAGCATCATCGCGCTGTTTTTGGCTTCGATCATCCATTCCACCACCGGCCCGAAGAACACCGTCAGTTCCTCGGCGCTTCCTGCCGGCAGAAACCCTCGCAACACCGTGGGGTCGTAGAAGCGGAAATATATTTCCTTGCCACCTTCCAACTGCACCATGAAGAACTTCCGGAAGTGCGCGGCCAATTCCTCCAATGAAGCGTCCGAGGTAAAGAAGCAGGCCCAGCCCTGGCCCCAACCATTTTCCACCAGTTCACGAAGCAGTGGGGATCCCAGCCCAAGCTGGACAACATGCGGCGCAAACCTTGCCAGGATGTTATCTGCCCCACCATCGTGGAGGCTTTCCATCCGCTCCGAAGCCTGTTCCAGCAGAGACGGAACCGTCACATGCACCCCAGGGTCGATCAGGCAGAAGAGCGGATGAGCGGTTCCCTCCAACCAGGTCAGCACCGATTCATGTACTTTCCCCACCGGCTCGGCCTGCGGCGCGAGGACCTCTTCGATCACCGGCTTTTCAATTTGCTGAAACGCATCGATAGCCGGCTCCTCAAAAGCCGGGTCCTCAAACTCAAGTGCGTCCGGCTCAAACTTATCCACGACCGCGTCTTCCGTCACCGCCGGCATCGGCTCGGTAACCGCGGCCATGACCGTCGTCGCTCCAACCAGGGGCGCGGGTGCAGGTGGTTCAGGGAGTACTTCTGGCTCTACCGGGTCCGGTGACGGCGACGGCGGTTTGCCAATCACCACCTGCAGGGTCAGCGTACCGATCTTGATCACATCACCCGGCACTGCCAGCGATTGCGTGATCCGTTGCCCGTTCAGAAATGTTCCATTGCTGCTGCGCAAATCCAGCACGATGAGGCAGCTCAAGGCATACTGCACGCTCAGGTGCATGCCGGACATGAAACTGTCCTGCGGGAATGTATTTGTCGCGCCGACCGACCGGCCAAAAGTCACAGGGTTACGGCCCAGAGTGAAGCGCCGCCCGGATTGTGGACCATCGACAATGACCAGTTCTAGATGCATCGCACTTCCACTGAAAGTTGGACGACGGCCATTCGTTCAATCCCCGAGATGCGCTGCTGGTTCGAATTGACCTTGCCGTAGATCGAAAAATCTCAATTAAGTTGCCGCTGCAGACGAAGTACCGCCGAAATGCTCCATCATTGATTTCCGCAAAGAAATCGCCGTCAGAATACGGTCGCGCAAGTCGCCTCTCACGTCGGAAACGTCCCATATGTATTCGGAAAACCATTCCCGCCGGCCACTCAGCACATCGCTTCCATAATTTGCGACGGCGGAGATAACCCACTGAAGCTGGTATCGCACCTGGTCGCGGTTGTCGGCGTACGGAATATCGGGGACGCGCACGGGATTGCGCTTTTGAAACAGCAGAAAGCCAAGCGCGTAGCTCTTCACCTCGGAACCGTTGATAACGTCGTAGTACCAGATCGCGGCCCCATCGAGATCGACGGAAACACTCACCACAAAGTCATCTCCGGTCAAATATGCCACGCTGTCGTTTGGCATACGAAACATCAGCCGATACCCCTCCGCAAGGCGCTGGAGAGCGGCAATTTCCTCTGGATACATTGTGAGTGTAATGGCCATTAGCTGGTCTTCGCCTTCGTCATCTTCTTCGTAATGGGATCGTAGTAATAGCCGGCCTTGGCCAGATATTCGATTTCACGGCCAAATGTGGTCTGTTTTCCGTTGATGGGGTTCACCAGCGTCGTCGATGACGGATCGCTGCACAAGATGATGTCATCTCCACGTGCAACCGCCGCGGCGAGCCATGGCATGTTGTAGGTCTCGAAAAATTGTTCCGGCGAAAGAGCGTCGGCCAAAGCCGAAGGGACATTCAGGAAGTTGAACTGGTTGGGGTCACAATCGGTTCCAGTCGACTCCGGCGGGTTCAACTCTTCCTTGATGTTCTTCATGTCCGGATCCCAGCGCCCCAGCAGGGTCGTTGCCGTATCCGGATTCGTCGTCAGGTTTGCCCCGGAGGATGGTTGGTACGCCAAAGTCTGCGGTGCAGGGTCAGTGGAAGCCGCAGAGTCGGTGGAAGCCGCGGAGTTCGAGCCTGTGTCCGCCGAGGGACCTGTTGGCGGCGTATACGTAGCGGCTGTAAACGCCCCCGGCCCCGCGCCCTTTGTCCCAGCCGTTGACAGCTTTGCCGTTTGCCCTTGTCCGGCCTTAGGGGTAAATACGCCTGCTGCCACCAGGCCGGCCACGATACCGCCGCCGCCACCGCCGCCCGGCGACGGCGATCCAATTTCCCCAATCATCACTGTCGGCTCGCCCAGAACGATCGTGCCACCATGCGCTGTCGTATCACCCATACGCGCCGCGGGGAGAAAATTGATAAATACGCCGGTCGACCCCTTCACGATGATGTCCGGCGGCCCGACGCAGGTGGCCATGTTTGTAACCGTAGCCGCGGGCAGGAACCCAATCAGCACAGTCGGCGCTCCCGGAGGCAGAATGGGGCCGCCGACGTGTGGAATTGGCGGAACGCCCGGCGTTACCATCGGGCAAACATGCATATCAGTGATTCGTGCTGCTGGTGGCATTTCCTGTCTCCTTTCTGCTTCAGCCCTGGCTGGCAGCTGTGGGCGGTGTTGGTGCAAGTTGAGGGTCGGACGGCAGGACGTGCAAACCCTGCACAAACTGGTCGGAGTACGGTCGAACCGCGCGAAGCTGATCTTCTGAGGATGTAAGCGTAATAATACCGACCCATGTACCAATTCGTACATAGGTCTGTACGTGAATGACCGGTTCAACCCCGGGCGGAGTGTGCCGCACCAACATCAACCGAGCTTCGTCCGAACCCGGAAAAGCGGTTGGCTGCGGCCCAGCGATCTTGGGTTCGTTCAGGGTGTGCTGGATCAGCTTCACCTGCGCTTCCAGATATTCTGAGAAATCCTCCACTGTTTCCAGATCGTCTTGTCCCAGCGCCACGTTGGCGAGGATCATCGGCGCCCCCGGAGCTACTTGGCGGATGCCAAAACCATAGATGACCGCCCAGCCCTGGGGAAGAACGGTCATCATCCACCGTCCGACGGTGGGGAAGTTCGAGGCTCCTCCGGTTTGTTCTGCGGGCTGGGTCAAAGCTCACCGTAGGTGTTGCGTTGGTTGAACTGCTTCTCCATTGATGTACAGGACCGAACAAGCATCATGCTCAGCTGTTCTCTCGCCAGGAACCCTCTGGCGGATCCACCGGTGGGTCAGGCGGTTGCGGAGGCAGAACCACGGCCGGACTTCCCGGCACCGCGGCTCCACCGCTGTTGATCAGCACCATCGTTCCCGAGATCATTACGCCGGCCGGGCCTATGCAGATAAAGCCGCCCGCGCCTTTGAGACAAAGGTTCATACCGCTCTCGATGACCACGGTCATGCCACCTTTGACGTGCGCTTCCATACCGGCGTCGACCACAAACGCCTGTCCAACCTTTTCCATGTGGTTTCCACCCACATCAATCGAAAAGTCGCCGCCGGTCTTTTCGGCAAGCTTGCCGCCATAGGAGATGTTGGTATCGCCGCCGATCTTGGTCTTGACGGCCCCTCCGATGTCACTGCTCGAATCGCCCGTGATCTTCAGGATGCTCTTGCCCTTGATAACGGTGTTCTGGTCTTTCTCCACCGTCATCCAACGGCCCGCCTTTACATCGACGACTTCGTTGTTACCAACATTGCGGTAGTTGTCGTTTTCGACATTGACGTTCATGTCCTTTTCGGCGTTGATATAGATCTCTTCCGAGCCCATCTTGTCTTCAAAGCGAAGTTCATTCGCATTGGAAGCCCCGCCGCCTTTCGAGCTGCGCGTCAGGATGCCGGTCATCGTGCTGTCGTCCGGTAGCTTGTACTTCGGCACATTGACGCCGTTGTACACCGACCCGATGATGACCGGGGCGTCCGGGTCACCGTTGAGGAACTGCACCAGGACTTCGTCGCCACCGCGCGGCCAGAAGTAGGTGCCCCATCCGCTGCCGGCCCACGGCTGCGCCACACGGACCATGGTGTTGTCGGTCGTATTGTCTTTGCGCAAACGGTCCCAGTAGAACTGCACGCACACCCGTCCCCAGGCGTCTACAAACATGTCTTCTCCCGAGGGAACAACGACAAACGCCGATTGCGGCCCCGTGATGCGCGGCTTCGGCGTCCTCGCCACCGGCCGGAACAGCCGGTCGCTCTCGATTGCCGCAAATTGCGTCGTCAAAGGCGAAACGGGCGAGTCGGTGCCAAGATACGCCGGCGCCTGAATAGCATGGAGTGAAACTTCCGTCAGCAGGTAAGCCCGGTTCCAGGCATCGCGAGGATGCTGCGACAGCGTAAACCCGGTGCCCGCAAACATCTTTCGCGAACTCGCAACACCGTGGAAGGTGTTGAATGCCACATCGCCCGCATCGCGTCGGTTGTTGAGAATGTCGTCGTCGCCGGCTTTCGTCTGCAGACTGGTAATGCTCCCCAGCTTCTTGACGGAGCTCGTCCCAGCTTCCGGAAACTGGTAGTTCTCAAATGCATTCTTTCCGGCCACCTGTGCGCTATTCACTGGCCCGGTGGTAAACGCGCTGTGGGAGTTGGGGTCATAGTCGCGATACGTATATCCACCCGTCACCATGACAGCAGTCGCGCGGATGTCCGTCACTACGGCATCGTACAAATCCTCATGCCCGTCGCCCGGCGGATTGTAGTCCAGGGCCTCTGAACCGGAGTCGTATCCATCGCGCGTATTGCCGAACATGATTTCGTTGTCGCTGTCGGTGTGCTTGAACCAGTAGAAAATTCCATACTGCTCGGCAATGCGACTGATGAAAGCGAAATCGGTCTCGTTGTATTGTGTGCAGTACTCGAGCGTAACTCCCGCACTGGAGGTGTTGTCGGTCATGGACAGACCATAGGGGCTGATGACCGCCTTGATGATGTCCATCGGCATCTGGTCCTGAAACACCCGGCAGTTCGTGCTCAGGGTCAGTTGCCACAGGGAAGGAACAATATGGGCCCGGTAGTTATCGAAGTTTGAATCGCCAGAGGTCTGCTCAAAGCCGGCAATCAAGCCATTGATGTAACGGGGTTCGGAACTGTCCACCATCGAGACGGCAATCGTCGCTTTCGTCCCAACCAGGCTCGCCGGATCGACATCTGTACCTGTCTCAACCAGCAATTCCGCCTGATAGTCGAAGAGCCGGGACATTCCCTCGGACCCCTCCAGCGTCTGGATCAGCAAAAGATCTTTTTCCAGTACGCTGGAGAACTGCATTAGCCTTCCGGCTTGCTTAAAGTTTGCCATGATCGGGTCTCCCTTCGTGAGCCCCAGTTGAATCCGTGTTCAATCCTTGCAATGGAGTTACGCCGCAGCTCCTGCTACGGTTTGACCCCACTCGTAGGTGATCTTTCCGTCGTTTACCGCCACGGTTACCTTATCTACTGTGGTGCCTTCGGCCATCATGCCCAGCATCTGGCGGCTGATCTCCGGCAGCATCGTATTGGAAAGGATGTTGTCCACGTTGCGCGCGCCGCTTTCAACCTCCGTGCAGCGGTTGGCAACTTCAGTAAGCAGGGTGTCGTCGTAAATCATCTCGACGTGATGCGTCTCCCGCAGGCGCTTGACGATCTTGTTGAGCTTGAGCTTGACGATCTTCTTCAAGTTCTCGTCGCGGATCGGGAAGAAGGGCACGATCATCATGCGGCCCAGGAACGCCGGCTTGAAGATCTTGTCCAGTTCCGGCTTCATCGCTTTCAGCAAGCCAGTTTCGTCCGGCATCGTTTCCGGATCGGCCGTCAGCTTCATCAGCGTGTCGGTCGCGGCGTTGCTGGTGAGGATGATGATGGTGTTGCGGAAGTCGATCTCGCGGCCTTCCGCGTCGTCCATGCGTCCCTTGTCGAAGACCTGGAAGAACAACTCGAGGACGTCGGGATGGGCCTTTTCGACCTCGTCCAGCAGGACGACGGAGTATGGCCGGCGGCGGACGGCTTCGGTGAGCACACCGCCTTCGCCATAGCCCACGTAACCCGCGGGCGAACCCTTGAGCGTCGAGACAGTGTGGGCTTCCTGGAACTCCGACATGGCGATGGTGATCATGTTCTTTTCGCCGCCGTACAGCAGGTCAGCGAGGGCGATAGCGGTTTCCGTCTTGCCGACACCGCTGGGACCTACGAGCATGAACACGCCAACGGGCTTGACCGGATCGTCCATGTTGGCGCGTGACGTGATGATGCGCTGCGTGATAGCGACCTGGGCATGGTCCTGGCCGATGACGCGCTTTTGGAGTTGTTCCGCCAGAGTGAGCACGGTCTGAATCTCGTCCTTGACCATCTTGCCCAAGGGAATGCCGGTCCACGCGGAAATCACTTCACCGACGATCTGCGCGTCGACGGCTACCCGCATCATGCCGGTTTCGCCCTGCATATCGATGAGCTCTTTCTCCAGCGCCGCCAGCTTCTTCAGCGTCTCCGCCTTATCGGCCTTAGGAGCCTCGGCAGCGGCTTCGGTTGCAGCCGGTGCTGCTGCGCCGGCTGCCTTCGGAGGTTCAGCGGCTGCGCTCTTCTTCTCGGCGCTTCCCTTCTCCAACTCCGCCTGCAACGCGCGGATCTCGGCGACGATACCCTTTTCTTTTTCCCACTGGGCATTCAACACCTTCAGCTCTTCGTTGGAGGTATCGATGTCCTTTTCGATGGCGGCGATGCGCTCGGAATGGTCGGCGCCCACGGCGTTTTCGCGCTCCAGGATGCGCTTTTGAACGTGCAGGCTGTCGATCTGACGCTGCACCCCTTCGAGCGTCGGCGGGGCGGAGTTCTGACCAAGCGCGAGGCGGGCGCAAGCGGTATCGAGCACACTGACGGCCTTGTCAGGAAGCTGGCGGCCTGCTATGTAACGATGCGAGAGGCGCACGGTCGAGGTAATCGCCTCGTCCAGAATGCGAAGGTTGTGATGCTTCTCCAACGAAGCAACAATACCGCGCAGCATCGTGCAGGCAACCTCTTCGGTGGGCTCCTCGACCTTGACAACCTGGAAGCGGCGGGAGAGCGCGGGGTCCTTCTCGAAGTACTTTTTATACTCGGCCCAGGTCGTGGCGGCAATCGTACGCAGTTCGCCGCGCGCCAAGGCCGGCTTCAGGATGTTGGCGGCATCGTTCTGGCCGGCCTGTCCGCCTGCACCGATCATGGTGTGCGCCTCGTCGATGAAAAGGAGGATCTTTTCAGTCGACGACTTGACCTCATTGATGAGGCCTTTGAGGCGGTTTTCAAACTCGCCCTTGACGCTGGCGCCAGCCTGCAGCAGTGCCATATCGAGCGAATGGATCTGTGCGTCCTTGAGCGCCGGAGGTACGTCGCCCTCCGCAACGCGGTTGGCGAAACCCTCGACGACCGCGGTCTTACCGACGCCTGCTTCACCGGTAAGAATGGGGTTGTTCTGGCGGCGGCGCATCAGGATGTCGATCATCTGCCGTATCTCGGCATCGCGACCCAGGACGGGATCGATCTTGCCGGCCTTCGCATTCGCGGTCAGGTTCACGGTGTACTGGTCGAGATGCGGAGTCTTGCCGCCGGAAGGCGAGGGCGCGTGGCCGGCGCCGCCGGAGCCTGCCGCCGCTCCATCGGGAGCCGGGGCAGCAGAGCCGAGGGCCGACTGGCGCTCGCGCGAATTGCCGACGACGTCATAGAACGATGCCCGCAGAGCTTCCGGATCAAGCTTGCGGAATTCGCCGGTGATCTCCTTCACCACCCGCGCCAACTCGTCGTTCGACAGCAGCGCGAGCAGCGTCAGACCGGTGCGCACCGTGCCTGCATCGAATTCAATCGACGCCAGGGTCCACGCTTCGCTCAGCATCTTTACGACCGTCGGGCTGAAAGCCGGCGACCGCGCATTTCCGCTCTTCAACTTGTCCAGGCTGCGTTGCAGATCGGCCGTAAGGCGCGACTTGTCGATGCCAAAATGACGCAGGATCGACGCGATGTCGTTATCGCTCGCGTCCAGCGTCTTCAACAGATAATGCTCGATCTCGATGTCGTAGTGGGCGCGCGAAACGCACAGCCCCGCCGCGGACTCCAGGGCACTGCGGGTAGATTCATTCAGCTTTGCGATGAGAGACTTCAGATTCAGGCTCAAGAGGTTCACGTACCTTTCGGAAGATGGAATTCAGAATTCAAAAGCTGCGTTCTCAATCTAAAAATCTTCGGCTGACCGGTCTCAGGTCAGCAAAAACAACGCGTCGCCCGGATCGTAACGGAGGGGCTTCGTCTTCAACCAACTCACCAGGCCAAGCCTGGGTTCGTGCTCGCCCCGGAGCCCTATCTGGCACCCTGGAGCTTCTTCACGGTTCAGAATCAACTGGACCTCGGCTTCATATTGTTCCGAGGAGAAGAATCTTACCCAATCCTTCAATGCTTTGTGTGCGCCGTTCCCTGGAAGGAAGCTGACATAGCGTTCGAACGACATGGGCCCAATGGAAATCCGAATCCGTCCGTGATGGTCCCATACCTCGTTCCCAACCACTGTACCAATCCCCAGCCGCTCACTCGCGCGATTGCTTCCTCCCAGTATCGATTGGTTTGCTGCCGGCAACGAACGCCATGTCCCTGCGAATTGATGAATTGTAATTGACACACCGAAGTAGTCTTCCAGAATCTTCTTCAGCGCTCCGGCCGACCGGACATGCCGCCCCAGCAGACCGCTGTACGCCAGGTACGCCTCGTCGGGCAATTCACTGCGGTTCCGCAGACCCTCCGTACCCAGGCCCAGGAGATCCAGCATCCGGGGCGTTACCGTGTCGCGTTCACTGGCTTCGTAACCGATGAAGAACCGGTACTTCTCCCACCCACGATAAAACAACGACACCATACGGTGGTTGAAAATATCGAAGAATTCGGCCATCGCCGAGTCTTTGTTCTTCAACAACAGCAGCAGTTGTTCGGTATACACGTGCGGCATGATGGTAATTGCCGCCGAAAGCCCCATAAACTGCACGACCAGCCGGTATTGTCCATTGTCCTGCCTCTCCAGCGCGTAAAGCTGGCTGGGAGGAAACGCCAGCGACGGCAGCGAAGAAAAGCGGATGGCCTCCCTGTTGGGAGTGACAAAATACCCCACCGGACCGCGGGCGCTCTCCATGCGCTGCAAGAGCCGCACCGCCTGAAAGAACTCCACCAGGAAGGTCTCGTTTTCCAGCAGTTCGCGCACTCCCGCCCACCGGGCATCGGCCACAGCGGCATGTCGGAACCGCTCCATCTGAGTATCGGAGCTCACGGTGTTGATAAGTTCAATCTTCCCGGTCATACCAGCACCTGGCTCCCCGAGCGCGGCGGCCATACGTCCATCGGCTCTTTCCTCAGGTTGCTTCGCGCCGTCAGTTGCGTAAAGCTGTTCATTGAGGCGTACCCGGCCAGGAAGCGGTCCAGCACCGCCGCAAAAAGATACGCACTTCCGCCGGCGAACTGTTGCTCGTCCAGCTCAATATCGACGGCCACACCGCGCGCCGGAGACAGACCGTAATCCGACGCCACCATCGCAAAATGCGGCGACGTCTTCAGGCTCGACAACGCCCCGATCTGGTTTTCCAGATAGTTCGAGTCGGTGAAATTATGCAGCCGCAAAATTTCCTGCAGGGCGCCGCGGCCCTCTTCGCTCAGCGAAAGGTAGTT
>Ga0070679_100004786_pt1 | contig 12485 bp, 11 predicted proteins | sample KBSC63BmetaG_FD_65652 | JGI IMG/M metagenome (GOLD analysis project Ga0070679, IMG submission 65652) | Corn rhizosphere microbial communities from Kellogg Biological Station, Michigan, USA - KBS C6-3B metaG | ecosystem: Host-associated > Plants > Roots > Rhizosphere | place: USA: Michigan... | reverse complement strand
ACGTGCTGGAGGTTGTTGTCGAGGAGCGCGAAGTGCGGCTCGGTGGCGGGCACGAGCTGGATGCGCGCGATGAACTGATCGGGCAGGTAGAGCGCGACGCCGAAGGCGCCGGTGAAGGGACCGAGGTGGCCGGGGATCGACAGGCCGAGCGAGGTGCCGCGCGGGGTGGTGACGCCGGCGTCGCGGCCATCGATGCGCAGGGCGGTGGCGGCGTAGGAGTAGGAGGCGGCGGCTTCGATGTCGTCGGAGAGGGCGACGCCGGCGGGGTTGGCCCAGGCGGCGGCCTGTCCGCGCGCTTCGGAGGTGGCGGCGCCGGCCATGCCGGCGGCGCGCGGGCCGAAGCCGAAGGTGTCGAGGGCATTGGCGTGGGCGCGCGCAGGCGACAGCGCGAGGGCGGCGAGCGCGAAGAGCGCGAGCGCGCGCTTCATCGGCGCACCGTGAGCGTGAAGCCGCCGGCGCCGACGGTGCCGGTGCCGACGCTGCCGAGCGGGACGGTCGAGCCCTGCACGATCTGCAGCTCGCCGTGCGCGTCGAGGCGCAATTCGCCGCCGAACACGGCGACGCGCACGCCGAGCCCGATGGTCAAGTGGTGCATGTCGCCGCCGAGGAGCTGCGTCGCCGTCTGCCCCGACGGGATCGGCGAGCTGACGAAGGCGTAGCCGCCGCGGATCGACGCGGCCCAGGCGCCGCGGATGAGCGCGGTCCAATCGGCGCCGGCGCGCACGGACGCGCCGTCGGCGAACGACACGTGCGGTGGCGCGGCGACGATGCCGCCGACGAGCGGAAGCTCGCTCGTGACGGTGACGTAGGGCCCGGCCCAGTCGGCCCAGTGCTGCCAGGCGACGTCGAGCGAGATGGTGAGGCGCGGGCGCGCGCGCCAGGCGACGCCGGCGACGACGGTGTGCGGGGTGTAGAGCTCCTCGGCGTCGACGTCGAGATCGATGGGCTGGCCGGCGACCTGGTTGTTGGCGACCGTGCGGAAGGGGACGCCGAAGGCCTGGCGATAGACGAGCGCGAGCGCCAGGCGCGGTCGCAGCTGCCAGCGCACGCCGGCGTTCACCGCGAGGTGCGAGTAGATCTGCTCGTCGACGCGCGCCTCGAGCGCGCGCGTGGCGCCTTCGGTGGCGTCGACATGGCCGCCGAGGCCGGCCAGGTAGTTGAAGCCGAGCCCGACCGACAGGCCGCGCCAGAGCCGCACGGCGACCGTCGGCAGGACGACGAGCCGCTGCGTGCGGTTGTCGTAGAGCGGGTAGAGCGGCTCGGCGGGCGTGTGGGCGATGACGCGCACGATCGTGTCGGGCAAAAGGTGCAGCGCGATGCCGACGTAGATGCGATCCTCGAGCGGCCCGACGAAGGGCACCGGCGTGGCCGCACCGACGAGGATCCCGACGCGGTCGCTCATGTGGAATGTGCCGCCGCCGGGCAGGGGCAGCGCGCTGCCGAAGCCGATGACGCCGAACGACGCCTCGGGGCGACGCGCGAGCACCAGGCCGGCGGGGTCGTAATAGCCGGCGGAGAAGTCGTGCACGCGCGCGGCCGAGGCGCCGGCGACGGCAGACTCCTCGGAGCCGAGCCCGAAGACCTCGGGCTCCGACGCCGCGGCGCGGATGGCGCTCGCCGCGAGAGTTAACGCGGTTAGCGCAAGCGCAGGACCCCTCATGCGCATGTGGCGCGCTAGCGTACTTGTTTGATAGCGTCCGGCGCAAGGAGTGAGGGGATGAAACGATTGGTTTTGGCGACGGCGATCGCCGCGATCGGGTGCGGGTCGGGCTCGGGCTCACACCCGGACGGCGGCGACGGCGGCATGATGCAAGAGAGCTGCTCGCCCGACGGCAAGCAGGTGGCGGTGACCGGGCGCTACGCGGTGCGCGGCGATCTGTTGGTGAACGTCAAGGTCGTGGCGGGCTGCTCGGGGGCGGCGTGCATCGTCGACAACGACGCCAACGCGGAGCTCCTGTTCGTCGCCGATCTGACGCAGACGGGGACCTCGGTGGCGGCGACGGTGACGCCGTGCAAGATCGTGATTCCGCCGGTGGCGCTGAAGAACCAGCCGATGCCGGTGCAGCTGACGGTGCCGGATGCGCTGATCGCGTCGGTGTTGCCGGTGATGTCGACGGCGACGCTGGGCGGGTCGGATACGTGCGCGACGTTCCAGGCGCAGCCGATCACGATCACGCTGGGGGCGAGCCTGGCGAACGTGGCGAGCGATCCGCTGCCCACGTTCTCGTCGAGCGCGACGCCGCCGGTGGTGGAGTGCGGCGGGATGGCGACGACGGCGTGCGCGTCGACGGCGAATCCGGTGGGGCCGACGGACAAGGGATGCGCGTGCGATCAGGAGGGGGACGCCAAGGTGGGGGCGACGGTGACGGCGAAGAATGCGCCGGGGTTCGAGGACATCGATCAGCTCTACATCGACCTGCGGACGTCGGTGACGCTGAGCGGGCAGGTGTATCCGGGGCAGCAGATCAAGGGGAAGGTGGAAGGGCTGCGTCTCGATCAGAACGTGCTCGGGTGTCATCGGTCGAATGCGCCCGGGGTGCGGGACTGCATGGACGCCGAGACCAACACGGTGGCGGGGTTCAATCCGGCGGTGACGCAGTCGGTGAATGGGGATTCGACGTTCGTGGCGGTGCCGGTGGGGGCGGGGACGACGTGCGATCAGGTCAAGGCGATGGAAGGGACATTGTTTCCGTAGGTAAGAAGTGGATTCGTCGATCGTAGGACCAGCCGATGAAGTGGATGTTGGTGATGATGCTCGCCGTCGGCTGCGCGCGCGCGACCGGTGGAGGAGCGGGATCCGGTAGCGGGAGCGGCGGCGCCGGGACCGGGGCCGATGCCGCAGTCGGGACCGGAGGAAATGGCGGCGCGGTCGATCTGGCGGTGGCGGCGTCGACGGGCGATATGACGCAGGCAGGCTCGACCGACATGGCGCAGGCGGCCGCGGCGGACCTGGCGCAGGCGGCGCCGGCGGACCTGGCGCACGGAGCCGACATGGTGGGAAGCCCGAGCGACGTCGTGGTGCACGTGCTCATCGACAACTTTTGCAACAGCTCGACCAATCCCGCGGTCATCAACGCCACGCACGGGGTCGCGCTCCACCTGACGTTCGAGAACGACTCGCACGACTACGACGCGGATGTGTGGAGTTCGAGCGGGTACGGCTTTTTGGACATGGCGCAGGGAATGACCTGGAAGGACCCGATCCCGCACTGCACGGGGCCGAACCCGTACACGGAATATTTCGACGTGGGGATTCAGGGCGGGCCCGTCGGTGGGGCGTGCCCGGACTACCGGCTCCTGATCCATTGCAATTGACGAATGACCGTTCAGTCAGTATGTTTTCCGGGTCGCAATTGACCAAGGAGCGGAACCATGTCTGACGCCGTCATCGTCGCTGCCGTCCGCACCGCCATCGGTAGGAAGAAGGGGGCGCTCGCCAACACGCGCGCCGACGACCTGCTCGCGCTCACGCTCAAGGCGCTCGCCGAGCGCGCCAAGGTCGATCCGAAGCAGATTGAAGATGTCGTCGCCGGCTGCGTGACGCAGATCGGCGAGCAGGGGTTCAACATCGCGCGCACCGCCTCGCTCATGGCGGGCTTTCCGATCGAGACCACCGGCACCACGGTCAATCGGCAGTGCGGCTCGTCGCAGCAGGCGTTCCACTTCGCCGCGCAGGCGGTCATGTCGGGCGCGCTCGACGTGGTCGCGGCCTGCGGCGTCGAGTCGATGACGCGCATCCCGATGGGCTCCGACGCGGCGATGGGCGTGCCCGGCGTGGCGCCGGCGATCCCGTTCTCGCCGATGTTCAGCGAGAAGTTCAACTTCGTGCCGCAGCATCAGTCGGCCGAGCTGATCGCGGAGAAGTGGGGCATCTCGCGCAAGGACTGCGAGGAGCTCGCTCTCATGAGCCATCAGCGCGCCGCGGCCGCGCGCGAGAGCGGGCGCTTCCGCGACGAGATCCACGGCATCAAGATCAAGGGCGCCGACGGCGCCGAGGCCGTGTTCGATCAGGACGAGGGCATCCGTCCCGACACGACGCTGGAGAAGCTGGCGGGCCTGAAGTTCGTCGTCAAGCCCGACGGCGTGGTGACCGCGGGGACGGCGTCGCAGATCTCCGACGGCGCCGCGGCGCTGCTCGTGACCACGCCGGAGAAGGCCAAGCAGCTGGGCCTGAAGCCGCGCGCACGCGTCAAGGCGATGACCGTCGCCGGCGTCGATCCGACGATGATGCTGCACGGCGTGATTCCGGCGACGCAGAAGGCGCTGGCGCGCTCGGGCCTCAAGCAGTCCGACATCGGGCTGGTCGAGATCAACGAGGCGTTCGCCTCGGTGGTGCTGGCGTGGTCCAAGGAGCTGAAGTGGTCGCTCGACAACGTCAACGTCAACGGCGGCGCGGTGGCGCTCGGCCATCCGCTCGGCGCGTCGGGCGCGCGGCTCATGACGACGCTGCTCCACGAGATGGAGAAGCGCGACGTGAAGTACGGCCTGCAGACGATGTGCATCGGCTTCGGCCAGGCGACCTGCACCATCATCGAGCGGTTGTAGCTCGCTCGCTCCTCTCGTCCCCCGCGTAATCCCGCTGCGCGCGGCGTTTTGGCGCATGTGTTACAGTGCGGCGCATGCGCGCACTGCAATTGTCCTTCGTGCTCGCCACGTTGACTTCGCTCACAGCAACGGCGGCGCTGGCTGACGAGCTCGGTGAGCTCGCTCAAGCCATCGATCAATCCCCCGACGACGCCCGCACCTACGACGCCTACGCGTCGGCGGCGCTCAAGCAGAAGCGCTGGGACGACGCGATCCGCAGGCTCAAGGTCGGTGTCGCGCGCATCCCCGACTACGCCGAGGGGTACTACAAGCTGGCGTACGCCTATCGGCAGAAGCACGAGTGGGCCGACGCGGCCGACTATTACCGTCGCTACACGGTGCTCAATCCGTCGCGAACCGACACCTACTACGGGCTCGGCGCGGCGCTCGAGGGCATGGGCGACAAGCGCGGGGCGATCGCGGCGTTCGACAAGTACGTGGCGCTGGAGAAGTCGCCGGCGAAACAGCACTTCGTGGACTCGGCGAAGGCGGAGCTGGCCAAGATGGATCCGTCGCGCGGGGGGCTGCCGCCGGTCGACTTTTCGGCGCCCCCGACGACGAACGCGCCAGGGACGAGCGCGCCGGCGACGAATGGGCCGCCGGCTGCGGATGCGGCGTCGCTGCGCGCGCAGGCCGAGGATCTGCGCAAGGCCAATCGGCTCCCCGAGGCGGCCGCGGCGTACAAGCGCGCCATCGCCGCCGATCGCGGGAACCTCGATCTCTACAACGATCTCGGCAACGTCTACTTCGCGCTCAAGCAGTACGGCGACGCGGCCAACGCCTTCTCCGACGCGACCAAGCGCGATCCGAGCTATGCGCTCGGCTGGTACAACCTGGCGCACGCGCTGCGCAAGGGCGATCACGCGCGCGAGGCGGCCGACGCCTATCGGCAGTACATCAAGCTCAAGCCCGACGATCCCGATCCCTACTACGGCCTCGGGCAGACGCTGAAGATGATGGGCGACACGCCGGGCGCGATCATCGCGTTCAAGAAGTACATCGGCATGGAGAAGCGGCCCGAGGAGCAGAAGTGGGTCGACAAGGCGTCGGTGGAGCTGCAGGCGCTCGAGGCGATGCAGCAGCAGCAACCGCGGCGCGCGCCCGAGCCGAGCGGAAAGATCGAGGAGAAGAGCACGCTGGGCGACGACACCGCCGCCGCGCGCACGAAGCTCGATCAGGAGCTCAAGCGCGATGCGGTGCTGCCGCCGTCGGAGGACGACATGCGGCTCATCGATCCGTTCGCGAACGGGCGGCTGCGCGATCTGAAGGATCCGTTCCATCGCGCCGGCGACGAGATCGTCAATCCGTTCGAGTCGGCGCCGTCACCGACGGCGGAGCGGATCCGGCAGTACGGCGCGGCGCTGGCGGCGTATCGGCGGGCGCTGGCGCGGCACGCCGAGGACGTGTCGCTGCGCTTCGAGCGCGGCGTGGCGTCGGCGCTGGCGGCGAACTCGACGTCGGCGCTCAAGACGTGGAACGCGGTGCCGCTCGAGGATCCGGAGGTCGCCGAGGCGCGCCGCTCGGTCGAGCGCATCCGCTCGCAGCTGCTCTCCCGTCGCTGAGCGGCGTTCGCGATACCCGCCAGGCGTCTGCGAGCGCGTGGCAGTGACGCAGCGCTACTTGCGGCGCTTCTTCAGGCGCGCGCGCGTCGTCAGGATCGACAGCCCGAGCAGCGTCGCGAACACGCCGGCGCCGTAGAAGGCCAGCCGCGCCGCGTGCGGCTCGCGCCGCCCGTCGAAGACCACGCCGAACGCGCCCGCGGTGATGCCGAGCGCGGCGTAGATGATCTGATGGCCGAGCGAGTAGAGGAGGCGCGCGTGCTCGTCGATGCCGCGGAAGCGCACCTCGAGCTCCCCGCGCTGCGCCTTCTGCACGATCTTCCGGATCTCGGCCGGCAGCGCGAACACCGTCGCCGCGACGTCCTTGGTCGAGTCGATCACGAACGCCGACCAGTCGCGATCCTTGCCGAGCACGAACTCTTCGAGGTACGGGCGGATCACCTGCACCGGGTTGAGCGTCGGATCGAGCTCGGTGCACAAGCCCATGAGGAGGAGCACGGTGCGCTCGAGGAGGATCCACTCCTTGGGCACGTGGAAGTGATCGGCCAGATCGCGGATCGACACGTCCATGCGCCGCAGGTCGGCGAGGTTCTCGATCGACTTCTGCGGATCGAACTTCACGTCCTTGAGGCTGAACGAGTCGAGCTGCACCTCCTCCTGGAACTTCTGGTGCATGAAGTCGATGACCTTGTCGAAGATCGCGGGATCGGCGCCGCGCGCGATGAAGCCCATCTCCTTCATCGCTTGCACCACGCGCGGCGTGTCGCGCGCGATGCCGGCCTGGATCAGATCGACGATGCCGCGCCGCATCTTCGGCGACACCTCGGCGACGGCGCCGAAGTCGATGAATACGATCGACACCTCGCCCGCCGGCGACTTGCGCACCAGGATGTTCCCCGGATGCGGATCGGCGTGATAGACGCCGTCGGAGAAGATCTGCTGGCAATAGGCGGTCACCACGGCGCGCGCGAGCCGCGAGCGATCGATGCCCATGGCATTGAGCCGCGCGCGGTCCGAGACCTTCGCGCCGTCGATCCACTCGGTCGTCAGGATGCGCGCCGTCGACAGCTCGCGCCGCACCTTGGGAAAGCCGACGCCGACGCGGTTGGTGAACTGCGCCGCGATGCGCTCGACGTTGTCGGCCTCGCCGCGGAAGTCGAGCTCCTGCAGCACCATCGCGCGGATCTCGCGATAGAGCTGCTCCATCCCCTGGTACGGGACGAACCACGAGATGACGCCGAAGATGCGGCGCAGCGCGCGCAGATCGATGGCGACGATCTCTTCGATGTCGGGGTACTGCACCTTGACCGCGACCGCCTCGCCCGACGGCAGCCGCGCGCGGTGCACCTGCCCGATCGACGCCGAGGCGATCGGCCGCTCCTCGAACTCGGCGAACAGCTCGCCCGGCTTCTTGCCGAATTCCTCGACGAAGCGCTGCTCGACCTCGGCGTACGGGCGCGGCGGCACTTGATCCTGCAGCCCCTCGAGCTCGGCGCGGAACTCCTCGGGCAAAAAGTTCGTCATGATCGAGATGAGCTGCCCGATCTTGATGAACAGCCCCTGCAGCTTGGCGATGGTGCGGTGCACGCGGCGGGCGTTGCGTAGATGTTTCTTTTGCGCCAGCGCGTCGATCGCCGCCGGCGAGCGAAAGCGCGCCTGCACCTTGAGCGACAGATACGACAACACGATCCGCGCCGTCACCAGGTAGGCGATCCAATAGCGCGAGCGCCCGCGCGGAGGGCGGCCGAACGCCACCGGCGTAATCGCCACCGGTTGCGAGATCTCGACGAGCTCCGCCGTGCGCTCCACCACGGGACAAATTCTAACATCCGCCGAGATTTGCGGTAATCTCACGTCATGGCGATCAGCGAAGAGCGGCGCGATGCGCACGCCCCGTCGGCACACGACGGCGACGCGCCGCCTGAAGACGATCTCCCGCCCGACGACCTCGCCGACGACGCGCCGCCGGACAACGGCGCGAGCGCCGAGGCGCCGCGCGAGGAGGAGCCGCGCGACAAGCAGCACCGCGGGCGGCTCGAAGGCTTCATCCCCGACATCGTCAAGCGCACGTTCTACGCCGGCCTGGGCGCGGTGTTCACGACGGAGGAGGGGATTCGCAAGATCGCCTCCGACCTCAAGCTGCCCAAGGACGTGGCCAACTATTTGATCCAGTCGGCGGCGTCGACGAAGGACGAGATGTTCCGCGTCGTCGGCAAGGAGCTGCGCGGCTTTCTCGAGACCGTGAACATCTCGGGCGAGCTGCAGAAGCTGCTCACGTCGCTGTCGTTCGAGATCAAGACCGAGATCCGCTTCATCCCCAACGACGAGGCGATCGCCGGCGTGAAGCCCGACGTCAAGGTCGGGCGCATGTCGTTCCGGCGCCACCGCGATCGCGATCGTGATCGTGACGAGAAGAAGTCCGGAGACAAAGACGAAGGCTAGCCGCGCCGTCCTGTTCGCCGTCGCTGCGCTGGTGGCGGCGACGTTCGTGGTGCGGCTGTCGGATCCCGATCCCTGGTGGCACCTGGCGACGGGGCGCTGGATCATCGAGCATCACGCGATCCCGTCGACCGATCCGTTCTCGTTCACCGTCGCCGGCGCCGATTGGCGCGCGGTCGATTGGCTGGCCGACCTGTCGCTCTACGGCATGTGGCGCCTCGCCGGCGACGCCGGGATCGGCGTGCTCATGGCGCTCGGCGCGTTCGGGCTGCTCGCGCTCCTCGGGCTGACCGCGCGCCGGCTCGGCGTGGCGACGGCGCCGGCGGCGTCGCTGGTGGCCTGCGTGGGCCTCCTGGTGCAGGGGCGCTACTCGATGGGGCGGCCGATGACGCTCGGCGCGGTCGCGCTCGCGGCGACGATCTACCTGTGCACGCGCAGTTGGTGGGCCGAAGCGCGCGCGCAGGGCGACGGCCGCAACCAGGGCGGGCGCGGCGATCGCAGCGTGCTCGTCGCGCCGATCGTCGTCGTGGTGTGGACCTTCATCCACTCGACCGCGATCCTCGGGCTGGCGGTCCTCGGCATCTTCGCGCTCTCGGCCCTGGTCACGCGCCACGCCGCGCGCGTCCGCTTCGTCGCCGCGACGCTCGCCGCCTTCGCCGCGTGCGCGCTCTTGCCGTCGGCGCGTGGGCGCTTCGCCGTCGCCTTCGGCGTCGAGCACTCGTCGCTGGCGATGGCGCTCACGCGCGAGTGGGAGCGCGTCAGCCTCGGCAGCCGCCAGTATTGGCTGCCGCTCCTCGCCGTCACCGCCGCGGTCGTGGTGATCCTGCGCGCGCGCGAGCTGCGCCGCGCGGCGCTGCCGTACCTCGGCTGCGTCGCCCTCGGCGCCGCCGTCGCCTCGCGCTTCGAGCGCAACCTCTACGAAGCGATCGTGCTCTCGGCGCCCGCCTGCGCGCTGGCGCTCGAGCGCGCCCACGCGGCGCTCGTCGCGCGCGGGCTGCGCACCGCCTCGCTCCTCGTCGTGCTCGTCGTCGGCGCGCTCGTGCCCGCCGTGCATCTGCGCCTGGCGCCCGCCGAATTCGACACGCGCTTCGGCGTCGGCCCCGCCGACGGCGCCGTGCCGACGGAGACGCTCGCCGTCCTCGGCACGCTGCCGCCCGGCCGCATCCTCAACGACTGCACCACCGGCGGCTGGCTCATCTGGCAGCGCATCCCCGTCTACTGCGACGGCCGCACCGTCGCGCTCTATCACGAGGACGACGTCCAACGCCTGTTCGTGCCGCTCTACGCCAAGGCCGAAGTCATCGACGCCGTCGCCGATCACTACGACATCCACTACGCGCTCACGCGCTTCGACAGCGACTTCCAGGACACGCTCATGCGCGCGCCGTCGTCGTGGGTGCCGCTCGCCTACGATCGCGAGCACGCGCTCTTCGTGCGCCGCCGCTTCGCCGACGGCCTGCCGCGCGAAGTCGTCCCGCTCGATGAGCTGCGCTTCACCAACGACGCGCGCTGGCTCGATCCGTGGTACGCCGCCATCGTCGGCGATCCGGCGCGCGCCGATCGCCTGCAAGCCGAGGTGGTGCGCGCGGCGACGCTCGGCCCGACGAGCCGCACGCTGCATGCCGCGCTCCATTACCTCGCGCGCGCGCAGCCGGCCCTGGCCGAGCGCCTGAAGCAGGCGCTCACCGCGGCGACGAAGTAGCGCGCTCTACTTTTTACGAACCGCGAGCGACGACAAGATCTGCGACGCCAGCGCATCTCCGCGCTCGCGCTCGTTCTTGGGCGCCGACACGATCACGCACACGAGGTGCGCCGACACGCTGCCGCAGGTCATCGTCTGCTCTTGCGCGCCGAGCATGCTGCCGATGTGATCGCGCCAGCGCAGCCACTTGCGCTCGCCGATGTGCACCGTGTCGCGCGGCGGTCCGCCGCCGGCCTTCATGCCCCACGCCGCGCGGTTCTTGATGCGCGCGCTGTGCCACGCCGACGCTTCGTCGTCGACGGCGCCTTCGCCGATCTTCTTGGTGCCGCCGATGACGCTGGCGCTGATCCCGTCCTTGAGCGTGACGGTCACCGCCACGTCGGCCGACGGATCGGTCCCCGGCGCCGTCGACGCCGACGATGGATACGAAAACGAAAAGAGCGTGCCCTCGAAGCGCTGCGCCCCTTCGGCGACTGCGACCCCGGCGACCGCGACGAGCGCGGCGAGCGCGACGAGGGCACCTCCGACCTTCATTCGCCGCCGCCGCTCTCGGCCTTCGGTGCCCTGGCCGTCTTGCCCGCCTTCTTGGCCGCGCCGCGCGTGATCGTCACCTTCTTGATCGTGACCGGATCGGTCGGCATGTTGCGCGCGCCCGTCGGCACGCGCGCGATCTTCATCTCGAGGTCGAGCGGCGTGCACTGCCCGAAGATGGTGTGCTTGCCGTTGAGCCACGGCGTCGCCTTCTCGGTGATGAAGAACTGCGACCCGTTGGTCCCCGGCCCGCGGTTGGCCATCGCCAGCACGCCGCCCTTGTCCATCTGCAGCGACGGATCGAACTCGTCGCCGAACTCGTAGCCGGGATCGCCGGTGCCGTTGCCCTTGGGATCGCCGGCCTGAATCATGAATTCCGGAATGACGCGGTGGAACACGGTGCCGTCGTACATCGGCTTCTTGACCCACTCGCCGGTCTTCGGATCCTTCCACGGGCGCACGCCGCGCGCGAGCCCCACGAAGTTGGCGACGGTCTTGGGCGCCTGCTTGTCGAACAGCTCGCAGGTGAAGGTGCCCATCACCTTGCCCGACTGCTCGACCTCGATCTTGGCGCTGAGCGGCCCCGAGCCCTTGAGGCCCTTGGTGGCGTCCTCGATCGAGATGGTGTGATTGGCGACGGGATCGCCGGCGCCGGCGGCGGTGTCGGCGAGCGCCACGGCGCTCGAGAGCAAGAAGCAGGCTGCGATCGCAATGCGCATTCGTCTCTCTCCTAATCGATGTCTACGAACCTGACGGCCACGCCGCGCTCGACTCCATGCGCGCGTGCCCACCCCCCCGGCACCTCCAACACGAACTGAGACTCTTCTTCGTCGGGGCCGCGCGACTGCAACGTGAGCGGCTCGGCGTTCTCCTCGACGTAGATCACCTGCTTGTTCGGCCCGATGAAGATCATGTCGAGCGGAATGTACGTATTCTTCATCCAGAACTTCATGCTCTTCTCGGGCTGGTCGAAGAGGAAGATCATGCCGTGCCCGGGCTCGAGGCTCTGGCGATACATGAGCCCGCGCTGGCGCTCGAGATTGGTGCGCGCGATCTCGACCTTGACGTGCTGCTCGCCGGCGCGCGTGGTGAGCACGACCTCGGGCTCGCCGCGGCGCCGCGCCTCGCTCGAGTGGCTGCACCCGCCCGCTGCGCCCGCGGCTATCGACAAGACGAGAAGCAGCATTCTCACGACGGTGGTATACCAAGAAAGTGAACGGATTTGTGTACCTCGTCGGTGCTGGTCCGGGCGATCCCGGGTTGGTCACGCTGCGCGCCGTCGAGGCGCTCTCGCGCGCCGACGTCGTCATCGCCGATCGATTGGTAGCAGACGAGATCATCGCGCGCCACGCGCCGCCGACCTGCGAGCTCGTCACGCGGCCGGCCCGGCGCGACGGCCTCGATCAGGAAGAGCTCAATGCGCTCCTCGTCGAGCGCGCGCAGCGCGGGCAGATCGTCGTGCGCCTGAAGGGCGGCGATCCCTTCGTCTTCGGCCGCGGCGGCGAGGAGGCCGAGGCGCTCGTCGCCGCCGGCATCCCCTTCGTGGTCGTGCCCGGCGTCACCGCCGCCGTCGCTGCGCCGGCGTACGCCGGCATCCCGCTCACGCACCGCGGGCTGGCTGGCGCGGTCGCCTTCGCCACCGGCCACGAGACCGACGACAAGACCACCGG
>Ga0070679_100004785_pt1 | contig 12485 bp, 12 predicted proteins | sample KBSC63BmetaG_FD_65652 | JGI IMG/M metagenome (GOLD analysis project Ga0070679, IMG submission 65652) | Corn rhizosphere microbial communities from Kellogg Biological Station, Michigan, USA - KBS C6-3B metaG | ecosystem: Host-associated > Plants > Roots > Rhizosphere | place: USA: Michigan... | reverse complement strand
AGTGCCGCCCAGTCGGGCTCCGTGACCGTCGACAAGACGGCGCCGACGGCCACCGACAACGCGCCGGCCGGCTGGCAGCGGGTCGCCTCGGTCACCGTGACGATCACCCCGAGCGACACCGGCGGGTCGGGCGTCTACATGACCTACTACACGACCAACGGGTCGACCCCGTCGCCCACCAACGGCACGTCCGGCACCAGCGTGGTGCTGAGCGGCGACGGCACCTACAACCTCGCCTACGTCGTCTACGACCGCGCCGGCAACGCCTCGGCCATCGTGCGCCGCACGATCCAGATCGACCGGACCGCCCCGGTCGTCAGCGCACTCGCGATCGGCCCCACGTCGACCGGCAAGGTCGGCTACGTCTCCGCGGGCGTCGCCGCCACCGTCTACGCCGAGGTGGCCGACGCGACCAGCGGTGTCTCCACCGTGACGGCAGCGCTGCAGGCAGGGCTCGGCACGACGGCGTCAGTGACCCTGTCCCCGCTCGCCACGCCCGTGACGATCGGCGCGACGACCTACAACTACTCCGGCTCGTTCACCACCTCGAGCACGCTCACGGGTTCGTCCTACACCTTCTCGGTGACGGCAACAGATGTTGCCGGCAACAGCGGCACCGGCAACGGCATGGTCAGCAGCGGCGACACGACCGCACCAACCGGGCTGGCGATCACCACGCCGGCGCGCAACGGCACCTACACCGGGACGTTCGCGGGCACCGCCGGCAACGACAGCTCCGGCAGCGGCGACCTGGCGGTCGGGTCGATCGTGGTGACCGACCGCAGCGGTCACACGGTGTTCCAGTCGGTCAGCGTGACGATCGTCAACGGCACGTGGACGATCAGCGGCCCGCAGACGCTGGCCAGCGGCCCCTACACGGTCGTGTTCACCCAGTCCGACGGCGCCGGCAACACGACCACCGTGCAGAGCAACTTCCAGGTCTAGGCCGGCGCGTCCGGCGCCGGTCGGCCGGTGCCCAGCATGATCTCGTCCCAGGAGGGGACGGCCGTACGACGCCGGCCGCCGCCCCGCGGCTCCGGCTGTGTCTCTGTTTGGGGCTCGGGCTCGGGCTCGGCCCGGACCGGGAGGGGGACGGGCCGGGCGGACGCGAGCGGGCGCAGCACCGCCTCGAGGTCGTCGCTCACGACCCGGCCCGACAAGGCGAGCCGGGCGAGGTCGTCGCGGCCGCGCAGCCGGGTCGTCTGGGCATCCCAGGTCCAGACCGCGCTGCTGCCGTCGGGGCTGATCGCGCGGATCCGCCAGCCGTGGTCGTCGGCGTCGACCCACGCGTCCCACGAGGTCGGACCGGTGCCCTCGTCGCGGGTGGCCGCGGCGAAGCGCTCCTCCAGCGAGGTGCCGTCGACCACTGTGCGGCGGGCCCGCTCGGCCTGCCAGCGCCGCTCGTCCAGCACCGGACCTTCGAACCGGGCGATCAGCTCGACCGCGACGCCGGAGTCGCGGGCGATCTGCGCGGCGGTCTCACCGGCGCGGATGCGCTGCTGCACCTCGCGCGGCGACACCGCGGTCGCCAGCGGCATCGGCATCTGCAGCTCGCCGGCGAGCGCCGAGCGCAGCCGCGCGTCGACCGGCACCCGCAGGTGCTCGCCGTCGCGTTCGACGATGAGCGACTGACCGTCGGCAGCCAGCCCGACGAAGGTCGCATCGCGCATCCGGCCACCCTAGAGGCCGGTGCCCTACAGTGCGCGGATGTTCCGCGGTTTGTCGGCCGGCGGCGCCGCCAAGCAAGCCACGGCACCCCGCGACAAGGCGGGCCGGTTCGTCAACTGGGGCCGCACCGTCACCTCCGCGCCAGTGCGATGGCACCTGCCGGTCAGCGAGGACGAGGTCGCCGCCGTCGTGACCCGCTGCGGCCGCGACGGCAGGCGGCTGCGGGTCGTCGGCGCCGGGCACTCCTGGTCGCCGATCGCCGAACCGGTCCACGAGGCGATGTCACTCGACGGGCTGCAGGACGCCGTGAGCATCGACCGGGAGCGCGGCGAGGTCACGGTGCCCGCCGGGATGCGCCTGGTCGACGTCTCGGCGCGGCTCGCCCGGGCGGGGCTGGCGCTGCCGGTCGTCGGGTCGATCCAGGCCCAGTCGGTGGCCGGCGCGATCGCGACCGGGACGCACGGCTCCAGCCTCACCCACGGCAACCTGGGGACGCTGGTCACCGGGCTGCGGCTGGTCAGTGGCACCGGCGAGGTGCTGACGCTGCGCGGCGACGACGAGCGGCTCGCCGGCGCCCGCGTCCACCTCGGCGCACTCGGAGTCGTCACCTCGGTGACGCTGCGCACCACGGCGGCGCGGCGGCTGCGCCAGACGATCGAGCACGTCCCGGTGACGGAGGTCGCCGACGCGTTACCGGCGATCGCGACCAGCGCGGAGTGGGTCAAGGTGTGGTGGCTGCCGCACGCCCCCGTCGCGCAGGTGGTGCGTTACGACGTGACGACGCAGGAGCCCACCCGCCGGCCCACGCCGGCGACGCAGCGGTGGATCGACGAGCGGGTCATGCACCGGTTCGTGTTCCCGGCGATGGTGGCCGCGCAGGCACGCCGACCGTCCATCACCGCGCCGGCGAACACCCGGCTTGCCCGCCGCTACCTCGGCGCGAGCACCCAGGTCGGCGCCGACATGCTGATGCTCAACACCCCGATGCCGTTGCGGCACCGCGAGACCGAGGCGGCGCTGCCGCTGACGGCCGCGGGCGGGGCGCTGAAGCAGGTGCTCGCGATCTTCCGCGACGGGCGGCCGGCGGCGAACTTCCCGCTGGAGATCAGGTTCGTCCGCGGCGACGACAGCTGGCTGTCGCCGGCGTACGGCGCGGACACCTGCCAGGTCGGCGCCTACTCGACCGACAACCGCGACTGCTCGGCGTACTTCGAGGCCTTCTGGCGGGTCATGCGGCCGGCGGGTGCCCGGCCTCACTGGGGCAAGGAACACGACTTCGAGGCGGCCGAGCTGCGGCCGCTCTACCCGCAGTGGACGGCGTTCGCGGCGTTGCGGGACCGGTGCGATCCCGGGCGGGTGTTCGGCTCGGCGGCGATGGAGCGGCTGCTCGGCTGAGGGGCGCTCAGACGAGCCCGGACAGCGCGATCCCGAGCCCGGCGAGCGCGACCAGTGCGGTCAGCGCAGCGACGACGTGCTTGGTGTTACCGCGTCCGTCGAGCGTCTCGGGCGCCCGGAAAACCGACATGTTTACCCCCCGTGTTCTGACAGTTGTATCGGGTGACGAGGGGTTGGGGAAATCCTCCGATCGGGCAGTCCGAGGTTCACATTCGGTCAATTCGGGCACGCTCAAGATGTCAGGTCTGCAGCGACCTCAAGGGAGCTCGGTGACTACGGGGGCCACACTGCGACTCACCCGCACGGCAGATGCGCCGGCGCGGGTGAGGCACGCACTTCAGCAGGTGTGCGCGGGAGCCCCGGCCAGCGTCGTCGACGACGCGATGCTGCTGACGAGTGAGCTGGTCACCAACGCCGTGCGCCACGCCGACGGCGACCTCACCGTCGCGATCGAGCGCGAAGGCGACTCGATCGCGGTGACCGTCGCCGACGAGGCCGAAGCCGCGCCGGTGCTGCGCGATGCGAAGCCCGGAGACATCGGCGGCCGTGGGCTGCACCTCGTCGACTCGATCGCGTCCGCCTGGGGCTGGAACCCCACCGGGCACGGCAAGCTGATCTGGTTCCGCGTTCCCTGACCGGCGGGCTCAGCACTCCGTCGCGGCGTCGCGACGACGCGGCGGGACCGGCACCGGCACCGCGGTCACGCAGCCGGTCACCGAGACAGTCACCACTAGCCCGGCGGAACCGTTTGCCGGCTGCGCCGGCGGGCACCACGGGTTCACCGGCACGCCGGCGCACGGGTTCGGCATCGTCGGGGTCAGCTTGCGCGGCGGCATCGACAGATGCGCGTGCGTCGGGCGTGGGTACGTGGTCACGCCCGGCACGCCGGGGCACGGCGCGAGCAGCTGCGTGTCGCACAGCACCTCGGCGGCGAGCGGACCGGTGTCCCCGTTGTTCGGGTTGCCGCAGGCGTAGACCGGCGACTGGATCACCGCGGCCGGCGGGTCGGCGGTGAGGCCGGCCGGGTCGGTGTTGCCCTCGAAGCAGTTGCCCGGGTCGTGCAGCGTCGTCGCGAGACCGATGTCGCCGTTGGTCGGGTTGCCGTAGAAACCGTTGTTCTTGAACGAGTTCTCGCGCACGTCGTTGCCGAACGCCTGGAAGTAGCAGAGCGCGTTGCCGGTCCCCTTCGGGATGATGGAGATGCCGCCCTGGCAGTCTTGCGACAAGTCCGCCGGCGGCTCTTCCTGGTCCGGCTCGTCGACGATCAACATGCCCCACGCGCCGTTGTTCTCGATGCGGTTGTGCGCGAACGTGACGTATTCCGTGCCGGCGAGGATCACACCCGTGCCGACCGGGCCGGCGCCGGCGAGACCGTCGACGCCGTTGCCGACGACGTTCGGCTCGTTGTTGTCGTGGATGTAGTTGTGCGCCCAGATGTCGCACGAGCCGGTGCCGTACGGCCCCTTGTCGCTCGCCTTCGGGCACAGCCCGATCTGCGGGCTCGGCGCGTCGTCGTTGTTCTGCGAGTTGTTGGCGATGCCGGTCTTGTTGTGGTCGAACTCGCTGTCGACGACCGACAGGTGTCCGCCGGAGTTGGTGCCCGAGTAGCCGAGCGAGCTCCACTGGCCGTGCGCGCGCGTGAGGACAGCCTTGCAGTCGTTGCACGCACCGATGTAGTAGGCGCTGTCACCCATGTTCGACGCGTAGGTCTCGTCAGCGCTGCCGGGACCGTTGGCGTTGGAGACGAAGATGCCGTACTCACCGCGCGGGTTGTTCAGCCCGTTCGCGTACGTCGACGTCGCAGTGATGTAGTTGCCCCACCACTGGTGCATGCCGACCTTGCCGGAACCGTCGCCGCCGTTCCACCAGATCTCGTTGCCCTCACCACCGTTCGGGCCGGTGAGGTAGTTGCAGACGGTGAGGTTCTCGACGTAGTCGCCGTCGGCCTTCAGCACCTGCACGCCGTCGCGGCCGTCCTTCGTGACGATCTGGTCGCTCTTCTTCGGCGAGCAGGTCGGCGAGCCCCGCTTGGTGCCGTCGATGACGACGCGGTTGCGGTCCATGCCGCGAAGGTGCACCCAGGGCGTGGTGATGAGCACACCGGCCGGCTCGGGCTCGCCCTTGTAGCCGTTCTCCTTGTAGTCACCCGGCCCGACGAGCACCCAGTCGCCCGGCTTCGCGGCGCGCACGGCCGCCTGCACGGAGCGGTACTGACCGCGGATTCCGTGGTAGGTGCCGACGCGGAGCACCGCCGGGCGGTGACGGGTTGACGCGTGCGCACCGGCGGCTCCGCCCGCGGCGAGTACGACCACTCCGGCGACCGATGCTGTCAGCTGCTTGCGCATGTGGAGGGTTTCGACGACATGCGCACCGGTCCTGCTTGTGGCTGACCTCGGTTGCCGGGCGCATGCGGCGATGTGACGATGCGACGCATGCCCACCGCGACGCACGGCTCCGCCAGCGTTTTGATTGCTGCATCCGCCGACGAGGTCTACCGCCGCGTCACCGACGTCACGACGATCGGCGAGCGCAGCCCCGAGTGCTACGCCGCGAAGTGGCTCGACGGTACGACCGAGGCGGTGAAGGGCGCGCGGTTCAAGGGCTACAACAAGCTCGGACCCATCCGCTGGTCGACCGTCTGCATCGTCACCGAGGCCGATGCGCCGCACGCGTTCGGCTTCGTCGTGGTCAGTGGCAAGGGCCGTGAGGAGACCAGGTGGCGCTATCTGATCGAGCCTGCGGGCGACACGAACGACACGGGCGACACAGGCAACACAGTGCGGCTCACCGAGTCGTATGAGTTCCTCTGGTGCCCCGCCGCAGCTCGCGTGCTCGAGCTGCCGTTCCCGCGCGACCGCCAGCTGCGGCGCGGATTGCAGACAACCCTGCAGCGGGTGAAGTCGGCCGTCGAACAGCACGCTGGTCTTACCGCTTCCTAACCGGGAACGCTCCTACCTTTCGTAGGTGCGGGACCGATCGCGGTTGGCTCTGGCGATCGTCTGCGCCGTGCACGCCGTCGCGCCACTCGTCCTGGTCGGTCCACGGTTCTGGTACGAGTGGGACGAGACCGTGAACATCAGCCAGGTCTCGCAGCACGCACCGCCCGGCGCGTTCACCGCACCGCGCGCTCGCGGAATGCCGCTGCTGCTCGCACCTGTGACGGAGCTGACCTACTCAACCGTTGCCTTGCGCGTCTACCTCGCGGTGCTGTCGTCGGTCCTGCTCTATCTCGCGTTCTCGCCGTGGCTGAGGCTGCGCCCTGGATACGTCGCGGCGATCGCCGCCGGGTTGTTCACCACCCTCTGGTCGGCGGTCTACTACGGCTTCGAGGCGATGCCGAACGAGTACGTCGCGATCGGTGCGGTCGCGTCGGTCGCCCACTTCCTGCTGGCCGTCAGGGACCGACGCAGCCGGAATCTGTGGTGGCTCGGCGGCTGGTTGCTCTTCGTCTCGTTGATGCGACCTTCCGACGCCGTCTACCTCGCGCTGCCGCTGCTCGTGGCCGCGGCTGTCGTGCACGGCCCGCCCGGGCGCCGGCGCCTGCTGCTGGCCACAACCGTCGCCGCCGGCGTCGGGCTCGGCTGGGTCGAGTGGGCCGCCGAGGCCTATGCCAGCTACGGCGGGTTCCTTCACCGGCTGCGCTCCGCGAGCGCCGAGAACCACGGCGGCCTGCACTGGTCGCTCGGGCTGCAGGCGCGGGCCATGGCCGGCCCGACGCTGTGCCGGCCGTGCACGCGCCAGGTCTTCTGGCCCGCCGTCGGCTGGTGGTTCCTGCTCGTGCCTCTGGTCGCGATCGGGATGTGGGCGGCGCGCGAGCAGCTGTCCTCCGTCCTGCTGCCAACTGCCGCCGGGCTCGCGCTGCTCGCGGAGTACGTCGTCACCGTCGACTACGCCGCGCCACGGTTCCTGTTGCCGGCGTACGCCCTGCTTGCCATCCCCGCTGCCGAGGGGGTGCGGCTGCTGGCCACGTCGTACGCCGGCTGGTGGCGACCCGCGGTGGCGGTGCCGGCGCTGTGCGCCGCCGGGCTCGTGCACGTCGGCATCCAGATCGGCGTGCTCGAGGCGGCGATCGTGCCGCGGCAGACCGCCGGCCGGCTGCAGTACCTCTCGGTTGCGCACGACCTGGTCGGGCACGGCATCCGGCCGCCGTGCCTGGTCGTCGGCTACTTCGCGCCGCCCATCGCCTTCGCAGCGGGGTGCGACGACGAACCGTCGATGAACCACCCGGCAGCGCTGCAGGCGGTCGCTGCTGACGGCCGGACCGACGTCGCCGTGCTCAGCGTGCGACCGGCGCCGGCTTCAGCGTTCTACGCCAGCTGGTCACACCATCGCGTGCGCGGGCCGCACCTGAAACACGCGTGGATCGTCTACGAACGACGGCCCTGACGGGCGACCGGGGCGCCCTGCGCCACCCGGTTCAGCCCCACGTGTACCCCCGCCTCATCACTCCCTCAACGAGCGAGGGAACCGGACGTTGCGGCCGCGGCAACCGTCATTTGGTGCATCTTCGGTAGGACTTTCGGTCAGCGTTAGGCCGAACGGGCGCGCCGTGCTGGACAGCGACCGAGGATCGGTGCTCGGACGCCTTCCCCCAGGTGGTGACTGTCCTGCGCCCAGCACGCCAGTGTCGACTGCCGGCCCGCGTGGCCGCGCTGACCCTTGCGCTCGCGGTGGGCCTGCCCGCGACCGCCGCAGCGGCGGCGGGGGCGAGCCCCAGCCCCAGCCCCAAGGCCAGTTCGAGCGCGAAGCCCGCGCGGACCGCGAAGCCGACGCCCAGCTCCACGCCCAGCGACATCGCGTCGGCGAAGGCCAAGGCTGCGAAGACCGCGTCGAAGCTCGCGAAGATGACCAGGGAGCTCCAGGCCACGCAGGCCGAGCTCGACGCGACGTCGGCGCAAGCCGAGATCGCGGTGTCGCAGTGGCAGGCGGCGATGGCGAAAGCCGCGGCGGCCAAGAACACGGTCGCGGTCGCGCAGAACGCCGCCGTCGCCGCTGAGATCAACCTCTCCAACTACCGCGCGCAGCTCAACTCCTATGCGATCGCGGCCTACATGGACGGCGGTCCGATCGCCGACCTCGCCGCGCTGCTCACCGCGACGAACCCGGCCGACGTGCTGACGCGTAACGCGATGCTCGAGGCGGTCGGCATCGGCCAGAACCAGATCGTGCTCGCGTTCGTCGGCGCCTCCGAGCAAGCCGCGAACGCGCAGGCGGCGGCGGCGAAAGCGAGCGTCGACGCACAGCACGCACTGAACGACGCAGCCTCCGCGAGGCTGACGGCCGAGAAGGCGGTCGCGCTCGCACAAGAGCTGCTGGTGAAGGTGCAGCAGGCGCGCAACGCGATCGCGGCGGTGTCGGGCAAGCAGAAGGCGAAGGTGGCCGACCTCGTCAAGCAGCACCAGGCGTCACTGGAAGCGGCACAGAAGGCTGCCGCTCGCGTCGCAACGATGCGACTTCGGTCGCTGTCCGCGGTCGTCGGTTTTCCCGAGGCGACGGCGGCCCAGGGCCGGGTCGCGTTGCGCTGGGCGAAGTCGCAGCTCGGTGTCGCCTACTCGTGGGGGGGCGGTGACGAGTTCGGCCCGACGCTCGGCTTCGCCGAGGCCGACGGTACGACGGCCGGGCTGCACACGATCGGCTTCGACTGCTCGGGGCTCGCGCTGTTCGCGTGGGCGCATGCCGGCTACTCGCTGCAGCACTGGACCGGTGCGCAGTGGGTCGAGGGCGTCACCGTCACCAAGGACCAGCTGCGCCCGGGCGACCTGCTGTTCTTCGCGACCGACACAGGCGACCCGAACACGATCCATCACGTCGGCGTCTACGCCGGCAACGGAATGATGATCGACGCACCGGAGACCGGTTCGGTCGTGCGCTACGACCCGGCGTTCAACCCGGGGTTCATCGGCGCGGTCCGACCGTAACGGCGGGCACGCACGCAGAAGGCCCCGACGCAGTGCGCCGGGGCCTTCTGGTTCAGCTGTTCAGGGTCAGCGACTCAGCTGTGGTGGTGATGACCGTGCGACTTGTTCGCGTGCGAGTTGCGGTGCGACGCACCCTGGCCGTGCGACGTCGACTGGGTGTCGGTCGTGCCGGCCGGCGCGGTCGCACCGGTGGTTGCGGTGTCGGTCGGCGTCGGGTTGGCACTTGCCGCGCAGCCGCCCTGCGCCGCGAACGACACGTCCTTGCCGTGCTGGTTCGGGGCCGAACCCGGCGTCGGCGTCGAGTGCGCGACGGAGGAGACGTAGGCGCCGTGGTTGGCGTAGGTCGCAGTGCCGCAGACGAACGGCGTCTTCGCGCTCTCACCGGTGTCGCCCGCGTCAGGCGAGTCGCTCTCCTGCGCGTCGGGGGACTCGGTCTCCTGCGCGTCCGGCGACTCGGTGTCCTGCGGGTCCGAGGACTCCGTCGACGTGACGTCGGTCGGCGTCGTGCCATCCGGGTTGTCGGCGCTCGTCGTGACGGTCGTCGTCGGCTGGCTGTCCGCAACCGTCGTCGCGACGACGGCACCGCCACCGGCGGTCGCCGCAATCGCGACACCGGCGACCGTGACCGCCTTCAGGTGCGCGGAGAGCAGCGAGAGCAAGGTGTTGGTCTTCATCAGTTTTTCCTCCTGCGAGGGGGCGTTCCCGTGACCGGGCTCAGTGAGAGATCGGCCGGTTGGACCCTCGCATTACGCGGTAGGGCGTGGCATTCGGGTGAACGTGCGCGACACGCGGAGTCGCGTGATGGGTCGAAACGGACACCGGTCGCGCCGTCGGCTTGCCGTGATGCGGCGCCGGATGCGCGGTCGAGGCCGGCGTCGGGTTGCCGTGGTGACGCGACGGGCCCGAGTTGCCCGGCGTCGGCGGTGTCGCGTGCGGCGAGGGAAGCGTCGCGGGCGGCCCGCCGGGTGTCGACGGGTGCGGCGTCGGCGCGTCGGAGGACTTGCCGCGCTCGTTCGGGTGGTTGCCCGCGTGCGCGTTGGGTCCGGGCACGTGGACACCGAGGGTGCCGAGAACGGTCTTCGCGGTCTGCTGCGCGGCGCCGGGCAGGCTGCCCGTGGCGGCCGCCGCGACGCCGCTGGCCAGCATGGCCACTGTCGACGCAGACGCGATCACGATCGCGCGGCGGCGGTGGCCGCGAACAGAGTGCCGGCGTACGAGCGACGGGGTTCCCGCCGCCTCGGTGACGAGCTCACGGAAGGCGTCGAGTACGACGGTCTCCCCCGGCTGGGGCCCGGCGTCCGAGGGAGCGGCCGCAGCCGCCAGCAGAGCCGCCAGCCGGGGGAGGTCGCCGGAGAGGTCCTGCGGGTCCGCGGCAGGGTCGAGCAGCCGGTCGAGCTGGGCATCGAGACCGGGATGCTCCTCCGGAGACTGCGTCACGTGGGGTCAATCGTCCTGAATGGGGTCTGCATTACAGGCGTTCCTCCTGGTCGGCCATCGCAGCGGGGTCGCCGAGCGCCTGCGCGAGCCGCTTCAGGCCGCGATGGGTCAGCACGCGGACGTGGTTGGCCGTCTTGCCGGTCAGCTCCGCCACGTCGGCCACCTCCAGCTGGCCGACCACTCGCAGCGTGATCACCTCGGCCTGCTCCGGCGGCAGGGTCGCGATCAGCCGCAGCGCCCAGTCGGTCGTGAACCCGCGCTCGACCTGCTCGTGCACGTCCTCCGCGGACGGCAGCTCGGGCGGAGCGTCCGTGACGAGCTCGGGACGACGGGTGTGCGCGCGCACCGAGTCGACCCAGCGCGCCCGCGCGATCGTGAGCAGCCACGCCCGCAACGACTTCTCCTCGCCGGCGAAGGCGGCGAACCCGCGCAGCGCGGCAACCCACGTCTCGGCCGCGAGGTCCTCGGCGAGGTCGCGGCCGGCCAGCACCGCGAGGTAGCGCACGACCGCGGGGTTGAACTCCCGGAACAGCGTCGTGAAGGCGCCTTCGTCACCGAGCTGGGCCGCACCCAGCGTGTCGGCGAAGTCCTCCACGCCGACAGGGTGCCAGCGATCGCGGCGGCTGTGTCAGCGGGGCGTCAAAGTCGCCACGAACAGCGTTCGGCCGTTGTGGTCGTTGTGGCGCTCGATCAACAGGGTGATCGGGATCTCGCTGCCGTCGTGGTGCAGCGCGGGCACGTCGGTCGGCTCGCCGAGAATCCGCGACGGGCCACCGAGCATCTGCCGGGTGAAGGCCGCCACGTGCGCGTGGCGCAGTGCCGGCGGGATGATCGCGACCAGTCGCTTGCCCTCGAGGTCGACCGCCTGCCAACCGAGCAGCTGCGCTGCGCTCGGGCTCACCGCGATGATGCGGTTCCAGCGGTCCGCGGCGACCTGCGCGACGGGCGATGTGCGAACCGCGTCGATGGCGTCGGCTGACGTCGGGTCGTCGGGGACGTCGTCGACCGGCATGTCGGCCCAGCCGCGCGGTGGCAGTCCCTGGCCCTGCCGGCCGATCTCGTCGCACAGCCAGCGGCGTACGGCCTGGATCTCGGGCAGCGACGGCGGCACCAGCAGCTCGCCGCGCACCGACATCTCCGAGCAGCGGCGCAGCATGTCGCGCAGCACGGGGTAGTAGGGCACCACTGCGGCCGGCAGCTCCATGTCGACGTCGATGTGCGTCGGCGCGCCGTCCGGACGAGCAGCGAACAGCTCCACCGTCTGCGTGCCGAGCGCGGACAGCGCCTGGCTGGCGAGCGAGAACTCCTCGGGCAGCTCGTCGCGTTCGAGCGCGACGAGCATCGCCTCCCGCAGGATCGCGTCGGCGTGCTCCTGCCAGGCGCTGTAGAGCGTGAGCGGCAGGTTGACCAGCCGGATCGAAACGTTGTCGGACGGCGGTTCGGCGGCCGTCTGCTCAGCGTGCACCTGGCCCGGCGAGGCGCCGAGCCGGAACCACACCCGCTTGCCGTCGTCCTCGAGCGACTGCACGCCGAAGTCGTCCGCGAGCAGCTCGACCATCTCGAGGCCGCGGCCGGTGAGGGCGTCGTCGTCGTAGTCCCGTTTCGCCGGCAGCATCGGGTTGCCGTCGATGACCTCGACGCGCACCCACCGGTCGGACGCCTCGACGACGAGCTGCAGGTCGGTGTGGGCGTGCACGATGCCGTTGGTGACGAGCTCGGAGGTGAGCAGCACGGCGGTGTCGAGATGGTCGTCGGCGCCGACTGCGGTGAGGACGTCCGCAACGAAGCGGCGGGCCTGACGGGCGCTTTCCGGAGCAGGCGGAAGCCGCACCAGGCGTTGCCCGCCACCCATCGGCATAGCCGAGGTCCTCCGCGTCCGGCAACCCCCCCGAGGGCCGCCGTGACCCTTTCACCTCATCTTAACGAGGTAGTTCGGCGTGAGCGCGGACCCTCCTGCTCCGCCACCCGGCCTAATCCCAGCTCCGCGATATGCCCAGAGTGCCCGCATTGGCGGCTCTGGCGGCGGCTGCGCGCACTCGACCGGCGTAACAAGATCGACAGGCCGGC
>Ga0070679_100004783_pt1 | contig 12486 bp, 12 predicted proteins | sample KBSC63BmetaG_FD_65652 | JGI IMG/M metagenome (GOLD analysis project Ga0070679, IMG submission 65652) | Corn rhizosphere microbial communities from Kellogg Biological Station, Michigan, USA - KBS C6-3B metaG | ecosystem: Host-associated > Plants > Roots > Rhizosphere | place: USA: Michigan... | reverse complement strand
CGCGCGAATTCTGCACCATCACCGTCACCGACGGCATCGCCATGGGCCACGAAGGCATGAAGTCTTCGCTGCCGTCGCGGGAAGTGATCGCGGACTCCGTCGAACTCACCATGCGCGGCCATGGCTACGACGCGCTCGTTGGGCTTGCGGGCTGCGACAAGTCTTTGCCCGGCATGATGATGGTGATGTGCCGTCTCAACGTGCCGGCGATCTTCATCTATGGCGGCTCGATCCTGCCGGGTTCATTCAGGGGCAAGCCCGTCACGGTGCAGGACGTTTTCGAAGCCGTCGGCCAGCATTCGGTTGGCAAGATGAGCGACGACGACCTGGAAGAGTTGGAACAGGTCGCGTGTCCTTCCGCCGGCGCCTGCGGCGCACAGTTCACTGCCAATACGATGGCGACCGTTTCGGAAGCGATCGGTCTTGCGCTTCCTTACTCTGCGGGGGCGCCCGCGCCTTACGAAATTCGCGACAAATTCTGCATGATCGCAGGCGAAAAGATCATGGAGCTTGTGGCCCGCAATCTCCGGCCGCGCGACATCGTGACGAAGAAGGCGATGGAGAATGCCGCCGCCGTCATCTCCGCCACCGGCGGCTCGACCAACGGCGCGCTGCATTTGCCCGCGATCGCCCACGAATGCGGGATCAAATTCGATCTTTTCGACGTCGCTGAAGTCTTCAAGCGCACGCCCTACATCGCCGACCTCAAGCCGGGCGGCAAATATGTGGCGAAGGATCTCTTCGAGGTCGGCGGAATCCCCATGATCATGAAGACATTGCTCGACCACGGTTTCCTTCATGGCGATTGCATGACGGTTACCGGCCGTACAATCGCCGACAACCTCAAGCAAGTTAAGTGGAACGACGCGCAGGATGTCGTGCATCCGGCGAACAAGCCGCTCCTCAAAACGGGCGGTGTCGTTGGCCTCAAGGGCAACCTCGCGCCGGAAGGCGCGATCGTGAAGGTCGCCGGGATGGAGAAGTTGGTCTTCTCCGGTCCTGCGCGTTGCTTTGACGGTGAGGAAGCCTGCTTCGAGGCCGTGAAGGCGAAGAAGTACAAGGAAGGCGAAGTGCTCGTTATCCGGTACGAGGGCCCGAAAGGCGGGCCAGGGATGCGTGAAATGCTGACGACGACCGCGGCACTTTACGGGCAGGGCATGGGCAACAAGGTTGCACTCATCACCGACGGGCGCTTTTCGGGCGCGACGCGCGGCTTCTGCATCGGCCATGTCGGACCGGAAGCGGCGATCGGCGGGCCGATCGGCCTCTTGAAGGACGGCGACATCATCGAGATCGACGCGAACAAAGGCACGCTCGACGTGAAGCTTTCCGCGGACGAGCTCGCGAAGCGCAAGGCCGCCTGGAAGCCGCGCGAGAACAAGTTTCAATCCGGTTATCTCTGGAAATACGCGCAGCAGGTCGGCCCCGCGGTCGACGGCGCTGTGACCCATCCCGGCGGGAAGGGGGAGAAGATTTCCTATGCGGATAGCTGACGCGCTGCGCATTCTTGCGGTTGGAGCGGCATTCGCTGCCGTTGCGCCTGCGCACGCGTTTGAAGTCAAGGATAACGCGTCGGCTGCTGCCGCCGCCTCCGCGGCGCGTGTTGTGCCAATACCGCCGCCGCCTGCAAATATCCCGAATGTGCCGGGCAAAAGTGTTTCGACCGGCGATCTTTCAGCCGGTGCCGCTGCGCCATCCGGCATCGCGCCGACGGCGCTTGCGGCCGAGCCCGAGCTTCCGGCCGCGAACAGCGCTTTCCAGGCGTTCCGCACCGGGACGCAGGCTTACCTCGCCGGCGAAAAGCAGAAGGCGGTGAAAGAGCTCGGCTATGCTGCTGAAAGGGGCCATGCGCTCGCGACCTGGAAGCTCGGCCGCATGTATGCCGAAGGCGACGGCGTGAAGCGGAACGATCTCAAAGCGTTTCAGTATTTCAGCCGGCTTGCCTCCGACAACGCCGATATTTCGCCCTATAGCCCGCAGGCGCGTTTCGTTTCGAACGCCTTTGTCGCGGTCGGCTCTTACTATCAGGCCGGCATTCCGAATTCCGACGTGAAGCCCGACGTCGAGCGCGCCCGCGACATGTATTCTTACGCCGCTTCCTATTTCGGCGATCCCGATGCGCAATACCGGCTCGCGCGGATTTATCTGGAAGCGAAGGGCAACCTGAAAGATCCGCGGCAATGCGCGCGCTGGCTGTCGCTCGCCGCGAACAAGGGCCACCATCAGGCGCAGGCTTTGCTCGGCCACATGCTGTTCACCGGGCAAGCGGGCCTGCCACAGATGCCGGCGCGCGGCCTGATGTGGCTGACGCTCGCGCGCGACGGCGCAACCGGCGCCGAGGATGGCTGGATCGTCGAATATTACGATCAGGCCTACGCGCATGCTGACGACAAAGAACGCAAGCTCGCGCACACTTACGCCGAGCAGTGGGCGGCGGCGCAGAAATAATCAGCGCGCTTCGACGTTCAGATCGATCCAGACCGGAACGTGATCGGAAGGTTTTTCTTTCGCGCGCATGTCCTTGTCGATGCCGGCCTGCTTGAGTTTGTCGGCGGCTTGCGGTGACAGCATCAGATGATCGATGCGCAGGCCGTTGTTCTTCTGGAACGCGCCGCCTTGATAATCCCAGAACGTATAAAGCTCACTTGAATCGCTCGTTGCGCGGATCGCATCGACATATCCGAGCGATTCAAACGTGCGAAACTTCGCCCGCGTCGTCGGCAGAAACAGCGCGTCGGTTAGCCAACGCTCCGGCGCATAGACGTCATTCGGCGTCGGAATAACATTGTAGTCGCCCGCGAGCACGATCGGCTCCTCCGTTGCGAGCAGCTCGCTCGCCCGCGCCGCGAGCCGGTCCATCCAAGCAAGCTTGAAATCGTATTTGCGCGCCTCGTTCGCGGGGTTGCCGTTCGGTAAATAAATTGAAGCGACGCGCAAGACGCCGCCCTTGATCGAGACGATGACTTCGAGATAGCGCGCATGATCGTCGTTGTCGTCGCCGGGCAGGCGAGGGGTCACGTCGTCAAACGGAAGTTTCGAAAGCACCGCGACGCCGTTATAGGTTTTTTGCCCGTGAACGGCGACGTTGTAGCCGAGCCCCTCGAACTCCGCGCGCGGGAAAGCGTCATCGACGCATTTGATTTCCTGCAAACAGACAATGTCGGGCGCGCGGTGCTTCAGCCAAGCCTTCAGCGGCTCGACGCGCTGTTTGATCGAGTTGACGTTGAACGTGGCAATTCGCATCAGAGCGAGAAGCTGGTGCCGCATCCGCAGGAAGCGGTGGCCTGCGGGTTTTCGACCTTGAATGCGGCGCCGATCAGATCGTTGACATAATCGAGCGACGAGCCGCCCATATACTGCAGCGAAACCGGGTCGACGACGACTTTGGCGCCGTTTTGCTCGATCACGAGATCGTCCGGCGCCGGCTTCTCCTGGACGTCGAACTTGTATTGAAAGCCCGAACAGCCGCCGCCTTCGACCGATACGCGCAGAACCGACGGCTTCGCCTCCGCCGCGAGGATCTGCGCAATCCGTCGCGCCGCGCGTTCCGTCACTGTAAAAGACTGCGTATCCATGTGATTCCGGCCTTGGGGCTGTTCCTGGAGATAGTTAAGTGCTCTTCCAGGCATGTCAATTCGGGGAGAGCCGTGGCGATTGCAGCGGAAGTCAAAAGGGCGTCATACGCGGCGGCTCCCGGACGCTCGCGCGGGCGGCTGTTTCGCGAAGCGGAAACGGCGAGCCGCAACGCTTTCCGTCGGGACTGTGACCGCATTATTCATTCGACCGCGTTCCGCCGCCTGAAGCACAAGACGCAGGTGTTCGTCTCCTCCGAAGGCGATCATTTCCGCACCCGGCTCACGCACACGTTGGAAGTCGCGCAGATCGCCCGCGCGCTCGCCCGCCGTCTCGGGCTCGACGAGGACCTGACCGAAACGCTCGCGCTTGCGCACGATCTTGGCCATCCGCCATTCGGCCACGCCGGCGAGGATGCGCTGAACGAATGCATGAAGGATTTTGGCGGCTTCGATCACAACGCGCAGTCGCTCCGCGTCGTGACCAATCTCGAGCGCCGCTATGCAAGCTTCGACGGGCTGAACCTCACCTGGGAAAGTCTCGAAGGCATCGCCAAACACAACGGCCCGATTACCGATCGTAACGGCAAGCCGGTGGGCCGCCACGACGGCAAGCCGATCCCCTATGTGATCGCGGAATATGTGAAGCAACAGGATCTGGAGCTCTGGAGTTACGCCAGCGCCGAAGCGCAGGTCGCCGCGATTGCCGACGACATCGCATATGACGCGCATGATTTAGACGACGCTGTGCGCGCTTATCTTATCGAGATCGGCGAGCTTGCGACGCTGCCCGTTGTCGGCGAAATCCATGCGCGGGTGAAGGCGAAATATCCCGGCGCCGAAGGCGCGCGCCTCACCAACGAGATAACGCGCCGCCTGATCGCGACGATGATCAACGATGTGGTCGCCGAAAGCGGCCGCCGCATCGCCGCGGCCGACATCAAGTCCATCGACGATGTGCGGAATGCGAAAGCGCCGCTTATCGGTTTTTCGCCGGCGATGGCCGAAGCGGATGACGCGATCAAGCAGTTCCTCACGCCGCGCATGTATAAGCACCAGCGCGTGCTCAAAACGATGAACAACGCGCAGCAGGCGCTGCACGATCTGTTTTCCTATTACTTCGATCATCTCGATGCGATGCCGCCGGGATGGACCGAGCGCCTCGCGCCCGGCGACGACTTCGCCAAGGCGCGGCGGATTGCCGACTTTATCGCCGGCATGACCGATAATTTCGCGCTCGAAGAACACCGCCGATTCTTTGACTCCAAGCTCGATTTACGTTAGTCGCGGCCTCATTCCGGAACGATTCATGAATCCTTTTGCCCTGTTCACCGAGCGCGTGCGTGAAGCCGTCGCCGACCTTTCGAAGTCCGGCGCAATCAAACCCGTCGCCGACACGAGCCGCGTCGTCGTCGAGCCGCCGCGCGACGAAAGCCATGGCGATCTTGCGACCAACGCCGCGATGGTGCTCGCGAAAGACGCCGGCAAAAATCCGCGCGAACTCGCGACCCTGATTGCGCAGAAGCTGCTCTCGGTCCCGTATGTCACCAAAACCGAGGTCGCCGGCCCCGGCTTCATCAATATTTCGCTTGAGCCCGCGTTCTGGCTCGACGTTCTGCGTGCCGCGTTGAAAGCAGGCAAGGATTTCGGCCGCAGCAAGCTCGGCCAGAACGAAAAGGTGAACGTCGAATATGTTTCGGCCAATCCCACGGGCCCGATGCATGTCGGCCATGGCCGCGGCGCGGTGTTTGGCGACGCGCTTGCGAATCTTCTGGATTTTTCCGGCCACAAGGTGACGCGCGAATATTATGTCAACGACGCCGGCGCGCAGGTCGACGTGCTCGCGCGCTCCGCTTATCTGCGCTACCGCGAGGCGCTCGGCGAAAATATCGGCGCGATCCCGGACGGTCTTTATCCCGGCGACTATCTGAAAGCTGTTGGCGAGACGCTCGCGAAGAAACACGGCAAGTCGCTGCTCGGAAAACCGGAAAGCGAATGGCTGCCCGTCGTTCGCAACGAGGCGATCGACGCGATGCTCGCGACGATCAAGGAAGATCTCGCGGCGCTGGCCATCCGCCACGAAATCTTTTTCTCCGAACGCTCGCTCTCCGCCGGCAAGGACGAGGTTGGCGCCACGATCGAGGCGCTGCGCAAGGCGGGTCACGTCTATGAAGGCCGCCTTCCCCCGCCCAAGGGGCAGCTACCGGAAGACTGGGAAGACCGCGAACAGACACTGTTTCGAACCACCGAGTTCGGCGATGACCTCGACCGGCCGCTGAAGAAGTCCGACGGCAGCTACACTTATTTTGCCGCCGATATCGCCTATCACCGCGACAAGATCGAGCGCGGCTTCGATACGCTGATCGACGTCTGGGGCGCCGATCACGGCGGCTATGTCAAGCGGATGCAGGCCGCGGTCGCCGCGCTTTCGAACAAAAAGGTGAAGCTCGACGTCAAGCTCTGCCAGCTCGTCCGTCTCCTCCGCGGCGGCGAACCGGTGAAAATGTCAAAACGGGCAGGCGACTTCGTCACGCTACGCGAAGTTGTCGATGAAGTCGGCCGCGACCCCGTCCGTTTCATGATGCTATTCCGCAAGAACGACGCGGTGCTCGATTTCGACCTGGCCAAGGTGCTGGAGCAATCGCGCGAGAACCCGGTTTTTTACGTCCAATACGCACACGCGCGGGCCTATTCGGCCTTCCGGAAGGCTAAAGAAGTTATCCCCGCAATCCAAAGCCAAGCCGAGATGGTTGCAGACGCGAGGCTCGAGCTGCTCACCGACCCGGGTGAACTCTCGCTTGTAAAACGAATCGCGGAGTGGCCGAGGGTTGTGGAGGCGGCTGCGGGCGCGCATGAGCCGCACCGCATCGCCTTCTATCTGCATGATTTAGCTAGTCAATTTCACGCCCAATGGAACCGCGGTACGGAGGTGCCACATTTACGCTTCATTATCGCGGATGATCCATCTTTAACGGCGTCCCGCCTGACTCTCGTCTACGGGACAGTGTTGGTGTTAGCCTGTGGCTTGGCGATCCTCGGCGTAGGGGCACCTGAGGAGATGCGGTGATAGCCATTTATCGTGCAGGCGTTTGTCGGGGAGCGTCCTAGCGTATGACCGATCAATCTCGATACCCCACGCAGAGGGGTAATAGTTCTTCACAGGCTCGCTCTGGCACGGACGGGCGATTTTCCCGCCGCGCGGAAGATCCGCTTGCCGAACTCGCCCGCCTGATCGGGCAGGACGACCCGTTTGCCGAATTCAATAATTCGCCCCGTGCCGCCTCGCGCTCGCAGGCGACGCCTGTTGTACGCCGTCCTGCGAACGGAAATGGCGCCGCTGCCCATGCGCGCGACGCCCGGTACGCTGCCGACGACTACGAGACCCCAAACGATTACGACTATGCCGCCGAACCAGCCCATGCGCGTTCATACGAGCAGGAACCTGCGTTCGAGGCGCCGCGTCCGCAGCGCGCACCCGCTCCGCAATATAACGGTCGCGCTTATTCCTATGGCGGTGGGCCTTTAGCGCGCCCTGAACAGCCTGCTCGCACTTCACGCCCGGCCGCGCGCCAGCCGGAGCCCGAATTCGACGACGCGTATGACGATCCGCATTATGCCCGGCAGACGGGTAACGGCGAGGCCGCCGGTTACCAGCAGGCTCGCGCGCACGAAGACGATCCTCGCTACGAAGAAGGTCCGTATGACGGGCAAGAATACGCGCCGGAATACGAACAGGATTACGCACCGGAAGATTACCCGCAGGAATATGCCGAGCCTGCGCGCGGCAAGCGCCGCTGGATGTTGCTTGGCGTCATGTCGCTGATCGGACTTATCGTCCTCGGCGCGACGGGCATCTACGGGTATCGCGCGATTTTCAAACGCCACGCCGCGAGCAACCCGCCCACCATCCGCTCGGCGGAAACGCCGACCAAGGTCGTGCCGGCGGCCGCTCAGGCGACGCCTGACGGCACCAAGCAGAATTACGACCGGATCGGTGAGCAGGCGAGCGGCGAGCGTGTCGTTTCGCGGGAAGAACAGCCTGCGATCAATGCGAACCCCGGTACCCGCAGCGTGACGACGACGGCGATCGGACCGGCCAGCAATTCGATTTCGGCTTTTGCCGCGCCCTCACAGACAGCGCCTGCGCTCACACCGCCGCCGTCCACGGTGAACCACGGCAATGGCGAGCCGAAACGGGTTCGCACCATGACCGTTCGTTCCGATGGCTCGATCGTCAATAGCCCGCGCGGCGCACAGGCGCCCGCTCGCAATGCGCCGCTCGCCTTGAACCCGAATGTGCAGGCTGACCCGCAGGATAATCCCGCCGATCAGCCGGCCGCTCAGCCGGGACGGGCCCCGACACAGCAGGCTTATGCGCCGCCGCCCGCCCGGACGACCAATTACGCGCCTGCCGGCAGCTATGTTGTGCAGGTTTCCTCGCAGAAGAGCGAGCAGGACGCCCAGACCGCGTGGCGGCAGTTGCAGGCGAAGTACACGAATGTGCTCGGCAATGCGCAGGTCGCCTTTAAGCGGGTAGACCTCGGTGACCGCGGCACGTTCTACCGCGCCATGGTCGGGCCGTTCGCGAACCGCGATCAGGCCTATGAGATGTGCCAGAATCTCAAGACGGCCGGCGGCGAGTGCGTCGTCCAGCGTAACTAATCTTTTTCGCCTTTATGAAAACGCGGGCTTGACGCCCGCTTGAGGCGTCTCTACGCCCGCGCCAATGGCGCAAATATCATTGCAAAAAGCGCTAATCGTCGGCTGCGCCGGTCCGCGGCTGAACGCGGCCGAGCGGGAGTTCTTCGCGGCGGTGAAGCCGTGGGGCTTCATCCTTTTCAAGCGCAACTGTGAAAGCCCCGCGCAAATCGCTGCTTTGACTCAGGAATTTCGCCGACTCACCGGATACCACGAAGCGCCTATCTTCATCGATCAAGAGGGCGGGCGCGTGCAGCGGCTCGGCCCGCCGCAATGGCCGAACTTTCCGCCCGCGGCTGCCTTCGGCGCGATCTATACCCGCGATCCTATCCAGGGCTGCGCGGCGGCGAAGCTTGGCGCCCGCTTGATCGCGCAAGAGCTTTTGGCACTTGGGATCACCGCCGACTGCCTGCCGGTCGCCGATCTTCGTCATCCGGAGGGACACGGGATCATTGGCGACCGCGCCTATGGCGAGACGGTCGAAGCGGTCGCTGAACTCGCACGCGCCGCGAGCGAAGGCCTGATGGAGGGCGGGGTGCTACCGGTGATGAAACACATCCCCGGCCATGGCCGCGCCAATGCGGATAGTCACGAGGCGCTACCGACGGTATCCACGCTGCTCGGGGAGCTTGAAAAAACCGACTTCGAGCCCTTCCGCCGCCTGAACGATTTGCCGATGGCGATGACGGCGCATGTCGTTTACGAAGCGCTCGATCGGGAACACGCCGCGACGGTGTCGAAGAAGATCATCCGCGAGATCATCCGCGGCCATATCGGCTTCGACGGCTTGCTGATGACCGACGATCTTTCGATGAAAGCGCTCAAAGGCTCCCTGCGCGAGCGCGCCGAGCGCTCGCTCGCGGCGGGGTGCGACATTGTCCTTCATTGCAACGGGGATATGACGGAAATGAGCGAAGTTGCCGCAGCCTGCCCACCGCTCAGAGGGGATGCGGCCCGCCGCGCAGCCGCCGCAATAAAGGCGCGTAAGTCCCCGTTGGAAAAGATTAATCTTGCGGAGGTGCATGCCCGCTTTTCCGCTATGCTGGCTGTGTAAGAACAGAATCAGATGGAACCGGCCGAATTCGAATCTCCAGTCGGCGAGCGCTCGCAATACGAGCCAGCCCTGATGATCGACGTCGCGGGCTTTGAAGGCCCGCTCGATCTGTTGCTGACGCTTGCCCGTAATCAGCAGGTCGACCTCAAGCACATCTCGATCTTGGCGCTCGCCGAGCAGTATCTGCGGTTCATCGAAACCGCGCGCGACCTGAAAATGGAGATCGCCGCCGACTATCTCGTGATGGCGGCGTGGCTTGCGTACCTCAAATCGCGGCTCCTGCTGCCCGAACCGCCGGTCACCGACGAGCCTTCGGCCGCTGATCTCGCCGCCGATCTGCAGGCGCGGCTGCAGCATCTCGAAGCGATCCGCGAAGCGGGTGGCAAGCTCATCAGCCGCCATCGGCTCGGCCACGATTTCTTCATTCGCGGCATGCCGGAGCTGCGCAGGGTTTCGCCCTCGGGCTATACCGCGACGCTTTACGATCTCCTCTCCGCCTACGCGATGCAGCGGCAGCGGCAGTCGCTTTCGAAAGTCAAACTGCCCGAGCGCAAAGTCTGGTCGCTTGTGGAGGCTCGCGAGGCGCTCGAGCGCCTCGTCGGCAAGGCGGCGGACTGGACACGACTCGACCAATACCTCATTGCCTATGTAGTGGAGCCCGACCAGCGCGCGACGGCGTTCGCGTCGAGTTTTTCCGCCACGTTGGAGATGGTGAAAGAAGGCAAGATCGAATTGCAACAACAAGAACCTTTTGCGCCGCTGTGGTTGCGCCGCCGCGCGGAAGCTCGTGAAGAAAATGGAGACAAGCGTCAGTGAGCGTCATCCGCGCAAAATTCCGTCCTTCCAAAACCGCGCCCGCGGAAGAATCCGCGAATAGCGACGAAGCGCTGCGCCTGGTCGAAGCCTTGCTATTCGCGACCGCCGAACCGCTCGACGAAAGTGCGCTCAAGAAGCGTCTGCCCGAAGGCGTGAACGTCAAAAAGCTACTCGAACAGCTTGCCGAAACCTACGCTTCGCGCGGCGTGAATGTAGTCAGGGTCGACGGCAAATGGATCATGCGCACCGCGCCCGATCTCGGCCCGCTGCTCGCGAAAGAAACCGGCGAGCCGAAGAAGCTCTCGCGCGCCGCGGTCGAGACGCTTGCGATCGTCGCCTATCACCAGCCGGTGACGCGCGCCGAGATCGAGGAGATCCGCGGCGTCACGATCTCCAGAGGCACGCTCGACCTCCTGATCGAAACCGGCTGGGTGCGCCTCCGCGGCCGCCGCAAGGTGCCGGGCCGCCCCGTGACCTACGGCACCACCGACGACTTCCTGCTGCATTTCGGTTTCGAGGCGATCGACGACCTGCCGGGTCTCGAAGAATTGAAGGGCGCGGGCTTCCTCGAAGGAAGGCTGCCCTCCGGCTTCAGCGTGCCCATGCCGAGCGACGACGTGGCCCTGCGGGAGGATGAGGAACCCCTGGAAGAGGCGCTCGACCTTACACTTTCGCCGCAGGCGGAAGACGAGGACGCCGAGGATGCCGAAGCCGACCCTTCTGCGGCGGGCGGCAAGCGTTAATCACGTTCAAAGCCGTTATTCCGGCGCTTTCAGGAACCGCTTGAAGTTCTTGTTTTTACCGCTTCCGAGCCCTAGGTTCTCCAGGAGTGGAGGAGAGTCATGGGTGGTTTGAGTATTTGGCACTGGATCATTGTCGTTCTGGTCGTGTTGCTGCTGTTCGGCCGCGGCAAGATCTCGGAAATGATGGGCGACATGGCCAAGGGCATTAAGGCCTTCAAGAAGGGCCTGTCCGAGGAAGAAACGGCCTCCGCCGACACGCGCAGCGAGCCGAAGACGATCGACCATCAATCTTCATCCTCCGTGCGGAGCGAGTCCGAGAAAAAGGTAGGCTGACGCGGCGCGCGCCGCGAGCCTCGCGCGGCGCTCCCCGCCCGCGCTGAACAAGAGCCATGTTCGACATCGGTTGGAGCGAGCTTCTCGTTATCGGCATCGTCGCGCTCGTGGTCATCGGGCCGAAGGAGCTGCCCGGCGTCGTGCGCATGATGGCGCAAAATCTCGGCAAGCTGCGGCGGATGGCGAGCGATTTCCAGAGCCAGTTCACCGACGCGATGCGCGAGATGGAACTCGCCGAGCTGAAAAAGGACGCCGAGAAGCTTTTGACCGACGCGACGTCGGGAACTTCGCTCGACGAAGTGAAAAAAGTTGGCGACGAAATCAAAAAAGCGGTCGAGGAGCCGCTCAGTATCGCCGAGCCGAAGCAGGCTGATGCTGCGGACAAGCCGAAATCCGAACAGGATCGCGGCGTATGACGACCGAAGACGAGGTCGACGCGAGCAAGGCGCCGCTGATCGAACATCTGATCGAGCTGCGCTCGCGGCTGATCAAATCGCTCGCGGCTTTCTTCGTGATGTTTTTTATCTGCTTTTTCTTTGCGAAGAACATCTACAACATCTTGCTCTTTCCCTACGAGTTTGCCGCCGGCCCGAACGCCGAAGTGAAATTGATCTACACGGCGCCGCAGGAATTTTTGTTCACGCAGATCAAGCTCGGCTTGTTTGGAGCTGCCTTCCTGTCGTTTCCGGTGATCGCGGCGCAGATTTATATGTTTGTCGCGCCGGGCCTCTACAAAAAAGAGCGCGCGGCGTTTCTGCCGTATCTGATCGCGACGCCATTCTGCTTTCTGCTCGGCGCATCGTTTGTCTATTTCGTCGCGATGCCGCTCGCGATGAAATTCTTCTTGAGCATGCAGCAGGCGGGCGGGGAAGGTCAGGCGTCGATTTCGCTCCTGCCGCGCGTTTCCGAATATCTCTCGCTCATCATGACGCTGATTTTCGCCTTCGGCATCACCTTCCAGATGCCGGTGGTTCTGACCGTGCTGGCGCGCGTCGGCATGACCAACGCGAAATGGCTTCGCGAAAAGCGTCGCTACGCGATCGTCGCGGTCTTCGTGATCGCCGCGGTGCTGACGCCGCCCGACGTCATCAGCCAGCTCGCGCTCGCGATCCCGACTCTGCTCCTGTACGAGGTCTCGATCTGGCTCGTAGCGATGACCGAGAAGAAATACGAGGCGGAAAAAGCGGCGCGGGAAGCGGGGGAAGCTGTGTCCGGGGGCGCGCAGGCGCCCTAGCGCGACGGCGGGCATTTTCGGATATGGTCGCGGTAG
>Ga0070679_100004781_pt1 | contig 12488 bp, 12 predicted proteins | sample KBSC63BmetaG_FD_65652 | JGI IMG/M metagenome (GOLD analysis project Ga0070679, IMG submission 65652) | Corn rhizosphere microbial communities from Kellogg Biological Station, Michigan, USA - KBS C6-3B metaG | ecosystem: Host-associated > Plants > Roots > Rhizosphere | place: USA: Michigan... | reverse complement strand
GTGCCAGTAGTCGGACAGCGGCGCCAGCACCCGTAGGATCCAGCGGTGGCGCAGGAAGCGGACGCTGCGGATGAGCCGCCCCGAGAGCACCTTGCCGAGGCGCTTGAACGACGCGGCGCCGCCGATCGAGACCAGCGACGCGACCTCGACGGTGCGGTGCGGATCGGACAGCCAGGCGTAGCCGGCGAGCGCGCCGGTCGAGAAGCCAACGAGGTGCAGCGCGCGGGCGCCGGTGGCGCGGATGACGATGTCGGCGGCACAGGGCAGGTCGCGCTCGGCGTAGTCGTCGAACGACCAGTCGTAGCGCAGGCCGCTGAAGAGCTTGGGACGCAGCGAGAAGCCGCGGCCGCGCAGCTCCACGATGAAGACGTCGAAGCCGCGCGCGCACAGGTGCCGGGCGAGCGAGGTTTCGTCTGTAAGATCGAGGTTATAGCGGTTGGCGGCGACGCCGTGGACGAGCAGCACCGGCGGGTGGGCCGACGGCTTGTCCGGGCGGTAGCGCAAAACCCCGAGGCGCCAGCCGTCGCTGGTGTTGCCGAAGCGGATCTCGTCGGGGAAGCGCGGGACGAAGAAATAGCGCGAGGCCAGGAAGCTGACGTAGCTCGCCAGCGCCAGGAACACGATCGTTCCAATCCCGACGGCAAACCACGTCATGATTCGTGATGCGGATATTAGCTGAAATCTTGACGTTTCCAGGGCAAATGCGAAGATGCTGCGCATGGTCATCCATGTCGCGCTCGGCGACATCACCCAATTGACCGTCGATGCCATCGTCAACCCTGCGAATTCTCTGGGGATCATGGAGAATGGCGTGGCGCGGACGATCAAGGTCGAAGGGGGCGACGACATCGAGGGCGAGGCCAAGGCGGCCGCGCCCGTCGCCGTCGGCGCGGCGGTGGTGACCGGCGCCGGCGCCCTGTGGTGCAAGGCGATCATCCATGCGCCGACGATGGAAGAGCCCGGCATGAGGGTCGGCGTCGAGAACGTGCGGCGCGCAACCCGCGCAGCGCTGCTCGCGGCCGGCCGCAACAGCTACGAGACCGTCGCGCTCCCCGGTATGGGCACGGGCACCGGCCAGGTGCCGTACGATGAGGCGGCGCGCGCCATGGTCGACGAGCTGCGCGCGCACAAGATGCCGCAGCCGTCGACGATCTGGCTGATCGCGACCAACCACGACATGATCTACGCCTTCGAAGACGCGCTTCGTCTCGCCTCGATTCCCTGACCTCGTGCTAGGCTGCGCGCGCCATGTCGCGCAAGAACGACGAGGACACCAAGCCATTGCTGACGTATCGTGACGCCGGCGTCGACATCGATGCGGGCGACGAGCTGGTCGAGCGCATCAAGCCGCACGTGCGGCGCACGTTCCGGCCCGAGGTGATGGGCGACCTCGGTGGGTTCGGCGCGCTCTTCGCGGTGCCGCGCGGCTACGCCGATCCAGTGCTGGTCTCGGGCACCGACGGCGTGGGCACCAAGCTCAAGGTCGCGTTCGCGACCGGACGCCACGACACCATCGGCATCGACCTCGTCGCCATGTGCGTGAACGACATCGCCGTGTCGGGGGCGGAGCCGCTCTTCTTCCTCGACTACTTCGCCTCGGGCAAGCTCGACGTCGACGTCGGCGAGGCGGTCGTCAAGGGCATCGCCGAGGGCTGCAAGCAGGCGGGCTGCGCGCTCATCGGCGGCGAGACGGCGGAGCTGCCGGGCATGTACGCCGACGGCGAATACGACCTCGCGGGCTTTGCGGTGGGGATCGTCGAGCGCGCCAAGATCCTCGACGGCGCGCGCATCCGGCCCGGCGATACGGTCATCGGCGTGGCGTCGAGCGGGCTGCACTCGAATGGCTACTCGCTGGCGCGGCGCGTGCTTTCGGCGAACGACGACGCCGAGATGCTGCTCACGCCGACGCGGATCTACGTCAAGGCGATGCGCGCGGCGATGGCGGCGGGCGACGTGCGCGGGTTCGCACACATCACCGGTGGCGGGCTCGTCGAGAACCCGCCGCGCGTCCTCGCCGACGGACAGGTGATGCGGCTCGACGAGAAGAGGTGGCCGCTGCCGACGGTGTTCCAGAAGATTGCGGCGTCGGGCGTGGCGCGCTCGGAGATGCGGCGCACCTTCAACTGCGGGCTCGGGTTGGTCGCGGTGGTGGCGGCGAAGGACGCGGACAAGGTGCGCGCGGCGTTCGAGGCCGCGGGCGAGCAGGCGTGGATCGTCGGCGACATCGCGCCCGGCAGCGGGCCGGCGCGCGTGGAGTTCGCGTGACAGTGCGCCTGAGCGAGCGAGCGGAGCAACAATGAAGGTCGGCGTCCTCGTCTCGGGCTCGGGGACCAACCTGCAGGCGATCCTCGACGCGCAGCGGGCGGGCGGGCTCGGGCCGGCGCGCGTCGCCGTGGTGCTGTCGAACGTGGCCGGCGTGCGCGCGCTCGAGCGGGCGAAGGCCGCCGCGGTGGCGACCGAAGTGCTGCCGCACAAGGGTTACGCGTCGCGCCAGGCGTTCGACGAGGCGCTGGTGGCCACGCTGCGCCGGCACGACGTCGAGCTGGTCGCGCTCGCCGGCTTCATGCGGCTTCTGACGCCGACGTTCCTCGGGGCGTTCCCGGGACGCGTGATGAACATCCATCCGGCGCTCCTGCCCGCGTTCCCCGGCGTGCACTCGCAGAAGCAGGCGCTCGACTACGGGGCGCGCGTCACCGGCTGCACGGTGCACTTCGTCGACGACGGGTGCGACACCGGGCCGATCATCGCGCAGGCCGCGGTGCCGGTGCTCGACGACGACGACGTGGCGACGCTGACGGCGCGCATCCTCGTCGAGGAGCACCGGCTCTACCCCGCCGCCATCCGCGCCGTCGCCGAAGGGCGGGTGCGCAGCGAGGGCCGGCGCGTTAAGATCGCTCCATGAGCAGCGAGCTCCACGCCCGCTATCAGCTTCTGCACGGCGGCGACACCGAGGCGCTGCGCGCCGAGTTGGCGCGCCTCAAGCAGAGCGGCAAGCCGGTGGTGATCGTGTCGGCCTGCCTCGTCGGCGTGCGCTGCCGCTACGACGGCCGCGACAAAAAGGACGACGCGGCCGTGGCGCGCGTGGCCGGCGGCGATGCCGAGATCCTGCCGCTCTGCCCCGAGGTGCTGGCGCAGTTCGGCGTGCCGCGCGCGGCGATCACGCTCTCCGCCGACGGCAAGCTCGCCACCGATGAGCGCGGCCGCGACGTCAGCGCCAAGCTCGAGGCCGGCGTACGCCTGGCTGATCTGCTCGCGCGCGAAGCCGGCGCCGTTCGGGCGCTCTTGAAGGAGCGCAGCCCCTCGTGCGGCGTGACCGAGGTGCACGGGCCCAACGGCGTCGTCGCCGGGCAGGGACGCTTCGCCGCGCGGCTGCACAAGCGCAGCCTGCCGATCGTGAACGAGCGCGGAGAGCCGTCGCCTACTTGAAGGTTCCCGAGCCGTTGATGACGAAGCTGCCCATCGCCGAGCCCGAGCCGCGGATCATGGGCACCGCGAGGAAGCGGACCTTGTAGGGGCTGACCTCGTCGACCGCGAGCATGCCGCCGTTGGATCCCCAGCCGGCGCCGCTGATGTCGAAGCTCACGAAGTTGTGCTCCTGCATGAGATCGACCATGTCGCCGGCGTGGATCGGCGAGATCGTGAGCATGGTCAGCGTCCCCATCGCCGAGGTGGCGGTGAAGTGCACGAAGCCGTCGGTCTCGGCGGTGCCGGTGGCGTTGCTGGCGTTGAAGCCGACGACGGTCGGAGTCACCGACATCTGTTGATCGAACGTGAGCGTCACGGTGCCGCCGTCGCCGAGACAGCCGCCGGCGGCGACGAAGAGCGACGCAACCGCAGCGCAAGCCAGAAGGGTTCGCATTGGGTCATTTTACCACGAGCCGTGTGCTAGGCTCGGCGCGTGTCGACCAGCTTCTACGACGTCGTCGTGCTCGGCAGCGACCTCGCCGCGACGGTCGGCGGCGCGGTGCTCGCGCATCGCGGCTTTCGTGTCCTCATGGCCGGGATTCCCGTCGAGGAGCGCTATACCATCGGGCCCTACTCGCTGCCGCGCGCGCCGCTCGCGTTCGTGGGGATCGAAGGGCCGACGCTCAAGCGCATCGTCGGCGAGCTGAACCTGGTGCAGCTGCTCAGGCGGCGGCTCGAGCCGAACCGGCCCGCGTATCAGCTGCTCCTGCCCGATCATCGCATCGACATCGGCGACGATCTCGGGCGCGAGCTCGCGCGCGAGATGCCCGACGGCGCCGCCGCGTTCGAGACGGCGGCGGCGCGCGCGGCCGAGGTGTCGGCGGCGATCGAGGGCATCCTGTCGCAGGATCTGATCCTGCCGCCCGACGGCTTCTGGGATCGGCGCGACGCCAACCGCGTGGCGGCGCGGCTGCCGGCGCCCGACGAGGATCTGTTGTCGGCGCTGCCCGACAAGCATCCGCTGCGCGCCGCCTACCTCATGCCCGCGCACTTCGGCGCGGCATTCGACGACGTGGGGCCGGTGTCGATCGCGCGGCTCGGCGATCTGCATCGGCGTGGCACCTTCCGGCTCGACGGCGGGCGCGAAGGGCTGCGCGGCCTCCTCCTCGATCGCCTGAAGACGCACTCGGGCGAGGTGCGGCCGGACCTCGTGCCGAAGGCGATCCTCACCAAGCGCGGCAAGGTCACCGGCGTGCAGTTCGAAGGGCGCAACGAGTCGATCGGCTGCGCGCACGTCTTGTGCGGCATGGGCGCCGATCGCGTGGCGCAGCTCGTCGCCGACGGCGGCGAGAAGCCGCCCAAGCGGCTCCTCGAGGCGGGCGCGATCAAGCCGGCGGCGTGGCGCTACCTCGTGCATCTGGTGGCGCCGCTCGACGCGCTGCCCGACGCGCTCGGACGGCTCGCCTACGTCGTCGGCGATCTCGGCCAGCCGCTCACCGGCGCCAACGCGCTCACGCTGCACCTCGCCGACGGCTACGGGCAGCACGCGGTGCTCAGCGTCGAGGCGCACACGCCAAACACACCGGACGGCGCGTCGCCCGAGGCGCTGCGCGCGCTGCGCACGGCGGTGCGGCGCGAGCTCGACAAGCAGCTGCCCTTCGTCGATCGCCATCTTCTGCTCGTGCACTCGCCGCACGACGGCATCGCGCCCGAAGGGGTCGACGGCGAGCGGGGACAGGCGCCGCCGCCGGTGACGATGGAGCCGATCTGGGCCATGCCGCGCGACGACCGGCCGCTCGGCTTTTGCGGGCTGCCGCACGGGACCGGCATCAAGCACCTCCTGCTCGCGTCGCGGCAGGTGCTGCCCGGCCTCGGGGTCGAGGGTGAGCTGGCGGCGGGCTGGGCGGCGGCGCGGCTCGTCCTGCAGACCGAGCGCAAGCGCGATCTCGTCAAAGGTGCGGTGCTCGAAGGCTGAGTCGGCGCTTTTGCCGAGGCAAAATTTTGCTCGGCGTTTTCACGTACGCGAAAATGGAGCCATGCAGGACAGACGCAGGTCCGCCCTCGAGCGGAGACGAGGGCGTCGCGCGCCGTTCATCGCGGCCGTGAAGCAGAAGGTCGGCGGCGAGGTGCAGCTCGCGCTGGCGCAGAACCTCGGCGCGACGGGGATCGAGCTCAAACGGCCGGCGGGACGCGCCTACATGCCGCGCACGCCGGTGACGCTCGCCTTCGAGCTGCCCGACGGTGGCGACGTGGTGCGCGTGCAGGGCGCGATCGTGTTCGAGCGCGCCGCCGGCGGCTATCAGACGACGGGCGTGCGCTTCTTGGCGATGACGCCGCTCGACCACGCGCGCATCATCCGCGCGCTGCGCTACCTGTAGCCGACGCGCGGCCGCTAGCGGCCGGTGAGCGCCTTCTGGACCTTGGCGAGCAGATCGTCGATCTGGAACGGCTTGGTCACGTAGAAGCGCGCGCCGACGTTGATGCCGTCGATCATGCTGCGCGGATCGGTCTTCGCGGTCAAAAAGATCACCGGAATCTTCTGCGTCTGGTTGTGACCCTTGATCGCCTTGACGAAGCCCATGCCGTCGAGGTTGGGCATCATCACGTCGCAGATGATGAGGTCGGGCTTGAGGCTCTCGAGCTTCATGAGACCGTCGAGCCCGTCACCGGCCACGGTCACCGTGAAGCCGTGCGAGGCGAGCTGCTTCTTGAGGAGGATCTGCACCGCCGGCTCGTCTTCGAGGACGAGGACGTGCTTGCCGTCGCCGAGGCCCATCGACTAGGCCTCCAGCGGCCGGGCTTCCTCGACGAGGAAGTTCGGGATGTCATCGACGATGCCGTAGACCAGCTTGCAGGCGTCGCACACGAGGCCGTGGCCGCCTTTGGTATCGCGCTCGGCCACCTTGCCCTTGCACTTCGGGCAGCGGACGATCTCGAGCAGATCGGGGTGAATCGGCATACGCCCGTGTTAGCACGCGCACGCGTGACTGTCGACCCTGCGAGCGTGGGCCGGCGTACGTCGCCGACGGTGCCGTCGTCTGCGTTCCGCACACCGCCGGCGAACCTCTTTACGCCGGCACGGCCGGCGCGGCGCGGAGTCGCGCCGTGAGCAGTGGTGGGGACCCCGACGGCTCTGCCGACGGGGCGGGGCGGCACGCCCCGTGGGATCGGGCGAAAACGAGGCTCACCTCAGGTGAGCGTCGTTTTCGCGTACGGCGCGGAGATGCCGTCGCGCCACTGCTTGAGCTCGGCCTTGGGCGCGCCGTTCTCGTCGGACACGACCATGAGGTGCGTGAACGACTGCTCGGCGTCCTCCGACGCCCACGTGCCGGTATTGAAGTACGTGCCGCCGTTGGCCAGCGGCACGCGCTCGGGCGTGTGCGAGTGGCCGAACACGATGAGCGGCGCGCAGATCAGTCCCTGAATCAGCTTCGTCGTCGCGCGCAGCTTGTTGGCCGAGGACTCGAGCCGGACGTGGTTGAGCGCCTGGTTCACGCACGCGAACGCCACCAGCGTCGCCAGCGCTCCCACCGCCTTCCACAGCCCGTGCAGGTGCCCGACGAGCAGCGACGCCGTCACCAGCGCCGCCACGCCGAGGAGCACGCGGTCGATGAACAGCGCCGCGAGCAGCTTCCAGAAGCGCCGCGTCACCGGCTCGCGCCGGAGCGAATCGAGGGCCAGCAGCTTCTCTTCGGACATCTGCAGATGCGCCGACAGCTCCTTGAGCCGCTCGTGGTGCAGGTTGCGCCGCTCGGCCTCGACGCCGCGCAGCGAATACCACATCTCGACGAGCCGCCACACGAGGAGGCCGTAGGTGTACGCCAGCCGCAACCCGCCGCGCAGCCCCTGCGCCCACGCCCACTTCATGTAGTCGCCGAAGCCCCACAGCTCGGCGGTGTGCGGATCGTAGTCGGGGATCTGGTTGGCGAAGTAGCGCATGCCGGCGTGCGCCACCGACAGCGCGATGCGGCTCTTCTTGTTGAGCGAGCGATCCTTCTTCTTCCACTCCGGCGCCGCCGTCACCGGGTGCAGCAGATAATCGAACGAGCAGTACTCGTCGTACTGGTGCCCGTGCTCGATGTAGATGAGGTCCTCTTTGTAATAGAACCACGGGCAGAACGACACGCGCGTGGCGAACTCGGCGCGCGCCGGGTCGTCGACGCCCATGCCGAGCGTGAGGCCGGAGAGCCACTCGACCAGCGTCTGCTGCACCTGCGGATAATGGAACTCGACGTCGTGGTTGCCGACGACGATGACCAGCTCGTTGCCGGCGGCGACGAACTCGCCGAGCCGCTTGAACACGCCCTGGTGGCGCGCGATCACGCGCTCCATCTTCTTCTGCGACTGGCGCTCGCCGAAGCCGAGCCCGTAGAGGCGATCCTCCTCGTCGTTGTCCTTCTCTTCGGCCTCGGGGAGGATCATCACCGACATGAAGTCGACCATGTCGCCGTTGACCACGAGGCGCCACGGACGGTCGTCGAGGCGATGCGCGGTGTAGTGCGCGAGAAACTTCTCGAGCTCGCGTTCGAGCTTCGCCAGGTGTCGAAGGTACGACACGTTTGCCCCACCCGGCCGCAAATCTTCGCCGAGGTGCAGATCGGAAATGACCAAGATGTTCTTGTCCAATTGCTTTCCCATCTGCGTACTTCCCAGAGTCATCCTTGCCGTCGTCGAGGGCTCCGCGCTCATCCCATGCTCATTAGGTGCAAGTCGGCCGCCACTGGTTACAGGTTCAGGGCATCAGACCTGCTGACGCGCTGCGGCGTTTCGTGCTATAGGCGATAAAGACATGCGACAACTCATCTTCGCCGCGGTTTTGGCGGTTGGCGTGGGCGGGCTCCTGTACACCATCGTGCGGCTGATCCGCTTCATGTGGGTCGGCCGACCCGGGATCCCGGTGGATCGACTCCCAGAGCGGCTGGGGTCGGTTGTCCTGTATTGGCTCCTCCAGCGGAAGGTCATGGAGAAGCCGATGGACAAGCCGCAATTCGGTTTCACGTCGCTGCACCATCTCGGCATCTTCTGGGGCTTCCTCATCGTCACCATCGGCACGCTCGAGCTGTGGGTCAACGGGCTGACCGGGCTGTCCCTCACGCTTCTGCCCTCCGCGGTCTATCAGCCGATCGAGTGGACCATCGACGTCTTCAACCTGATCGTGCTCGTCGCCATCGGCTACGGCTTCTTCCGCCGCCTGGCGGTGCGCCCGCGGCTGATTCCGATGTCGCTCGACGCCGGCATCATCCTGTCGGCGATCGCGGGCCTCATGATCACGCACTTCTTCTTCCACGGCTTCCACATGGTGGCGTCGGGGACGGTGGGCGAAGAAGGGCCGGTCTCGTCGGTGGTCGCGGGCTGGTTCGCGAACATGCCGCCGAGCAGCGCGGCGCTCGCGTCCGAGGTCTTCTGGTGGTGCCACATCTGCCTCGGCCTGGCGTTCCTCAACTACGTGCCGTACTCGAAGCACATCCACATCCTCGGCTCGCTGCCCAACATCTTCTTCCGCAACCTCGGGCAGCGCGGCGTGATGCCCAAGCTCAACCTCGAGGACGAGAACGACTGGGGCGTCGGCAAGATCGAGCAGTTCACGCGCAAGTCGCTCATGGACCAGTACGCGTGCACCGAGTGTGCGCGCTGCTCCAACTACTGTCCGGCCTTCAACACGCAGAAGCCGCTGTCGCCGATGCACCTCATCCACGATCTGCGCGACGAGATGATCGAGCGCGGCACCACGCTCGCCGAGATCCAGAAGCTGCAGTTCATGAAGCGCCACGCCGCCAACCCGTCGGAAGTGGCCACGGGTCGGATCCAGGAGCTCGAGGCCCATCTCGAGGAGCTGCCGCCGCTCGTCGGCGGCCGCATCAAGGACGAGACCTTGTGGGCCTGCACCACCTGCGGCGCCTGCCAGGAGGTCTGCCCGGTCTTCATCGATCACCCGCTCAAGATCCTGCAGATGCGCACGCACCTCGTGCTCACCGAGTCGCGCATGCCGGCGGAGCTGGCGCGCACCTTCTCGAACCTCGAGAAGAACTCGAACCCATGGGGCATCGCCGCCGAGAAGCGCATGGAGTGGGCCGAGGGGCTCGACGTGCCGACGGTCGAGACCAACCCGAACCCCGAGTACCTCCTGTTCGTCGGCTGCGCCGGCGCGTTCGACGATCGCATCAAGAAGACGATGCGCTCGCTCGTCGAGGTCTTGAAGGCGGCCGACGTCAGCTTCGCGGTGCTCGGCGAGTCCGAGCAGTGCGTCGGCGATCCCGCGCGTCGCGCCGGCAACGAGTACCTGTTTCAGACGCAGGCCGAGGCCAACGTCACCGCCATCAACGACGCCAAGATCCGCAAGGTGATCGCGTCGTGCCCGCACTGCTTCCACACCATCAAGAACGAGTACCCGCAGTTCGGCGGCGAATACGAGGTCATCCACCACTCGCAGCTGTTGGCGCACCTGCTCGCCGAGAAGAAGCTGACCATCGAGCACCCGGTGGCGCAGAAGCTCACCTACCACGACAGCTGCTATCTCGGCCGCTGGAACGGCGAGTACGACGCGCCGCGCGCCATCGCCAAGGCGACCTCGAAGGAGTACGTCGAGATGAACCGCAGCAAGGAGCACGGCTTCTGCTGCGGCGGCGGTGGCGGGCGCATGTGGATGGAAGAGCGCATCGGCACGCGCGTGAACAACAACCGCACCGAGGAGATCCTGGCGACGGGCGCCGAGGTCGCGGCGGTGGCGTGTCCGTTCTGCACCATCATGATCACCGACGGCGTCAAAGCGAAGAACATGGAGGAGAAGGTCCAGGTCCTCGACGTCGCCGAAGTGATCGCCAAATCCATGAAACGTAAGACCGAGCTAGCGAAGTCCTAGCCTTTCGGTGTAAAATTCCGGGGCTGTCATGAGCCCCGACGACCCCGCACTGCAGCCGGTGATCGTGCTGCGGGTCGTGATCCGCAGCCCCGACCTCGACACCTTCGTCAACAAGTACTCGCGGTTCGTCAAAGACGACCGCATCTTCATCTTCACCAAGTCGTCGCAGCCGCCGGGCACGCGCGTGCGCTTCACGCTCGAGCTCGCGGACGGCACGCCGCTCATCTACGGCGAAGGGACGGTGACGCGCATCCGGCCCGACTCCGGCGACGCGTCGAAGCCGCCGGGCATGGAGCTGAAGTTCGTGCCGCTCGACGAGGCGAGCCGCGAGCTGCAGGCGCGCATGCTGCGCGCGCGCGACCAGGGCACCGGGCAGCTGAGCGTGGTGTCGGAGCCGCCGTCGCCGCTGCCGTCGGCGCGTGTGTCGACGTCGCAGTTTCGCGAGGAGACCACCGACGCGCAGACCAACGTGCGCGACGGGATGTCGGGGACGTCGTCGCTGCCGTCGCGCGAGTTCGACGAGTCGCCGCCGTCGCTGCCGCCGCTGGCCAAGACCGGCGCCCAGCAGATCATCGATCCCAACCAGCCGCGGCAGGACGAGTCGGGCGCGGTGACGCTGGCGCAGGCGCCGCCGAGCGATCACGGATCGACCGATACGCCGCCGCCGTCGCTGCCGGTGCATCTGTTGCCGCCACCGCCGGGCGAAAAGGCCAAGGTCAAGGAGTCGGGCGGCTTCTCGACGCCGACGCCGCTGCCGGCGCCGATTCCGGCGGCGCCCGAGGAGTTCGGCGGCTCGCCGCCACCGACGAGGCTGGCGCGCCCCGCGCACTCGGACGCGGTGACCACCGGCGTGTCGGCGATGAACGATCACGAGCACGCGTTCGTCTCCGCCGGCCCCGCGCCGGCGTTCGCCGAGCGCTTCCGGACGCCGATCCCGGGCGCGCCGCTGCCACCGACGCAGACGGCCGACGGCAAGACGGTGCCGGCCAACCCGTTCAGCGAAGTCAGCGACGGGGCGATCGAGTACTTCGTCGAGTGGTCGCTGGAGCAGTCGACGGCGCCGAAGCCGAAGGCGGCCGCGGCGCACTTCGCCAACGTCGACATGGCGACGCCGCGCGCCGAGAAGCGGCGCTCGATGCGCGGGCCGCTGCTCGGCGGAATCGCGATCGGGATCTTCCTCGGGCTGCCGCTCGGCGGAGCGATCGTGTGGTTCGGGCGGCCGCTGCCGCCGCCGGTGATCGTCGAGAAGATGCCGGAGACGGCGACGCCGCGGCCGCTCGCCGCCGAGGATATGGCGCCGGCGCGCGCCGAGGCGACGACGCCGGATCTGGCGACCGCGATCGCGGCGAAGCCGGCGATGAAGCCGAGCGCCGTCGCCGTCAAGCCGAGCGCCGTCGCCGCCAAGCCGAGCGCCGTCGCCGCCAAGCCGAGCGCCGTCGCCGTCAAGCCGAGCGCCGTCGCCGTCAAGCCGAGCGCCGTCGCCGCCAAGCCCGACGAGAACCAGCCGGACGAAGCGCCGGACAAGCTCGTGCAGCCGGCCAGGCCGTCCAAGAGCAAGGGCGACGCGGGCGAGCTCGCGATCGTGTCGCATCCGTCGGGCGCCAACGTCAGCATCGACGGCGAAGCGCGCGGCAAGACGCCGCTCACCCTCTCGCTGCCGGTCGGCACGCACGAGGTGTCGATCGTGCGCGACCGCTACGCCACCGTCACGCAGCCGGTCGACGTGCCCAACAAGCTCGACGTCACGCTCAAGCGCCCGACGGCGACGCTGCACGTCGACAGCGAGCCGGCGGGCGGCGAGGTCATCGTCGAGGGCAAGCCGCGCGGCAAGACGCCCGTCGACGTGACGCTCGACGCCTTCCACCACTACGACGTCCAGGTGATGCTGCTCGGAACGAAACCCTGGCACAAAAGAGTCAGCCTCAAGCCTCCGCAAACAGATGTAACTGCTAAGCTTTCAATCGTTCATAATCCATAGCCCCTTGATTCATTGAATGGTCCGACCAATTTTGATAAGGTCGGATCATGCTCCACGAGATCGGAGCCGGGCTCGGTGACAAGCGTGCGCGGCCTTCCCTGCTGGGACGGCGCGAGCGCGCTTCCCTGCTCGCCATCGCCCGCGCGTCGATGCCCGAGGGGCAGCACTTCGCCGGCGGCGGGACGCGCGCCGTCGAGAAGGTCGACCACTTCCTCGCGCTGTCGCCGCCGTCGGTGGCGCGCGGCT
>Ga0070679_100004780_pt1 | contig 12489 bp, 10 predicted proteins | sample KBSC63BmetaG_FD_65652 | JGI IMG/M metagenome (GOLD analysis project Ga0070679, IMG submission 65652) | Corn rhizosphere microbial communities from Kellogg Biological Station, Michigan, USA - KBS C6-3B metaG | ecosystem: Host-associated > Plants > Roots > Rhizosphere | place: USA: Michigan... | reverse complement strand
GCGCCGCGCGACGTCGTCGCGCGCGCGATCTTCCGCGAGCAGCGCCACGGCCCCGTGTTTCTCGACGCGCGCAAGATCGGCAAGCGATTCGTGGAGCGCTTTCCCGGCATCTTCGCGCTGTGCCAGGCGCGCGGCATCGACCCGCGCGTCGATCTCATTCCGGTGACGCCCGCGGCGCACTACATGATGGGCGGCGTGGTCACCGATCTTCGCGGCCGATCGAGCGTGCCGCGGCTGTACGCGGTGGGCGAAGTCGCGCGCACCGGTGTGCATGGCGCGAACCGTCTCGCGTCGAATTCGCTGCTCGAGGGACTGGTGTTCGCCGAGCGTGTCGCGCGCGATCTGCTTGGCGGCACGCCGCTGGGCAAGATGCCGTTGCCGGGAAAATGGAAGGTGCCGCCGCTCGCCGATCGCGGCGCCGCGCAAGTCGCCGCCGACGCGATTCGCGCGGTCATGTGGGACTACGCGGGCATCGCGCGCACGGCGCGCGGGCTTCGGACGGGTCTCGAGCGCCTGACGGAGATCGAGAAGCGGCTCCCCGAGGGAGCGACCGAAGAGCAGAACATGCTGGAGACGGCGCGGCTCGTGGCGGAGGCGGCGCTGTTGCGGAAAGAGTCGCGCGGCGGGCACTATCGCTCGGATTTTCCGCGGGCCAAGAGTACGTGGAAGGGCCGGCACATCGAGCTGTAGTCATCCTCTGTGAGCGAAGCGAGCGGAGGATCTCCCGTTCGTACTCAGAGGCTGGCTTGCAACGGAAACCGATCTCGTGGAGCTGTCCCTGATGCGGAGTGCTACGCACTCCACCCGACGGCGCGATTAACTTAGGTCTACCATGACAGCCGCACCGAGAATCGCCGCCGAGCTCCAGGCCGAGATCAAGCAGCTCGCGCGCGAACGAAACGCCGTCATCCTCGCGCACAACTACCAGCGCGCCGAAGTGCAGGACGCCGCCGATTTCGTCGGCGACTCGCTCGGCCTCTCGCGCGAAGCCGCCAAGACCACGGCCGACATCATCGTGTTCTGCGGCGTGCACTTCATGGCCGAGACGGCCGCGATCCTCTCGCCGAAGAAGACCGTCCTGCTGCCCGATCTGGCCGCGGGCTGCTCGCTCGCCTCGACCATCGACGCCGACGCGCTCCGCACCTGGAAAGCCGAACACCCCGGCGCGGTCGTCGTCGCATACGTCAACACCACGGCCGACGTGAAAGCGGAGAGCGACTACTGCTGCACGTCGGGCAATGCGGTCGAGGTCGTGTCGTCCATCCCCGCGGATCAGGAAATTCTCTTCCTCCCCGACATGTTCCTCGGTGCGCACGTCCGCAGGATCACGGGCCGGCAGAACATGCACGTGTGGATGGGCGAGTGTCACGTGCACGCGGGCATCGACCCGGAGAACATTCGCCTGCAGCGCAGCCTGCATCCCGAGGCAGAATTCCTCATTCACCCCGAGTGCGGCTGCTCGACGAGCGTGCTCGAGGCGATGTCCGCGGGCGACGTCGACGCCGAAGGCGTGCAGATTCTGTCGACCGAAGGCATGATCAAGCGGCCCGCCCTCTCCGACGCAGACGAGTTCATCGTCGCCACGGAGGTAGGAATCCTGCATCGCTTGCGTCGAGAGAATCCCAGCAAGCGCTTCTACGCCGCAAACGAGCGTGCGTCGTGCGCCTACATGAAGGTCACGACGCTGCCCAAGGTCCGGGAGGCGCTGCTTCGCAATCAGCATCGCATTACGGTGCCGCCCGCAACGGCCGCACGAGCACGGCGCGCGATCGAGCGAATGGTCGCGATCGGCGGCGGCGCGAAGCAGCCCTTGTCGCCGAGCGCCGAAGGCGTAGATCCAGGGGAGTAGCCAAGGACACCGACGTCGAGGGGACATGGAAACGCCCGAGATTCCACGCGAGCGCAGGTCCGTTCCACGCACGATCACACCTCTGTCGGGCGTGCCGGCCGTGGACATCAGTACCGGACTCATGTTTCCATTGCGGCAGAGCGTCATGACGGAGCTCGTCAGAACGGCGCTGCAAGAAGACGGCGCCTTCAACGACATCACGACGATCGCGACCGTCGTCTCGGATCGCCGCTCGCGCGCGACGCTCGTCGCGCGAGCGAACGGCGTGGTGTGCGGCATCCCGCTCGCGCTCGAGGCATTCAGGCTGCTCGATCCCAAGGTCTCCATTCGCGTCGAACATGAAGACGGCGCGCACGTCTGCGTCGGCGAGCCCGTGCTGTTCGTGACGGGTCATGCGCGCGGGCTTCTGTCCGCCGAGCGCGTGTCGCTCAATTACATGCAGCGGCTCTCGGGCATCGCGACGCTCACGGCGCGGTACGTCGACGCGGTGAAAGGCACGCGCGCGAAGATTCTCGACACACGCAAGACGACGCCCGGCTGGCGCTCGCTGGAGAAGTACGCAGTGCGAGCGGGCGGCGGCGTCAACCATCGCATGGATCTGTCGACCGGCGTCCTGATCAAGGACAACCATCTCTCCGCCCTCGACGGCGACATCGCCAAAGCGGTGCAGCGTGCGCGCGAGCTGGCGCCGCCAGGTGTGCGCGTCGAAGTGGAGTGCGATCGCATCGAGCAGGTGGTGCAGTCGCTCGATGCCGGCGCGGACGTCATTCTGCTCGACAACATGCCGCCCGCGGTGATGACGGCCTGCGTGGAGCTCGCGAAGGGGCGCGCGATTCTCGAGGCGTCAGGCGGCGTGAATCTGAATACCGTGCGCGCGATCGCCGAGACCGGAGTCGATTGGATCTCCGTGGGCGCGCTGACGCATTCGGCGCCGTCGCTCGATCTCGCGCTGGATTTCGAGTAGCGCGAGTCGCTCCGCTAGAGATCCGCGCAGCTCTTGTTGATCTGATGGCAGTTCGCGCAGACCAACTTGCACTTGCGCCACTCGAGCTTCTCCGATCCGCAATAGTCGCACGTCTCCACCGCGGCGGGCCCGTCTGCCCGTGCGCGTGAGTCGATCACCACGCCAGGCTGCATGAACGGGGTCGTATGACAGGGGGGCATGCGTTGAGCATAGCCGCCACGCCATACGAAGCAAGACGTTTGACGCGTTGGTATGACACCGCTAGTCTCCCGTCCACCTTTTCCCGGAGCGACATGAGCCACCGGCATGCATCGCACGATGGCCAGTTCGACATGCTTGGCGCCGCGCGGCGCGTGCTGATCGCCCAAAGCTTCGAGCCCGACCTCGACTCGGCAGGGCAGCAGCAGCTCGGCGAAATCACCCATCCAGCGTCGACGGTGGATGGCGTGAAGGATCTGCGCGACCGCCCGTGGTCGTCGATCGACAACCAGGAATCGCGCGACCTCGATCAGGTCGAGGTCGCGGAAGCGCTGCCCGACGGGAGCATCCGTCTGGTGGTCGGCATCGCGGACGTCGACGCGCTCGTCCCGAAAGGCACGCCGCTCGATCAGCACGCGTACGCGAACTGCACCTCGGTGTACACCGGCATCGAGGTGTTCCCGATGCTGCCCGAGAAGCTCTCCACGGGGCTCACGTCGCTCAACGAAGGCGAGGACCGGCTCGCGATCGCAATCGAGACGGTCGTCGACGCCGACGGCGACGTCGTCTCGTTCGACGTCTATCGCGCGCTCGTTCACAACAAGGCGAAGCTCGCGTACGACGATGTCGGCGAATGGCTCGCGGGCGGCTCGCCGCCAAAGAAGGTCGCCGCGGATCGGACGCTCACGCAACAGCTCCAGCTTCAACACGAAGCGAGCAAGCGGCTCAAGGCGGAGCGGGTGCGCAACGGTGCGCTCGACCTGGAGACGATCGAGGCGACGCCCGTCACGAAGGACGGGCGCATCGTCGATCTCAAGGTCGTGCACAAGAACGAGGCGCGCGATCTCATTGAGGATTTCATGATCGCGAGCAACGTGTCGATCGCGAAGTTCCTCGAGTCCAGGGGCCGCTCGGGCATCCGCCGCGTGGTGCGGGAGCCCGAACGGTGGGGCCGCATCGTCGATCTGGCGAGGCAGTACGGCGCATCGCTGCCGTCCGAGCCCGACTCGCTCGCGCTCGCGAAGTTCCTGGCCGACCGCCGGAAGGCCGACCCGGAGCGCTTTCCAGATCTCTCATTAGCGATCGTGAAGCTGCTGGGACCGGGAATCTACGCGCTGGATCTGCCGGGGAAGGATCCGGGTGGCCACTTCGGCCTCGCCACGCACGACTACTCGCACGCCACGGCGCCCAACCGCCGCTATGCGGATCTCGTCACACAGCGGCTCGTGAAGGCGACGCTGGCCAACGCGCCCGCGCCCTACTCGAACGACGAGCTCGCGGCGATCGCGCAGCGGTGTACCGAGCGCGAGGACGCGGAGAACAGGGTCGAGCGCACGATCCGCAAGACGGCGGCGGCGCTGCTGCTGTCCGATCACATCGGCGAGACCTTCGACGCGATCGTCACCGGCGCGAATCAAAAAGGCGTATTCGTGCGGACGAAGAAGCCGCCGGCCGAAGGCATGGTCGTTCGAGATCACGACGGCTTCGACGTCGGCGACAGGGTGCGCGTGAAGCTGGTCGGCGCCGATCCCGACCGAGGCTTCATCGACTTCGAGGGGAAGGGAGAGCGCTAGCCCCGATCTCGCCGCCTCACTCCGCGATTCGCTTCGCCTCGGCGCGGAAGGCGGCGGCCGTGACGCCCCGCGCCTCGAAGGCCGCGGCGACGTCGGGATTCAGGCCGAGCAGCGCGAGCAGCAGGTGGTGCGTCTGCATCGTCGGCGCGTGCCAGGTCTGCTGCTCGTGCCACGCCGCCTCGAGCATCTGCTGAAAATCAGCCGTGATTGGGGTTCTTCCCCGCAACGTTGCGGCTGGCCCTTCCGCGGGCGCGAGTGCCTCGAGCACCGAGCGAAGCTGGCCGACATCGCAGCCCAGGCGCTCGAGCACGGCGTTGGCGACGCCCTCGCCGTGAGCGATGAGCGCGATCGCGGCGTGTGCGTCACTCACGCGCGACGCGCCGCGTTGGGCGGCGAGCTGCCTCGCCTGACCGAGCACGATGCCCACGCGTCCGGGCGCGATCGACGCGGTCATCGATCGCGCCCCGACGGCATGCATCGCACCCAGCCGGTCATTCGGATCCGGCGCCGAGCCGACGACGCGCTGAACTTCCGCGCGCACCGCGTCGAGCGTGATGCCGGAATCAACGAGCACCTGCGCGGCCATGCCCTTCTGCTCGCGGAGAAGCCCGAGCAGGAGATGCTCGGTTCCGACGTACGCGTGATTCAGCTCGCGAGACTCGCTCATCGCGTACTCGAGCACCTTCTTGGCGCGCGACGAGTACGGAAGGTCCGGTCCAACCGGCTCCGATCTGCCCCGCTTCACGATGGACTCGATTCGGTCGCGAAGTGCATTGGCATCGGCATGCAGGTTCAGCAGGACGGTGGCCGCGACCCCGTCGCGCTCACGAAGCAGCCCGAGCAGCTCGTGCTCCGTTCCGACGTACTCATGACCGAGCCGCGCGGCCTCCTCACGGGCGTGGCCGAGCACCTTTCGCACGCGCATCGTGAAGTTGTATCCGTTCATTAGAGCCTCCTCATGACCCGGTCAGGTCAGGACGGCTCTCTCCACTCCACGCCGTCCTGTTCGATCAGCTCGTCTGCCTCGCGCGGGCCCCAGCTTCCCGCGGCGTACGTCGGCATGCGCTTGGGCTGGTGGGTCTCCCAATATTGGATCAGTGGGTCCACGACGCGCCAGGCCGCTTCCACCTCGTCGCTCCGCGTGAACAGCGTGGCTTCCCCGATCATCACGTCGAGGAGGAGCGTCTCATAGGCCGGCGCCGCCACCTCACCAAACGCTTCCGCATAATCGAAATCCATGTCGACCGGCGCGATCTCGACGTTCGACGTCAGCGCTACCGCGGCACCGGGAACCTTCACCTCGAAATTCAGCGACACGCCTTCGTTCGGCTGAACGCGCATCACCAGCGTGTTCGGCCGCATCGCCTGCGCGGCCTGCTGCCCGAACATGAGATGCGGCGGCGTCCGGAACTGCACCGCGATCTCCGACACCCGGTGCTTGAGACGCTTTCCAGATCTCAAATAGAACGGCACGCCGTTCCAGCGCCAATTGTCGATGAACAGCCGCACGGCCGCGAACGTCGGAACCAGGGAATCCGGCGCGACGTTGGACTCGTCGGTGTAGCCTGGCACGGCCTTGCCCTTCATCGTGCCCGCCGTGTACTGCGCCCGCACCGCGTTGTCTGTGATGCTCTGCTCCGTGAGCCAGCGGATGGACTTGAGCACCTTGACCTTCTCGTCGCGCACCGAGTTCGCCGTCATCTGGGCGGGCGGCTCCATGGCCGTGAGCGAGAGCAGTTGCAGCAGATGGTTCTGGAACATGTCGCGGACGACACCCGCTTCCTCGTAGTACTTGCCGCGCTCCTCGACGCCGACGTTCTCCGCCGCCGTGATCTGCACGTGATGAATCCACTGCCGGTTCCAGATCGGCTCGAAGATCGAGTTGGCGAAGCGGAGCACGAGGACGTTCTGCACCGTCTCCTTGCCGAGGTAATGATCGATGCGATACGTCTGATGCTCGGCAAAGAGTCCAAGGACGAGATCGTTGAGGCGCTGGGCGCTCTCGAGGCTGCGGCCGAATGGTTTCTCGATCACCACGCGAACCCAGGGCCGCTCGTCCGCCGTGCGCGTGCGCGGCGCCAGCCCGCTGTGCGCCAGATTCTTCACGATCGGCTCGAAGATGCTCGGCGGCACGGCGAGGTAGAACAGTCGGTTGCGCTCGTTCGGCTCGCATTTCTCCTCGAGCTGCTGGAGGCGGTCCGCGATCGACGCGTAGTCGGCCGGATCGGTGAGGTCCGCCGAGAGGAAATGCAGGCGGCTGCACAGCTCCTGCCAGAGCGTCTCGTCGATCCCGTGCACCTCGTCCGAGTCGCCGAGCGCCTTGCGCATCTGCTGGCGGAAGTCGTCGTCGGTGCACGAATCGCGACCGATGCCCAACACGGAGAACTTCTCGTTGACGAGATGCTCTTTCATCAACTGGTAGATCGCCGGCAGCAGTTTCCGCCGACTCAGATCGCCGAGCGCACCGAAGATGACCATCGTGCACGGGTCGGCGCGGTCGCGCGGCGCCAGTGAGACCGCCGTGCTGGGCCGCGGCTGGACGATCGTCGTCGGGCTCATGACTTCTTCACCGCGTGCCCGCCGAACTCGTTCCGGAGCGCCGCGATCACCTTCGCCCCGAACGAATCGGCTTGACGCGAGCGGAAGCGCGTCTGCAGCGACAGCGTGATGATCGGAGCAGGGACATCGAGGTCGATCGCTTCCTGGACGGTCCAGCGTCCTTCGCCGGAGTCCGCGACCCAGCCCTTGAGGTCCGAGAGCTGTGCGTCCCGCGCGAAGGCCGCCGCCGCCAGCTCGTTGAGCCACGAGCGAACGACGCTGCCATGTTGCCAGACGTTGGCGATCTGTGTGAGATCGAGCTTGGGGAATGTCTTGGACGCGTGGAGGATCTCGTAGCCTTCCGCGTACGCCTGCAGCATGCCGTACTCGATGCCGTTGTGGACCATCTTCACGTAATGGCCGGCGCCCGTCGGACCCACATGGGCATAGCCGTCCTCCGGCGCCAGTGCGGTGAAGATCGGCTCACAGCGCTTCACCGCGTCGTCCGGCCCGCCGACCATCAGGCAGTATCCGTTCTCGAGCCCCCAGACGCCGCCGCTCGTGCCCGCGTCGATGAACGCGATGCCCGACGCCGCAAGTGCCTCGCCGCGGCGAATGGTATCATGAAAGTTTGAATTGCCCCCGTCGATGATCACGTCGCCCTTCGCGAGCATCGGCCGCAGCTCGGCAATCGTCTGATCGACTGGATCGCCGGCGGGGACCATGATCCAGACGATTCGCGGCGCCGACAGCGCACCGACGAGTGACCGGAGATCCGTGGCGCCCTTCGCGCCGATCTGCTCGTATTTGGCGACGGCGTCCGCGCTGCGATCATAGGCCACGAGCTGGTGGCCATGCCGCATGAGTCGTTCGACCATGTTGCCGCCCATGCGGCCAAGACCAATCATCGCGAGCTGCATTTCGAGTTCCTTGAAGTCGAGTCAATGTTTGATTCGTCTGCCTTGGTGTCGCGCTGGATCTCCAAAGCAGCCGCGGAACACGCGAAGCACGCGGAACCCTCCGGAAAGACCATTTAAATCAACGAGGGTCTCGCCGTGTGAATCCGCGTTCTCCGTGTCGTCCGCGGCTAGCAGTGGGAGACATACGGCTCACAGAAGCCCGCGGCCGCGCAACTCACTTCGCAACTGTCCCGCCGATTGGAACCGGATCGTCTGCATCCCCAGCGCGGCCGCCGGACTCAGATTCTGTGCCCGATCGTCGACGAAGAGCGTTCGCGCCGGATTCGCCTGCGTCATCCCCATCACGCGACGATAGATCGCATGCGTGGGCTTCCGCGCGCCGATCCAGCACGACGAGAAGAACGTCGGGAAGATGTCACGGAGCCCGAACCGCTCGATGCGATAACAGTTCAGCTCCTCGCTCTCGTTGTTCAGCGTCGCCATCTCGACGCCCGTCGCCGACAGATCGCGAACCACCGCGATGCTGTCCGGCCACGGCTCGCTCTGCGCGAACATGAACGCCTTGAACTCCGCCGGCGTGAAGGCGCGTGGCTCGCCGAAGATGGTCACGCTCAGATACTCGTCGAGCGTGATTTCGCCCGACTCGAGCGCCCCGACCGTCTCCTCGTGGCGATACTGAAAGTCGTCCGGATCGAGCTCGAAACGATTGACGGCCTCGGCGCGCTGCTCCCGGTCCCAGCCGTTCGAGCCGAGCACGCCGCCGATGTCGAACAGGACGAGCTCGATGGTCTCGCTCATCCCAGCAGCACCGCGCGCGCCGGCGCACCGTCGAGCCCGACCAGGCGAAGCGGAAGCACCGCCAGCTCGTACGGCCCCATCGGCGGCGTCGAGAGATCGAGCCCCTCCACGATCACGACGCTGTTCTCCAGCAGCGTGCGATGCGTGCGATGATGTCCCGAGTGAAACTGCTCGATGGACAGATAGTCGATGCCCACGAGCTTCACGCCCAGCGAGACGAGATACTCCGCACCGTCGGGCGCGAGATACGTGTAGTCCTTGTGAAACTCGCGCTGGCGAATGAACGAGGAGTTGCGCGTCTTGATCAGCACGCGCGTGTGCTTCTTCAGCTCATGCAGGCGCAGGTGATCGGCGCCCACGGCCATCACGTCATCGGGCATGTGCACGACGACCGCCGGCCCCATCAGCACCTGCAGCGGCAGTTGGTCGACACCGATGCGGTCGTCGAAGAAGTGCTTGGGCGCATCGACGTGCGTCCCCGTGTGCGACCCGAAGGAGATCGCCGAGACGTTGGCGCCGGCGCCTTGGGAGATGGCCTGCTGCGGCGTGATGGAGATCTCCGGATTGCCGGGGTAGACCAGACCGCCGGAGACGATGGGCAGCGAGATGTCGTAGATGTTCGGCATGGCTCCATAAGCTGCATCGTTCCGGAGGGGCCGCGCCACCCGTGTCGACGGGATTTGCGGGCGGTGGCCTCGACGCGGCGTCCGGAGTCAGCCCTGCGCACGACGTTCCCCGCATCGATCTATGGCCTGCCGGCCCATGGTCGCGTTCGCCGGCCAAACCTATAAGAGCTATATAGGAACACTCATGATGCGTTCGCCGGGATCGGGAACGTCCAGGATCGCGTCCTTCACGCCATAACCGTGGTCCTCCCGAACGCGCTGCGCCACCCGCCGCCGGACGTCGTCCTGCGCCGACTGAATCGAATCGCGCGCCGCGCGAAAGCGGCGGCCGGACTCGACCACGAAGAGATCACACAGGTCGAGCTCACGCTCGCATGCGTCCACGCCCCGCTGGTCGATCAGACGTTGCGTCCGCGCGATCACCGAGACGGTCGCGAACAGCTCGATTGCCATGTCCGCGAGCCGCTCCAGTTCCTGCTGCCGATCCACGATCTCGCGGCGGTAATGGCGGATCACGCGCTGCGTCGCCGACTGAAGCTCGGCCACGTGCTTCTCGAGGAATTCCTTGTGCGTCGCGAGGCGCTCGTTGAGCTCCACGTCGAGCGTCGGCGTTGCACCGAGCGCGCTCCGCAGCCGCGATGCCGCAAAGCCGCTGATCAATCCGAGATTCCGCAGCGGCCGGCGCAACGCCGAGCCGATCTCCTTGAGCTGCTCCGCGGGTCCCTGAATGCCGTTGAGCGCGATGAAGATCCGCAGAATCTCGTTCGTCCCTTCGAAGATGCGATTGATGCGCGAGTCGCGAAGCAGGCGCTCGTACGGATAGGGCTTCACGAATCCGCGTCCGCCCGCCACCTGCACCAACTCGTCCGCCGCGCGCCAGATCATGGCACTCGCGAACACCTTGCAGCACGCGGCCTCAAGCGCGAAGTCCGCATCGTTGCTCGACGCGAGATTCGCGAGCTCGCCGAGCATCGCGTCCGCCGCGTACGCGTCCGACGCCACGCGCGCGAGCTTGCGCTGCGTGATCTCGAAGTCCGCGATCGGCTTCCCGAACTGCACCCGCTGCTCGGCGAAGGCGGTCATCTCGTTCAGGATGTGCTTCGTGCCCGCCGTGCAGCCCGACGCGAGCGTCAGCCGCCCGCCGTTGAGCACGTGCACCGCGACGGCGAATCCCTTGCCGACGGTGCCGAGGACGTGATCCGCCGGGACCTGAAGATTCTCATAATGGAGGGCCGCTTGCGTCGACCCGCGAATGCCGAGCTTCCGCACCGTGCTCACGACGTGAAAGCCGGGCATGTCGGGACGGATGACGAATGCCGTCGGCCGCTGCACGCGTTCGCCGCGTCGCTCGACCGTCGTCTGCGCGAACGTCGCGATCACGCCCGCCCGATGGCCGTTGCCGATCCACTGTTTGCGACCGTTGAGAATCCAGTGTGTTCCATCTTCGCTGCGACGCGCGGTCGTTTTCACGTTCTGCGCATCAGAGCCGACATCGGGCTCGGTGAGCGCATATGCGGCGAGCGTCTCCCCCCGCGCGAGCTTTGGCAGATATCTCTCTTTGAGCTCGGCCGATCCGAACAACACGAGGGCCTTCGAGCCGAGGCCGCAGTGCACGCCGATCAGAACCGCGAGCGACGGGTCGAGCCGCGACACCTCGGAGAACACGCGCGAGTAGCCGACCGGCGACAGCCCGACGCCACCGTACTCTCTCGGGATGGTGATGCCGAGAAGGCCAGCCTTGGCGAGGGCGGTGATCGTCGCTTCGGGAATCGTCTCCTGTTCGTCGAACGCCGCGGAGTCGATGAGCCCATCGCTGCGCATCTGATAGAGCGCGTCGAGCAATTGCCGAACGACTGCCGCCTCACCAGGGTCGCGCTGCTCGAGCGGCGGCGGGTATGGGAAGAGCAGCTCGTCGTGGAGCGCGCCGGAGAAGATGCCGCGGACGAATGAGGTCATTCGCTCAACCTAGCTCGCCGGCCAATCGGCGACGGTCCATCGATCCGCGAACCACAAGGCTTGCATCGACTTGCTCGAGACACTCAAGTCCTCGCGACCGGCCGCCGATACTCGTTGACGCAACGCGTTCCCGGGCTGAATCAAGGCGTCCACCCCCGTCGGAGTCCCGAGCACGCACATCCGACAAACCTTCATCACAAGGGTGGAACGTCATGGGTATCAGCAGCATTGGGTCGATCACGAGTCCGAGCATCGATCCATACGACACACAGCGGGCGCAGGCGACCATGGATTTCAGTGCGTCGTTTCAGCTCGGGTCACGCAAGACCGACGCCTTTCGCGGCGACTTCGCGTCGCTCCTGAGCGCGGTCCAGTCCGGCGACATGACGGGCGCGCAGTCCGCGCTCCAGACGCTCGAGAGCGATCAGCCCTCGACGCCGGCCGTGTACGGACCGTCCGGTGCCTCCAGCACCTCGAGTCCAGTCAGCTCGGATCTCTCGTCGTTGTTCAGCGCCGTGAAGGCCGGTGATCTGAATGCGGCGCAGTCGGCGCTCGACCAGTTCAGGACCGACGTCACGGCGAAGTTCCAATCGGCGGCGCAGGGCGCGGATCCGAATGGCCAGAGCGGCCAGCAGGTTCGCGGGCATCATCACCACCATCATCACGGCGGCGGCGGACTCGCGTCGCTCGTGAGCTCCGCGCTCGACGGTTCGTCGAGCTCTTCGGATAGCTCGTCGTCGACCGATGGCTCTTCGGCGCCCAGCACCACTCCGGCGGAAAGCTGATTTTCCTGGCGTTGATGCTCTCGGGCTCCCACCCCCGAGAGTTGCTTCCTCACGGTCATCTCAGTGAAAGTGCGTCCTGTACCGCGGAGTGCGCGGACAGGGTGGATCGGCACGGAGAAAGACAGAACTCCGGGAAACGATCGATGTCGGGCATTGGCGCACGCGAAGGAGTCGTTCTCGGCTAGAGCTGATCGGGGAGGCACCACCGAGCGCGCCGGGTTGTCACCGAAGACACCGAACATCCTGACGTGCCGCCGACGGCGCCCCGCAACAATCAAGAA